>NPID01000925.1_pt3 | contig 12185 bp, 10 predicted proteins | sample 8637491 | NCBI WGS metagenome assembly NPID01 (sample SAMN07420843, study PRJNA396082) | bioreactor metagenome | isolation source: sample BA6 brine-fed electro-methanogenic bioreactor BA | place: Japan: Kochi | collected 2016-06-14 | reverse complement strand
AAATTCTGTTACCAATATCAATCGTTAGTGACAATATAGTGTCCGTGGACACGGTTCAGATTATTCTGGAATGACTGGGTTTGAGTCTTGTTTTCGATATCTTAACAATCGATAAATTCTACGATATTCAAGAAAAGTCAGAACAGCATCCTGCTGTCGGCGTTTACTCTGAGAAGTAGTCCGCCGCCGCCAAGGGCATTCTTACCCTGCATGTCAAAGGCTGCGCCAAAGGCAATTGAAAGTGGGGTTTTCGGTATGAAGAAATGTATCTCGGGTATGAAAGAAAGGCGGAAGGAGTCATTCCACAGAGTTGACCAGTCATCGGAATATTCGAGCCTGTATGTCATGGGCTCCTGATAGAACCCATCGAGGCGGAGGGAAAGGGTAAGAAAGTCCGTGGCCTCTATGGCTGCTCCACCTGAGAAGTCAGCGATATTGCCGTAGTTGTAACGCGTTGTGCCGATGTCAATATCGCCTGTCATAGTGTATCCCAGGCTATAATAGAAAATGAGCTGCCAGACATGGACTGTGCTCGCCTGCCTGAACACCCAGTCTGTGGAACCTGAGCCAGCTGAGTTTATCACCTCGTCGGGGCTTGAGCCAGAGGGCAGCTTTAGACCGAAGCCCAGATTGGCACGAAAGGGCATACCCGGTTCTGTGAAAGGTTCGAATCTCGCGAGAAAAAGGACATCACCAAACTCACCGCCCTTTCGGAAATGACCATCTGTCCCCTTGGCCATTCGCACAATATAAGGTGTTCGCATCCCGAAGGACATCCACGGCGAGGGGCTGACCTCGAAATGGGCGAGTGTATAGAATCTTTCATAGTCTGTGTCATACCCGGAAACACCGAGGTCGAACCAGTATTGATTCTTGTCCCAGTAATATTTATAGTTATTATAGCCCATGTCGAAGCCGGCCTTCATCGTGCCAATATTCGGCGTGTCATAGGTATAAACGCCCATCGGTTCGCCGTATACCCCTCGCATATGATCCCAAACCGGCAGGGCTTCATGCCACGATGGCTGTGAGAAAAGTGCAGCCGTCATGGCCAATGTGTAAAGCAATCTCTTCATGTTCTGAATCTAAAGTGTGCCATGCTCTAGTGCAAGCTATTTTGTTGTGTCTGAAACAGCAGGCTCAACTTTCTTCGTATATGTCCCTATCCATCCGTCAGGATATCTATGGAGCAGATTAACCCTGCTTGGATCGATTATCTCCCCAAGTTTTTTGACACTTGCCCTCTCGTAGAAGAACCATGCAATCTGCACTGTCTCTCCATCCCGGATATTATCATCCATTTCAGGCCACTTACCATCCTTGAATGGTGCCCATCTTACATCCATATCTGTGAGGATATAGAGCAGATCAGGGAAATTGCTGTATACCACGCCGGAAAGGGGCTTATACATCAATTGACGAACAAGGGCCGAGTTGCGGAACATGTCGGAATTATAGTGACCTGCACCCCTGCGCTTGGCATTGTTTACAAAGCTGGCAGTATTTATTGCCATGACCATGAACCAGATGAAAAGCGGCAATAGAAGAAGTGCACGCACACCCCCTTTGAGCTTTTCACCGCCTATGAGAATCGCCCGTACAAAGAGGAGAATTGCAAAGGGAAGCACCGGGGCGAGCAGTCGATCATTGATTACATCGAAGCGGATCAGGCTTGCTGTCAGTACTAGAAAGGCAATGTATCCAATCGGGAGTATCAGAATGAAGGGTATACTCTTCTTCCTGCCTATGACTCTCCAGCCGGTATATGCAGCGAAGGCAAGGACGAGAACAAAGAAGATAATCGCTACATTTTCCCTGAGGTTGAAAAGAGAAAAGCCCATGACCTTGAGTGTCTGCATTATGTTTTCCAGTAGATTGAGGTCTGAGGCCGGTCTTGCCCCAGCCATGGAACCTGTTACAAGACGATTTCTGATCAGCCAGACGCCGAGGGGCAAAGAGGATAAAGCCCCATATAGCAGACCGAACTTCAATCGGCAACTCCAATTCTTGTGGCGCAGAAGTGCTATAAAAATCAGTCCCGAACCGATGACTGCTACACCTGAATAGCGCGTCAGGGCTGATAGGGCCGAAAACAGGGTGAACAGAAAGAAGGAAGTCATGTCCCCATCGTCTCGGTATTTGCGAGCAAAAAGGGCTGCTGCAAGTATCAAGGCTGTGAAAAGAGGCTCGCTCCATACCATAATTGAGGTGTTGAGTGTTGCGGTGGAAAAAAGCATGATCACACCTGCAATCAGGGCATAGCTCCTCGAGCGGAGGGACTTCTCGGCGATCAGAATAAACAGATATACTATAGCCGCGAAAAAAAGGCCGTTAAGTACACGCGCAAAGCCCGTAACCTCGCCCCCAAAAACAGCTGAGATAGACATCAGAATCGGGTAAAAAGGTGGCCACTTGGTGTAAGCCGTCCCGTCCCATAGTTGAAAGCCTTCTCCGCTCCCAATATTTCTGGCGGTCGATAGATATGATACCGAATCGCTTGTCATACCGGGACCATAGAGGGATGTTGCCGACATTACCAGAAGAAAAGCAGCCACTGCAAGAATACCCGATATGCCATAAAAGAGTGATGAGCTGAGTGTGAAAGGTTTGCGAACATTCTCTGTCTTTTTATTCTTCTTTCCCATATCTCTCCATGTTTGATTTTTCACCATAAAGATAGATAATGCCAGCCTGGCTGACAAGTCCATTAAAAAGGCTCTGGTTTTCCAAAATGAGAAATTAATTTGTTTTCGTTACAATACGATATATACTAAGAGGGGGCAAAACAAAGGAATTCATAGGGCATTGGTCTGCAAAATTTAGGTCAATGGAAAATGGATAAGATAAATATAATTACAATAAGGGAGAGATATGGCCATCAAGGATGCATCATTATACTACACTGAAGGGCATGACCCGAAGATGTACGCTCTGGAGACGGAGATAGCCCGTCATCTGGAGCTGAGCCTCGGCAAGAACAAGATAACGGTCACAGACAGGGATCTGTACAAGGCAGTTGCCCTTTCTGTCCGCGACAGGATGATCAGAAAGTGGATGCGTACACAGCAATACTATGTTAACCATGACGTGAAAAAGGTATTCTACCTTTCCATGGAATACCTCATGGGCAGGCTTCTTGCCACATCTCTGATCAACCTCGATTTCTATGACGAGTGCCAGAAAGTTGTTACTGCCATGGGCTTTGATCTCTCACGCATCATCAATCAGGAAGAGGACATGGGTCTGGGCAATGGCGGTCTTGGCCGTCTCGCAGCCTGCTTCCTCGACTCGATGGCGACGATGGAATATCCTGCCTATGGATACGGCATACGCTACGAATACGGCATTTTCAGGCAGGACATTCAGGACGGCTATCAGATAGAGAGGCCTGACAACTGGCTGCGCTACGGCTCTCCATGGGAGATCATGCGCCCTGAGCTGACATATCGCGTCCGCTTCGGCGGAAAGGTCACAAGCTATCTCGACCCAACCGGGCAGAGAAAATTCCAGTGGATAGATACTTCCGATGTGCTTGCTATGGCATACGATATACCAGTGCCCGGCTACAGGACAGACACTGTCAACAATCTCCGCCTCTGGCAGGCAAAGAGCACCCATGAGTTCGACTTCGAGGACTTCAATCAGGGCAATTACTTCAAGGCTGTGGAGTCTAAGAATCGTTCGGAGAATATATCCAAGGTCCTGTATCCCAATGACAATGTGGAATCGGGCAAGGAACTTCGCCTGAAACAGCAGTATTTCTTCGTGTCCGCAACACTTCAGGACATAATACGCAAATACAAGATCAATCACCGCAATATGAAGGAATTCCACAAGAAGAACGCCATACATCTGAATGACACACACCCCACTCTCGCCATACCTGAGCTTATGCGCATACTCGTCGACGAGGAAGGTCTGACCTGGGAGGATGCATGGATGGTGACAAAGGGCACATTCGCCTATACCAATCACACCATCATGCAGGAAGCACTGGAGAAATGGGGGCTTCCGCTCTTCGAAAGGCTGCTTCCGAGGCATCTTGAGATCATCTATACCATCAATATTCGTTTCCTCGAGAGGGTGAGATGGAGGACGAACAATGATCCGGGCAAGCTCTCCCGCATGTCGATTATTGAGGAGGGAAACCCAAAGAAGGTCAGGATGGCAAATCTCGCCATAATAGGCTCTCACAGCGTCAATGGCGTTGCAGCCCTACATACCGAGATTCTGAAGGAGACTATCTTCAATGACTTCTATAATTTCCAGTCGAAGAAGTTCAACAATAAGACCAATGGCATAACCCAGCGTCGCTGGCTGAGGAAGTCCAACTATCCGATGACCCTGCTCCTTGCTGAAACCATAGGCAAGGAATGGGTTACGGATCTCGATAGATTACGTGGACTGGAGCAGTTTGCAGACGACAAGATCTTCCACGAAAGATGGCGCAAGGCAAAGGAAGAGACACGCCAAAGATTCATCGCCTACCTCGACAAAGAATACCACCTCGGCGTCAACCCTGACTCGATTATAGATGTTCAGGTCAAAAGGATGCACGAATACAAGAGGCAGCTCCTGAATGCACTGCATGTTATCACAATGTACAATCGCATAAAGGACAATCCATCGGCGGCATTTGTACCGAGGACAATAGTATTCGGTGGCAAGGCTGCACCGGGCTATTTCGAGTCAAAACTGATCATCAAGCTGATCAATTCAATAGCCTCTGTGGTCAATCAGGATCCGGATATCGGTGATAAGCTCAAGGTGGTCTTCGTCAAGAATTACGGCGTATCCCTCGCCGAGATCATAATCCCTGCCACAGACCTTTCCGAGCAGATATCCACCGCAGGATATGAGGCATCGGGAACTGGCAATATGAAATTCATGCTCAACGGCGCAATCACCATAGGCACCCTTGACGGAGCGAATATCGAGATTAAGGAAGAGGTCGGCGACGAGAATATCTTCATTTTCGGTATGACAGCACAGGAGGTTCGTGATCTGCGGTCTTCGGGCTACAATCCCCAAGACATATACGGCAAGGACGAGGAGCTCCACCGCGCCCTTAACATGATCCGCGACTCCTATTTCAATCCATACGAGCCGGGGATTTTCCAGCCGTTATACGACAAGCTCATCTATGGCGGTGACTACTTCTGCCTTCTTGCGGACTATCGAGCATATATTGACGCACAGGAACGAGTCTCCGAGGCATTCACGGACAAAAAGCGCTGGACAAAGATGTCCATACTCAATACAGCCCGTGCAGGCAAGTTCTCCTCGGACAGGACAATACGCCAGTACGCCGAGGAGATATGGAAGATAAAGCACTGCCCCATTCTCGACGACGAGATATGCGAGGTGAGGTTCTAAGTAGAAGCTGACTCTTCAGGGGTACAAATATCAAAAAAGACGGGGCTTTCTGCCCCGTCTCTGTTTATGATAAATTATAGACGGATGTCTTGATGGTGCGCGCAGGTTTAGGTCGGCTCTTGATAATCTTCTGCAGCTTGCGGACAACTTCAGGGGAAAAGAATTCCTCTCCTGTTTCTACACAGACCTGAGCGGGTACATTTTCTATTATCACAAGCTCACCGTCGATTAACTTGGTGAAGCTGATATTCTTATCGATCATTGTACATTTCATAAATCATTCTCGCAATGAACCCCTTCGCCTCTTCCAAGTCAATAACCCTGGTTTTCCTTCTTCTTATGCTTTTTTTCGCTCTTCGATGTTCCTTTTCTGCCACTGTGAAGGCTGCACCCATTTGCTGTCGTAATTATTTTTTTATTCCAGCACCACATCGACCGTGTCCGTTGCCAGCACAAAGTAGCCATAGAATGGGAAAAAGGCCTTCCGGCTTACGAAGCTGCCTGTTAGAGGATCGAAGGTATATATGGGCAATATTATCTCCGGTATGTCTTCCAGAACAGTGGCTGATACAGTCTGAACAGGTCCGCCTATGAGATTCCAGCCGGGGTAGAGGGTGTGCTCTATTCGCGTGACCTCTTCGTCCCAGTCATAGCATAGCGTGCTGTTATCATCAGCAAGAACCCAGTAACCCTTGCCTCTGGTCAGGGTGTCTTCCTCCACATATCCGCCGGTCTCTGTATCATAGGAATAAGCAGGTGCAACAATGTCCCCGAAGGAAAGGTCTGTGCTGCCTGTGAAGGGATAGGAGACCAGATTCCATCCACGCTTGAGGCGGTCTGTATAGCAGGAGATGTCGAGGACTTGCAGCGAAAGACAGCCCGAATACAGATAATGATCTTCAATGTCGAAATACCATAAACCACAAGGTCCCAAAGGAATCACTGATAACAGTTCCAGGGATGGGGTTGAAGCATCCAGAATATATAGCTGATCACTGGAAAGACTGGCAATAATTAGATTATCCACCCTTTTTATATCAAATAAAGAAAGCTCCGTGATAATTAAGTCTGTAAAAGGATAAAAGGGAGTTGCATGCACAGCTGAGTCAGTAAAGGTAAACATATAGCCCATAGGCACAGAACGGTCAAAAATATAAAAGCGATTCTCGTATGCGAAGCATAATGGATCAAAAAAACCAAAGCCAGACTCAAAATCGAATGAACTGATCACTCCAAGGGTTTCCGGATCTGATATGTCGAGCTTTAGAAATCTGTTTTCACTGCTCAAGCAATACAGATAGTCTTCATAATCAGCAATTGCCACCATAAATTCTCTGAATAGAACATCAGTGACTGGGGAGTCAGGTTCAGAGATGTCGATGGCATAAAGACCTCGAGTTCCAGCAAGAAACAGCCTATCTCCTCTCTCGACTATGTGTGTTCGCGACACACTTGGGGTTGGTATCTCTGAAATCTCAACAGGTGCTTCCGGGTCTGAAAAATCATGAACAACTGGGCCATGCCCTGACAAAAAGGAGCAAAGCTGATCATCAATTGCTTGCACTTTATAGAATTCAATTTCACTAAGGAAGGCATTGATTTCAGGATTAACAGGGTCTTTCATGTCATAAACACCATAAAAAGTGAGATTTGTAAAGTATGCCATACCTCCAGAAACAGAAAGATCCCAAAACCCGCGATAGGGGATCAAATAAGGGTCGGTGATGGTAGCCTCTCCAACAAAAAAGGCATCCCCAACCGCCTGTCCGAAGGCTATTGTGGCGATAAACAGCAAAACAAAAGCTAATCTTTTCATGTCTCTCCAGGTTGTAATCTATGACTATAGTTAATTATAGTTCCAAGAAAGTCATAAGTCAAGGATTACCAGAGATAGGCTTCAGTAATCTCAATTATCTTGTCATTATCCCTTGGGATCGATCTTTACAACGATAAAAGCTGCCAGAATAACCTCTATAATGCTCAAGGGAACTGCAAAGACCAGAATGCCGTATGGCAGCACTGCGAGATTGCCCGTGACAAGCCACATCATGACAAAGCCTGCAAGCCACATAAAGCCGATTGCTTCCCAAATCTTCATGCGTCTTGTCGCCCAGTATATCAATCCTGCAAATACAAAGCTCCACAAAGCCCAGACCATATTATTCGCCATTTCCGAGGGAAAGACAAGTCCCAGCTTCTCGTAATGCTCTATCCAGTATGACTTGAAAAGCAGCTCATTCCGCAGAAATTCCGATGCGCCAATCCACATCCCCGACAGAAATATCGCCAGTATGCCTCTTTTAATCTCCCCCTCCATTTCGATAGATGTTTTGGATCAAAAACCGGTTTATTATATCGCAATCCACCCCTACGTGCAATAAAAAAGCCCCGCCAAAGGGCGGGGCTTCTTGTATCGCTGAGTGATGTTCCTTATTTGAGGAGCATCATCTTCTTTGTGAACTCTTCCTTAGGTGTGGTGAGTTTGTAGAAGTATACACCGGAGGGGAGGTCGCCTGCATCAAAGCGTGTGGCATATGCCCCTGCGCCCTGTCTCTCGTCAACCAGGGTGGAAACCCTCTCGCCGAGAACATTGAAGACCTCAAGCCTTACATCCATCTCCTCGTCGAGCTGATAGGAGATGCCTGTGGTCGGGTTGAAGGGGTTGGGGTAGTTGTCGTTGAGACCGAAGGCCATTGGTGTCTTCGGTGCTTCGTCGATGCCAACGCCGTCGTTGACCTTGACGCGGATCATCATATCACAGGTGTCATAGGGTTCTGCTGCTTCGCCTGCTGCGAGCTTCAGCCACCAGAAGAGCTCTGCTTCATCGTCCCAGAGGCGGATATAGGAACGCTCTGCGTGGGGTGGTGAGAAGTCTGCACCTATGGCAATTGGCTCTCCCTCGACAGCGGACATGATGCCGATGCCAAAGATATTGTCGTCAAGCATGTAATTGTCCAGATCGATGGTGAACCAGCCATCAGCTGCGACGGATACGTCCTCCCAACGCTCGATCTCGGCATCGGGACGGTCGTCCATGTCCAGTGAATAGAGGACTACGTCGACCATTGTCGTGTCGTGGCCGTAGAACATAACCTCATCGAGGTATGTCGGCATATATGGTGACTCGCATGTGATAGCTGCGCCTGTATTTGCAAGGGTATCTGCGTAGAGATACATTGTGCTCAGGCCATAGTCACGTGGATTGCCGTCATCATAGCCGATGACATTCTGATGCTCGTGGGGTACTGTGAACTCAAGCTCAAGTGTGTCATTTGTACGGTCGAGATCGCCGGGCATATTTGTCCATATGCGGATGATATAGTCACCGGGTGTGTCGAACTCATATGTGTCTGTGACATCTGCCCAGCCGCCGGACTCAACAGAGGGACGGGGGAAGAAGCCGACATCGAGTGTATCTGCATAGCCTGCTGTGTACATACGCCACAGAGCCATAACAGAGGTCTCGTCTGTCAGACCGGGATTGTCGATGGTGGCGGAGAAGAGTACCGGCTCGCCGACATTGATAGGGCCTGTTGTGATGTTTGAGATGGAAACATCGTGCAAAAGGCCCCGGCGGCCTGTGATGAGAATATCGTCAATCCAGACACCTGTTCCCTCGAAGGATGCGCCGGGATCGGCATAGTTTGTGTGGTTGCCGTCATTGACAGCAAGGAAGGCCAGCCTTGAATTTGGAAGACCTGTGAAGCCGCGGAGATCGAGAACTCCGTTGAAGATGGTGGAACCGTCTTCGATGGCCCAGTCGTCGATCCATGGCTCACGGCCATAGTCATAAGTGAGACGCTGCATTGTGTCTTCGCCTGCGTGCTCCCAGATCAGATATACGGAATAGAAGTCCTCAAGATTGCCCTCTTCATTGGCATCGTCGGGTATATCTGCATATGCATAGAAGCTGATCTCTGCGAGATAGTCCTCTTCAATGTCGATCACAGGGGAGACAAACATGCTCTGTGACTCAAGAAGATTGGGGAAGTTTGCAGAATGTGATGGTGAATAGGAGTTCTCATCTGAAACCATCCAGAACTGTGGTCTTCTCAGATTCTCCTGTGTCATCATAGAAGGAGCGGAATCGCCGCCATCATCTGAGAAGAGAACCTCGCCGCCTGCTGCGATCTCGATATTGTCGACAACCCAGCCGAACATATCAGGATCATATGTGCCTGCGCCTTCGCCGTAGTTGATTGAGCAGTATGCAGGGTCCGAACCGAAGACCCAGCGGATATGTACTGTCTCGCCCGCATAGTCGTAGAGGTCAAATGTTGCTTCCTCGAAACCACCGGATACACCGCCCCAGCCGGGGACGCCTTCACCCTCGTGATTGAAGCCGAAGCCATAGCAGCTTGTCGCGTCATAGCCGCCATCGGGTTCGATTACTTCCCATGTCATTCCACCATCGATGGAGATGCGTACATTCAGAGCATCCCAGCCGTCATAGCCCTCGTACTCTGCAGGTTCTTCTATGTTGTAGCTATGCATGAAGGTAAGAACGGGCTCACCTGTCAGCTCAATGGCGGGTGTTGTCAGTGCCTGTAGCCAGCCATTGTCATAGCCGAGTTCCTCGTCGTCACCGCACCACCATGAATTGCCCTCGTAGGCCTCGAAGTCGGATGTGTGCCAGTATGTAGTGACAGAGTCACCCTCATAGTTGGCCGATTCCCAGTTCAGGTCGTCCATTGTCCAGCCTGCGACATCGCCCTCGAAGTCCTCGAAGAAAAGCGTGTCTACCTGTGCAAATGCAGTGAATGCAAAAAGCACAAGCAGTAGAATTGCGGACATCTCTCTCATTTGTCCTCCTTTTATGTGTTGTTCATAAGTTTGTCAAATAAACTTTGCCCCATCCAAAGACAGGATTATTCAATTATAATATTTAAAAGACACGCCGAAAGTCAAGGTCAAAATTGCTTTTAGGGGTGTTATGTTAATTGTCGTTATCTGTTTGTTAATTTTCTGTTTATTTGATGCATATGGTCTGTCTTCTGCATATATTCACATGTAACAATATAGACAAAGGGGAGTTATGAGACGAGTTATCTTAATTTTAGCCTTGATTGCTATTCTCTATGGACAGAGAACACAGCCGCTTATCATCGACCACAACACCATAGATCTCGCCTCCATACCGATGGAATGGATAGAGTCTGTTCAGGCAGATGCGAAAATGCACTATGCACATACATCCCACGGCGGACAGCTTACAGGAGGGCTAGAACTCCTCGAAGGTGACGATGCTGAATATGACATTGCGATAGGCTACAGCAGCCTGCCGACAACATCCGGAGCCTTCTGCATCTACGATGGACAGAGCTGGGGTACATATATCGGGCCCACAGAATACTGGGAAACCCATGACGGCATGGAGGATACAAGATATGTTCTTGACTCCAATCCATCCATCAACTATTCCATGTTCTGCTGGTGCGGACAGATGGGCTACTATTCCGAGGATCAGGTGTACGCCTATCTCGACAGCATGGAGACCCTTGAGGCAGAATACCCGGATGTGACCTTCATTCTGTTCACGGGTCATGCACAGTATTCCGACTGGGACGGATACACACGACATCACAATAACAATATCATCCGTCAGTATGCCCTGGACAACAACAAGATACTCTTCGACTTCGCAGACATCGACTGCCACTACGACGGCGAGCTGTACACATATGAATATGATGGCGAGGACATACCCCTTGAGCATCCCCATTATGCAGGGGAAGAAATGGCGCATACAAGCTACGAGAACTGCCGAAACAAGGGCAGGGCGTTCTGGTGGATGATGGCAAGGCTTTCGGGATGGCCGGGCATTGCCTCTGTAAAGGACGAATCGGCACCATTACCCGAGCAGGCAACAATAACGGCTTATCCCAATCCCTTCAACTCATCTGTCAATATTGCTGGCGAAGGCAATATAAGAATATTCGACAGCAGCGGCAGGCTTGTAGATAGGGTTACGGAGGGATGCTGGTCACCAAAGGGGCTTGAGTCCGGAATCTACACAGCGATCTCCGAAAAATGTCAGCAAGGCACAAGCCTTGTTTACATGAAATAGCCCTGACCACCACTTCTTCACATAGATTGGGAGACCCTTTCGAGGGTCTCTTTTTTTTTGCAAATTATCAAAAGCCATATTGCATAATGCAACTTTCAGGGCTGGCAATATTAAGGTTTGCTTAAAAATGAGGATCATCACAGTCCTATAAAGAAGAAGGCTAAAGAATATTCGCTCCATTTGACCCAAAGAACACTTCTACACCCTGTTTTCATGAATCAATAAATGTGTGCGCTTTTGGGTCTATAGATGAGTCAGGATTACCTATTGAATAGATGGAATGTGTCTGCTTCGGTGAAAAATATGGGCGATTAAAATCATGGGCGATAAAATCATGGGCTATGACAAAGCTCATACCAAAGAAAAAGCAGGAAAACAAAGGGGGCAGTTTTGTGGCATTCTCATGTCGCGAAACTGCTTAGGCGAACTTCCGAGTTCGCCAGATGCTCTGATCTTAACATTGGGAAATGTTAAGATCTAAGCAGATTTTCTCTGGTCATGGGAATGACCTCCGAAAACTGCACAAAGTATTAAATGAATAATGGGCGATTAAAATCATGGGCGATGAGGGACTCGAACCCCCTGATCTTAACATTGGGAAATGTTAAGATCTAAGCAGATTTTTGTCAGCCATCGGAATGTCTGCCAAAAACTGCGACCTCAAGGTCGGGGGAACTATGATATGTAACAAATGTAGAAGTGATAAAAGTAACAGATAAAATGGGCGATGAGGGACTCGAAC
>NPID01015585.1_pt1 | contig 12194 bp, 10 predicted proteins | sample 8637491 | NCBI WGS metagenome assembly NPID01 (sample SAMN07420843, study PRJNA396082) | bioreactor metagenome | isolation source: sample BA6 brine-fed electro-methanogenic bioreactor BA | place: Japan: Kochi | collected 2016-06-14 | reverse complement strand
CGGTTTGGACTCTATCTTGCCCCTGGCGCCAAGAAACCCGCCCTTGAGGAGTTCCATAAGGTCCCAGCCCACGCAGTAGGGGCCAAGTATGCCCAGGTCGTGGATGTGCATGTCGCCGTTGTCCTGATACTCCTTTATCCTGGGCGTATAGATCTTCGAGAGCCAGTACCTGGCAGTAATGGAGCTGGAGAGGTAGAAGTTAAGCCCCTGAAGGCTGTAGTTCATGTTGGAGTTCTCGTTTACCCGCCAGTCCTGCCTGCCGATGTAGTCGGAAACAAGGGAATCCATTCCCTTGAAGATCGCGCTGACCTCCCGGGCCTCGTTCCTCTTCTCCCGGTACAGGATGAACTGCCTTGCCGCCTGGGTGAGTTTCCTGAGTACCAGGGTTTCCTCGATGAAGTCCTGTATCTGTTCGATGGTTGGAATGGAGCCTGGCTTGAAGAAGTTCATGTAGAGGGCGGCTTCCACCTGATCGGCCATTTCCCTGCTGGAACCCTCTGTGTCGGAAGCTTTCAGGGCTCGGTCTATGGCCCTTTCGATCCTGGATTTCCTGTAGGAAACAACCTTCCCGTCCCTTTTCCTTACCAGCCAGTCCATATGTAAATCGATCCCCCCCACCTTGAAAAGCAAGCAAAACGGCGTACGTTCAAACCCCTTCGTGGCGACAATAACAAACGCGGGTTCCGTCGGCAACCTCTGAACCACAATATGTTGTGTAGGGCAGCCCCGAATTGCCCATATGTTGACATATCCCCTTGCTTCGCAATCGAATAGAGGATCCGGCGGCCTGGAGGCCTTCTTCCCGTCTTTCCCGCCGCTGGATTTGAGGGTATGTTGCCCCGGTGACAGGGAGGTGAAAATGACGGAGAAGCACGGGTCTTCCCAGGGTACGGCGGTGGTTCTGGCCCTTTCATCGGTGCTCTGCTGGTCCTTCGCGGCCACTTCCTTCAAGAAGGCCCTTGAGGCCCATTCCCCATGGTTCGTGGTTTTCAGCGGTTCCGTTGTTTCCGCTTTGGTCCTGCTGGTGGTTCTGCTCGCCCGGGGGAAAAGGGTATCCTCCCCGGACGCAGGGAGGGGGGCCCTTTATGGCTTCCTCAACCCCTTTCTCTACTACCTCGTTCTCCTCCACGCGTATGACGGGCTGCCCGCCCAGATCGCCATGGTGGTCAACTATCTGTGGCCTGTGGTCCTTGTTCTGCTGGCGGTGCCCTTCCTGGGACACAAGCTCACCAGGGGAGGGTTCGCCGGGGTGTTCCTCAGCTTCTCGGGCGTTGCGGTGATGGCCCTCATGGGAAGGAGCTCCATGAGGATAGAACCCATACCGCTGGGGCTGGCCTTCCTGAGCACCGTGGTATGGTCGGTTTACTGGCTGCTGAACACCAGGAGCACAGGTGATACCAACGCCGTTCTGCTGATGAGCTTCACATTCGGTTCCATCTACCTGGGTCTGGCCGGGGCGGTTACCGGGCAGGATTTCAATCCTGTTCCATCCGCGGTCCCATGGCTGCTCTATATAGGTGTTTTCGAGATGGGTATTACCTACATAATGTGGAATACCGCTCTGAAGAAAGCCGAGTCCACCGCATCGGTGGGAGGCCTTATCTTCCTCACCCCCTTCCTGGCGCTGGTTCCCATTGCCCTGGTGGTGGGCGAGGGCATCGCCCCCTCCACCATCGCCGGACTCGTTCTGGTGACCGCCGGGATACTTCTTGAGAAAAGGTTCCGGCACAGGGCGGAAAGACTGGGGATAGATGGCGCGTCTTGAGGTCTGCGCCGGCAGTGTGGGGGGCGCACTAACTGCAGCTGCCGCCGGAGCATCCAGGATCGAGCTTAACTCAGGCCTCTCCACCGGAGGGCTGACCCCTTCACCCGGTGTTATCCGTGAAGTGCTGAAGGAGCTTTCGGTTCCTCTGGCGGTGATGCTGAGACCCCGGTCAGGAGGCTTCGTCTACTCCGCCGTCGAGAAGAGAGCGATCCTTTTCGACATGGAGAACGCCCTTGTGCAGGGTGCAGATTCCATAGTTTTCGGAGCCCTGCTTCCAGGAGACCAGCCCGATTACGATTTCGTCTCCACGGTGAGGAAGGAAGCCGGCGGGGCCAGGGTAGTGTTCCACCGGGCCATCGACCTTACCGTGAACCCGGCGGCGGTTCTGGAAGAGCTGATCAGGCTGGGCATCGATGGTGTGCTGACCTCAGGGGGAAAGGGAACGGCCTGGGAGGGCAGGTTCGTCCTCAGGGAGATGGAACGGGCATCAGGGGGCTCGGTGGAGGTCATTGCCGCTTCAGGCATAACCTCAGCCAATGCCGCCGGACTGGCTTCCATAACAGGCTGCAGGTGGATTCACGGTTCCTTTTCAGCCGGGGAGAAGGGTGAAAGCTGCGGAGGAATAGTGCCTCCAGGTGATCCGGGTCCCTCCCCTGGGGAGATAGCGAAGACCCTTCAGTCCCTGGATCAGATGTGGTAGCAAACCAGTATAAATCCCTTCCTGTTCCCGATCTCAGGAATGTTCCATATTATTCCGTAGAGGGAGCAGCGACATGATAACGGAAACCATATCCGGTGAGGGCCTCAGGGGAAAGACCGCCCTGGTGGTGGATGACGAGTCCGCCATCAGGGAGATACTGGGCATCTACCTTGAGGAACTGGGTCTCAATGTGCTTTCCTGTTCCTCCGTGGAGGATGCGAGGAACAGCCTGTCAAACTTCGATGTGGACCTTATCCTGAGCGACATTGCCATGCCCGGCGGTGAGAACGGCATTGACTTCCTCCGCTGGTGCAGGAAGCGAAGGATAATATCCCCTTTCATCCTCATTTCGGGATACGTTACCTCCGAGGCGGTCAGGGACGCCCTGGCCCAGGGCGTTCAGTATGTGATACACAAGCCGTTCTCCAGGGAGCAGCTCTCCCAGGCGGTCCTGTCATCGTTCGCCGTGTCCGACTCCTACACAAGGCTTTTGAACAGCTACCTCGAGGAGATCGAAAGGTCCAACGACCTTTTCCTGGCCACCATCGACGGCTTCGCCGCAGCGGTGGGCGCCAGGGACGGATACACCCTGGAGCATTCCCGGCAGGTTGCGGGTTTCGCTGTGCTGCTTGCCAGGAAGATAGGTCTCGACGGCAAGAACCTGAGGACCGTTCGCATAGCCGGAGAACTCCACGACATAGGCAAGATCGGGGTCCCGGAGAAGATACTCCTCAAGGAAGAGCTTCTCACCCGGGGCGAGTACGGCGTTATGAAGACCCACGCCGAGAAGAGCGCCGAGATACTCAGCCCGATGCCCAACCTCGATGATGTGGTCAAGGCGGTTCGCTCCCATCATGAAAGGTACGACGGCGGAGGTTATCCCGACGGCCTCAGCGGCGAGGAGATACCTCTTCTCGGGAGGATCCTTGCGGTGTGCGATGCCTTCAGCGCCATGATAACCGAAAGGCCTTACAGGGCAAGGATATCTCCCGAGGAGGCCAGACAGGAGCTTCTTGCCAGGAGGGGCGAGCAGTTCGACCCTGACCTTGTGGACGCTTTCCTGGTCATTCCGGAGATAGCCGGCATGTAGCCTTATCGGCTGGGTTACGGTATCCCTTATATTCCAGCTTTGATCCAAAAGCCGGCAGGGGGGTGTACCGAATGGGCGGTCAGGCAAAGCATCTTTTCATCACAGGAGGAGTGGTCTCCTCCCTTGGCAAGGGTATTACTGCGGCTTCAACAGCCCTTCTCCTGAAACAGAGGGGCTACAGGGTTTTCCTCCAGAAGCTGGATCCCTACCTGAACGTGGATCCGGGAACGATGTCTCCCTATCAGCACGGAGAGGTTTTCGTGACCGACGACGGCGCGGAGACGGACCTGGACCTGGGCCACTACGAGAGGTTCTCCGGTATCACCTGCACCAGTCAGAGCAACTACACCACCGGCCGTATCTACTCTTCGGTCATCCAGAGGGAAAGACGGGGTGAGTACCTGGGGAAAACGGTTCAGGTGGTTCCCCACATCACCGATGAGATAAAGAAGGCCATCCTCTCATGCAGGGAAACCGGCGCCGACATAATAATTACGGAGATTGGCGGAACCGCTGGTGACATCGAGTCCAGCCCTTTTCTGGAAGCCCTGAGGCAGCTTCATGTAGAGCTTGGGCCAGAGAACGCGGTCTTCGTTCACCTGACCCTTCTTCCCTATCTGAACGCCTCCGGGGAACTGAAAACGAAACCGGCCCAGCAGTCAGCCGGTATCATGAGGTCCATCGGCATCATTCCCGACATTCTCATCTGCCGGACCGAGATCCCCATGGAGGAGGAGCATTTCCGGAAGCTGGCGCTCTTCTGCAATGTGCCCAGGGCCGCGGTGATCGAGGAGAAGGACGTCAAGAACTCCATTTACGAGGTTCCCATCGAACTGGCGAAGCAGGGGCTGGACTCCCTTATTCTGAGGAAATTCCGCCTTCCCGAGAACGAACTCGACCTTGAGAGCTGGAACTCCATGGTGGGCAGGGCTATCAACCCCGATTCGGGGAAGGTGAGAATAGCCGTTGCCGGGAAGTACATGGCACTCAGGGACGCTTACAAGAGCATTTTCGAGGCCCTTTCCCACGGAGCCATCTCCCGGGGGCTCGATCTCAGCATCAAGTGCATCGAGGCGGAGGACCTTCAGAAAGATCCCGGGGGAGAACTCCTGGAGGACGTCGACGGCATACTTGTCCCCGGCGGCTTCGGCTACCGCGGTCTGGGAGGCAAGATCGAAGCCGTCAGGTACGCAAGGGAGAACGGCATCCCTTTCCTGGGAATCTGCCTGGGGATGCAGTGCGCGATAATCGAGACCGCCAGGAACCTGGCCGGTCTTGAGAACGCCGACAGTCTGGAGTTCAACCCCGATACGGAACACCCGGTGATCTCCCTCATGGACGAACAGAAGAACGTGGTGAACATGGGCGGGACCATGAGACTCGGTTCCTATCCATGCATTCTGCAGCCCGGCTCCCGGTCGTCGAAGGCCTATGGCACCACTAAGGTCAGCGAAAGGCACAGACACCGGTTCGAATTCAATAACCAGTACCGTGACAGGCTCCTGGCGGCGGGTCTCGTACCCGTGGGCGTCTCCCCGGACGGAGGGCTGGTGGAGGTGGTTGAACGGGAGGACCATCCGTGGTTCGTTGCGGTCCAGTACCACCCGGAGTTCAAGAGCAGGCCCCTTGAACCGCATCCCCTCTTTGCTGCCTTCGTGGACGCGGCCTTCGAGAAGAGGAACCGATGAGGGAAGCTGGGGAGTATTGCGGGCTCTGCGGTGTAACAGGCACCAGGGAATCGGTATCCGCCCTTGTTGCAGAGGGGCTCTTCGCCCAGCAGCACAGGGGTCAGGAGGCCGCTGGAATAGCCACCCTCGACGGAGGGGGAAGCATCAGGCTCCACAAGAAGCGCGGTCTTGTGCCCGACCTGATGAACGATTTCCCAGCTGAGATGATGGCGGAACAGGTTGCGGCCATCGGTCATGTGCGTTACGGGACATTCGGAGGCACCTCGGTGCTGAACGCCCAGCCCATCAAGGTTCTCATGGGCGACATCCCCGTGGCGATCGCCCACAATGGAACCATAAGCAACGCCGCTGCCATAAGGGCTTCCCTTCAGCGCAAGGGTCACATCTTCCAGACGAACACCGATACGGAGATCGTGCTTCATCTGATGAGCAGGGAGCTGGAGGACAACGACTACAATGTGGAAAGATGCCTGCAGATAGCCATTTCCAGACTTGAGGGCGCCTTCTGTCTGCTTCTGCTGGTGCCCGGCGGTATGTACGTGGTAAGGGACGCAATGGGATTCAGACCCCTGAGCCTTGGGAGGGTAGCCGGGGGAGGATGGGTCATAGCCAGCGAGACCATCGCTTTCCCGGTAACCGATGCGGAGTATGTCCGTGAGGTGAACCCAGGCGAGATACTTTTCTTTCCCGCTGGAGCAGACTCATCCAGTGATCCGGTCACGGTGGTTGCCGGAAGGGACGGCGGGTCACTGTTCCCTCCTTCAAGACGACGGGCGCATTGCATCTTCGAGCATGTCTACTTCGCAAGACCGGGGAGTTATGTGTTCGGTGACAGCGTATACAAGGTAAGGATCGAAATGGGGCACCGCCTTGCCGTGGAGCATCCCGCGGAGTGCGACATGGTGATGCCCGTTCCCGACAGCGGCATGTTCGCAGCCATGGGGTTTGCCAGGGAGCTGGGGATTCCCATGGACATGGGGTTCACCAGGAACCACTATGTGGGAAGGACCTTCATCGACCCGGGCCACGCCACCAGGGCGGCCATGGTGATGAGGAAGCTCCAGCCTATTCCGGAGGCCATCCAGGGTAAGAGGGTCTGTGTAGTGGAAGACAGCATCGTAAGGGGAACCACCAGTAAGGCAAGGATCAAGGCCCTTCGCGAGGCCGGGGCCGCCGAGGTTCACATGAGGATCAGCTGCCCTCCCCACCGGTTCGCCTGCTTCTTCGGAATAGACTTTCCTGAGGAGACCAGCCTCATTGCCAACAGGTATTCAGTGGAGGAGATAGGAAGGATACTCGACCTTGACAGCCTGGGGTACCTCTCCGCGGAGGGGATGCTCAGCTGTGTGAACGCCCACCCCCCAGAGGATTACTGCACCGCCTGCTTTACCGGGGACTATCCCGTGGCGCCGCCGGTGAACCGATAGGGCCGAAGGAGGATCATGATCAAAGGCGGCATAGCCATTCTGGATTTCGGCAGCCAGTACACCCAGCTGATCGCCAGAAGGATCAGGGAACTGGGGGTCTACTGCGAGATGCTTCCCGGCAACTGCAGCTGGAGCCAGGTGACCGACCTGGAGCCTGGAGGGATAGTACTGGCGGGAAGCCCCTACAGCGTTTACGGAGATGACAGCCCTATGCCCCCCGCCCAGGTGTTCGATACCCATCTTCCGATCCTGGGTATCTGCTATGGAATGCAGCTGCTTGCCCATTGTACCGGCGGAAAGGTGGAGGGCGGACACCACCGGGAGTTCGGCCCGGCGCTCCTGCATCACCGGGGCGGAGAGCTTTTCCAGGGCATCGATTCCGGTCTTCAGGCCTGGATGAGCCACGGAGACAGGGTAACCCAGCCGCCGCCGGGCTACACCGTGAACGCATCCACTGACCTTCTTCCCATAGCCGCCATGGAGAATCCCGCCATGGGAAGGTACGGTGTTCAGTTCCACCCCGAGGTACATCACACCGTTTTCGGGACCCGGGTGCTGGAGAACTACCTGTTCAAGGCGGCGGGTCTCAAGCCGAACTGGAACATGAACCTCTTCCTCGACCAGGCGTCAGATGACATCAGGAACAGGCTTGGTATGCATGGAAAGGTAATACTGGGCCTCTCCGGAGGTGTGGACTCGTCGGTGGTGGCCGCTCTGCTTCACCGGGCAGTACCCGAAAGGTTCACGCCAATTTTCGTGGACAACGGCCTTCTCAGGGCAGGGGAGAGGGAAGAGGTTGTCTCCACATTCGGAGAGCACTTCGGAATGCACCTTAAGGTGGTGGACGGCGCTGACAGGTTCCTGGATGAACTCTCCGGCGTATCGGACCCGGAGAGGAAAAGAAAGATCATAGGCAGGGTCTTCATCGAGCTTTTCGAGGAGGCAGCAAAAGAGATACCGGGGGTGACGCATCTGGCCCAGGGAACCCTCTACCCGGATGTCATCGAGAGCGTGAGCTTCAGGGGACCAAGCGCCACCATCAAGAGTCACCACAATGTGGGGGGGCTTCCCGAGAGGCTCAACCTGGAGTTGCTGGAACCCCTGAGGGAACTCTTCAAGTACGAAGTCCGGGAGCTGGGAAGGGCCCTGGGGCTTCCTGACAAAATGGTCTCCCGACATCCTTTCCCGGGTCCGGGGCTGGCAGTTCGCATTCTTGGACCCGTTTCAAGGGAAGACAGGGACCTTCTGCAGAAGGTCGACAGGGTATACATCGACTACCTCAGGGAGAACGGTCTCTACGATGAGATATGGCAGGCCTTCGCGGTGCTGCTTCCCCTTCGCACCGTGGGTGTGATGGGAGACGAGAGGACCTACGACAGGGTGGTGGCCCTAAGGGCGGTCACCAGCATAGACGGAATGACGGCGGACTGGTACAGGATGGATCCGGGGCACATGGCCGCCATCTCCTCCAGGATCGTCAACAGGGTCAACGGAGTGAGCAGGATAGTGTACGACATAAGCTCGAAGCCTCCTGGTACCATCGAGTGGGAATAGCCTCATAGAGGCAGCGTAAACATACCCGAAGAGGGTAGCGTTAACAAAGTGAAGGGTTAGTTCGGGTGAAGATCAGGGTCGGTTATCAGGCCAGGGATTATCTGGGAATATTCTTCGGGGCCGTACTCTTCGGTCTGGCCTATTCATGGTTCCTTTTTCCTTTCAGGATTTCCCCCGGAGGAATAGGCGGTCTCGCCCAGATCCTCTACGCCGCCACCGGCGTTACTGAAAGCGTCTGGATGTTCGGCTTCAACATTCCGCTGTTCGTCATAGGCTACATTTTCGTGGGAAAACAGTTCGGGATCAGGAGTTTCGTGGGAATGTTCCTCTCCAACACCATGTGCTGGGTCTTCGATCCCGTGCATGTAAGGCTCGTACCCGGCGCATCCAGCCATGTCTACAATGTGGCCGCCCAGGGGGAGCTCCCCAGACTGGCGGTCTTTCTCAGCGGTTCATCGGAGATGGACATCCTCCTGGCGTCCATAGCCGGCTCCACCCTTCTCGGTGTGGGCCTTGGTCTTATCTTCAAGTTCCGTGGAAGCACCGGCGGCACCGACATTCCAGTGGCGATCCTGAAGAAGTACACCGGAGTGAGCATAAGCGCCGGTTACTGGATGGTGGAAAGCCTGATAATCCTCCTCGTCGCCGCGGTGTTCGGGCAGCCCAAGCTCATGATCTGGGCCTATCTGAACCTTTTCCTCAGCACGAAGATGACCGACCTTTCCGCGGAGGGCATGCCATATGTGAAGGCCTGTGTCATCATAACCGTGAAACCCGACGAGGTAAGGGACGAGATCTTCTCCACCCTCAACCGCGGCGTTACATTCCTGAAGGCCGAGGGCGGCTACAGGAGGTACCCCCAGGACGTTATCTACGTTTGCGTCCACAGGAGGCAGGTGATGGTTCTGCAGAGGATAGTCTCCCAGATCGATCCCGAGGCCTTCATGGTCCTGCATGACGCCTACGACGTGATGGGCTACGGCTTCAAGAAAAGAACCCTGACGTACTGACCATGCAGGGTCTCTTCGACACCCATACCCATCTGTTCCTGGAGCCCCTCTCCCGGGATCCGGAGTGTGCCGTTTCCAGGGCGGTTCAGGCCGGCGTCAGCCGTTTCCTCGTAGCGTCGGTATCAATGGAGAACTGGGATTCATGTGCTTCACTGGTATCTCTGCCCGGGGTCGCCGTGGCGCTGGGAGTCCATCCCTGGGAAGCCTCAGGGGGTTTTGATGGCAACAAGCTCAGAACCGCTCTGGAAAGCAGCGGGGCCAGAGCAGTTGGTGAGATCGGTCTCGACTGGCAGGCTCCTGTGGAGAGGGATATTCAGAGGACCGTTTTCGTGGAACAGCTCCGCATCGCCTGGGAAATGTCCCTCCCGGTATCGATCCATTGCAGGGGAGCCTTCGGCGAGATGCTGGAAATCCTTGGCGGAATTCCAGTCAGGGGATCGATGCATGGGTGGTCAAGGGACCCTGAGCTGATGAAGCGGTTCCTGGAACTGGGTCTCTACATCGGTTTCGGGGGCATGATTACCAGGGAAGGCGCGCTAAGGGCCAGGGCAAGTGCCGTTGCCGTTCCCACGAACAGGTTCCTGCTTGAAACGGACTCTCCATCCATGGGGCTGCGGGGAGTCTCCCCCGGGCATTCCGAACCTGCCCATCTCCCGGGGATACTCAGTGAAATGGCGGCGCTGAGGCACGAGGCCGAAGGCAGTATAGCCCGGTGGTCGGTGGAGAACTCCATTGATCTTTTCGGGGATCCGCTGTGAACCACCGTTTCAGGAGGAGCCGACAGTTCCTTGGAGAAACGGGTTTCCAGCGGCTCAGGTCATCCTCGGTGCTTGTTGCCGGTCTCGGCGGTGTGGGAATACACTGCGCATCCGCCCTGGCCAGATCGGGAGTGGGAAAGCTCTACCTGGTGGACTTCGACCAGATCTCACCCTCTTCGCTGAACAGGAACCCTTTTGCCGGGCTGGCCGATATGGAAAGGACCAAGGCCGAGTTCACCTGTTCCACCCTTTCGGCTCTCTGCCCCGATACCGAGTGTATCCCCATGGAGGTTTTCATTTCCCGGGAATACCTGGAGGACATCGGGCTTCCCGTGGGCGTGGATGCCGTGGCAGACGCCATAGACAGCCTGAATCCCAAGACCCAGCTTCTGGAGCACTGCGTTACACGGGGAATCCCGGTGTTCAGCAGCATGGGTGCCGCCGGAAGGAGGGATGTGTCCATGGTGAGAACAGGCGACATATCCCGCACCGAACGGTGTCCCCTTGCCAGGATGGTGCGGAAGTATCTGAAGAGAAGGGGCGTATCAGGCGGCATTGAATGCGTCTGGTCGGTGGAAGACCCAGTGGAAGCGCTGCCCCCGGACGATGAGCCGGTACTCCAGCGCCGTGGAAGGACCAGGAACGCCCTCCCGAGCCTCATCACCCTTCCCGGCGTTTTCGGCTACTCTCTGGCGCAGATGATCATTGACCGCCTCGCAGCGGAAGCCGAGCCCTCCCGCTCCGAATGATCCTTCTTTCCCTGAGGACCATGAAGACCGTAATTGAAACGGAGCACATGTCAGCCACAGGCACAGAGATCCATATGCCCTGAAGTCCAAGGAACCTGGGCAGCACGAGCACGAGTGGTATAAGGAAAAGGACCTCCCTGGCCGATGAGAGAAGCATGGATTTCGCCGCCTTTCCCATTGCCTGGAAGATGCTGGTTCCCACGAAGAGGAAACCCAGCGCCCACAGCCCCATCATCAGTATTCGCAGTGAATCCCTTCCCGCGGAGAGCAGTTCGGGATCATGGGTGAATATCCCTATGAACTGAGAGGGAAAGAGCTGGACCGCGGCAAAGCCTCCGGTGGAGATCATCCCCGCCCAGAGAAGACCGGTGGCCGCGGCCTTTTCGGCTCTCTGCACATTTCCGGCCCCCCAGTTGTAGCCGATAATGGGCTGCAGACCCTGGGCTATCCCTATCAGGGGCATGGTGAGGAACCTGGCCAGCCGAATGGTTATTCCGTACGCTGCAACGGATACTTCCGAACCGTATTGCAGCAGTCTGTTGTTGAATAGAATGAACACGAAGCTGCTTGCGACGCTCCGAATGAATGAAGAGAAGCCCACGGCGGTTATCTCCCTGAGCACCGGTCCATGGAACCTGAGGTTACTCCTTCCAAGGGAGAGGCCGCTCTTTGCGGCCCTGAGTTCGCTTGCCTGATAGGCCACGGAGAGGAACTGGGCCAGAACGGTGGCAAGTGCTGCGCCCTTCACACCCATATCCAGCACGAAGATGAAAATGGGATCCAGAACGATGTTCGCCGCGGCGCCGGTTATCATGGTTGTCATTGCGGACCTGGCCATTCCCACCGAACGGAGCACGTTGTTCCCTGTCATGGATATGATGAACAGGGGAGAGGCGAAGATGATTATTCCGAAGTAGTCCGACGCGAAGGGCATTATCTCCGGGGACGCACCGAAGAGACTGAGGATAGGCCCCTGAAAGAGAAGCCCGGTTGCCGCAAGAAGAACACCTGATAGAACAGCGGCGAGTATCACGTTACCATAGGCGATCTCCGCGGTCTCATGCTTGCCGGCCCCCAGTGCCCGGGATATTACAGAAGCCCCGCCTATTCCGAAAAGCATCCCTATTGAGAGCACTATCATCTGAAGGGGAAACACGATGGAGAGCCCGGCAATGGCCATGGTACCCACACCTCTTCCCACGAAGATGGTGTCCACGAGGTTGTACAGGGCTATGACGAACATTCCGGTCATTGCCGGAAGGGACAGCTTGAAAAGGAGCCTCTTAACATTGGGATCCGAGAGCCTGCGGTGCATTTCAGGTTTCAAGGCCGCAACCTTCTAACTGCTCACCATAAGAAAGGATACAGAATTTGATTGACAAACTTGCGGACGACCACCTGGAAGAAAACCAGCGCGGGTAATGGAGCGCAAGCATCATCCCCGCCATTTTTT
>NPID01006687.1_pt1 | contig 12194 bp, 13 predicted proteins | sample 8637491 | NCBI WGS metagenome assembly NPID01 (sample SAMN07420843, study PRJNA396082) | bioreactor metagenome | isolation source: sample BA6 brine-fed electro-methanogenic bioreactor BA | place: Japan: Kochi | collected 2016-06-14 | reverse complement strand
AAAGCCTCCCTGAATTCCGTTGAAGCCTCCATGAGATCTACAACTCCGGATTCCGGCGCAGAAATGGTGTCGACAACGATCTGCAGGTGGGCCTGGCTCCTCTTGAAAAGGTCCTCCGCCTGGGGTGTCCATGAATTAGCCTGCTGGCCCACGACAATGGACTGGATAAAGTATTCTAACCCCTGGTTATAGTTTCGCCCCGCGGTAACCACTGACGCAAGCACTCTGGATCTGAGGGGATCTTCGGTCTTGATGCCCGAGATTTCCCCCAGGACCTGCTGAAAACGGATCTGTTCGTTGTAGATTTCCTGCGGGACGCCTTCCTTGAAACCATACCCCTTCGATTTCGCGTTGGCCCAAAAATACAAAGCCCTGTTACCGGAAAGGAGATTCAGGAATCCTGAAAGTTTCTGGTCCAGTTCTACAAAGGCCCCTGTGGCGGAAGGCTCTTTTGATCCCGATTCTCCAGAAGCTTCCGTACCGGCGCCTCCCGGCCAGTTTCCTGTTTCTGCTGAAAAATCCAGCACCTGGATGTAGGCGGCCGGGATAAGCACTCTCACCAGGCCGGCTCCGGTACGCTCTTCGAGCAGGGCCCCTACTACCTTGCCGTCGGCTCCCATAACAGGCCCTCCCGAAAGGCCTTCCGGCGCGTCACCCGAGAGGACGTAGCGCTCGACGCCTCCGGGGCCCTGGTGAATTTCGGCGACTTGCAGCTGTACGAAACCGAAATTTCCGCCCTTAGACGCAGCACAATGAACGGTTGATCCCGGCTCCAACCTCACCGGAGCCAAATCCAGCGGAGCCTTACCCGACGGTTCCAGTTTCACGAGAGCCAGGCCGTGCCTTTCATCGGTGTCAACAAGTCCGGAGGAAACCAGGGTCAGTCCGTCGGAAAACCGAAGTTCTACTTTACGGGCGTCTTCTAAAAGGGACAGGGCCGTCACCGCACTGTCTCCGCGGCCCAAGACAAAGGCCAGTCCCGTGACTGTTTCACCCGACCCCTTATCAATAGTAACGGATGCGGCTGATTCCAGGGATTTCGCAAGCTTCGGCCAATCCGGCTTTTGCGCTGCGGCCGAACCGCAAAAGAAAGGCGTCACCAACAGACCAACAATGGACACTATGAAGGCAAACCGCTTAAAGAAACCCATTTCACCCACCGCCTTTTGGATCGCCCCAAAATATTTAATTCTTTACGTAATTATTCTATCACATTATTCTGCCACTTTTCCCAACCCTATGGTTATTTGGTCAGCGAAAATCGGGGCTGGCTGAAATAATTTCCCGCTTACTAGAGCGACATTCGAGGTCGCCCGGATTCTTCTTCATGTCTTTTGTCCTGACCCATGGGGGTGACATTATCGCTGTCCGGTCACAAGTGAGGCAACTCGCCTTTTCCCGTACAGACACAGCCGGTGGGAGGCATAGGCCCTGTTGTAGCCGGTAACTTCCACGACATGGTCCAGTATGCGCCCCTTTTCCCTTTTGGTGGCCTTCCTGTACGCTCCCGCCATCGTGCGGAGGATTTCGTCCCTCGTTTCCATCGTCAGCCTCACCGTGCCTTCCTCCCTCCGGGGGTCCAACTTCCCCGGAGTCATCGTAGCCCTTTCGTTTAGATTTTCTGTTGAGGCAACGAAGGCTTTTCGTCTAGGTTTTAGGTGAGGCAACTCGGGAGCTTGACACATTGACCAACGCAGTATAGTATTCTTTTTAATCTCAAACCGGAGGATGTGTCCATGACGAAAAACAGGACTCTCCGCGGCTGGTGGTGGCAGACGAACACGGTCTGCCCCCAAGAGCCTGAATCAGTGTAAGACACGATTTTAAAAGGGCCTTGGAGGCGGATCCCGACAGGGATTCACTTCAGGGCCCTTTTTGTTTTTCGCAAAAATACCAGCGAACCCCTGCTACGGGGAAGGGCCCAAAAGGCTCTTCCCCGTTTTTTATTTTTGCAGAGACTCACCCGCCGGGGTGTCTGAAAGACAAGAGGAGGAATGAGAATGACAAGCCGAGTGAAGAAAAAACGCTTAGAAGGAGACATTACGCTGGAAACTTTCATCGACTATGGCCGAAATTATCCCATTGTGCCGCTTTGTCGTCGTTTTGACCTGGAAGGCAGGACGGCTTTGGGGCTCTATGAAAGTTTCCGCAAATCGGGATCACCGTCGATCCTTCTGGAAAGCGGTGAGAGGGGAGATTCCAGCGGACGTTATTCATTCATGGCCACGGAGCCCGAACGCATTTTCTCGGTTTCAGCGAGGTGTTTCGAGGAGATGGACCTTTCGGGCCAGGTCCTGTACGAAGGCAGCTCAGGCGACTTTGAAAGGCGCATCGAAGAATACGTCGGAACAAGACATTGTCCGCTCTACGGCGAACTTCCTCCCTTTCCCGGCGGTGTGGCCGGGTTTTTAGGTTATGGGATGGTCGAAAACTGGGAAAACCTCTTTCATTCAGAAGGATCGAGGAGACTGCGGCCAAGCCCTTTCCCGGATGCCGTGATGATGGGTTTTTTCGGCGTTATCGTCATCGACCATGTGGAAGATAAGATACTGGCCGTACAAAATGTACGTATTCCAGGCGGCTCGAACGAAAAAGCCCTTTGCGGACTTTACGAAAGAACCCAGGAGGTTCTAAAAAAACAGGCCGCCCTCATCGAGGGGTGCCCCCGCGTGGCCTCCGATGCGGCGGAAAGGGCCTGCTACGTGGGAAACATCCGTTCCAACATGTCCCGCGATGATTTTCTCTCGATGGTTCAAATGGGCAAGGAACACATAAAGGCGGGAGACGTCAGCCAGGTCGTCCTCTCGCAGCGCTTTACCGCTGAAACCGACGTTACTCCCCTTGCTGTCTATCGCTCCCTCAAACGAGCCAACCCGTCGCCTTACATGTTCTTTTTGGACCTGGGGCGATTTTGCCTGATCGGTTCCTCGCCGGAAGTCCTGGTGAGGCTTTCGGGAGATGTAATCACCACCAGGCCCCTGGCGGGAACACGCAAAAGGGGCGCCGACGCTCGTGAGGACACGGCCTTTGCCCGGGAACTTCTGGCCGATGAAAAGGAGAGGGCGGAGCACCTCATGCTGGTCGACCTGGCGCGAAACGACGTAGGAAAGGTCAGCGAAACGGGCACTGTGAAGGTGACGGAACTTATGGAGGTGGAACGGTATTCCCAGGTAATGCATATCGTATCCAACGTGACGGGAAAGCGCGCGGAAGGCGCCGGCTGCCTTGACATACTTCGGGCGGCATTTCCCGCCGGGACCGTCTCTGGTGCCCCGAAAATCCGGGCCATGGAAATTATAGAGGACCTCGAGCCCGAGCCGAGAGGCCCCTACGCGGGAGCCGTCGGTTACATCGGCTTCGGAGGCGGAATGGACACCTGCATCACTATACGCACCTTCATTCACGAGGGAGACAGGGTGCACGTACAGGCGGGGGCGGGAATAGTCTACGATTCGGTGCCGGAAAACGAGTACGAGGAAACCAAAAGCAAGGCCAGGGCCCTTTTTCACGCCCTGGAAGACGCCTGCGGGAAAAGGGGGAAACGGGCATGCTCCTTATGATCGATAATTACGATTCCTTTACCTACAACCTGGTCCAGTGCCTGTCGGAGCTGGACGACGTCGAGGTGAGGAGGAACGACGGCGTATCCATTCGGACCATAGCGAGAATGGCCCCTCGGGGAATTGTCATATCCCCCGGACCGGGAACACCGCGGGATGCCGGAGTGACCATGGATGTCATAAGGGCCTTCGCGGGCAGGATCCCGATACTTGGCGTCTGCCTGGGCCACCAGGCTATAGCGGAGGTCTTCGGTGGAAGGGTCGTGCGGGGGAGAGAGCCCTTTCATGGCAAGGTTTCTGTCATCCACCACGACGGGAGCGGCATTTTCGAGGGACTGGAAAGCCCTTTGAGCGCCACCAGGTATCATTCGCTGACCGTCGATCCCGGCTCCGTTCCGCCGGAACTTGCGGTAACGGCCTGGACCGACGACGGTACGATCATGGGCCTTTCTCACAGGGAAAAACCCCTTTACGGGGTTCAGTTTCACCCCGAGTCGATACTCACCGAACGGGGAATGGATATACTGAAAAATTTCAGTAGACGAGCCGAGCCGATTCACGAAGGGAGTCGAGAGCAATGAAAAGCACGCTTGAAAGAATTTTTTCGGGACGGGACCTGGAACCCGAAGAGATGAGAGACGCCATGGACGCCATCATGGAGGGTGCCGTCTGCGAAGCCAGGATGGCCGCGTTCCTCGCCGGGCTAAGGACAAAAGGCGAAACCGTCGCGGAAATCACGGCGGCCGCCGACGTCATGAGGGAAAAGGCCGTTCCCGTAAAGGTGCGGGAACGGGTGGTGGTAGATATCGTCGGGACCGGCGGAGACGGCAAGGGGACCTTCAATATTTCGACGGCCGCGGCCCTGGTGGTAGCCGGGGCTGGAATAGCCGTGGCCAAACACGGGAACAGGTCCGTGTCCAGCAGGTGCGGTAGTGCCGATATCCTGGAGTCTTTGGGCATTCCTTTTCTGGACGACCCGGAAACAGTAGGAGCCTGCATAGAAAAGACCAGGTTCGGCTTCATCTTCGCGCCAGCCTTTCACAGGGCCATGCGTCACGTGGCGCCGACCCGCAAGGCGCTTGGTGTTCGGACAATCTTCAACATCCTGGGTCCCGTAACCAACCCGGCCCGGGCGAACTACCAGGTCCTGGGTGTCTTTTCGCCGGAGCTTCTGCGGCCCATGGCGGAGGTCATGGTGGGCCTCGGGGTAGAAGGCGGGATGACCGTTTACGGGTACGGCGGTATCGACGAATTGTCGCTGGAAGGCCCCAACAGGGTGTGCGTCATCGAAAAGGGTTCCATCATGGAAAAAGAGCTGACCCCCGAAATGGCGGGGCTCGAAAGGGCGTCCAACGACGGCCTCACAGGCGGCGACGCAGAGAAAAACCGCGACATCCTTCGGGCCGTCTTCGAAGGCGCAAGGGGGCCGATGAGGGACGTGGTGATCTTCAACGCCGCGGCCGCCTTCGTTTCGACGGGCAGTGCGAGAAGTTACAGGGAGGGCGCGGCCATGGCCGCCGAGGTTATAGATACGGGGCGTGCCGGAGCCTGCCTTAAAAACGTGCTGGACTTCACGGCATCGCTTGAAAGGGACGGAGTGGCATGATCCTTCAAAAGATAATCCGCGAGAAAGAAAGGGAACTGGAGCTTATGAAGCGCGACCGCCGCTCGCTTTGCGCTGCTCTTTCGGTTCCCGGCGTGTCGATAATCGCCGAGATAAAACGCGCCTCGCCCAGCAGGGGGATCATAGAAACTTCCCTCGAACCGGCGGAAAGGCTCCAGGCCTACGAAAAAGGCGGAGCCAGCGCCATCTCGGTAGTTACGGACAAAAAGTTCTTCCATGGCGACGCCGGGATGCTCAGGCTTCTTCGGCCCAGGACAAGCCTTCCGATTCTGAGAAAGGATTTTATGATCGACCCGTTGCAGCTTTACGAAAGTTTTTTTCTTGGAGCTGACGCTGTGCTTCTTATCGCATCGGTGCTCGAACAGGACCGCCTGGAGGCGATGCTTGAAAAGGCCCGTTCCATCGGCCTCGAGGCGCTGGTGGAGGTGCACGACGAGGAGGAACTTTTTCGGGCCCTCGACACGACCGCTGAAGTTTTGGGAATAAACAACAGGAACCTGGAGGATTTTTCCGTGGACCTGGGCGTGACGGAGAGGCTCATGGAGGTTTTGCGGTCCCGGACGGGCCGGAAACGCCCGTTGGTGGTAGCCGAAAGCGGCGTTTCCTCTGTGGAAGACGCCCGCTTTCTGGCAGAATGCGGAGTCGACGGCATTCTCGTCGGGTCCTTTTTGGTGGAAAGCCCTAGGCCGCAGGAGCGCCTTAAGGAAATCCTGGAAGGGGTGACAGCCGGTGGTGCGGGTCAAGATATGCGGTCTCACCAGCAGGCGTGACGTTATGGAGGCCGCGGAAGCCGGGGCGGACGCTTTGGGATTCGTCCTCGCGCCGAGTCGGCGCAGGGTTTCCATCGACGACGTGGGCAAAATGACCAGGGGCTTGCCGCCTTTTGTCTTAACCGTGGCCGTCGTGGCTGACCCTTCCGGGGAATTTGTCGCCGAAATCACGGAAAGCGGTCTTTTTGACGCCATCCAGTTTCACGGGGCCGAACCGCCGGAGCTTCTTTCGGGAGTTTCCATGAGGACAATAAAGGCCTTTGCCCTTTCCGGCGGCACCTTTCCAGACGTCGACAAGTATCTTTGCGCCGACTGGTTTCTCTTCGATTCCGGTTCGGCGGGAAAGGGCGGAACGGGCGAATGCTTCGACTGGTCCCTTTTAGACAGAAGAGATTTCGGCAGGCCTTTTATACTCGCGGGCGGGCTAGGGCCTGAAAACGTCATCGAGGCCATAAGCACGGTAAAACCGGGCGCGGTAGACCTCAACAGCAGGATCGAGAAAGAGCCGGGAGTGAAGGATCACCGCATGATGCGGCAGGCCCTTTGCAGGATCAGGCGGTACGAGACGAGACGATTGGAGAGTGAAGTGAAATGAGCAGAAAAGGATATTTCGGAAATTACGGCGGGCGGTACGTACCCGAGACGCTTCTTCCAGCACTGGAAGAGCTGGAAGAAGCCTACCTTGCGCTTCGGGAGGATTCGTCCTTCCGGGAAGAGTTGTCTGGCCTGCTTTCCAGTTATAGCGGGCGGCCGACCCCTCTTTACCTGGCGGAAAGGTTCGCTGGACATGCGGGAGGGGCCAGGGTTTACCTTAAGCGGGAAGACCTGAACCACACCGGAGCGCACAAGATAAACAACGCCCTGGGCCAGGCTCTGTTGGCGAAAAGGCTCGGGAAAAAGCGCGTGATAGCCGAAACCGGGGCAGGGCAGCACGGTGTCGCGGCGGCCACGGCGGCGGCGAGATTCGGCCTTGAGTGCCACGTGTACATGGGGACGGAAGACATGGAACGGCAGGCCCTTAACGTGGACAGGATGAGGCTTTTGGGCGCCGAGGTCATCCCTGCCACCTCCGGCAGCCGTACCCTCAAGGACGCCACGAACGAGGCCATAAGAGACTGGGTCACGAACGTGGAAAGCACCTACTACATAATCGGTTCGGCGGTGGGACCTCACCCTTACCCGACGATAGTAAGGGATTTCCAGAGGGTTATCGGTGACGAGAGCCGTCGTCAGATACTGGAGCTGGAAGGCCGCCTGCCCGATCTTTTGGTGGCCTGCGTCGGCGGGGGAAGCAACGCCATAGGGCTCTTTCATCCTTTCATCGAAGACGAAAACGTCCGCATGATGGGCGTGGAAGCTGCCGGGAGCGGAGTCGAGACGGGCAAACACGCGGCCACGCTAACAGCTGGACGGGTAGGCGTGCTGCACGGCAGCAGGTCCTTTCTATTGCAGGACGAAAACGGCCAGGTCCAGATAGCCCATTCCCTGTCGGCGGGGCTGGATTACCCCGGAGTGGGCCCGGAACACAGTTTCCTCATGGAATCGAAAAGGGTGGAATACACCTCGGTAACCGACGGAGAAGCCCTGGAGGCGTTCGCGCTGCTGTCGCGGACGGAAGGCATCATTCCGGCCCTTGAAAGCGCCCACGCCCTTGCTGGGCTGGTCCGCGCCGGTTCGAAGCTGTTACCCGAAGACATAGTGGTAGTCTGCCTTTCCGGCCGGGGCGACAAGGACATGGATTCCGTAAGGCCCTATCTCATCGAAGGAGTGAACGTGCAATGAAAAGTCCTCTTCAGGAAGTCTTCAAAAAGGGTAAAGCCCTTATCCCCTATATCACCGCGGGCGATCCATCCCTCGAGGTGACGGCGTCGATAGTCAAGGTCCTGGAGGAATCCGGGGCCGACATCATAGAGATTGGCGTGCCCTTTTCGGACCCCCAGGCCGACGGACCGGTAATACAGGCCTCTTCGGCCAGGGCCTTGGAAAGGGGAACCACCCTTCCCAAGGTGCTAGAAAGGGTCCACGCCCTGCGCGAGAGCGTCAAGGTGCCGCTGGTTCTCATGGGATATTTCAACCCGATACTCAGTTACGGAGCGAAACGCTTCGCTGAGGACGCGGCGAGAGCGGGCATCTCGGGCGTAATCATCCCCGATCTTCCCTTCGACGAGGATCCGCCCTTCTACCAGACGCTGGCGGACGAGGGCATAGAGGGCATCTTCATGGTCGCGCCCAACACTTCTGAAAAAAGGCTGGAAGCCCTCGGGAAACACGCGGCAGGCTTTGTCTATTGCGTTTCCCTTTACGGCATAACGGGAGACAACCGGGGACCGGTGCAAAACCTGGCGGAATATATCAGTACCGTCCGAAAGCACGTCCATGTTCCCCTGGCCGTCGGTTTCGGAATAGATAGTCCGCAAAAGGCGGCCGCCGCCGCGGCCGCGGCCGACGGGGTCATCGTTGGCAGCGCCCTGGTAAGCATGGTAGAGCGTCTGGGGCAAGACGAAGCGGGACGCGACAGTGCAATCAGGGCCTTCATGGAAGGCCTGAGGGGGGCCATCGACAGCGCCTGAAATCCGTGTCGGGAAGGCTTCAGGAGCACTTGCGCGAAGGGTACGCTCCCAAAAGACGGAAGCTGAAACAGCGAGAGGCCATGACATCCAGAGCCTCGAAGACGTCGTGGCCCTTTCCCCCTGCCTCCATGTCGACGAAGAAAAAGTATTCGAAAGGGTTTGACGCAAGCGGCCGCGACTGGATGAAAGTAAGGTTTACGCCCCTGTCCCTGAGAGGCTCCAGGGCGTGAAACAGGGAGCCGGGCTTGTGGGCCACGGTAAACAGCACGGAAATTTTACCCTCGCTGGAGGCGGATATTTCGCGCCGGTTCCCTATCACCCAAAAACGGGTGGTGTTGTCGGGGTGATCCTGGATATTACGCGCAAGAACATGCAAACGGTGTTTCTGGGCCGCCCTCTCGCTGCATATGGCGGCCAGGTTTTCATCCTCAGATGCCTCTGCCGCGGCTGCGCTGGTGCTGGTGGAAGGCTTTTTGGGGACATGCGGAAGGTGCGAGGAAAGCCAGAGGCGGCATTGGGCGAGAGCCTGGGGGTGCGAGCGGACTTCCGTTATCGCCTCCAGGTTTTCGGCCCTGCCCGCCAGCACATGCCGGATGGGAACGAGAACCTCCATGGCTATCACAAGTTCGGTACCGGCGGAAGCGAAGGCGTCGAGAGAAGAGTATACGACTCCTTCGATGGTGTTTTCCACGGGGATCACACCCAGGTCCGCTTCCTTCCGCTCGATCGCCCGGACAACCTGCTCTGGCGAATCGAAAAAGCTTACGTCGATGCTTTTTCCCAAACCGGCGAAAGCGGCTTGCTCCGAGTAAGATCCTTCGGGGCCCAGGGCGGCCACCGTGGGGCGCTTCTGTACGGCCCTGCAGAAAGATATGATCTCGGTCATGATGTTTTCCAGGGCGCGGGAATCGACGTCTGAATGCCCTTTCGCCAGTTTTGCGATCAGGTCCTTTTCTCTCGCCGGATCAAAGACAGCCCCGTTTTCTTTTGTCTTTCCTATCTCCCTGGCGATGGCAAGGCGCTGCTCCAAAAGGGCTGCGATAGACTCGTCGACGGCGTCGATCCGCTCCCTGAGCTTATCCAGTTTTTCATTTCCCGTGGGCTTCATGGCAAGTTCCCCTCCGGCATCAATCCAAATGTACGAAAAAGAGTAGCCCAAAGACACGGGAATGGCAATCCGGCCCTGAATTTAATGCCTGAACCGGCATAAAAACGCCCATCGGAAGAAGACACAGAAAAATTTGACAAAACGGGAAAACTGGCTACAATGTTTCATCAATACAAACAGGCAAGATATCGAAATATTTGCGAGGAAAGGAGGAGCCCCCATGGCGGAAAGCCGCAAAGCAGCGAGAACCGGTCTTTTTGACTGCGGATTCTACTTTTATTTTAGCGGCGGCCAGTGGCGTTATTACTACGCCAGTGGTCTTTCACTGCATGGGAATCCGTTATCGGCTCCTTTGACTCTTCGCTGCTTCGGTGAGACTTAGCTCCAGGTAAAAGAGTCAGAGAAAAAATAAAGAAAAACAGAAGTATACCAGCCGGAACCGGATTCCAAATCCAGTTCCGGCTTTTTTTATTTCAGTTCCCAAGGAGGGTGAAAGAGATGCTGGTAGTTCAGATGAAGGAGCGGTGCGGAAGTCTTGATGTAGCTAGAGTTTGCGACCTGCTGGAACAGAGCGGCCGCGGAGCCAGGGTAGTTGGGGGAAGAAAGCAGTTACAGGTGGTCTCGGGGGGAAACGAAAAAGAAGGCGAAATGCTGGCGGGTTTGCCGGGTGTGGCCGGCCTGGCGGTGACGAAACACTCCTTCCCGCTTGCGAGCCGGGATGTCTTCCCCGATGACAGCGTAGTGGAGGTAGCTCCGAAAGTGACGATCGGCGGAGGCAACAGGGTGGTCATGGCGGGACCCTGTTCCGTGGAGAGCCGTTCCCAGATTCTCGAGACGGCCAGGGGGGTAAAAGCCGCCGGGGCATCCATCCTCAGGGGAGGAGCCTTCAAACCCAGAACGAATCCCTACTCCTTTCAGGGACTTGGAAACGAGGGGATAGCTTTAATGGTCGAAGCCCGCGAGGCCACGGGACTTCCGATAGTGACGGAAATCATGTCCACCGAGGACATGGAGTGGCTGGAACCGCACGTCGACATTTTCCAGATTGGTTCACGCAACATGATGAACTTCAGCCTGCTGAAGGCGGTGGGGCGGACGAGAAAACCGGTCCTCCTCAAGCGAGGGCTTATGGCTACCGTCGACGAGTGGCTTCAGGCCGCTGAATACGTGCTTTCGGGGGGTAATTCAAAGGTCATACTTTGCGAGCGCGGGATCCGGAGCTTCGACAAAAGCACCAGGAACACGCTGGATTTGAGCGTAGTGCCGCTGGTCAAGTCCTTAAGCCACCTTCCCGTCATTGTCGATCCCAGCCACGGGACGGGACGCAGGGAACTTATCAGGCCCATGAGCCTGGCGGCCCTCGCCGCGGGGGCTGACGGCCTGATCATCGAGGTACACCCTGAGCCCGACAAGGCCCTTTCAGACGGAGCCCAAACACTGGACCTGGAGGCTTTCGACGATCTGATGCATTCTGTCGCAAGCCTTGTAGAAATGCTCGAATTGGACGAGGAGCGAAGAAAATGCGGATTAAGCATTGCGATGTAGGTATTGCGGGCCTTGGCCTGATAGGTTCGTCGATGGCGGCCAAACTTTCAGGCGGTGGACATTGCCGTTCCGTCATCGGATGGGATGTCGACCCGGGCGTATCGCAAAAGGCCCTGGAAAAGGGATTTGTTATCGAATCGAAGGAAAGCCTGTATGACCTGGCCTCGTCTTCCGACGTGCTGGTGTTGGCCGTTCCGCCTTCTGCGATCGTTGATACGGGCAGGGAAGCCCTGCGAGGTTCAAGAGGCAAGGTCCGGGTAATTATGGATACCGGCAGCGCCAAGCGAAAGGTGGCAAAAGGCCTGGCGATGGAATGGAATGAAAGGTACGTGGGGCTGCACCCCATGGCCGGAAAGGAACTGGGCGGAATAGAAAACGCTGATCCGGCGCTTTTTGAGGGTAGCGTAACCGCAGTAGTCGCAACGTCGGAAACATCCACCGAGGCCAGGGAAACCGCCCGGGAAATGGCGGAGGCCCTCGGGTCCCGGGTGGTGGAAACGGATCCCGAGACGCACGACAGAATGGTTGCCTGCGTGAGCCATCTTCCGATTTTCATGGCCATGGCCCTGGCGCTGACGGCAGGAGAATGCGGCAGGGAATGCCCGAAACTCAAAGACCTTGCGGCCGGTGGATTCAAAGATACATCCAGGGTGGCTTCCGGCCCGTCCTGGCTGGTATCGGAAATATGGGAACAAAACAGCGACTTTATAGCTCCACTTATACACAAGGCAGCGACGTTTCTGGAGATGATGGCAGATTCATCCGGAAAGCAGCTTGCCGAAATCTCGAAGCGGGCGTCTTCTGCCAGGAATTCGATACTCGAAGGCCGTTTTGCTTCCCTCGGAGGTGACCATTCATGAAGAGCGTACAGGTGGGGGCCTCAGGCCCAATACATGGGAGGATAACACCTCCAGGCGACAAGTCCATATCTCACCGTGCGGCCTTTTTCGGCGCTCTTTCATCTGCCGGCATAGAGGTTTCGAACTTTTCTCCCGGCGCCGACTGCGCTTCGACCCT
>NPID01001364.1_pt2 | contig 12207 bp, 9 predicted proteins | sample 8637491 | NCBI WGS metagenome assembly NPID01 (sample SAMN07420843, study PRJNA396082) | bioreactor metagenome | isolation source: sample BA6 brine-fed electro-methanogenic bioreactor BA | place: Japan: Kochi | collected 2016-06-14 | reverse complement strand
CGAACAATTATTACAGTGGTATTTATAGTTACGTACCATTTATAATTTCACATCGTCAAAGACATTATTGCCTTTGCCGTATGCAGTCTATTTTCCGCCTCATCGTAAACAACAGAAATATTCGGATCGTCAATTACTTCGTCGGTTACTTCGTGATTTCTGTCTGCGGGAAGTGCGTGCATAAGTTTAACATTTTTATCGGCAAGTTTAATTCTGCGTTCGTCGCAAATCCAATCGTGATACTTTTCTAAATTTGCTTTCATCTCTTTTTTACATTCGTTTTCATTGTCGAGATATTCTTGCACACCATAAGTGCCGAAGCCGCCCCAGTTTTTGGGAATCACAACGTGCGCACCTTCAAATGCTTCATCCATATCATTTGTGAAATTAATCTTTGTTCCGTTTTCTTCGGCACGTTTGTTTGCTCGTTCGATAATGTCTTTGCTCAACGGAAATTCTTTCGGATGAGCAATTGTTAAATCAATTCCAAAGCGAGGGAAGAGTAATGCTTGTGTCTGTGGAACGGATAACGGTTTTGAATGTGTATCTGCATAAGCCCAAGAGACTGTTACTTTCAATCCTTTGGGATCGTTACCGAATTTTTCAAAGATAGTCATTAAATCTGCAAGTCCTTGAAACGGATGATAAATATCATCTTGCAGGGACATTACAGGTTTGGTAGAATGCTTTGCCATTTCTGCAAGATAATCGGCTCCAATTCCGTAAAAGCAATTTCGTGATGCAATGCCGTGTCCCATTCGTGATAAAATAATTGCCGTATCTTTTGCAGATTCACCGTGAGAGAGTTGCATTTTATCGGCTGTTAAATCGTGTGCATGACCGCCGAGTTGTGTCATTCCCGCTTCCATTGAGTTTCTTGTGCGGGTTGACTGTTCAAAGAAAATCATAAATAAAGTTTTGTGCGGAAGATAGAGATGCGGTTTCTCTTCATAAAATTCTTTCTTCAACTCAAATGATCTTTTGAATACTACATCGAGTTCTTCTTTTGTCCAATCATCACAAGTTAAAAAGTGTTTTCCTTTTAGATTCATTGTTGCTCCTAAATGTAAAATTTAGTTAATTGCCGTCCACTTCAGTGAACGGAGAAAATATTTCCAATCTGTATGGACTTTAGTCCCATTCAAGATTGCATTATGGGGCTAAAGCCCAATTATATTTAATTGTGTTTGTATTCCGTCGGTTGAAACCGACGGCAATTTGTTCTATTTCTAATCAATAACTCATAGCAAACAAAGCATAGAACGCTGATGCTTTTACAAGATGTTCAACCGGTACTTTCTCGTTTGGTGCGTGTGCTAAAACTTCATTGCCGGGACCAAATCCGATTGTAGGGATTTTGTAATATCCATTTATCGTTACACCGTTTGTTGAGAACGTCCACTTATCAACTTTCGGATCAGCTTCAAATAATTGTTTGTAAACATCAACCCCTTTTAGAACCAACGGATGATCTTCTTCAAGTTTCCAAGTCGGATAATATTTTTCCATTCCATATTCAAAACCGGTGTATGCTTTTGTTTTATAATTAAGTAAGAAGGCTTTTGCTTTCATATCTTTTATAATTTCATTTACTTGAGATAATGCTAATTCCCGGTCTTCACCCCAAGTTAATCTGCGATCCATATGAATTTTAGCATAATCGGATACTGCGCAGAGTGATGGACTGTTTGAAAGAAACTCTGTTACAGTTATGCTTCCTTTACCAAGGAATTCATCAGTGTCTAATCGTTCATGAAGTTTTTCAATTTCAAGAGCTGTTTTAGATGCCATATAAATTGCATTCTTCCCTCGTTCCGGTGCCGAACCGTGAGAAGAAACTCCAAAGAACTCAGCATTCATTTCCATTCTTCCGCGATGACCGCGATAAATATTTAAATTTGTCGGCTCTGTAATAATCACGGCATCCGGTTTTAGATTTTCTTCTTCAACCAGATACTTCCAACACAAGCCATCGCAGTCTTCCTCCATAACTGTTCCGGTTACGTATAAAGTTATGTCGTTTGTTAATCCAAGTTCTTTCAAAATTTTTCCGGAAGTAACAGCAGCAACAGGACCACCTTTCTGATCCACACTTCCACGTCCATGCACAAATCCGTCTTTTACTTCGCCCCCAAGAGGATCGAAATCCCAGTTATCCAAATTTCCCATATCGACTGTATCAATATGTCCGTCGATTGCAATTATTTTTTTACCGTTTCCTATTCTGCCGATAACGTTGCCGAGCTTGTCAATTCTAACTTCGTCAAATCCGGCTTCTTTCATTTGTCTCTGTAATTCATCAGCCGCATCTTTTTCCTGCGTGCTTAAAGATTTTTTTTGAATTAACTTCGATAAGTTTTCCCCAGTATAATCTTGATACTTTTCAGCTAACTTGTTTACTTCTTTTGCAATGTTTTTCATAAATCATCTCACAACTTTTTGAATTCTTTGAATAATCTTTCACCTTGTTTATATATTTCTTTTTGAATTTCTGATTCGTTAATACCAATTAGTATTTTATCCTTCATTAAAAATTTTCCGCCCTTTACGGTGGATGATACTTGACTTTCAAGAACCCCGTAAATGTAATGTCCCCAAAAATTATTTTTGTTGAAGGGAGTCGGAGGAACATAATCCCAAATTATGAAATCAGCTTTGTCATTTTTGTTAAGTGTTGAAAAATCGGGGAAGAACTTTTTAACAAATTTTATTTGATTGAAATAAGTTATAATGACTCGCTCAAATGTTTCTTCCGATGATAATCCGGAATGTCTCATCAATAAGAAGAATGTCTTCAAAGTTTTAGCCGGATTAGCGTGCATACCATCCGTACCGCAAAGCATTGTTTGATCTTTCGGGATGTTTTTGAAATCTGGAACTCCAACTGAATTATTAAGATTTGAATCCGGGTTAAATGCAATAACACTGCCGTGTTCGAAAATCTTTTTGTATTCTGATTTAGTTAAATGAATTGCGTGTGATACGATGCTTTTATCGTTAAGCAGATTGTATTTTATTAATCTCGTTAATGGAAGATTATCGAATTTATCTTTGCTGATTTTTCTATCAGCCGGGTCTTCACATAAATGAATGTGAATTCCCAAATCATTTTCGTTAATGAAATCAGATACAGTTTTAAGTGTATCATTCTTTAGAGTGAAGGAAGCGTGAAGTCCGAAAAGATATTTTATGTTCGGATCATCTTGATCAATTCGCGAACTGTTTTCAATTATACTTTCTGTTTTTAATAGCTCACCATTCCGGTCTGATGTTTCAAACGCCAAAACTCCGTTTAATTTTCGCTTACGAAGTACATCGCCGATTACATCTAAGCTGCCGATTGTGTTTCTCGGAGAAGCGTGATGATCGAAAATGTAAGTCACTCCATTTTTTATAGATTCAAGTGCAGCCATTTCGGCGGATGCTTTTGTCATTTCGTGATCGAGAGAGTAATCGAGTTTCCACCAGAGATTTTTTAGAATGTTGATGAAACTGTTTGTCGGACCGCTTATCGGTAAACCTTTTGATAAGCGCGAATAAATATGTTCGTGAAAGTTTACGTTGGGAATTGTAATTACTCTTCCTTTTGCATCGTAAGAATTCTTTTCATTTATAGTTTTGCCGTTTAGATAATCATTCCAGTTCTTCTTTTTTATCTCTTTGATTTTACCATCGGATAAAATTAAATCACCGAAAACCGGGGAGATTGAATTCTTTTTTACAATGCAAATCCAAGCGTTTGTTATTTTCATAATACTCCTTAAAGATTACCGCGAAGACGCAGAGGCCGCGCCAGAGGCGGGCAAGCGCAAAGTAAAAAAATCAATTAATCTCTTTGCTTCTCCATGACTTTGCGGTTAATGTTTTATTTCAACAAACTTTCCGTAACCGATTTTACCGAATTTATTTTCATCACGATTCATAATTTCTTCACCTCTTAAAAATGTCTGCTTTACAATCGCATTAAAAGTTATACTTTCAAACGGAGTGTACTTTCCTTTGCTGTGCATATCTTTAGCAGAAACAACTTGTGAATTCCATAAATCTATTAAAGCGAAATCAGCATCTTTATCTTTCGTTAATTTACCCTTGTTTTTAAGATTGAAAAACTTTGCTGCATTTGTTGATAACAATTTAATTGTCTGCTCAAGTGTTAATTTGTTTTTCAGAAATCCTTCACTAAGCAGAAACGGAACGCGATGTTCGACTCCCGGAATTCCCCCGTAAACTTTCCAGAAATTATCGGACATTTTTTCCTCGTCGGGATTGCACCCGGCGTGGTCGGTTGTTACGAATTCTAATTCATTGTTTTTTAGTGCTTCCCACAATGCGTTTTTGTCTTCTTCAAATTTTACCGGCGGGGCTGTTTTTAAGTAGTTTCTAATTTTATCGTTTTCAAAATCGCTTTGAGTGAAATACAAATAATGCGGACAAGTCTCTGAAGTAAGTTGAATATTTTCTTTTCCAGCTGATCGTATTAATTCCATACCCGCTTTAGAACTTAGATGAACAACGTGAATTCTGCATCCGGTTTTTTCAGCTATGTTTTTTACCTGCTCAATTGCAACTCGTTCTGCTTCAACATCTCTTGCTGTACAATATTCTTTCCAGCTGTTTTTGTTTTCTTTTTGAAATGCTTCTCTTCTTGAAACTACCAGCGATTTATCTTCCGCGTGAACTGCCATCGGCTTGCCGGTTTGCTTTATGATTTGAGCAGCTTGTTCAATCTGTTCATAAGTTAAATCGGAAAATTCTTCCATTCCGGAAATAACGTAAACTTTATATCCTGCAACTCCGGCTTCGGATAATTCAATAATTTGTTTTTCTAATTTTTGTAAATCATCAAAATCTTGTCTGCGCACTCCGCCCCAAAAAGCAAAATCAATTAAGCTTCGGCTTTTTACTACCTCTAATTTTGTTTTGAAGTTCTCAATATCAGTAACCGGAGGAAGGGAAGTACAAGGCATATCTATTATAGTTGTTACACCACCATAAGCAGCTGCGGTTGATGCGTGTTCAAAATCTTCTCTAAATTCAAAACCTGGTGTGTCAAAATGTACGTGAGGATCAATAGCGCCGGGCATTAATAAACTGAAATTACCATCGATTACTTTCTCATCTTTAAAATCTTTTTTATACTTCGACTTAAATTCATCAAGTGATTTTTTATCTTTTACTTCATTCCAATCAAATTCATCAGAAAGAAATTTTATTTCTTTTATTTTATCTGTGAACATAACTTCGGCTAATCGAAGTTTATTTTCTTTTGTGTTGATGAATATGTTTATAAGTTTTTTCATACAAAAAAAAATAGTATGGAACACTGATCTTTAAGATGATTATGATTTATTAAGATTAAAATCAGTGAAGATCATAAAAGATCATAATTATCTGCGTTCCATTGTTTTATAACCCAACTTTTTTGTTAAATTCTTCAATAAGTTTATCCCATTCGGGAACAATTGAAAACCTTTCATTCCAATAATTTTCATCATACCATTGAGCATTAAGTTCATCTACCTCTTTACCTTGCTGTTCAACCCAAGTAAAATATTTAAGATTATGAATACTTTTCTTATCAGAATAAGTAAGTTCTTTATAGTAATCAATTCCTTGATGTTTGATAACACTGTTCCAATCAATCGCAGCTTGTGTATCGCTGTAACTTCCCCAAGCTTCGTTCATTTCCTTTAATCTGGATTGATAAAGCTCTGCGGAGTCAGTAAAAATAGTAAATATCACATCGTTTTCGGTTAGTTCATAATATTTTGCATGTTTAATCGAACTGATTAAATTACTGATACATGAAATTCCAAGTTCAGGCAGACGAGAAACGATCTCTTCTTTTACGCCAAGCTTTCTTAAATAATTATGACCTTCTTTTTCGTTGAAGAGTCTTAATATTCTCAAAGGATCTTCATCATCAATTGCACAAACAGCATCGGTATTTTTAACATTGTGAATCCATGGAACGTGTTTATCGCCAATTCCTTCTATTCTATGCCCGCCGAAACCATTCATTAATAAAGTTGGACATTGTAAAGCTTCGGAAGCAAGTACTTTCATGTGTGGATAAACTTTTTTAAGATAATCACCAGCAGCAATTGTACCGGCAGATCCGGTTGCACTTACATAAGCTGATAAACGTTGATCTTTTTCTTTTATTTGATTGAATAATTCATCAATCGTATTTCCCGTAATTTCATAGTGCCAGATTGGATTTCCGAATTGATCAAATTGGTTGAATATAAGGTATTCATCACTTTCCGCTTCTAGTTCGTGACATTTATCATAAATCTCTTTTACGTTGCTTTCACATCCGGGAGTTGCGTACACTTCCGAGCCAATATTTTTTAGCCAATCAAATCTCTCTTTACTCATTTCTTCCGGAAGAATTGCAACAGCATGAACTGTAAGTAAAGCAGAATTGAAAGCACCACCGCGACAGTAATTTCCGGTTGACGGCCAGACAGCCTTATGGTATTCTGGATCGAATCTTCCTGTAACCAAGTAAGGTGCAAGACATCCATATGTAGCGCCGACTTTATGAGCACCGGTTGGGAAGTGTTTGCCAACCAAGCCTATTATTCTTGCTTTAACTCCAGTTATTTCCTTGGGAATTTCTAAATAATTAATTCCGCCGATTGATCCGTCATTCGGATTGTTATTCCAATTAATTCTAAAAAGATTTAGAGGATGAACATCTTGGAGACCGATAGATTTTAATTTTTCTTGTATCTCTTTTGGGATTTTGTGAGGATGTTTAAGCTGTTCAAATGTAGGTAATAGAATTTTGTTTTCTTTACATCGCTTGATAGTTCTTTCTAAATATTCATGGTTCTTAATTTCCCATTTCCATGTATCCATAAAAACTCCTTATTAAGAGCAAATAAAAAATAGATTATAAACGACAATCTTATCTCGTAATCTATAAAATAAAATGTTAATTTAATATAAAATTGGCGTTCTAATTTTTACTCTTTTGTTAAAAAAGTTAATATAAGAAAAACAAGAAAGTACTTAACTTTATTTAATAATCTTTCGTTTCTGGAATACTGCCATCCGGTAATGAAAGTCTCTTTAAACAAAGGGAATAAATTTATAATTTCATCTACTTCTTCAGAATATTTTGATTTGCTTTTCTGGACAAACTTCTTAAGAATTTTTGATAATATTGGAATAACAATAAGATACCAAATAGCCAATATTGATAAGGCTCTTATAATTATAATTAATAGTCTAGTTGATTCCAACTTTTCATATTGTGGAAATAAATAAGAAAATATTAATAAAAGAATTGAAACTGATAAGATTATTGGAACTGTTTTTTTCTTACTTTTTTTCTTTTTCTTTGCATCAAAAAAAACTTGATTTGATTTATTGTTCACTTCAATATTTTTATAAAGATTGTTCTCCCATGCATCATCAAGCCATTTTGGTAATTTTGAAATTATGAAACCGATTACAAAACCACTTATCAAATAAACCCCGAGATAAACGGAAATAATGAATAAACCGTAGTTGAAATTATTTGGTAATGATTTCAAAAAAGGGAGCTGCTTTGTTGAGATTGAGATAAACATATTTATAGAGTTAATTAAATCAAAACCGAATAAGATAATGTAAACAATTATTTTCTGCATTGAAGAGAAAAGCATTGCAAAAACTGAAAGTATGAAAACAGAGAAGCGATAATTTTTTATAAATCTAAAAACTAGATAACCTGCTAAACCCTGGACAGAAACTGAAATGTAGGCACCTATTGGAGTGTGAGGACTAACCGCGAATTTTACTGCTAATACTATTGCCAAGGCTTTTAATATTTCGGAATGATTTTTTGAATAATATGCAATTAATGAAATGAACATAATTGCAAATCCTCCGAGTACTACTCCTGAAAAGGGAATATGAAGCGCGTGAAGCAATCCACCTAAAGCAGCTTCACTAAAAGCCCAGAGTGCTGTTAATCTTTGGAGAGAAAAGTTTTCATTTTTTACCATCACCAAAAATAATCTAATTCAAGGATTAAAAAACTCAGAAACTAAAAAATATTTTTAGTTAACTGATTTACTCAAAAAAATTATGAAGTAAAACTTCTTAAAATTTTTCCAGGTTTATTCCCTGTATGTTCTCCGTTATCAATTACAACAGTTCCATTAACAATTACATATGGAATGCCGGTTGGATAATTGTGTGAATCTATAAAAGTGGCCTCATCCTTTATTTTATTAAAATCGAAAATGGTAATATCTGCAATTTTATTTTTTACCAGTCTTCCTCTTTCTTTCATAAAAAGTTTATCAGCAGGCATAGATGTCATCTTCTTAATCATTCCTTCCAAAGAACATATTTTGCGTTCTATAACATATTTCGCAATTGCTCTGGGGAAAGTTCCATAAGCTCTTGGATGTGCAATTTTATTATTCATTGGAGGATACGGAGCATGTGCACTGGCATCAGAAGCAATCATTACTCTTGGATGAGCTAATATTTTTTCCGTTGATTTCTCGCTCATTCCAAAACCAACCATACTGACTGAATTACCGGATTCTTTTATTAAATAAGTTGCTGCTTCAAAAGGTTCAAGATTTAGCTCTTCACTTACTTTTTGAATAGACATTCCTTTATAATCATTAAGTTCTGCTTTGCCTATTCCGGAAATTACAACTCCATTCCAATTACCATCAAGATTGTTTACTTTTTTCTCGGTGTACTCTTTTATTTTTTTGATATCCTTTTCTGAATTTAATCTTTGAATAAATGCATTATCTCCACCGTCTCTTGACCATAGTGGGAATAAATTAGCTAGACCTGTATGATATGCAACATAAGGATATCTATCGGAATGAACTTCTAATCCTTCTGCAATTGCTTTATCCATTTTTGCAAGTAGTGATTCTGCTTTATGCCAATTTGATTTTCCTGAAGCTTTGAGATGAGACATTTGAAGTCTTGCTCCCGAATCTCTTGCAATCTTAATCGCTTCATCAACCGCTTCTTCACCATAATCGTCTTCATTCCGCATGTGGGTTGCGTATAAACCTACTTCCTTAGGAATGGCTTTGCACAACTCAATTAATTCATCTGTATCAGCAAAACTTCCCGGAGTATATTCTAATCCAGATGCAGCACCAACTGCGCCATCTTTTATGGATGCTTCAACAGCATTTTTCATCTTTAGCAATTCATCTGCTGTTGCTTTTCTGTCATCTAAACCGACGAATAACGAGCGGATTGTTCCTAATCCTAATAATGTAGCTTGATTAACACTGAACGAATGACTTTCAAGCATTGTTAAGAAGTCATTCATTGAGTTTCCTTTTAATACTAATCCGTATTTATCATTAAAGTGATATGCAGTTTCTTCCCAATTATTCAATGAAATTGGTGCAAAAGAAGAACCGCAGTTTCCGCTAACTTCTAAAGTTACACCCTGACGTATTTTACTTTCACCTAAAGGATTAGTTAAAATTCCTAAATCAGTATGAGTGTGAATATCTATAAAACCGGGTGAGACAATTAACCCATCAGCATTAATAACTTTTTTAGCAGTTGCCGCCGCAAGATTACCAATATTAACTATTCTATCATTTTTAATCCCGATATCAGCTTTGAATGAAGGATTTCCCAATCCGTCAATTATGGTTCCGTTAATTATTAACAGATCAAAATTATCGTTAAAGAATATTTTTGAGTATGATTGATTTCCTAAGAGCAGGGAAGAGGTTCCGATTAATGCAGTACCTTGTAAAAATTTACGGCGACTTATTTTACTCATTTTTATCTCTTTATTTTAATAGATAAGATGAAATAATTTCCTTCGGAATTTTATGATATTCGTTATTGTAGTTATGCTTAATTTCTTTGCCGGTGAACTCTAAATTAATATAGTATCCGTTAACTTTTTCAACAGGAAAGCAAATATCAACTTCAAAGATATTATCTGTATGAACTTGAAAAGCATCCTGAAGTAATTTCCTCTTTGATATTTTTTTAGCTTCACTAATTTTTGATGCAACACATAAAGTGTAGGTATGAAGTTCTCCAAAAATATTTTTATCGTATCCGCCAAGATTTACAAAAAATAATTTTTTAGAACTTTGTTCCTTTTTCTTAGAGAGTTTAATTTTATATCCATCAACAGATTTTACTTCAAACCAAGAATCAATATGAAGTGATTGCGGAGTCCCAAACCATTTGTCTAATAGCTGTAAGTATGTCGATTCTATATTTTTACCGACAGCAAAAACAACATCGTGCAGTTCAGTATTGCATTTAGGAGCCTCGCCGCCAAGAAAAACTGAAAAGAGTTTCATAGTATTTAACCTAATTTTCTTCTAACAAATCAATATAAGCTTTATCGATTAACATTTCCTCAGAAATTTGAAGATAATTTATTAAGTCATCAGCAGTTTGTCTGCATGCTGTTTCATCATTTTCATCATTAACTATAACTTCTAATTCAAGAAACTCACCTAAACTTTCTACTTCGTCCAAATGAATTCTAGTATTCTTGAACAAATAAAGTTTTCTGGTTTTTCTAACAATTCCTCTTAGTCCAAATGAATTGATCAAAAAATCCTGAAGTTCGTTTGTATTAGTTGAATTATAAATATAATACACAGATGATTTAGGTCCGTTTAAATTATCTCTTTTGTAAAAAATCAATTCGCATTTCCCATTTGGGAATTTTCTTAATTTTAATCTTCCTTCCTTGTGATTCAAAAAAACATCTTCTTGAATTATAATTTGCGGAGTTGAAATATTTTTTAGTAATACTACATTTTTCTCAATATCATTTAGATTTACTTTCGCTTTTATTTCAATATTTTTGCTCATTAAGTTATCCTAAAAAAAATCCCCGCAGAAAAGATTCAACGAGGATTTAGTTAAAAAAAATATAATTAGAATCGGTTATTTACTTTGAAGTTTTAGAGTAAAAGTTTTTTCTTCGCCATCTCTAAGAACTACAACATCAACTTCATCGCCTGGAGAATATTCACTCATAGCATACATAAAATCATAAATATTTTCTAAATCTTTTTTACCGAATTTTATCATGATGTCGCCCCCTTGAAGTCCGGCTAACTGTGCGGGTCCTCCATCACTTACACCGCTCAATTTAAATCCTTTTCCTTCATATCCAAATTCAGGAACTGTTCCAACATAAACTTTACCGCCATAACCGGCTCTTGGTGCTTCTCTTTTTACTTGAACATAATCTGGTTTCGCTTTTGTATTACTCAGTTCCACCGTAACATCATAAACATATTTAACAATATTTTCTTGACCGGCAAAGTTGATTTTTTCAGTATCATCACTCGGTTTGTGATAATCCTCATGTGTTCCAGTAAAGAAAAATAGAACCGGAATGTTTTTATTTGTAAATGATTGATGATCACTTCCGCCAAATCCGTCATCTGTAAAGCTTAAATTGAATCCGTAACTATTTTTTTCTTCGAGCATCGATTTGAAATTAGTTGAAGTTCCCACTCCAATAACGTTTAATACTGTATCTTCATTTAGTCTCCCAATCATATCCATATTTAACATTGCAGCAATGTTCTCAATATTAACGGGGGAATTATTAACGATATATATAGAGCCAAGCAATCCTAATTCCTCACCTGAAAAAGCCATAAAAATAATACTTCTTTTAATTTGTGAGGGATCTGATGCAAATTTCTCAGCTAGTTCTAATAATCCGGTTGTACCGGAAGCATTATCATCAGCTCCGTTATGGATTAAAATATCATCACCTCTGTATAATGAACCGACTTCACCATAACCAAGATGATCATAATGAGCACCTAAGACAATGTATTCATTTTTTAACTCAGGGTCACTTCCTTCAATCCAGCCGACAACATTTCTTCCTACACCGTTATTATAAATAACTTCTGTTTCAACATTTGCTTTCCCATCAGTAATCAGAAAAGAATTTGGTTTTTTAGTATTGTCAATTTCTGCTTGAATCTCTTTGAAGTTTTTTCCGTTAGCAGCTATCAATTTATCTGCAAAATCTCTCTTTACATGAACTGCAGGGAAATCATCAATTCCAGCTGATCGATCATATTTGAATTCTACTAAGTTATCATCTTCGGCTGGTTTGAAACCATTTACAAAAATTATCCCTTTTGCTCCTTTATCTTTGGCTATTGAAGCTTTTCTTCTCAAAGCTGAAAAGGCGTCAAACTCAGATTTGGT
>NPID01003820.1_pt1 | contig 12229 bp, 8 predicted proteins | sample 8637491 | NCBI WGS metagenome assembly NPID01 (sample SAMN07420843, study PRJNA396082) | bioreactor metagenome | isolation source: sample BA6 brine-fed electro-methanogenic bioreactor BA | place: Japan: Kochi | collected 2016-06-14 | reverse complement strand
CGAATGATGATTCGCCCTTACGGCATTTCTACATTCCGGCGCGGCGGCGTTGCAGTTCGCGCCAAGTCGTCAGGACGATATCTTCGGATTCGAGGAAGGCCTTGACGTCGGGGTCGGTCATCAGTCGCAGTTCCGCCTGGCGGGCGGGGCCCGAGCCGGAGATGTGCGAGAAGACCTCCGTCGGTTCGGTGCAGTGGACGATGATCTGCGTAATCCCCGGCTTCATCTCGCGGAGCAGCGCGATCAACTCAGCCTTTCGCTGTTCGTAGGCGGGGCCTTCCGTCGGTCGCGTTACGAGGTCGTCGATCACGGGCAGTCCGGCGTTCCACAGTTGCCCCGCCAGCGAACGCAACAGCGGTTTGAACTGACCCGCTTCGGCGCTGATGTACTGCATGTGCCCGCCAAACATCAGGATCGGGATCTTCTTCTCGATACCGAGCTTCACATACCGCTCGATGTATTGCGGCTGAAAGCACGTTCCCATATGGCTGTCGAGATGCGTGGGCTGGATACCCATGGCGATCGCCTTGTCGAGCTGGGCGCGAATCTCGGTTTCGAATTCGTCGGGCGTGGCATGAGCGACGACGTCGGCGACCCCGTGATAGAGATAGCCATGCTCGTCAAGTAGACCGGGAACGGCCGATCGGCCTGCGACGGGACCCCATCGGTAGTTCTTCCATTCCGAGGTCAGCGTCAGGTGCACGCCCGCATCGGTCTGCGGATGGTCCTTCAGCCAGGCGGCGCACTGCGGCACCCACGGGCACGGCATCATGACGCTCAGCGAGGTGGCGACGCCGTTCTCGATCGCCTTCCGCGCCCCCACGTTCGAATCGTGCGACATGCCTGCATCGTCCACGTGGAAGATCACTGCCCGGGTCCCGGCGGGCCAGCCCAGCCGCTCCGCATACGTCCGCTCCTGTGCATGCATCACTGATGATCCTCCGTAGCACAGCACCATCGCCAACACACTCAATGTCGTCCGTCGCACCTTCATCGAATCGCCCTTCTGCATAATCGACTCCATCTGTCCATCGCACGGGCCTCCATCTCGCTCGGCCCATGAAGCTTTTCTACGGATCCTGCTGCGGCACATCCCTGGGCGTCACAATCCGCCCACCGGGGTCTTTGAGAAACATATAGGCCAAGCCTGTCGCATCACGGTTGGGGTCGTCCAGGCCAGCGGCAAAAGCACCGGGATCGAAGAACACGTCCGGCTGCTCTTTGGCGTACGTGATCAGGGCGTCGACGCAGAAGCCCTCGGCGGGATCCCAGATCCGCAGGCCCACCGGCAATCGGCTGGAGCGTAGCGCGTAGATGCGCACCCATCCGGGACTGACGATCGACTGGGCGTCGAAAACGACGAGGTCTTCCCCCAGAGCGGCCTCGGCGTTCATCGCGGGCGTGGCATCCAGCAACTTGCCCTCGGAGAGGCTCTGGATCACCGTCTCCAGCGAGAACTCGTCGGGAGTGGCCAGCATGCGGATGATGTCGGCAGCGGTTCGGTCCGCCTCCACGGGCTGGCGGCTTCGAACGTCGAAGGCATGGGTCACGCGACCGTTGCGTCCGAAGACGACCTGGGCTCCGGCTCGCATGCGGGCGCACCCGCCTCGGCCCATCCACAACTCGAACTGTCGCGGCTCCGTCAGCGCGCCGTCCCGCATGTAGATGGATGCATAGAAGAAGGGCACCGTCTGGAAGCGCTGGGTGACCTCGGCCCAGGCGACGCTGGTGCCGGAGAGCATCGAGCCGAAGTGGCCGACGAGGACGCCCAGCGCCAGGAGGATAACGGCGGCGGCAGCCCATCGGACGGGGCGGGTTTCGAAGATCAGCCCCCAGTAGTCGGGGCGAGAGGTCGCGCTCACCTGGGCCGATCGGGCATAGGCCTGGTGCATGCGATCTCGAACGTGGCGGTCCGTGGTGTCGTCGATGTGGACCGGTGCGTCTTTCAGGAATCTCTCGATGTCTTCTTCTGGTTTCATCGCATTACCTCGCCATTGAGAGCGGAGCGGAGCTTGTCGAGCCCATAGCGATACCGGCTCTGCACCGTTTTGATCGACGCCTGCTGCCAGTTGGCGATTTCGCGAAAGGTCATATCGCCATACACGTGAAGCGAGATGACCTCGCGCTGCTCGGGCGGCAGATCCGCCATCGCACCGCTGGCACGCTCGAACTGCTCGCTGAGCACCATCCACTGGCCCGGGTGCCCGGCGCCGGATTCCAGGGCGCCTGCGTCGTCGAGGTCCGTGGTCCGGCGGCGCGATGCCGCCTTGAGCCGGTTGCGGGCGGCATTGGCCACGCACGTGGCCAGATAGCCCCTGAGACTGCCGGTCAGGCGAAAGGTGCGGGCGGCGCCGGCGAAGGCGACGAAGACGTCCTGCACGATGTCTTCGGCCGCGGCGCGATCGCGAACCATCGAGCCGGCCAGCCGCAGCAGGTCGTCCCGGCTGCGTTCGTAGACCTCCGACAGAGCCGNNGTCGCCGCGATTCAGCCGCCAGACCAGCACCCGTTCTTCCCACTTCACCGAAAAAGCCCTTTCGTCGAGACCGTTTGCGTCTCACCAGTATAACAACCCAACGCCCGCTGATGCTTTAGAGTACGGGCAAAGAGGTGATATTTTGCCTTCGTACCGATCGTCGCGGCAATTGACCCTGAATGCCGCTGGATGTAGATCGAGCAACTCATCGGCACACGTACAGACGTCGTGTCCAGCCAAGCCGTGAAGCCCGACCGCTGGAAAGTGATTGAGCCGGAATTGATTTATGTCTGAGCCGACCTGCACATCGTCTGGCAGATCCTCCAGCACGATTTACCTCGGCTGCATTCCTCGATCGGTGACATTTGCCCCTGATTCTTGAGCGAGTCGGCTTCTCTCGGGTAGTGGTGAAACTGGTACGATCCGGCCTACGTCAGCACAGAGGGATGGCTCGGGAGGTCGTTCTACGAAGAAGCTTCCGGATGGAGGGTGGCGATGATTTCGGTGACGAGTTGGTCGTGGTTCTTGTCGGCGGCGTGGATGGTGATTTGGGCGTACCGGCGGTAGAGGGGTTCGCGTTCGGCGAAAAGCGAGCGGATGGTCTGGCCCTGTTCCATGACGACGCCTCGGGTCTGGAGGTTGCGGAGACGCTCTTCGATCCGTTCGACGGGCAGGTCGAGGTGGATGACGACGCCCTGCTCGGTCAGGTGGCGCATGGCGTGCTCGCTGTAGACGACGCTGCCCCCGGTGGCGATGACGGTGTTCGTCGCGTCGAGATAGAGGATGTAGTCCTCTTCCGCCTGGCAGAAGGCGGCCAACCCGTCGCGGTCGATCATCTCCTGCAACGACTTGCCCTGCATCGCCTGCATGAAGACGTCGGTATCGAGAAAATGATACCCCAGCGCCTTGGCGAGCAGCACGCCGATGGTGCTCTTGCCCACGCCCGGCATCCCGATCAGCACGATGTTCCGGTCCGCGAGTTCCATGTCGCCCCGCAGTCTAACGGCATCCCACAGGCAGAGCAACGGGAAAAAACGTCTCAGTGCTTTTCGACTGCCACGTTCGCCTTGAAGCGCGGCTGTGCGGCAATCTGTTCGATCGTCCAGACCACGGAGACGTTCTGCGTGTCCTGGTGCACCAGGGCCTCCCAGCATCCGTGGCGAACACCAAGTCCTCCATGCGATCCCCACGAAGAGCCCTGCTTGCGCCGCTGGAGGTATTCGACGAGGAAGGGGTCATGCTCGCTGTCCGCAGGCTGGACGGTCACCGTTGAGACGACGGGTTCGCCCTCGCTGTTGAAATAGAAGATCGACATCGGCTCGTTGACCACGGCTTCCAGTTCAACGTCCTTGCCGGGTGAGACCTCGAGGAATCCCGCAGCACGAAGGTCTTGCGGCGCAGGTGGATCGTCGAGGAGAGTTTCGCTTCCCAGTTTCTTGGCAAGGCCCTTCATTCGGCTCCGATGGGTGCTGTCGTCGCGTTTGGCCCAGAGCAGAGCTCTGGCGCGAACCAGAGCGGCTACCGCTTTCTCCGTCCGATCGCGGCGTTCGTACATCTCCGCCAGGCGGAGGTGCGCCCAGGCATCGCGAGGAGGCTGATCTTCGAGGTATTCCAGCCAGCGTTGCTCCTGCTGCCGGTCGAACATGCGTTCGAAGAGCATCAGATGCTCGGTCGGCGCAGGGGCGGCCAGGAGGCCGTCCAGCACGGCTTTCCGCTCCTCCTCGCCATACCGCTGGACATCGAAGACTCCGAACCGGTGTACCGTCTCCTCCCGGGAGGCGGCAGGTGTCACGACGGTCGTGCGGGCTCGATCGCGCGGACGAATCCGGAAGATATGCAGACGGCGGCTGTCCTTCTCGAACCGGAGATCGAGTTGCTCCAACTCCCAGTCACTAGACAGCTCCTTCCATCCGGAGGCGGTCATGGCGTCGTGAAGCTCGCGCATCGCCTGGACGGATTCATCGGTCAGCGCGAATTCCAGATAGGTTTCGTTGTGTGTGAGCAGCCCTGCGTAAGAGCCCAGCAGCACGGGTTTCAATTCCTGCAAGGGAGAGGGGATTCCATGGGGGACGTATGCGCCGTAGAATTCGTCGGGCAACTCGGGCAAAAGACCATACTTATCCCGCCATTGGCCGAGCGGCTTGGCGATCTGCTGGCCCAGGTCCTTGGCGATATTGCGAGCCGCCAGGGTGTATCGTACCGACTCGTAACCGGTCGTGGTGCTGGTATGCTTCATGTCGATCTGCAGATTCAACTCCAGCAGCGGAGGCATGTGCGTGTCGCGGTAGTGATGCGTGCTGCGAAGGGGCATGCGCCCGACGTCGGCGCCGATCATGGCGGTGAGCTTGAGTGAATAGGGGATCGAGTTCTCTTCGATCCGATCCGCGTGCAATCGAACGAAAAGATCGGGCGTCCGCTGTCCATCCGCGGGAAAGGCGTCTTGACGGTACAGCTCGACTGTTTCGACGCCGGGGATTTCCTGGAGCGGCGCGATCAATTCGTCGCCGATGCGACGGAGCAGAGGATGACCGCCTTCGACGATCACCGCCACGCGTCGGCAGGCCAGTCGGCTGTTGTCACCGCTGCTGGTCATGCTGGTGGTGCTGGAGTTGTTGGCTGCCTCGATCGCCGCCAGATGCGCCTGGACGCCGCACTCGGTGAGCTGGGATCGGCCCAGGAAGGGCTGCATCCACAGGTGCGTCAGTCCAGGGACATTGACGAAGAAACCCAGAATCGCGATCACAATCGCCAGATCGCGCACCGCTCGGATGGGGCGGGCCTGCGGCGGTCGGATCTGTCCGAAAATGAGGTACAGCATCGTCAGCAGCGGATTGACGAAGACGAAACTCGCCAGCCAGAACCGGCGCGTCCGGCGCGAGTCAGCGAAGATCGGACAGAATTCACGTTTGCGCCGGCAGGTGACCAGAAGAACCGCCCAGAGAATCACATAAACGATCAATAAGCTCCGCAGCAGCAAAATCACCGAGAAACCTCCTTTTGCCCTTGGGCCTTACTCGTCCTTTTCTGACCGGCGTACCTTCAGCCTACAAGGATAGACGCCTTCGCTGCAAGACCATTGCGTGCAATCCGCCAAATGGGGTACGGCTGGCTCACGCGACGTCACCGCCAAGGGCACGGCGCAGAAGCTGCTCCGGATTGACAGGAGGCCGGTTTTGGAGTATCAACATCCCCGTAGCAACGACGTCATCCATGATCGAAAGAGAGCAGCGCGCGTATAGGGAGACAGCCATATGACGAGGATTCGGACGATTTGTGTTGCGACTTCCCTGGTATTGGGCCTGGTGACGGGTTTGGCGGGGCAGACGCGGATCACGGTGCAGACCGACCGGCCGGGGGCGGCGATCCGACCCACGATGTGGGGTATTTTCTTCGAGGACATCAACTTCGGCGCCGACGGCGGCTTGTATGCCGAACTGGTGAAAAACCGCTCGTTCGAATTCCCCGACAACATCATGGGATGGAGTCGCATCCTTCGCGACGGTTCGGAAGGGTACATCTACGTTGAGACGTATCCGGAAAGGCAGGTGAACGCCCACTTTCTGCGGATGAAGGTGGACGACACGGGGCGAGGCTTCGGCGTGGCGAACGACGGCTTTCGCGGCATGGGGATTCGCGAGGGGAAAGACTATCGGTTCCGCGTGCGCGCCCGCGTGAGTGAGGGTGGGCCGATGGCGCTGCGGATCGAGTTGGCTGGCCGGAGTCGGCGTCCGCTGGCGGAGGCCAAGCTCGAAGGCTTCGGCTCGCAGTGGCAGGAGTATACCGCGGTGCTGCGCGCCGGGCGCACCGAGGAGAAGGCCCGCCTGAATCTGTTCGTCGAGGGCTCGGGCACGCTCGATCTCGACATGGTGTCGCTGTTTCCCGTCGACACGTGGAAGGGTCGCGAGAACGGGTTGCGGGCCGACCTGGTGCAGATGCTGGCGGAGATGAAGCCGGGCTTTCTGCGTTTCCCGGGCGGGTGCATCGTGGAAGGACGGACGCTCGACGTGCGGTACCAGTGGAAGACGACGATCGGCGACCCGGCCGACCGCAAGCTCATCGTCAATCGCTGGAACACCGAGTTCAATCATCGCCTGACGCCGGACTACTACCAGAGCTTCGGGCTGGGCTTCTATGAGTACTTCCTGCTCAGCGAGGACCTTGGGGCCGAGCCGATGCCGATCATCAATTGCGGCATGGCCTGCCAGTTCAACACGGGCGAGCTGGCGCCGATGGACGAGCTGGGACCCTACGTGCAGGACGCGCTGGATCTGATCGAATTTGCCAACGGGCCCGCCGACAGCGAATGGGGACGCAAGCGAGCGGAGATGGGGCATCCCGAGCCGTTCGGTCTCAAGCTGCTGGGCATCGGCAACGAGCAATGGGGACCGCAGTATATCGAACGGTACAAGGTCTTCGTCAAGGCGAACAAGGACCAGTATCCCGAGATCCAGTTGATCGCAGCGACCGGGTCGGATGCGACGATCTTCCCGAACGGCCGACAGGAGATCGACTATCTCTGGTCGCAGTTCCGCAGGCTCGATGCCGACATCGTCGACGAGCATTTCTACCGTCGGCCCGACTGGTTTCTCGACAGCGCCCGCCTCTACGATGATTATCCGCGCGACGGCTCGGAAATCTTCGTCGGCGAGTACGGCGCCCAGAGCATCGGCGTCGCCAGCCCTGACAATCGCAACAACTGGCACTGTGCCCTGTCCGAAGCANNACGCGGACCTGGTGACGATGAGCTGCTACGCGCCGCTGTTCTGCCACGTCGACGGCTGGCAATGGCGGCCGGACCTGATCTGGTTCGACAATCTGCGCGTCTTCGGCACGCCCAACTACTACGTGCAGAAGCTGTTCAGCCTGAACCGAGGCGACCGCGTACTGCCGGTGGAGGTGACGGAGCCGGCGAAGGCATCGAACGGCGAGCCGCGATTCTATGCGTCGTCCGCCTACGATGAGAGCTCGAACGAAATGGTCCTCAAGGTGGTCAATGCGACGAACGAAGCGATCCGCGCGACGATCGAAGCCAAAGGGATCAGGGCGGTGGGGGCGCAGGCGCGCGTGACGGTTCTCGCGGGCGACAGCCTGACCGACGAGAATTCGTTCGAGACACCCGAGAAGATCGCTCCGGTCGAGTCGAAGATACCGGTGCGGTCGGCGGAGTTCGGCTACCACTTCCAGCCATACTCGCTGACGATCATTCGACTGATGTGCCAGAGGCCATAGCGACGGGCGCAAATCACGAAGAGGGCGACGCATGCGTCGCCCCTACCGTTGACGCTCAATTCAGAGGTCCATGTCGGTGGCGCCCTGGACGTCCAATTGGCGGGCTTCCTTGGTCTGAATGGTGACGTTGTCGAAACGCCAGCCCTGGGCAAACATGATCTGCCCGGCGGTTTCCGCTTCGATCGCCACGTCGGTCAGGCGGAAGTCCTTGACGATCGACTCGCGGGTCCCGACGGATGAGATCGCCCTCCGCGCGCCGTTGACGCGGAGCCGCTCGATGCGAACGTCGCGGATGTCGGGGATGCCCCGTTCGGGTGGCTCAACCTTCTGGAGCATGATCCGCCAGTGCGACGGGATGGTCTCGTACGTGTAGCCCTGGGGGAGCGTCGAATAGCTATAGCTCGGGTTCCAGTTCACGGAGACCTCGAGCACCGTGCCGACGCCGTCCATTTCGATGTCCTGGAAGTGGATGTCCTCGACGGTTCCGCCTCGTGTGCGGGCAGACTTGAAGCGCAGCCCGACGCCGGTGCCCTTGGCCTTGAGGTGATGGGCCNNGGGCCAGGACGTGGCGGATACCGCCGGAGGTTTCGCTGCCGCAGGTGATCAGACCGCCTCCGGCGCGGGAGATGCAGTTGCGGATCAGGACGTACTCCGTGGGGCGGTTTACGCGCAGGCCGTCGGCATCGCGTCCGGCCTTGAGACAGAAGTTGTCGTCGTTGCAGTCGATGTCGCAGTTCTCAACCAGCACGAACGAGGACGAGTCGATGTCGATGCCGTCGGTGCTGGGTCCGTGGCCATCCACGTTGTTGCGGATCACCACGCCATCGACGGTGACGTGCGTGGAGTAGAGAATGTGGACGGTCCAGAAACCCGCCTGCTGGAGCGTGATGCCCTCGATGGTGACGTTCGAGCAGCGAGAGACCAGGAGCGTGCGCGGACGTTGGCAGTCGTAATCGACGATCCAGCGGAGGCCCTTCGGTTCGTACTCGTCGCGGCGCATGGTCCAGTACTTGTCCCAGAAGGGCTTGCCTCGCGCGTTGATGAGCCCCTCTCCGATGATGGCGACGTTGTTCTGATCGCAGACGTTGATCAATGCGGCGGGCCAGCGCATCTCGATGCCGGCCACGCGCGTGTCGATCTCGGGATAGTCCGCCAGGTTTTGGCTGCCGAGAATCTGGACGCCGTTTCCGATCCGCAGCGTCACGCCTTCCTTGACGAAGATCGAGCCGGTGAGATAGGCGCCGGGTTCGAAGGTCACGATCCCGCCACCCTGCGCGGCGCAGCCGTCGATCGCCGCCTGAATCGNNATGTGGTCGGTTACGCTGAAGATCTGGGTCTTGTCGGGCCTGGTCTGAGCGCCCACCTGTCGGGTCCACTCCTGCATCGGCAATGCCTCTCTTCGGGATTGTGCATCGAGGTTGGTGCTGAGACTGACGAACAGAGTCAAGAGAATCGATCGCATGACGGTATCCTCATTCCAATGGCAAGGGCGATGCATGCATCGCCCCTACGAACGGGTCACGTTCATCGTATCGGAATCGCAGCATACCAGCAAGAGGAAGCCCATCGGGCTATTGCGGATCATCCAAGCCTGGCGAACCACCCGGATGCGTGCTGGGGCGCCAATTCGCGGGGTCCTGGAGCGAGCCCTGGGGCTCGGTCGCCAGGGCGGAGTCCAGCGGGACCAGCGAATGACCTTCACCGTCGGCCAGCGTGGGCCAGCCGGCTTCGTCGTCGTAGGTGAAGTCCGCAATCGTCCCGGTCCAGAAATCCACCAGGCGGATGCGTTCGCCTTCGTTGGCCAGCTTGCCCTTATACTGTCCTGCGATCAGGGGCAGCAGTTCCGTCCCATAGCACAACGCGAAGGCATCGAGGTTGCGAACCACCAGGACGAACTCGCCCGGCGCCAGAGTCGCGATTTCACCGTCACGGAAGTCGAACTCGACGCCCTCGACGAAGGAAACGCCGGATAGATCGATCGCCTCATCGCTGGTGTTCTTCAGTTCGATGAATTCGAATTCCTCGTTGTCGAGATCGGGACGGGAGGCCAGAGCGGGCGGATTGTACATCAGTTCGGTGATGCGGAGCCCCGAGACCGTGCCCTCGGAGGCAGGTTCGCTCGCCTCGAACTGTATGGGATCCGACCAGCGACTCCAGCGGCCGGTCGTGTCCTTCATCCGGCAGCGGACGCGGTAGGTGCGCCCCGCCTGGATGACACCGGCGGGTATACGGGTCTCTGGCACGAACGTCGCCGATTCGGCGCTCTCCCAGAGCGTCTGGAATTCGTACTGGCGCGGGCCGGTGTCGGGCGTCGGTTCATCGTCGGACGTTTTCTCGGAACGCAGATGCCCGGTGAGTCTCAGATCGAAGAAACAATCGGAACTGCCGTCTCGTGAGGCGTTGAGGAGATGGACCGCGATCGTGTTCGTCCCCTCGGTCAGATAGGCGGCAGGGTCGGAGAAGGCATACGCGACGAAATCGGAGTTCTCTATGGCGCTGTCGGCGGTCGCATCGTGAGGCAATTCCTGGGAGGCCACGTTCTCATGAATCAGGAGCTTCCCGTTGATCCAGATTAGCAGGCCGTCGTCATACCGCGCTTCCAGGGTGAGACGATCGAAGGCAAGGGGGTCGGCTACGCTGAACGACTTGCGCAGATAGACGGTGGTGTAGGCGCCTCGCATGTCGCTGAGGTTCGTGGCGATGAAGTCCTCGCCATAGCCGATGGGCATCGCGCCGGTCTGCCAAACGGAATCATCGAACCCAGGCCGACGCCAGGCGTTCGTCGGATTCGACGGTTCGCTCAGGCCTTTGAAGTAGCGCCACGAGGCCCGATCGGAGAGCAGTGCCACCCGGTCGGGCTGCCCCGATGACTGCATATCGGGTGAAACCTCGGCAATGCGCCATTTCATGCCGGCAAAGGTGTGCGCTCCCTGCGGATCGGAGAAGGCGGACGTCTCGAAGCGCAGGGCGTTGGCGGCAAATCCCGGCTCCCCGACATAGGTCACGCGAGGCGCAGCGGGAATGCGATCCTCGCCGGCCTGACGGAGCAGCGAATCGAGGAAGGCGGCTCTTCCGCCGGGACCGACGCTGCCGCCGGGCCAACTGCCGCCTTCGAACGCAAATCGTTTCATGTCCTCAACGAGCGAGGCCAGGCCGTTCTTACCGGCGCCACCGAAACGGTTGTAGTTTCCGGCGTCCAACGGCGCGTTGAGCCATCGCCTGCGATCGGCTTCGACGAACTCCATGATCGGTTGGGCGAACTCGTCGATCAGCGATTCGATCTGGTCGGGCTGCCAGAGCAGGTCGCGAATCTCGCGGACGGCGTTGAAGTACTCGCGCTGCAATTCGGCGCGAGGTCCATCGGTATCGATCCCGTGCGGAAAGACGCTGTCGTAGACGACATCCCGCCCCTCGTTCCAGGTCGGCCCCCACGTCGCGTCGGTATCCCAGGGCAGCGTCCACATCAGGCCCAGGTAGTTGTTCTCGGGCGTGTAGATCGGCTCGAAGTACCACGCGGCGTTCTTGTTCGCGGTAGCCCAGTAGTCGTAATGGCGGATCGCCTGGCAGAGAGCGTGATACGTGCACCACTTGTCCAGGCGCACGTGGTTGCGGACAAAAGCGTTCGAGCTGTTGCCGGTCAGATTGCGTTCGATATTGTCGTGGTCCTGTCCGTCTCGGACGGCGTCGGGCGCCTGGTAGCGCTGTTGCTGCTTGGCGTCGGTGGTCGAGTTGATCAGCTTGTAGAGATTGCCATCCTCCAATTCGTGCGCTTCGAGAAACCGGCTGTCGTACGTCTCCTGGGCAAAGCCCAATCCCCAGAAATCCCCGCGCCAGGGATCGGGCGCTTCCTCGGCGCCGTCGACCACGCGGAAATGGAAGTAGTACGAGTAGGGAGCGGGGATGCCGAGTTGGTCGAACAGGAAGAAGTTGATGTGCTCGTTGAGGGCGTAGGTCAGCGTCAGGCGGTTGTCGAAGCCCTTGGCAGTCGTCAGCGTGCGCCACTTCGTCGGATAGGGTTCGCCATCGGCGTCCTTGGGCTGGAAGTACTGCGTGCGATTGAAGCGGAAGCGCATACTGCGTTTGGTGTTGCCGCCCAGGTAGCGACCGTTGGCGCCGCGCAGGCGATAGCGGATGTTGTCGTAGACGATGCCATCGTCGACGAACGTGCCCCACCAGTTGTAGGCGAAGCGGGCGGGGTGTGCCCCACCGGCGCCGAACTGTGGAATCTCGTCGGTGGTGGCCTGTCGCATGTCCTCTTCGCGCGTCAGGAGGAAATGAATGGGCAATGACTGGAGCATTTCACTGGAAAAACCTTCGTAGTCCGGAATACCGTCGTAGACCAAGTACGCGTAGTTCAGCGAGGGATCGTCGGCGCCGGGCGCCAGGGTGGCCTTGCCCCACATGTCCATCGCCTGGATGCGGTAGCGCACCAGGGTGCGATTGGGCTGAGCGGGCAGCGTCGCGGTAGAGATATGATCGCCTGCGAAGGCATCGCCATCGGTACCGTCATCGACCATGAAGAGCTG
>NPID01006212.1_pt1 | contig 12253 bp, 12 predicted proteins | sample 8637491 | NCBI WGS metagenome assembly NPID01 (sample SAMN07420843, study PRJNA396082) | bioreactor metagenome | isolation source: sample BA6 brine-fed electro-methanogenic bioreactor BA | place: Japan: Kochi | collected 2016-06-14 | reverse complement strand
TCACGGAGATCGCCTCCAGGTTCGGCCTGGATGTGGTGAATGTCACCTGGGAGGACACGGGCAGGTACGGCAACTCCTGCTGGGGCCCCAACATCTCCGACCTCACCATTCAGGTGCACCACGGCGACAGGGATCAGGAGACCCTCACCTGCATGCCGGTCATAAGGTATCCCAACTTCCACGATCTCTCCGCCGACCTTGACCCCGACGAGTTCTACCTTCTTGTTGGCAACGAGAGGGGAGAGGATCTTGAACCGGTAACCCTCACCGACTATGTGGACGATATCAGAAGCTATCTCCACGACGAGGACAGCTGGGGCGGCAGGCAGAACAGCCTCCTGGCGGAGAGGGACAGTGTTGTCCTTGTGAGTGCCCAGGCGGTCTTCCTTCCCATAGAGGAGGACGGCCAGGCCACCTTCAACCCGGTGCTCTACAACTACCAGAGTTACGAGGGCAGCCCCGGCGTGCTGGCCATCCTGGCCACCAGGGAGGGAACCAGCGCCACCATCATAGACAACAGCGTAGACTACAGCGCCGACTACTACTCATGGGGCCAGAGGCTCTACTTCAACGAAGACGGCGAGAGAGCCAGCCTCACAGGCTCCAGGCTCTCGGACTTCATGGAAAACCCCGAGAATCTTCCGGAACTCATGGGCGAGACCATGGAGGCCGCCGGGGAAGAGGGCCTTAACATGGTCCTCCTCATTCAGATCCCCCTCAGGCAGAAGGAGAGAAGGGACCTCTGGTTCGAAGGCGCTGGAGGCTGCTTCGACAGCACTCCCATGTGCTGCGCGGAAGCTTGCGCATCTTCAGATGTGGAAGCGGCGGTCATAGGCCACGGCGAGCTTGAAGGCCCCTTCAGGGAGATAGACGGCCTCCCCATCGTAAGGGACGAGCGTTTCCCCATCAGGGTCACCGTACAGTTCTACAAGGCCACCTCAAATGGTGTCGCCACCGAGGGTGACATCGCCGAAATAGCCGCCCAGATCACCAGGGTATACGACGACGCCTCCTATGTGGGTTCCCTTGTATGCCCCGAGGAGAAGATCGAAAGACCCACCGACTGGGACCACGACGCAGTAGAGGTTTCCCTCAGAAAGCACATTCCCTGGTTCTGGTAGAACAAAAAAAGAAAAACGGAAGGCCCTGGCGGATGCCGGGGCCTTCGTTTATTGTGGAGCCATGGACAACACATTCACAGCCGAAAGCGCAGCCCATTGGCGGGAATGGCTTCAGGAGAACCACGCCACCGCGCAGGAGGTCTGGCTCGTTTTCTGGAAGAAGCACACCGGAAAACCCTGCGTCGAGTACGAAGACGCTGTAAGGCAGGCACTCTGCTTCGGGTGGATAGACGGCCTGATAAAGAAGGTCGACGAAGAGAGCTACGCCAGGAGGTTCAGCCCCAGGCAGGCGGACAGCCCCTGGTCGCCCCTTAACAGGGAACGGGCCCTGGAGCTCATCAGAACAGGGGAGATCACCGACCAGGGAATGGAAGCGGTGAAAAGGGCCAGGGAATCAGGCGCCTGGTACGTTCAGCCCACTGAGGTGGAAATGCCCGCAGAGCTTGAGGAGGAGCTGGACAGGAACAAGAAGGCCGCCCTCTTCTTCAGCGAGCTTGCCCCTTCCTACAGGAAGCGCTACATGGGCTGGGTGGGCGACGCGAAGCGCCCTGAGACCAGAAGGGTCAGGGCAAGAGAAGCCTGCGCCCTTCTGGAAAAGGGTATGAAGCTGCCCATGAAGTAGCTGTCAACAGCATGGTTGATACTAGTGATCCACTTGAGCTATCTATCTCTTACAGCGATTTCATGCCCGGAGCCCACATCAGAGGGATAGGCCTTTATCTCAATATGCACAATCCCATCATTTCCGCAACTTCTCCACTCTGGATCCGGCAGAGGTATAAACCCGACGATAAGGGTTGTCCGTTGCTTCCGCTTGCATCCCACTGAAGGCTGTGCTCTCCAGATGGCACAGACTGGTTCAGGAGTGTGGTGACCTCTCTTCCTGAAAGATCAAACACCTTCAGAGAGACCGGTGCGGATTCATCAATGGCAAAGGAAACGCTTGCAGTTGTCCGAATCGGATTAGGGCTTGCACGCAGATGAAACCGGTTCTGGGGTTCCAGTGTGATCCCTGTCTGAGTTACTGTAAAGCTTACTGTATCAGATGCAACTGCAAATCCCCCATCCCAGGAGGTTACCACAAGTTCATTGGTGCCGACATCTGCAAAGAAGTTATCTTCTTTGTAGGTATACTTCAAACCGGTACCAAAAGCGTACAGATTCCAATCCTCTGCGCCGATGTAGACAACGCCATCCACTATTGCGGGACCCGATCTGTTACTGTTGCTGCCGGTGGTGTATGTCCAGATTTCAGAGCCGGTTTCACAGTCCAAGGCGATAATCCTCGCACCCTGGCTGTTGTTGTACTCACCGTAGTACAAAATACCATCCGCAATACCTGATGAGTTATGCTGGCATCCTTCTACTTCCCAGATCAAGGCTCCATCCAGTGCATTTAAGCAGCAAAATGAAGCACTCTGATCACCGAGGTACAGCCTTCCATTATGGTAAGATGGTGTTGCCTCAATGGAGGTATTCATTGGGGTCTCCCAGATCGTCTCTCCAGTTATGGCATCTATACCGCGGCAGTAGTCATCGGAGCACCCGATGTAGATCACGCCGTCAACAACAACTGGAGTTGAGTCCCAGTACCCTTCGAACGAGTCACCGTTCTCCCATAGAACATCCCCATTCGTGATATCCAGTGCGAACAGATAGGCATTCGTTGACCAGCTCCACATATTCGATGTAGGGACGAAGATCCTATCATTCCAAACCGTCATACAACTGACCATTCTAAGGTCATAGGCTAATTTGGAAGTCCATTCCAGGCTGCCTGACACGGCATTGAAGCAGGAGACCTGTGCGGTATCGGGAGCACCGCTCTGCCCAGGGATGTTCCTGCCTGCATATGCGAAACCGCCAACCAGCGCAGGTGTACTGCCACCAGCGTCTGCTTCACTGCTTGCCCATATTCTCTCACCTGTTTCGGCATCAAGACACCAGAGAGAGTCGCTGGCTATGTAGACCTTCCCATTATTCACTGTAACGGCATCGTCGGTGGTACCAACCAGGTATTTCCAGATTATCTCACCAGTTGCAGCATTCAGAGCATAAAGTGAGTCGGTTCCAAGGTTTGACGGATGATACACGATTCCGTTGGCAACGACCGGGGTGGGAAACTCATGAACATCACCTGTTATTGCGGCAGTCCACATAACCGTATTGTCAGTTGGTCCAGGTGATTCCGAATAGGAACGATGAAGAGGGTCCTGCAGGTAGGTTGGCCAATCGGTGTTCAGCCTGTCTACCTCGATTGATTCAGATCCGTTCAGGGAGTAGCATACCGAGTCTGGTATCTCATTCTCGTTCTCCACTATTACCCTGAAGGGCAACCAATCTCCGTTGTAAGTCTCTCCATCCACCGGTTCGATTATTGACACTGAAAACGTCAGTAGAAAAGATGATAATATCAATATGATGTTCAATGACATCTCATGCTCCCCTCTTCTCTGAGAGTGCTCTCACGCTCCCACCGATGGAAGCGCCTTTGCGGGATTGATGGCAGACGGCGTGAAGCACAGCAACACCAAAACACAGAGGTATCTCTTCTGCTATCCACAGTTCGGCTGTTTCCTATGAACAGCTTGTATTCCTTCCAGGACTGCTATATTGCCTTGCATACATATCTTACTTCAACAATCTGGCAAACAGACAGACGACGATTCCACAGCTACCACATATTATGTCTGTTCAAAATCTATAAATCAAAACAGTAACCAATAGCGGGGTATTCCTTCGATCCGATCTTCAGTTTCTTTCTTTTCAGTCCCACTCCACCATTGGCTTCGTAAAATCCGTTGTTCTGTGCTCCATATAATGTCCACAATATGAAGTTCGAACAACCTGATGACTTGAGATATTCCTTCGCGTAACATAGCAGAGAGAAGCCTATTCCCTTGCCCTGGTAAGTTGGCAATACGTACAAGCCCTTTACCTCTGAATCAAAATCACCCTGGTATTCTATTCCTGAGATGAAACCGACTACTGAATTATCAGCCTCATAAACGAATACCCATTCTGCTTTTTCTTTGATGAGCCCCCGAAAAATGATCGAGTACTTTGCTTTGCTCAGGCTTCTTGGATAGGAAGGGTCAATTAGCCCGGTGTAAGCAGTTTGCCAGGTATCAACAATCACCCCGGCTATGGAGCTCGCATCTGATACTTCAGCTGGTCGGATCATGCATTCTCCGTTAAGGCAAAACGCCCGTGTGACCAGCGCTTGGCACGATCCCCGGGCTCAAGTTCTGAGCGAGGCCGGATCAGTTCTGAAAGCTTTGCGCAACTCCTCACTGTATCCAGTCGCAGCACCGGGCGCAACCGATCTCAAGTGTTGAAACGCCTCCTGAGAGAATCCCTCCTTTATCGAGATCAGCGGCAGGGCAAAGCGAATCAATCTGCCGTTGTCGAAGCCGATCATCACTGCGTTGATGTGCCCGCCCTTCATCACCCCATAGTACCAGACGATGCGCGAGGGTTCCGAGAGGGCAGCCAGCCCCCGATGCGGAAGGAAGTTCCATACCAAAATGAACAGTGCGACCGGGGTGCAGATCATCGCAAGGGCTGTCATACGCGCCGACGGGTCCTCGTTGAGACCCAGAGAGGGACCAAATCCGGCTGTGATCCCACAGATCACGAGTATGATAAGAGCCGCAATTCGATTCTTTATGCGCTGCTTTCTCACAACCGGCTGAAAGTAGAGCTGCAGTTGGTTCATGGTTCCCCTTCTTTAATTCTCTGTGTTCTTCTGCCGTTTCAGCAACAAGAAAACCTACTGGCCACCGAATAAGTCTGCAACTCTGGATGCTTTCTCTCCGTAAACCGCTTTATGAGAACGAACTGTTCGAAGGAACTGGAACTCAATCTAGCGAACAGCAGCTCGCCGGATAGCAAGCTCAATGAAAGTCGCTACTCCGTTCTCTGTGTCTGCATAACCTATCAGATATCCATTTCCTGTATAAGCGAGATCGGCAACATCAGAGAATCTGGAAGTGAAGACCTCCCATTGAATCCTGCCTGATCGATCGATAAGCAGATATCGAGCACTTCCATATGCTTCCTCATCCAGAACAAGCATCGCTCCGTTATTGGCTATGGCCATCACCTTAGGTGAATGCAAGGCCATATCTGCGATAGACCAGCAAAACCTCCCATCTACCGAGTCCGAGGTATCAATGCAGATCAGATACTCCATGCCAGCTGTATAATCAGACGAGTCTGAAGCTGTAAAGGTAGTCCCCAGATACCTCCCGTTAGGTGACAGGCACAGCAGGTTACGGTTCTGAACGGAGCAAAAATCCCCAGGTCTGATCAGGCAGTCATGCAGATAGGTTTGCAGTACTTCGCCGGTTTGGCCATTGAGCAGCAGTACTCCATCTCGAAACTTGTCCACAGCCACGATCTCACCATTGTCTGAAACACCAATTCCTGCATAGCTTCGACATTCAGTCGTCCAGAGGATTCCTCTTTTCAGACTGAAGCCCACCACTTCGTCATGCGTTCTTCCTTCATAGCAGGACTCCTGCATACCAGCAACGAACAAACTGCCATCCCTTGCTGCAGAGTACGTCAGAGGATACAGGGGGAACATTGATCCATGGTAGGAATCTCCTGAGCCTGTGTAATCGAACTCAACATCTGCAGTTTCACTCGAGTACCCTCCGAAGTAAGCTGCTGCATCAACAAAGTAGACTGAGCTTCCTGCAAGAAGGCAGATAAAGGAAGAAACAGCATCTCCCGCTCGGCCAACCGGTCTATCCTCGATGACATCGCAGGATGAATGGTCTTCAAAGGAATGCAGTTCCATGGACTCTGGTCCAGACCAGCCACTCATATAGCCCAGAAGCACATACTCAGAAGAAATATTAGGTGAAATCACATAACCCGAGTATCTAGACGAAGTTCGCACCGGAAGTATCGAGCGCACTTCATTATCCTCCAGCAGTACGATCTCACTACTCCCGCCGAAAAGCACACGCCATGCCGTGGCTGAATCCGGCTGCACTTCAAGAAGGCACCTCTGATAAAAAGGGTGATCAGAGCTGCAAGGGGTGCAATAGTCGCTGAACTGTACTGTCTGGGAGCTGATTACAACGCATCGCGCGGCTGAAGCTTCATACGGAGCAACAGCAAGAACAGCAAATAAGATACTGAGTGAAGCCAGTCTCATCTCGAAAAAGCCCCATTCTGCGAATGAAGGTAACGCTTAAAATCACTAAACTGCAAAAACATGACTCTCAATCAGCAAAGCGCAGTTCTGCTGCATTTTGCTGTTGTGAAATTTTTTCACTTACCGTCACTCCTCGTTTCGATTTACCAACTCAAGTACATAGATTCTGGGATAGTCTTGAGGGTTGTGGTCCCAGCCAAGAATTCCTTGCTCGAATACTCTGAAATTCCAGAATCGGGCAATTGCTGGTAATGTTGTTTCAACCATACCCAGAGATGAGCCATCGTCTGCATTGTATAGATCAAAGACCGGAGATGCTGTGTCTCCTCTCCCAGACTTAACCCATAATCTATTCTCATCATCAAGGCCTATCGGTAATCCTGCACTTCTAATTGAATCAGGCGACCAATCAGCCGATAATTCTGACGATGTAGATTCACTTCCCGGTCCGGGAACAATCAAATGTGGCCTTGCGGCAAGTAACTCTTCCTCAGTTAAGAAAACGGTTTCCCATGGAAGTTCGATCTGGAAGCAAATATCCCCTGTTGAAGAATAACCTGTTATTTTGTACTCTGTCTTTGATGAAGGCATTGTGAAGAGTAATCCGTCATCTGCCGAGGCAATTCCACAATAGACGTGATCATCTGAAGAATGAAGATAGTAATCTTCTTGATAAATACGGTCAGGCTGAACTGAATCAGACCAAAGACAGTATTCCGACCCACTATACAATTCATCTTCATCTTCATCATAGTACCAGTTCATTCTTCGTCCATAAACAGATCCCTCGGGGCCACTCCGAATGAGATCAGGTGCAATTGGTTGAAAACCCACAAGCTCCCTTTCAAGTTCAAGGGCAGCATCGAAAAATGCAATTTTCCCTTGTTGCACATCTGACACAGCAAGCCCTCCGTTTGATAGCGCAGCCAAAGAAAATGGTGAAGTAAACTCGCCGGGTCCCAAACCATCTCGACCAACTGATCTTATGAATTCACCGGTGTTTGAGAAAATGAGAATTTTCCTCTGAAGAACATCCAGCAGCGCGATACGCCCATCCGCAAGATAAACAGCATCAAGTATTGCACCGAATACATAGTTTGAATCGCCAAACTCTATTCCAATCGAATCAACTTTTACCAAATCGTATGTCTGATAGCTGTTTTCTGCATAGGGCGTTGATTCGTCTGATTCACTGCAGCCAATCCAGACAACCAGTACCAGGAATACGAGTGATTTCATTGCCTTATGCATTTCATCTCCGCTTCACGTCGAGCTAACCGACGACGCGAATGCGGCTGCCGGTTCAGCGACTTGTTCGGCATCCTCTGATGCATAACGCGCTCCAACGATTGAATCTTCCGGGTTCTCAGTCGCAACTGTCAATCTCTTGAGAACTCCCTCTTGCCTCCAGGGCATGAAGGCGCCTCAATACCTCCTCTTCGACCCGACGAAAGCTAGCCAAGTGATGAGCCGCCATCTCAGGAAGATGTTTCTGCTGAAAGAACCAGAATGTCTCCATGCAGTTTCGGAGCCCACGAACCATGTCCTCTTGGTCCAGACGCGCAAAGCAGCTTTGCAGACGCTGGTAGTATTCGGGGGAAAGCTTCTCCCGTAGATATTTCTTCGCGTCTGGAACATCCACGTCGTAGATCAACTCAAGCAGCCAATGTTGAAGGTACTGATTGCAAAGTCCATAGGCACGATACAGATCACCCCGCTCTACCAGCCCTGCGAGGAAAAACATGTTGTGCCAGAAAACTCCTGCCACCACCTCGCAGTCTTTGGGTGTGGCCGTCGGAAACTCACATTGCACCCGATTCACCATCTGCTCCAGCAGTTGATCATGGTCGAACAGGATGCGAAATCCCGTGGACAGGTGCGCTCCCAACTCACACGCACCGGCAGCCTCCTTAACCTGGCGCACGGTCATCAAGTGGAAATCGCAGTTGAGAAACCCCTCATAGATGACTCGGAACTCATTCATCAACACTTTTGGAAAAGCCAGAATCACCCCTCCGATATTCTCCAGCCAGTCGCCCTTCATCAACTCATCGAAAGATTCATCTTCAACGCAAAGAAGGAGGTCTGCATCGGAGTATTCATCTATGTGTAAGGGATCCTGTCCGGCAAGGGAACCCACCAGAGCCAATCCACGTACAGAGGGATGCTCCATCAAAACGCTCTGGACTCGTTCGACGAGCTGCCAGATGGGCAAAGCCGCTTTCAGATGAAACTCCATTTCAGGGTCTGTAGTTTCCGGTCGCTTCATGTTTCCACGCTCTCTCCCGTTCTCGATGTTCGGATTCCTTTTCGTGCTGCAAGCGACGCACACAGCAATAGAGTCATGTTTCTTCCTTGATTTGACTCGACATCGCTGAACCAGCGGATGACGAAAAAGGCTCAATCCACCAAGGCAACGGTTCCAAGTCAAAGGCTCGCGCCACATTTCATCGCTGAACGCTCTGAATAACCAGCACAGGTACTATCGGAACCAGCACCTTAACGCCTGTGGCTGGTTCATTCAGTTGTTCTACGCTCAATTGCTTTTACGCTATCTCCACACCGAGCTTGCATAGCCTAACTCTAAGCCTTGTTCAGGTCTTGGGCTACTTGTATTCACTGGGTTAATTGCAACCTTCGGCAATAATATTATTTGTATTAGAGTATCACTCAGTTGTAGTTCAAGGCAATCTCTTATTTTCCAGAGAAGTATTCCAATCCTCGGTATGATATTGAGCCATCCTGCTACATCCTCAATTGAATAAGCGAAACATGGTGGATCAAAATGGTTTAAGTGATTTCTCAAAGCTTTAATCTTTTTGAACTCCTCAATCTCAATATCTGCTTTATCTAATGATTTTCCTGTTATTTGACCTATCCAATGGAACTTATCTACTAGTCTACGGCCAATTCTACTTCCTAATAGTTCTGGGTTAAATTGCCAGCCTTCAAGTGGTTTATATTCAGCCATGAAATATAGTTGGTGTAATGTAATATCTACCAAAGCTATTGCATCATTTACAAGCATTCGCAAATCGCTGATCCATTCAGGAGATGATCCTATCATTCTGTCAGAATCATCTATTATTTTATTGTACAACCGTATCATATTTTGTTGCAATTGGAATTGAAAAGATGAAAACATAGCTCCTTCTCTATCAATCATAGGCTTAACAGGAAAATCCTCTCCATACGGAGTCTCCAACTCAATGGGCAATGTCTTCTCCCCCGTAACACTTATAAATGGAACTCCTAAACGCAATTCAATTCCATAATCCATCCAGTTTTTGTTGAGTGATGGAAGATTATTGCTATTGGTATCCAATCTTCTATTCTCTCTGATATTGCGCGATAGCTTTACAAATGAATGACAACTAAACTTCTTTTCCCCATTATTGTTAATCCACTCTATTCGAATCCTCTCCATGCGCTTATATGCCTTGATTGATCGATTCTGCCCGCAATAATTGTTCAGTACATATTTTAGGAGCATATTTACTTCGGATTTCGAGGGTAAGTCATCTATTCGAACAAGATACTTATGTTCCTGCATATTCATGACTTCCTTTTCTTATCGTAGAACAATCTGCGTAACCAGCGCTGTGAAATTAACCTACTGCCTTACAAGCGTCTGGTTCATGCAGTGGTTGAATTTCTGTCCTTATCTAAATCAACCAACTGTACCCTTGAACAATAGAACATTTCCGCAAGTTTCGCATACAAGCATTGACAGTTCATAATGCTCAACTATCTGTCTTCCAGGTTTCTTAACCCTAGCCGATATGTCTGCATCCCCAGGCAAGAGTACGTAGTTCCCGGAACCACAGTATCTGCATTTTGATCCAACAAATCCTGGATAGTAGTGTTCTCTTAGCAACTGATGTACGTTTTCTGCTTGTGAAATCAAGTGGTCTATTTTGAATCTCTCCGATGGTTCCTCCACGATCGTTCTGGAGAGGATTCTGTCCGTAACATACCTTAACTGTTTATTACCAGTAAGTTCAACAAGGTCGTTCACACCAGAATAGTTTTCCCTTGGTATGTGTTTACCGGTTAGGAGGAAGTACAGAACTTTGCCAAGGGAATAGATATCAACAGCATTTGTGACATCACCTAGACCAGCTTCCATTTCGGGAGCCATGTAGAATCTTGATCCAACTTGCTCCATTGTGCCTGTTAATCTTGAACTGTCATCCTCAATGTAACACAAACCAAAATCAATTATTATTGGCTTATTATCATCTGTTATTAATATGTTTTCTGGCTTAAGATCACGGTGCACTACTCCTTTAGCATGAGCATATCGCACTGCTTTGCATATTGCAATAAATAGCGTAAGTGCTTCATCCACACTTTCTATTCTCATCTCTTCAAGAGTACTATCGGCAACATGCTCCGAAACAAAGAAGAGAGAGTCGCCTTCTAATCCATAGTCCACTACGGATAGAATGTTTTCATTCTCTAACCTTCTAAGTGTCTCTATTTCCTGTTTGAATCGATCAGCTCTTACAGTGTTTTTCAGACGCTTCAGTATGTAAGCACGATCACCTCCAGAGGCCAAATCCTTTACTCTGAAAATGTGTGCTTGACCTCCCTCATTATATGATTCGATGATTTCCCATCTTCCACCGTATCTCTTCGCCATTTTTGTCTCCTATTGGTATTCAACAATACGCGTAACCAGCGCTGTGAACCTAACCTACAACCTTACAAGCGTCTGGTTCATGCGTTGGTTATGCATTGGTTGCTTTCAAAACACACCAATCGACAATCGTTTCATATGCCGGTAGCAGGTCAACTTTCGCACCTTCTAAAACAACTCCAGTTGGTGACGCAGGTGTTTTTACACTGAAAAGGTTCTCAACCTCAACTTTCCAGTTTGCGTCTCTATACTGGTCAATCAGCTTGTTGCGAAAGTACATATCAGATAATCCTGCTTGCTGTATCACTGATCCATTCTCATGATCATCTTCTGGAAAGAAACTTGAGACTGCTAAGAATTTGCCTTTGACAAATCTGCTGAGCTCCTTGAGAACATTTCCGGGATTCTGGATATTTTGCAGACCGACATGTGTTGTAAGTAGAGATATTGAGTTTGCTTTAAACGGAGTTTGGCGTGCATCGAAAGCCAATAGGCTAGCTCGACTGTAAAGGCCTTGCTCAATGAGACGATTGCGATCCCTCTGCAACACAGTTGGACTGAAATCGGTTACCACAATCGGGTTAGGAAGATTCTTGAGCATCCTTGTAACCAGTTCACATTCTCCGGACGCAAGGTCCACTATCGGGCCCTCATGTTGTGAGACTTCATTGATTACGAATTCAATCTGGCTGTCTATAGATCTATTCGTTTCTGCTGAGAACATAGTCCTGTGTGATAAGGAATGAGCTTCATTTGCCGCCTTGATCTCACCCCGGGCTTTGTGTAGCCGACCTCGATAAAATTGATCAACAGGGCCGAGAGTTTCGATAGGAACACCCATAAGTTTTTCTTCGAGTCCAGGATTTTGCTTAAGGTATTGCTCCAACTGGGCAACCTGTTCCCAGAGATCATTTCTCGGTAACTCCTTGGTCAAGAAGATGCCTATTTCATTCTGTATCGAATAGACTGCGGAGCAAGCTTTGCATTGAATATTGGCTGTTATAACTCGATCAGTGGTTTGCTCAGAGATTGTCCAATCAAGTTCTCCGTGGCAGTTCGGGCATTCCAAGATTTCTATCAGATACTTCTGCATTCTCTTTCCTTTGTGTTGCTATGCATAACAATCAGCGTAACCAGCGCCGTTAACCTCTATCCCGTTTCCTGACAGGCGTCTGGTTCATGCTGTGGTTATGAATGAATTTCTTCTTGATTCCGTTGAAGTTGAAAGCTTTGCAGCTACCCGGATCTCCATACTTCAGCACCATTTCCTTCATGTCTATGTTCTCTTCAGCTACAACTGCGCATTCCGTTTAATTTGGC
>NPID01000731.1_pt1:0-10000 | contig 12256 bp, 9 predicted proteins | sample 8637491 | NCBI WGS metagenome assembly NPID01 (sample SAMN07420843, study PRJNA396082) | bioreactor metagenome | isolation source: sample BA6 brine-fed electro-methanogenic bioreactor BA | place: Japan: Kochi | collected 2016-06-14 | reverse complement strand
GTCTCAGATCCTCTTCCACCGGGAGATAGGGATCGGTAGCTGAGCCAAAGGCTATGAATCCGTATTCTCTTTTTCTTGCCCTGTTTTTGAGTTGTTTAACCAGTACTTCCGGTGCATTTATCTTAGCAGCCAGGCCCGGCACCTGGTTTTCACCATACTTACTTCCCCTGGTGTAACAGTATACACAGTTAAAGGAACAGTTGGAATAGGGGTTTAGGGAATAGCCTGATAAGAACCAGTCATCCACATGTTTCTGTTTGTTTAAAACTGATTTGACCCGTATTTTTCTGACCAGTTATCTCACCTGAATTAATTATGGAACTTACTATACAAATTATATTATAGGGATTCTATAACTTTAACCACATGACCACTCAGCAACCCTTAGAGAACATGCTTCACGACATCCGAAAAAAAGCACTTAAACGAGTAGATAAAAAGCCTCCCCGTGAATTAGCAGCCAGCTGGTCCGGAGAAGACTTGTTATATTCAGGCCCTGGTCGAACCATATTCATAGTTCTACCCACACCAGGATGTGCCTGGGCTTTATCCGGCTCAGGAGGGTGTAGTATGTGCAGTTACATTGCAGACTCTCCCCTAGAAGAGGTTTCCACCGAAGAACTGGTGGAAATTTTCAAAAAACAGTTACAGAGGCAAATTGAGAATCAGGAAATTGCCGGGCCCACGGCCATTAAGATTTTTGTCTCGGGTAGTTTCCTGAATGAAGATGAAATACCTCCTCTAGCTCGGCAGGAAATATTCCGGATTATCAATACCTACAATGATGTGGAGGAAGTGGTGGTTGAGTCCCGACCAGAATACGTCACTGAAGATATAATAAGAGACTGCTGTCAGTTGATTCCAGAGAAAATATTTGAAGTGGCCATGGGACTTGAAAGTGCCTCGGATGAAATTCGCCTGTCCCGAATAAACAAAGGATTCACCAGAGCAGACTTTGAAAACGCCATGCAAATTATAAACCGGGTTAAATCTGATTTTAAAATAGAGGGCAAAGTTTATTTACTGGTAAAACCAGTTCTAACCTCAGAAAGGGAAGCAATTGAGGACGGAGTTAGATCTGCACAGTACGCCGCAGAAATGGGGGTGGGTAGGATAGCCTTTTGCCCTTCCACCATACACAAGGGGACTTTAATGGAAGTTTTATGGCGTCGCGGGTCTTATCAGCCACCATGGATATGGAGTACTCTGGAAATTATAAGAAGCGTGCGTGAATCAGTTGAAATCCCGGTTATAATGGACACTGCTGGATTTGGAACCCGTAGAGGGCCTTACAATTGTAAAAAATGCAACTCTAAGTTAAAGAATCTGATTATAGAATCCAACATTAACCAGACCATTCCCCCAGAAATAGAGTGCGAATGTAAACCAAAATGGGAAGCCGATGTTAAATTCTCCGAAGTGACCAGGTCAACCACAAACCTGGTTAAAAATCGATGAAAAAGTTTTATCACAACTTAATATTTTTAACCGGAAGATTATATGAATTATTATAACTTAAAAAGTGGAAATCCGATATTAATGGAGAATATATTATCAGATAAAAGTAGATTGCTGTTTAGTTATTGATTATCCTCATTATTTAATATTTTAGAATCTATCTGCCAGACTTTCCAAATATATTTAAGATATTGTTACCTAATGATCATTAACTTTGGTAAAATTTTACAGTGTGAGGGGGAGTATTTGGCTAAAATTCTAATTAACAACAGCACAGCGATAGATCTACAAAAAAACCTTCAATCCATTGGTCATCAAACATTCCACTCCAATTCACACCATAAAATGGTTGGGGTAGAGGCTGAAAAATTAAATGTCGACCTTGTTTTAATGAGTATTCCCTCAAAATTGCCTGATGCCCAAACTGAAGGAGATATTGAGTGGGATGAACTGATATCTGACCTATTTAATTCAGATATACCCATTATTCCCTTAATTGACTTAAAAGGACAATCTGATTTTTTACCTGTTGAAAAATATGTGCTGGCAGATGCACCCTACGGTTTCATCTTAAAAAATGATTCAGAACCTTATAATTTAAGTCAATTGAGACATATGATTGATATTGCTATTTATAAACATTCAAATACCCTGAATAAGGGTTTGAATAAAAAATGCGCCCCATCAGGGGAAAGTAATTTAAAAAATCTTTATGATGAAGTACCCCTTCCCTACCAATCCTTGGATACTGACGGTAACTTCTTAGACGTGAATCAGATGTGGCTGGATACCCTGGGTTATTCACGCCAAGAGGTTATTGGAAAATGGTTTGGTGACTTCCTGACTCCAGATTGTGTGGATAGATTTAAGAGTAAGTTTCCAAGGCTTGCTGCCGGAATAGTTCAGGGTCAGGAATGCGAACTTATCAAAAAGGACGGTTCCACCCTCCATGCTCTTTACCACGGTAAAGTGAAATATGGGGATGATGGGAAATTTAATAATCTTCAATGCATCCTTCAGGATACTAGCTTAAGTAAAAAAACAGAAGAAGCCCTTAGAGAGAGTGAAAAGAAATTCCGTACCTTTGTTCAGCAATCATTAGATGGTATTGTTTTGCTTGACGAGGAAGGACGCGTAATTGAATGGAATAAGGGATACGAAAAGATCACCGGCATAAACAAAGAGACAGCCATTGGTAAATTATTTTGGGAGATAAAATATCAGTTAACACCCCCCGAAAGGAGGACTCTGCAACGATTAAAACATCTGATGAAACTGCAGCTTGAGGCCCTTAAAACAGGTAAAGCACCATTTCTAAGTCAAATTCACGAAACAGATTTAATACGGACCAATGGAGAAATTCGCCATATTGAACAGGTGGCATTTCCCATTAAAACCCGTTTAGGGTATAGGGTTGGTTACGTTACCCGTGATGTCACCCACCGCAAGCAAATTGAAGAAGCACTGGAAAAAAGAATTGTGGCCCTTAGCAAACCCATCTCCAACACCGAAGAGATACGTTTCCAGGACCTCTTTAATCTCAAGGATATCCAGGAGATACAGGACCTCTTCGCCGAAGCTACCGGGGTGGGGTCCATCATCACTCAACCCGATGGAACTCCCATTACCAAACCAAGCAATTTCACCAGTTTATGCTCCATGGTGCGTGGTACAGATAAAGGTGCCCAGAACTGCTTTAGATCCAATTCGTGTATCGGTGGAAATTCTGAAGAGATCTTAATAAGGAAATGTTTTAGCTCGGGATTATGGGAATCCGGAGCCAGTATTAATATTGGTGGGATACACATTGCCAATTGGCTAATTGGCCAGGTGCGTAATGAAGCACAGAAAGAGGATGAAATGGTAGCCTACGCCCATAAATTAGGTTTAAAACCAGACGATTGTATTAAGGCATTTAATGAAGTTCCGTTAATGTCCCCCGAGGATTTCAGGAAAATTGCCCAGGCTCTTTATGCTTTTGCCAACCAGTTATCCTCTCTGGCCTATCAAAATATTCAACAAACCCGTTTCATCCGCGAAAGGCAGAAAGCAGAAAAAGCCCTGCAACGATCATTACAGGAAGAGGAGATAACCAACCAGGTTGTGAGCCAGCTTGTTGGTGCATCCAAAACAACTGAGATCTATCAAATTATTGGTGAAACAATAAAAAAACTCTTACCAAATTCTTATGTGGTGATCAGTAGTATTGACCCTGATAAAAAGAGTATGAGTATCTTAAAAACCTTTGGTTTAAAGAAGTATCACCAGGATATAGAGGGTATTCTGAAGATCAAACCCCTACCCACCAAATTCCCATTGCACAGTGGTTTTATCCCGGAAATGGATGATTTCTTCGCTGATCATATTAAAGAATTAACCCCGGAAATCTATAATCTAATTTTTAAAATTATTTCTCCCCGGGTTTTCAGGAGGATCGAAAGGCTGCTGGATGTGGGGAAATTTTATAATATAGGGTTTTACTGGAATAAACAGCATTATGGTGGTTTAACCATTGCCCTTCCAAAAAACCAGGCCCTTGAACATGAAAAAACAATAGAAACTATTGTGAATCAGGCTTCAATTGCATTACAACGTTCTTACGCAGAAAAAGCCATTAAGGAGTCTCTGGAAGAGAAAGAAGTTCTTTTAAGGGAGATTCATCACCGGGTTAAAAATAACATGCAAATTATCAGCAGCCTCCTGAACCTGCAGAGGCAACATGTATCCGGGGAAGAAACACGAGATGTTTTAAAAGAAAGTCAGGGAAGGGTCAAATCCATGGCCATGATACATGAGAAGCTTTATCAATCTCCTAACCTCACCCGGATTGATTTCAAGGACTACATAGAAAAACTGGCATCGAACCTGATTTACACCTACAAGATAGAAAACCGGGATATTGAACAGGTTTTTGAGGTTAAAGATGTGGAGATGAATATTGACACCGCCATACCCTGTGGACTCATTATAAATGAACTGATAACTAACAGTTTGAAGTACGCATTTCCTCCCTCCTTCCAGAATAAGAAAGGGCTTATTAAAATAAAACTGGTTCAAATGGGTAACCTGTTCCAGCTGGAGATCTCCGATAATGGGGTGGGATTACCCCCTGATATTGAGCCAGAAAATGCGGAGACACTGGGACTGCAACTGGTGCACACCCTGGTAAATCAGTTAGATGGGAGCCTCAGAATCGACAGGGTTTCCGGGACGAAATTTACCATTACTTTCCAGGAATTGAATTACAAAAAACGGATTTAGATAAAAAAAACGTAGAATGATAAATATATCAATTCTACAGCAATTTTTAATTGTATTAATAGAGTAAGGTGGGGTTAGATTCCTTCACCGCTTTAGGTTCCTCTTTTTCCAGTTTATGGTAGGCCTCCATCAGATCCTCCAGGAGCATTTCCACCATATCCCGGCCAAAGTTTTCCTTAACCACAATTCGCAGGACAGCCACATCCTCTGCATCGGCGGGCAGGGTGTAGGCCGGTACAATCCATCCCTTCTCCCGCAGTTTTTCTGAAAGCTGGAAAACAGTGAAATCTGCATTCTTTAGAGTTACCGCCACCAGGGGCACAATGATGTTTTTATTGATAAGCTCAAATTTACCAGAATTTTCCAGTTCCCCGGCCAGATAAAGGGTGTTATCGAACATATTGGTCATTATGTCCTTATAACCCTTCCTGCCCAGTCTGATGAGGTTATAGTACTGGGCGATTATGGTACTGCTTCCCTTGGAGAAATTAAGGGAGTAATTGGGCATCAATCCCCCCAGGTAGTTGATATCGAATATCAGATCTTCCGGCAGGTCAGATTTGTCCTTGAATATTATCCACCCCACCCCCGGGTACACCAGACCATATTTATGGCCCGATACATTGATGGATTTCACCTGTTCCAGTCTAAAGTCCCATTCCATGTCCGGGAAAATGAAGGGTGCCACAAAGCCTCCACTGGCCCCATCCACGTGTATGGGTATGTCCCATCCTTTAGTTTTCTTGATATCCACCAGTAAATCGTTAATTTCCTTGATTGGATCCATTTGTCCAGTGAAGGTTGTCCCGATGACTGCCCCCACGGCTATGGTGTTTTCATCAACTTCCTGGGCCACATCCTGGGCAGTTATGGTGTAATGATCCCGGGTTAAGGGTATTAACTTCAGTTCCACATCGAAGTAGCGGGCGAACTTCTCCCACACCGTGTGCACATCGGCCCCCATGACTATGTTGGGTTTATCCGCGGGTTTGCCCTCTTTTTCCCTTCGTTTTCTCCAGGTCCATTTATGGGCCAGAAGTCCCAGCATGATGGCCTCTGAGGATCCGATGGTTCCGGTTCCCACTGATTTGCACTCATGGGGTGCGTTAAAGAGCCGGGCCAACATGTTAACCACCCGGTCCTGGATTTTGGATGTCTGGGGGTATTCATCGTTATCCACGTAGTTTTTACCCATGGTATCCATGATTAACTGGTCAGCCTCGGGTTCCATCCAGGTGGTTACAAAACTGGCCAGGTTAAGGGCGGGGTTCCCATCCAGATTCAGTTCCTCGTTTATCAACTGGTAAGCTGCTTTAGCTGGCATTCCATCCTCAGGCATCTCGTATTTGGGGATACTTTCACTAAAATAGCGACTACCATAGGTGGTGGTGTGTTCCCTTTCTGATCTTTTCAGTTTCCCCAGGTCTAATTTTTCCGATAACAATTAAAACACTCCTTGTGCCATTAAATTCTCTATTAAATTATGTAGTTTAAAGTGGTTAAACTTGTTCATAGCTACAGCCAACCCTTTAGAACAATCCACTTTTCCGGCATTATTTAAAAGATTTTCTTTAAAATTAGAATATTTAAGCCTTAAAATAATTTTAAAAGGTTTTAAATAATTTAATCCATCAAAAAATTAAAATAATTTTGAGTATTACTCAAAAAAGATTTATATAACCTTTAAATAGGATGATAATCCATATTACTTCCATAGAATAATTTGTAGTATTAAATGAGTAAGGGTTATTACCCAAGAGCTATACAACAGTTATGGATTTAGAAAAATCAGTAAAATGAAATATATAGCCCTTAAATTTAATACAGAGACTTAATATAGCTTTAAAACGAGAATTTAAGTGGAATGATATTATGGTGACAGATTCAAACTCAGAGAAGATAGGTATTTTACTGATAGGACACGGTAGCAGTTTATCCTCGGGAAACGAGGTGGTGTACCGCTTGTGGGAGCAGTATAAAGAAGAATCAGATTACCCGGTGGAAGTGGGATTTATGAACATTGAAAAACCCACCATACCCACAGCCATTAACACCCTGGCTAAGGAGGGGGTTTCCCGGATCATTGCTGTGCCTGTTTTCCTGGCCCATGGCCTCCACACCAAGGAGGATATTCCCTACATGCTGGGTTTAGGTGAACCAAGAAAAGATGCCGGTTACTACAACCAGGAAAGGGAGAAAATTGAATTTGAGGGCCAGATAACCTACATTGAACCCCTGGGAGCAGACCGGAGGATTGTGGATATACTTAAAAGGAAAGTAGAAAATGCCCTGGACTAAGGGAGTTTAACATCTGACCATGGATTTACTCCTTCAGTTCATATTTACCGCAGCTTGAGATATACAAAATCAATTATTTTCCCAAAAAGTCAGTTTTTTCTTTCACAACTAATACATAGCCTTGTGTCGCGATTGGTTTTGAAAATCCTTCCACATTTTTGGCATCTAACCTTTTTTAGTGTGGTTTCTCTTTTCAATTTAAACTTGGCTACCTTAATTGAGCAGTTGTAATTATTGGACTGGATCCTTGCTTTAGCATTCCTTTCTAAAGCTTCTTCCGCGTATTTTATCTCAATGTCTTCACTATAGTCTCTTGCCATGAATAAAACCCTACATGAATCACTTAAGGAGTCCATTTAAATTAATCCAATATCTGGCCCTATTTTATCAACACTTTATCTTTGCAATGGATAATAAAATAAATCCTTAAAAGGTTTGATTCAGTAAATCTATTAGGAAGGCATTTACCAATATTACTCAAAAAAACCTCTTTAACCTTCATTCCCGCTCCCGGTATCACAAGGTATTAATCTTGTCTTTGTATTCCCCTACAGTTAAAAAGTAAAAAAAAAGTAAAAAAAAATATTTTTTTATCAAAAGCCAGAAATTTTATTTCCAGCTATGACCCTGAACCATTACTTACAGATTCATCAGTTCTATCCATTATTACTACCATAACCAGCAGTATTATAGCAATGATTGAAACTACTGTTCCAAACATGAATAAATTACTGAATGCATGACTAAATGTAATTGCTCCACTTAATGCAGCTCCCAAGAAGAAAGAACCTGATAAGGGCCCTATAGTACCTCCAATTCCTTTAAATGTATTCAATACACCGACACCAGTTCCTTCTTCATCTCGGGGTATGAAAGACATCATAAGAACCTGAAAAGCACTGGTAGTGAAACCCATTCCTACTCCTATCAATACCAGGAAAACTGAAAGGGTAATTGAATCTGTAACAAAGTAAGATAGCCCCAAAAGTCCGGCACTCAAAAAAGGTGATCCTAACAGTAGCATACGTTTAGCACCAAACTTATCTAAAAGCACACCACCCAATATACTGGTTATAAGTACGGTTATTGAAAGAGGCGTCAAAACGAGGCCACTATTCTGTACATCCATATTCAAAGCCATCTGGGCAAATGTGGGCACATAAGTGAATGCGGTGAATGTAGCAAGACCGGTTAATAAAATCGCTAGGTTAAGTGAAAGGATTTTACCTTTTTTAAGTAAAGGAATATCCAATATTGGTTCTGGTACACGCTTTTCGTATGAAATTAAGGATACGAATAGCACAATAGATGCTATAAATAGCGGAAACACAGTTATATCTGTTAATGGCAGTGTTTGAACTCTCACCAGAGCCAATAGCATGGTAGCAATTGTTCCTATAAGTAATAGTGAGCCCAGGTAATCAATATGAGGATTTGTTTCTCCATGGCTTTCTTTGAATTTAAATGCCATTATAGCTGCTAGAATTCCTATGGGAATATTAACGTAGAAGATAGTTCTCCAACCAAAATTCTGGATTAAGAAACCTCCTATATTTGGCCCAATAATCATGGCCAGTGATGACATGGCCATTAACACACCCATGGTCTTTCCCCTTTGGTCTTTATGAGCGGCATCATTCATGGTAGATAATGCCGAAGGCAGAACTATACCGGCACCAATACCTTGTATAGCCATGGAAGCGATTAAGGCGTAAATATTCCATGAAAAACTGGCTGTAAATGACCCAATAATAAAGGTGGTTACGCCAATAATGTATAATTTTTTCCGACCAAATACATCAGATAATTTTCCGGCAAGAGGCATTATCGCCGTCATGAATAGCATAAGTACGGTCAATGTCCAGGATACCATTGCATAAGATGTGTTTAAATCTTTGGTTAATGTTGGCAGTGCGGGAATGAAGATGTATGCATCAATCCCCGTCATGAAAACTCCTAATGCTAGCACGATCATGACAAAGAATGGTGATTCTCCGATGCTTTTTTTATTTTTTGTTTCGTTTAGTGCATATTCGCCCATTTTATCCATCTCATTAAATATATAATTGGCTAAAAACTTAATTTAAGCAATTATAGATAATTTTATTAATAGTTGTAAAATACATTACAACTTAACTATAATATCTTATTTAATATACCTTTTGGTTTTAGTTGTAAATTACATTACAACATTTTTAAATAGATGAATAAAATATATTTAATAAGAACAGATCTTATCATCAATGGCTAACCCGGAGATTATTATGGATAAAATTCCACTAAAACTTACTAAATCCTTAATGGAACTTGGCCTCCTTGAATCTGAGGCTAAAATATACATAGCACTGACAATAATGGACCATGCCGAAGTTAAGGAACTTATCAATATTTTAGGTTTATCCAAACCTAACACCTATGAAGGCCTGCGAATGCTGGAAGAAAAAGGACTGGTAGTACTCATTAATACGAGGCCCATGGCATATCAGGCCACTCCCCCCGAGATCGGGCTTGAAATGTTATTAAAAACACATTTAGACGCGAAAAAAGAAGCTAAAAAACTTTTTTCCACCCTGGATAAAGAAAAATTTGTGGAAAAATCTTCAGAAGCATTATTTCAGGTGTACGGTGAAAAAAGTATAGACTATAAAATTAAAGACATGCTTAAGAGCGCAACTAAAAGTGTATTCATGATATCCTCTTCTCAGTACCTGAAATATATTGAAAATTTAAGCAAAAAGAAACTTAAATTCGACATTACTATTTTTTCTGAGGGAAAAAATACCGAACAAGAGATAAAAAAATTCTTCCTAAATTATGAAGGTAATTTCCAAATTATCAGCGAAGAAAATGCAGTTAACATGTATTCCTCCAAGATAACCAATCCAGAAGAATTTACCGAATATAAAGAAGCTCTTTCCATGTTTGAATATAGAAATATGATGGTTTTAATGATAGATGATTCTGAAATTATGTACGTTCTGCC
>NPID01005260.1_pt1 | contig 12262 bp, 8 predicted proteins | sample 8637491 | NCBI WGS metagenome assembly NPID01 (sample SAMN07420843, study PRJNA396082) | bioreactor metagenome | isolation source: sample BA6 brine-fed electro-methanogenic bioreactor BA | place: Japan: Kochi | collected 2016-06-14 | reverse complement strand
GTCCCCGGACCTGTGAGGTCTGACTCTTCAGCCTTCGGATCGATCTTCTTCCACAGCTTCCGGGTCTCTTCCCAGAGCTTCTTCCCTTCTTCCTGCTCATACACCTTTTCGTCCATCTTCTTGGGTTTGAACATATGCTGGTATTCATTGGTGCGCCCTTCGTAGTCGGGCGAGATCGACATGTACACCACGGGCAGGCAGGCTTTCTTCGGCGAGCGGAAGATCACCCGGAAGATCGCACTCAGGATCATCCTGAGCAGCCAGGGGGCTTCTTTATGGATGTTGGAATGCACCGGCCCCGGGCAGATCACGTTTACGCCCACATCCATGCCATCGCTATTGAGCCTTCGCGACAGCTCCGTGAACCAGGTGTTCATCATCAGCTTGAAATAGCTGTAATTGGCAATGCCTTTCTTTACCCCGTACTTGAAATAGGTCCCGAACTCTTCATAATCGATATGCGAAGACCCCTGGTGGGAATCGGAGGAGATGAAAAGCATGCGCGGCCTGAAATCCTTGTCCTCATTATTCCTGCTGATAATGCCCCGGTTGAGCATGAGGGTGCTCAGCATCACGTTGGCCAGGTAGTCGACCAGGAACATCTCGTCCTGCCCCGACTCGGTCTGCCGCGATCCCGGCAGGGCCACACCGGCATTGAAAATGGTGGCATCCAGGCTTACACCGTCTTTCTCAAGTCCATCAACAAAGGCATGGATGCTGTCGAGCCTGCTCAGGTCGAGGCTACGGATCTCAATATTATCCGAACCGCTCTTCTTCTTTATTTTTTCGAGGGTCTCGTTTTGCAGCCTTCGCGTGGTCCCGATCAGCCGGGCCCCCCGCCGGGCCATCTCCACGGCTATGGCAAAGCCCAGGCCGGAGTTCACGCCGGTCACCAGGCAGGTCCTGCCCTCAAAACGATCCTCATCCTTTAAGTTCTTGGCCAGTTCCTGTTTCCTGAAAAGGTCGTAAAAGCCTGCCCATGCGGCTACGACGGGGTTATTGAATCTTCCGTGCGACATACTGCTTTTTTTGATGCCGAATTTACATTTTTCTGCTGCAAAATCAAACTACTGGCTTGTGGGGATAGATCAGTCGAGCTGTTTTACCAGTATTGTTTCGGGATCGGCCTTGCCCAGCCCATGTTTATCGGCTTTCTGAAAGCTCAGGATGTCGGCAGGGTCCATACCGATCAGCTCCGAGGCATATACATCCATGGCCAGGGGATCGGTGCCTGCAAGGATCCGCTGCGGGCTGACCGTATCGCCCGGCCCGCGGGGTCCGTTGCTGATGGCGCACAGGCCGGCATCCATTACAGATAGATCGGGTTGCCGGATCAGGTTGAGGTCGGCAATGCATCCCGCCAGGTATTCTTCTTTATCGTAAGTGTATTCGCCGTCGGGCGAATGCATGTGGCGGTTCGTATCCCTCGACGAAACACCCATCAAGCCTTTCAGTACCCCCGAGAACAGGGTGCCGTTATGGTGTTTTGCCACCGGAATATTGATAAATACATCAGATTCGAGGAAAATACGGAATACCTCGGCCGACTTGAGCATTTCCCCATCGGGGATCTCAACCACAGTTCGTTCTTCCCCGTATTCGATCTCGTTGATCAGCGGGAGCATCTCATCATAAAAGCGGCTTTCCTGCCAGAAACCTTCCCTCACGGGTTTATAGCAGATGATCCTTCCGGCACCCGCATCCTTGCAAAGCTTCATCAAATTCAACACAATATCGGGGTTGGTGAAGTATCCGGGATGAACCCAGGGGCTGTTCACCAGGAACCCCACACTCTGGCCCTGCTTAACGAAGGAGCTGATCCCGCCGAGGGCATCAAGCAGATCGGGGAGCCCGCTTGCGGGATCTGCCGAAGGGATGCTGATGATGTCAGGGGTTTCGCCTATGATCCCGGCACTGGCCAGTCGGGGAAGCATGGCCGCACCTACCGCGGTGCCGCCGATCATGAAAGAGGATTTAAGGAAATTTCTACGGCTGATGTTTTTCATATGATCAAATTTATCTATCTAACAAATATAATGTTTCTTGAGGCAGTATACAAGCCGATGCTGCATCAATGTGCCGGGAATTTCGCTTGCCGGATTTCCGTATGACGAAATCATTTCTTAGCTTTGGGAAGACAAACGCACAACTTCCATGAAAAGATCCATCCTGCTTATCGCCTTCGGCATGCTGCTGAGTGGCTTGATCCATCCTGCATTTAGCCAGGATGAAGAAGAAAAATCACCATTGAATGCCTCCACTTTCTCGGGCTTTGAAGTCCGGAATATCGGTCCCGGCCTGAAGTCGGGACGTATCGCCGATATTGTCCTCCACCCGGAGAATAACAATATCTGGTATGTTGCCGTAGGCTCCGGCGGAGTTTGGAAAACCATCAACTCCGGTACCACCTGGGAACCCGTTTTTGACGAACAAAAGGTGTATTCCATCGGATGTGTTACCATCGATCCGAACAACCCCCATACGGTTTGGGTAGGGACCGGCGAAAATGTCGGCGGGCGGCATGTGGGCATCGGCGACGGCATCTATCGCAGCGATGATGGCGGCAAGAACTGGAAGAATATGGGACTGAAGGAGAGCCAGCATATATCCAAGATCATTGTTCATCCCTGCAATTCGGATATCCTCTGGGTGGCCGCACAGGGCCCCCTCTGGAACAAAGGCGATGAAAGGGGTATTTATAAAAGTGCCGATGGAGGCAAAAGCTGGGTAAAGACCCTGGGCGATGATGAATGGGTTGGTGCCACCGACATCGTGATCGACCCGCGCAATGCGGATGTGCTTTATGCGGCCACCTGGCAGCGTCACCGCAATGTGGCCGCCTATATGGGCGGAGGACCGGGTTCCGGAATCCATAAATCCACCGACGGCGGGGAAACCTGGGTACAACTAAAAAAGGGCCTTCCCTCCGGGAATTTAGGGAAGATCGGCCTGGCAATATCTCCGCAGGATCCCGACATTGTCTATGCAGCCATAGAACTCGACCGCCGGACCGGCGGGATCTACCGTTCAGAAGACCGCGGAGCCTCCTGGAAGAAAATGTCTTCCACAGTATCCGGTGCCACGGGCCCCCACTACTACCAGGAACTGGTGGCCAGTCCGCATGTGTTTGAAAAGATCTACCTCATGGATGTACGTGTGCAGGTATCGGAAGATGGCGGCAAGACCTTCGAACGCATGAACGAACGCGGCAAGCATTCCGACAACCATGCCCTGGTATTCAGGGAGGATGATCCGGATTACATGCTCATCGGGACCGATGGAGGCCTTTACGAGAGCTTTGATGATGCGAAAACCTGGCGGCATGTGGCCAATCTGCCGATAACGCAGTTTTACAAGGTGGCCCTGAACAGCGCCGAACCCTTTTACTACATTTTTGGGGGTACCCAGGATAACGGTACCCAGGGAGGACTCTCCCGCACGGCCAAATGGGAAGGGGTGACCAACGATGACTGGCGTGTGGTTTACGGGGGCGACGGCCACCAGCCGGCCACAGAGCCCGGGAACAACGATATTGTTTACTGCGAATCACAACAGGGATACCTGGGCAGGGTGGACCTGATCACGGATGAGTCGGTGAGCATCAGGCCCCAGCCAAGGGAAGGGGAGAAGCTCGACCGCTTCAACTGGGACTCTCCTATATTGGTGAGCCCGCATTCGCCTACCAGGCTGTACTTTGCCTCTCAGCGCGTATGGCGCTCCGACGACCGGGGAGATCACTGGACGCCAATATCCGAAGATCTCAGCCGCGACCAGAACCGTCTGACCCTTCCCATCATGGACCAGACCTGGAGCTGGGATGCCACCTGGGATATCGATGCCATGTCGCAGTACAACACCATTACTTCCCTGGCCGAATCTCCCCTGCAGGAAGGGCTTATTTATGCCGGTACCGACGACGGGCTGATACAACTGACCGAAGATGGCGGAGAGAACTGGACAAAGATCGAGGTGGGCGATCTTCCCGGTGTGCCCGAAACAGCCTTCGTGAACGATATCAAGGCCGACCTCTATGATGCAAATACAGTTTATGTGGCCCTCGATAACCATAAATACGGTGATTTCAAGCCCTATTTGCTCAAAAGCACTGATAGGGGAAAGAGCTGGGAATCCATCGCCGGCGACCTGCCCGAAAACCATATGATCTGGCGCCTGGTGCAGGACCATGTGAAAGCGGACCTGATGTTTGCCGCGACGGAATACGGCATCTTTTTTACCATCGACGGGGGCGAAAAATGGATCAAACTCAAGGGAGGCATCCCGACCATTTCTTTCCGCGACCTGGCCATACAAAAGGAGTGGAACGACCTGGTGGGGGCTTCGTTCGGGAGGGGTTTCTTCGTATTCGACGATTATGCCCCCCTGCGTGATGTAACGGAAGAAAAGCTGAAAGAAGAAGCCAGCCTGTACCCGGTGAGGGATGCGCTGCTGTATTCACAGAAATCCGGCGGCGGAGCTTCGGGTTCCAATATCTTCAGGGCCGATAATCCCCCGTACGGGGCCGTGATCACCTATCACCTGGCGGAAGGCTATAAAACGAAGGAAGCCAAACGCAAAAAAGAAGAAGCGAAGATGAAGAAAGAAGATGAAGCGCTTAGCTTTCCGGAGTGGGAAGTGCTGAAAGAAGAACGGCTGGAGGAGAAACCCAAAGTATGGATCATCATCAGGGATGCCGGGGGCGAAGTGGTGCGAAAGATCAATGCACCTGCCGGGAAAGGATTTCACCGTGTGGCCTGGGATCTGCGATACCCTTACTGGAGCGCGATCGACATTCATCGTGAATCCCGGAGCAACTGGACCCGGTCAGGGACCTATGTAATTCCGGGAACCTATTCCGCCAGCCTTTCGAAAGAGGTGGAAGGGGTCGTCACATCCCTGGCGGAGCCGGTCGAATTTGAGGTGAAAATGCTTTACGAAGGTGCCCTGGAAGGCATGGATCCCATGGCAATGCAAGCTTTCAGAAAAGAGGTGAACCTCATGAACGAGGCTACTTCGGCGGCTTCCATCACCTTTGAGGAGGCGGAGAAGAAAGTGAAGGGCATGGAAACAGCCCTTTCGCGCATGCCCGAGCCCCCCGGCGAATTGTACGAAGAACTTTATGCGATCAAAAAAGGCCTCGCCGAATTTAAGGAGCAGGTTTGGGTCGATCCTGCCAAACGCGAATTGAGTGAATATGATTACCCGACGGTAAGCCAGCGCTTGCGGGTGGCTTCCGGGGGAGCACGCAACCTGCATTACGGCCCCACCGGAACCCAGCAGAAGTGCCTGGAACTGGCCAGAAGCCAGTTCGAAGCATTAAAGACCGATTTGCTGGTGATCGTCAACGAGACCATCCCTGCGTATGAGCAGAAACTCATGGATGCCGGCGCTCCCTGGATGAGCGGGCAGCCGCTGAAATAAACATGAGACCTCACAGGTCACTGGACCTGTGAGGTCCTTGCTCATTCACTATACATTTTTTTCATCGTATTGTTAGCGAGTCGCGAAGCCGTTTTCCGGGGCAGTATCCTGGTCAGGATGAAGTAATTGAAGCGGTTCATAAAGCCCGGGATGAAGAGGGTTTTCCGGCCCAGTTTTTTGAGGGCGGCTTCGGCCACATCTTCGGGTTTCATCACCGTAGGCCTGATCCTGCCGTAGCGGGGATTTGTGCCCAGGTAGGCCGGGGTGGATGTGGCCCCGGCTATGCAAGCCATCACATCGATATTGCAGTGCCTGAGCTCATGGTGCAGGGCCTCGGCCAGGTTCCAGGCAAAGGCTTTGGTGGCGGCATAGGGAGCCACCATCCGCATGCCCAGCAAGCCGGCCAGCGACGACATCAGGATGATCCCCCCGCCCTTCCGCCCCGCGGCAAGCTGAGCGGAAAAAGCATGCACGAGCTGAAGTTGTGTACGCACATTCAGATCAACAAAACTGTCGAGTTCGCCAGGGCTGTGATCCGGAAAAGCCTTTACCCGGCTGAAGGCGGCATTGTACACCAGCAAGCGGCATTCCCTGGTGTGTATGGCCTCCATGAGCCTGTCGGCGGAAGTCGATTCCCTGAGGTCGATCGGCAGGGCTTCGGTTTGTATGTTATATTGCTGCTCCAGTTTGCGGGAGAGAGCCTCCAGCTTTTCCGGCTGGTGGTCGGCCATGAGCAGGTTCATGCCCCGGCGGGCCAGGGCTTCCGACCAGGCTTCACCCAGGCCTTCGGCCGATCCGGCCACCAGGGCCCAGGGGCCGTATTTCTTCTTGAATGACGTATCTGGCATGTTCAAAGCAATATTATGAAAAATCAGCCAAAACCTCACCATCCCTTTTTTTACTGGACTTTCGCCCTCTATTTTATTATCTTAGTGAGGTTTAACCCAAGATCAACTGATATGAAAAAGATCATCTTCATGCTTTTCTGCATGTCGGCAGGAGTATTATCTGCCCAGGAAACCATTACCCGCTATATCCAGGATGGAAATGACGATGCCTGGCAAACCTATTATTCGTATGCCGGTGTTACCGATACGGTGGGCGATATGTTTGTGGGTGGAGAGTACCTCAGTGCTGGCTATACGGCCTGGTCTACCAACCCTCCCCATCTGTATCATTACATGGGGTTGAGGTACCTCGATATTCCCATACCTCCAAAGGCAGAGATCATTTCAGCCTACATACAGTTTACTTCCTTCAGCGCAAACACCAAGCCTGACAAATTGTTTATCAGGGGCGTATTGGATCCCAGTCCGGCAGCATTCAGCAGTGAGCCTTTTGATATTTCCAACAGGCATATAACGACAGGATATACGCCCTGGAATGTTGAGGAGTGGCAGTCCTTTATTCCCGGTCCCGCCCAGAAGACCCCGGATTTTAAGTATGTTGTGCAGCTTTTGGTTGACCAGGAGGGATATACCGCCAATAAACCCATGGCTTTTGTCATCCGCGGGGCCTATACCCTGCTCGCCGATACCACCCTGCCGCGGCAGGCCTGTTCCTATGAGTTCGGGGGCGAATTCTACGCTCCCATCCTGACCATCACGTACAAGACCCTGTCGTCAGACGGGGAAGATGGATTATCCGAAGCGCTCAGTGTTTTTCCCAACCCTGTAGAGGATGCATTCAGCATTTCGCTCAGCGGGCTCCCGGCTTCAAAATACAGCCTCGGACTGTTTGATATGCAGGGCAGGCCGGCATATACGATCTGTGAACAGCATTTCCTCCGGGGCGATCACCGCTTTGAACTCTCGGCAAGGGAAATGAATCTTTCCCCCGGATTATATATCCTTTCCCTCAGGAGCCCCGAAGGGGAAAGCGCAAAAAAGATCGTGCTGAGATGATCCTTTTGCAGCAAAAGATTGTTGGAAGATAAAAAGCAGACGAATGAAAAACAGATTGAAAAGCCTGGTGGCCGTCCTTGCCTTTTTCCTGGCGGGAAGTGCAATTTCGCAGCACGACATCAGCAAGTATTCCCTGAGCGGGATCACCGATCCGGTGCTTCCCCTGATCACCAATCGTGTTATTGATACCCTTCAGCAGGACTGGATGGTTTTGCTCAACGAGATCGACCACCGCCATTCGCTGAAGGTGTTTATGGCTGTGGCTGATGGCGACAGCATTTATTGCGATAAAACGAGCGATCTCAGCCTGGCCGGTCTTTTCGCGCAAGCCGGACAGGACTGGGTGCTATTGATCCATGGCGACAGCAAGATGCCGGTGGATGCCGCCGTGCGGGGTCTGGAGGTGCAGAACCTGCATGGGGTGAAGGTGCTGGTGTACAGTTGGCCTTCGATGATGAGCACGCAGAACGGACTGAAGAACTACAAGAATTCGCGGGGCAATGTGGAGGCCGGCATGGCCCAGTTCCGGGAGCTCTTGTTGCTGGTTCAGGCCTACCGCAATTCGCACATCTGGCCGGAGGGCAACCGCCTGAGCCTGTTCATGCACAGCCTGGGCAATTATTACCTGGAGCGGGCCGTAAAGGAGGAAATGCTGCAGGGGCTGGATGAAGGGCTTTTCGACAACATCATCATCAATGCCGCTGCCGTGGAGCTGGAGGGGCATGAGCGCTGGGTGGAACAGCTCCGCATTGGCAAGCGGATATATGTGACCAGCAACCGCAAGGATTTTAACCTGAGCGGGGCCCGGCTGTTCACCAGTGCCGGCAAGCAGTTGGGCGGGCCGGTGGAAGGGCCCCTGGCTTCCAATCCCATCTATATTGATTTCTCGGAAGCCATTGGTTTTCGATTGCCCACCTGGTTGTCGCATACCTATTTCGTGGGCGAAATGCCCCGCAAATATGGGCATATCAAGGACTTTTATACCACTATTTTCCATGGCCGCGAGGCCGAGCTGGACGATCAGTACCTTTTCAAGCCCATCGTCGAAGGGCAGCGGTACGCGATCCGGCCGTGAAGGCTGGCTACTGGTCCCGATAAGACGCAAATCTATGATTTGCTTTCTTATCGAGGATCCACGAAAAACTATGAAATCAATGATTTCTGGTTTTTCGGGACTACTGGCTGCTGGCTACTGGCTTCTGGTTACTGGTTTCTGGTTACGTTAACCCTTAACCGTTGACCGCTAACCGTTAACCGGTATCTGGCATCTGGTATCCGGTATCCGATGGTGAGACGGGGAGACTGGGAGACTTTGAGACGGGGAATTTACGATTTACAATTTACAAAAGTCTCAGTACTCAGTACTCACTACTCATTACTGGTATCTGGCCCCTGGCTTCTCGTATCATTTTTTTTCTTACATTTGGATTTGATCAATACATCCTCTATGGTGAGGGATAAAAACAACAACTAACAGGCAAATATTTACGCTGTCACTCTTTGTGGGATGGTAATAGTAACAAATACTTGCTCTATAAGGGAGTTACCCACAAGCAAAGTAAATGAGACAGAATAGTAAAGTTTTTACAAGAGAATAGTAAGATTTTATTTAGGGGTAATTAATTTAATTAACAGAAAGTGTGAATTAAATTAGGTAAATTAATAAATGGATATTACTTTTGCAAATAGAAAGTTAGAAAAGTACGGTAATAATTTTACCCTTGCACAAAGAAAACTTGGCAATGATAGAGCAATAAAGTATCATCAAAGATTGGGCGATATGAAAGACATTGACAGTTTTGCTGAATTAGAAGCCTTACCTGGCAACTTTCATCCTTTGACAGCCAACAGAAATGGTCAATGGGCTTGCGACTTAGACCAGCCTTACAGACTTGTTTTTGAACCTGCTATCAAACCGGTTCCTTGCAATGAGCACGGAACACCTATTTTGTCTGAAATGAAAGTAGTTGATATAATTGAAATCGTTGATTACCATTAAAACACATTTATTATGCTTGCAAATCAATATAAACCAGACGTTGTTTTCCACCCTGCTACTACTTTAAGCGAGAAGTTGGGCGAAATGGGAATGAGCATAAAAGAGTTTGCCCTTAGAACTGGAAAACCTGAGCAAACCATTATTGCTGTATTAAAAGAGGAAAGGTCGTTAACACCTGAAATGGCTATTTTATTTGAAAACGTTACGCAAATTCCTGCAAAATTCTGGATTAACAAACAAGCAAGGTATAATGAATACATAGCACGTAAAAAGCAGGAAGAAGCCATTGATGAAGCAATTGAATGGGCAAGGGAATTTCCTTATTCACAAATGGCAAAATACAATTGGGTGCCACCTACTGGAAAAATTGAAGAGAAAACCATAAATATGCTTAACTATTTTGGTGTTGCTTCGCATCGTGCTTGGGAAGGTCTTTATGTAGAAACTGATTTAAAAGTAGCGGCTTATACTTCTCTTAAACAAACGCATGAGCCACATGCCATTTCTGCATGGTTACGGCAAGGTGAATTGCAAGCCAAACAAATTGACGCCCCCGATTATGATGCTAAAAAATTAAAAAGTAATATTCCGCATATGCGAAAATTAATGGTTGAGCAACCGTTTGATTTTTTCAAGCAACTTCAAAACTTGTGTCTTGAGGCAGGAATAGTCCTGCTATTCACACCCAAATTACCTAAGGTGCCATTAAGTGGTTCAACCCGTTGGTTAAACAACAAACCATTAATTCAACTTACAGCACGCTATAAAAAGAATGATAGTTTTTGGTTTACTTTTTTTCATGAACTCGGACATATTTTATTACACGGTAAAAAATATATTTCTCTTGAGAATGTTGACTTTGAGGCTGCAGACCCTTTAAAAGAAGAAGAAGCCCACCAATTTGCCATTAAGCATACATTTACCCAAGAACAAGAGAATGAAGTATTGGGAAACGAAATTATTACCGAACAGGATATTATTGATTATGCTGAAAAATTCAATACGCACCCTGCCATGATAATAGGACGATTGCAATATGATGGTCATATCCCTTACAGCGTAGGAAGAAAATTTATGGAACCTATCGACTTAAACACTGAGAATTAATTTGATGATGACCCAATTGTAAGCATACCAAAAAGACATACAGGAAGAAATGAAAATTGCCGCAAATTTGAAAGATAAAATGATTGAATAGAAGGAATGCCTGTGGGTAACAAAGTCTATACGTAATTTGGGTAATGCTTTATTATTGAATATTTTATCCTTTGAAATACTTCAACCATCAGATATCAGAAATCTCATACATAATCTATATCTTTAGGGAGGTAAAATCAGAATCCCGGCATAGCAAATGCCGGCGGAGCCTTACCATAAATACTGAAGAACCCAACAAATGATAAACGATGAAATAATAAGGAGATGAAATTAAAGGGTTTGAATAGTTTACTACATATAATATTTCGATTACTAAAGCTTTCTGACAAAAAAGCCTATTTATCACAACGAGTCGCCAATTTCGAAAAACAAATCATAGAGCATGAAAACCATCCGTTTAAAATAGTTGACATACGAGAAAAAGGGTTTATCGTTAAAACCTATGGACTTTTCGGATACGTTTCATTTTACCACATGCCATGGAAATATAAAAGTGTTGACTCATGGAGAACTGTTTTCCCATACATTAAAGGTAAAGTTCTATTTGGAAAAGTCTATAAATTTGAGAAGAAACCTCTTTTGATAATTTTAGATGGAGAAATACAGCAATTCAAAAAACCTGAATTATTTGAAAATACGAAATATAAAGGCGTAATTATTAACAAGACAAATTTTGGAGTTTTCGTAGATATTGGTTATCACTATAATTGGAGGTTTGGTTCATTATCAGGATTGTTGCATAGATTAAACTTTGAAAACGAAAAACTGTTTGAAAAATCAAACACCGGAGAATTAATAGAATTAGAATTTTGGGGGTATGCTGAAAATAAGCAACTTATTTTTGGTCAGCGACCTGAATTAAAAGAATGGTTTACCGGAGAAATAGAAAAGCAAATAGGAGCTGTTCTTCCAGTGAACGTCGTAAAAGATAATGGGGAAACAAGATATCTGGTAGAAAATAAATACAATGCATCACTCCCTGTTACAAAAACACAATACCCAAATAACCTAACACAAATTAAACGTGCAGTTAGAAAACTTATCGATGGTGATATAATTCATTGTGAAATAATTAAAGTAAATAGAACAAAAAGGTCTTTTCAGATACTTTGGTCATCAGTTCCGGAAATTGAAGGCATCATTTCAAGAGATATAATTATTGAAAGCCCATCTACAGCTAATACCGGATTTAAACTGCTAAAGAATCGAATTAAGATCGGGGTTAAAGAAAACCCTGAACTTGTTGGCAAAATTGTAAAAGTCGAGATAATTAAAAAAGAGGACAATTTTGGAAGACTTCGCACAAAGTACCTTATCGAAAATAAATACAAAGGGGAATTACATATCTCAAATGACTCTTATATAATTAGTAATAAAGAAAAGAAACAGATTGAAAAGGACTTACAGGAGGGCGAAGTCCTATACTGTGAAGTGTTGTCTGTTGAAAATAATCTTGTCAGCGTAAAGTGGAATTTAAAAGAAGAAGAACTGATAAGGTTTTTACGACAATAGTAAAGTTGAACAGAAAACATCATTTTCTGCGCCAGTACCAGGGCCGCAGCTGGCTGTTTTTGCCGGACTGAAGCGAAACTGATCGGGGTCCCTCGTCGATCGCTGCGGCCTCTCCGCGGGATGACCAGCAGAAGTAATGAGCCACGCTTGTTAAGCAATGTTGCATTTTACCAACAACAAAACCAAATAAATGCGTAGCATTTATCGCCCCGGGCGCAGTCCGAATGATAAGTGATCTTTGAAATACGATACTCAATTGAGGACCTTGTCC
>NPID01002753.1_pt3 | contig 12263 bp, 11 predicted proteins | sample 8637491 | NCBI WGS metagenome assembly NPID01 (sample SAMN07420843, study PRJNA396082) | bioreactor metagenome | isolation source: sample BA6 brine-fed electro-methanogenic bioreactor BA | place: Japan: Kochi | collected 2016-06-14 | reverse complement strand
AGGATAGGATAGGATAGGATAGATCCTGCTCTGTTATGTAGATATGAAATCATATCTATAAGATATCACTTTTCCCATTGCGGTCAAGTTATTTTATGGGGTTATTTGATTTTTTTCTAGACTTGTTTTGTTAGGCTTTATTAATACCCTATAGTTTTGGGAAATAGTCAAAAATATGGTATACCCATCTTCTCCATCGAAAAACCCCCCGCAATGCGGGGGGTTCGAGTAATCATATGTGATGTGCTATCAGGGCATGTCGGGGAGGCGTTTGCTCTCCATGTTCAGGAGGACGCGGCGGTTGACCGTACGACCTTCGGGGAGGCTGTTCTCGCCGAGGCGGACCTTCTCGCGTGTGCCGTCGGGGGCCCAGCGGATGATCTCGTATGGCTCTGTCTCGCCGTAACCCTCGAAGCCCAGCTCGACATTGTGATCGGCAAGCCACTTGTCGAGACCGGCCTCTGTGTCGATGTCCAGGAGATAGCGCATATAACGGCGGAGATTGCGGAGCTCGCGCTCTGCACGTTCCTTGGAAAGATTGATATTGGCATATTCAGCACCGATGGAGTCTGTATGTCCTGCGACGGTAGCCATGATCTTTGTGTAGCCCTTGGAGGCTCTACCGATCAGCCTGTCTGCGACATATTCCACACGGGAGGCCAGGAATTTCGATTCCGGTGTTGTCTCGTCGAATACGAACTCGACAATGACAAGGGACTCGATTCTCTTGGCCTCTTTTGTGATCTGAATAGCCATTGTGTCCGATGTCGTTGTGATGGTCTCGCCGAGTTTATCGGAGACCTCGAGCTTGGCGAAATAGCTGTTCTCAAAATCGAGGATCTCGCCGGAGTTGTCGCGCCAGTCCCAGGAGAGACCCTCGGGGATCTGTCCCTTGCCTGCTGCCAGTGTACGGACGAGTGCGCCCTTAGCATTTACAATGCTGACTGCGAAGGAATCGACACCGGCCTGAACTGTAGCGTCAATATTGACCATATTCAGCTCGTCGGACTCGACCTCATAGTCGTCTATTACGTGGTCGGCTTCCTTTGGACGGAAGACAAGACCCTCGGAGATCGGGAAGACGAGAATGGTGTTCGGGTCTGCGCCCTCGCGGAATGACTGATGGATGTATACACGCTTTGCCAGCTCTGGATCCTCAAGACGGGACTTGATGGACTTTGCTGTCTTAGAGCAACGTGAGAATACGGCATCTGCCATCTCCTGATTGCCCGGCTCGGCATAGCCATTACAAAGTACAATCACCTCAGGGTTGTCCTTGAGCAGGGATTTGATGCGACCCATCTGGGATGAGAGCATATCATCGGAGCCCATATTATTACCTGTGAAAGGTACTTCGACAAGGAAGTCCTTGCCCGAAACAAACCATGCCTCGATCTCTGCACGGCGATTCTCCTCGAGCTGCCAAGAGAGTGAACGCTTGTTGAACTGATCTGTCGGGTCACCTGCACGGGATTCGGCCATATTGTAGCCTGTCTCTGCAACCTCGACACGCTCCTTAGGTGCGCCGTGTTTGATGAGTGCGGAGGCGACTGCATTGCCCCTGCGCTTTGCAAGACCTTCGCCGTCGTCCTGAGTGTCCGAACCTTCGGAATAATAGCCCTTTATGGTAAGCTCAACATCGGGGTTCTTTGCAAGACGATCTGCGATGATATCCAGCGCTCTGTCATATCTATCGTCGACGCTGTTACCGTTTGTCTCAAAGAATACCACCGGGATAATCGGCTCTTCCTCCTGATAGAGGGTGAGCTTGGAGACGGCCAGCTTGTTGTCGCGTGGAGAGATGATGCCCTCCGGTCTGAGGTAGACCCAAACCTCACCGGCACCTGTGTTATTCTCCTCGTCGAACTCATCGACACGGGAACGGATCTGGGGTGTCTTTGTGCCGTCGTCGTCAACTGTTATGTATACTGTATAGTGTCCATCGGCGGGTGGTGTCCAGTCGAAGGTGACTTCCTTTTCCTCGCCGAGGTCAAAATTCTCTCTGATCGGTTCCTGGCAGAGATTCCACATCCCCTCGTCGTCCTGATAGTAGCAGGAGATGCGGACTTTCTTCTGTGGGATCTCGCTCTTGTTGACGATCACTGCCCTCATTGTGACAGGTGTACCGACAACCATCTGCTTCGGGAAAACCTCGACCACGCCATCAACAAGCTCCAGATCCTCAAGGGGTATCGGAGGTGGCTGAATCTCAAGACCGAAGGAGACATGATGTGTTGTCATGAAGTTAGTACCGAGTTCGTTGAGGGGATAGTCTGCTGCATAGTCTATGCCCCAGTTGATCTTCTCGCCGAATTTTTTGTAGCCGAAACCGAAGGCGACTTCCTGTCTGTCGTAGCCTGCGCGGAGTGCGAAGCTCCTGCCGAGGGCTGCCTCAAGACCGCCGTGAATGGCAAGGGGTGCTGCGCCGTTGATCTCGCGCATGGAATACTCGACCTCGACAACAGGGGTAAATGCGCCGACTGTAACACCAACGCCGCCTCTTATCTTCATCGGGCGAATATTCTCGTCTGCATCTGTGCCCGAGCCTGAAAGGGATACATCCGGCTGGAGCAGATCCAGTGCAGAGACACCAATGCGCATCCAGTCAGTAGGCACGAACATCAGACCGAAATCAGCAGATGGTACTATTGTCGATGTATTGTCGAGCATGGGATCTGTGGGATCGAAGCCGTCTGAAACATTGGCATCGCTCCATGCATTGCGGATTATCTTGGCGTTGACACCGAGGGACAGATGTCTCCCGTCGTGCTTGCCATAGAGCCTTTTTGCGTAGCCGAGTGTTGCAATGCCCTGGCTGTAGATATTGTCGAAATAGTGTGTGTAGGAAAGTCCCCAGCTTCCGCCTCTGGCCTTCTTGCCGAAATGACCGACAACGCCGAAAGAGCCGTTGCCGAGCATATTGTCGGTTACGCCGAGATAGAGCTGGCTGTAGTTGAGCATGAATGATGTTTCCCTGAAGCTTTCCATTCCTGCAGGGTTCCACATTGTTGCATTTGCGTCATTTGAGAGGCTTGCGAATGCTCCGCCTGTTCCGCGGGCCTTGGCACCCATCAGATCGGCCTGAGCAAAGAGCGAGCCTGTCAGAATCAGCACGGTTAGAAAGACCGTCAGCTTTGCTTTCATATGATTACTCCTTATATCTTTATAGGGCATTATTTACCTCAGGACCGTTATTGTGCCGTCGCACTCCACCTCGTCATCTACGATGACAACGTAGAGATATGTCCCCTGACCCATTGGCATGCCATCATCGTCTCTGCCGTTCCATATCCAGGCCGCACCTTCAGGAGAAGTTATCTCGCGAACCTTATTGGACTGCTGGTCGAAGATGTGAATGGCTCTGTCCTTTGATGCATCGCGCATATTCGGATAGCGAAGCTCGGCAAAGTCATTGATGCCGTCACCATTCGGTGTAATCGGATTGGGCTCGAGATAGCATGGGGATTCACCTGTGCCGAAGTTGAACTGAATATTTGCACAGTTCGGTCCGGAAACACAGCCGGAAAGGTCACAGGTCTCTACAAAGACTATGATCTCCTGATTGTCCATGAATGCTATATCCAGATCATCCGTCGATATGGTATATGTCGTTCCGTCGAACTGGAGGGCCGGGTCGCCGTATGACAGAACCTGCTCCTCGCCGCCGGCCTGAATCGTGACTACGGTCAGGTTATGATTGACGCCAGAGGCAGCCTCCGGGATGCTGAAGACAGGATCTTCCAGCTCAATGGTGATGTCAAAGGCTATCTCCTCAACTGTTTCGTCCATCGGGCTTGCCATGGCTATCTGAGGCGGTGTGACATCAACGAAGAATTCCCAGGATTGCTCCATCGATTCATCGCCGGACAAATCCATGAAGGGATGAAGAACAACGCTCACCCTGCCATCGGGATAGATTTCAGAGGCAGCCGGATTGTACTCGAGATATGGATCATTCCATATCAGATTCGAGTCGGCAAGACCGAGTGTATAGACAGAGTCGTTGACCTCAAGGGCTACTGTAGCCGGATCTATGTCCGAATCTGCCATGATTTCTATGATTATTCTTTGATCCTGACATGCAATTATTGCGCCCTCCGTAGGCTCAGCGAGCTGTATGCTCGTGATCTGAGCAAATAACGGCAGAGAAATGCACAATAAGAGAAAGTAAAACTTTGCACGATGATCTCTCATCTCTTCACTCCCTATTTAAGTGTTTTTAATCGAATGTCCTGAAAATTAAGAAAACAGGGGATTTGTGTCAAGATATAAGTTTGGAGAAAGTGCATTGAGTTAGATTTTGATCCCTTTGCACGATTATACCATTTTTTTTTGCTTAAGATTATTTTTTTTGAGTGGTGAAAACTCTCTAACCCCAAATAAATCAGATAATTATGAAGCTAAAAAATATTTTCTTAGTACCAAGTCCGCAATAAAGACGGATTTATTATTTGCATTTCGCCAATAATAGATCTATAATTATACATCAACTCATCTTTCCCCGGGAGGAATATGGACAGGATAAATCTTCTGGCAGATATTGGTCTTTCACGATTCGAGGGTGAGGTCTATCTCGCACTTCTGAAAAACCCCAATCAGACAGGATATAAAATCGCAAATATCCTCGGTAAAGCGCTGCCGAACACATACAAGGCACTGAATGCCCTCGAAAAGAAGGGAGCTATTGTCTCGTCGAAGACTACCAAGAGCAAGCAGTATTCCGCTCTGCCCATTGAGGAATACATGGACAGACTGGAGAATAAGTTCAAGAAACAGAGACAGACAATAGTCGAGAGCTTCAAGGATGTCGGTGCGGATGTTGAGGAAGAGGGTATATATAGAATAGAGGACATAGATCAGATCGCCTCCAAGGCGACAAGAATGATAGAGAACGCGCGCAGCCAGATTGTCGTAGATGCTTATCCCGACCCTCTCGGAAAGATAAAGGGACTTCTCGAGGATGCTGCAAACAGAGGTGTTCGGGTTTTTGTCCACGCATATGAACCTATTGAGATAAAAGGAGCGGAGGTGAACTGGTATCCGAAGAAGGAAGGGCAGCTCGAGTTATTCCCCTGGAGTTGGCTCAACCTTGTGACAGATGCCTCGGAGAGCCTCCTCTCCTACCTTGATGCTGAGAGTAAGAAGGTCTTCCATGCCTTCTGGAGCAGAAATCCATATCTCGGCAACTACATACACAACGGCACAATGCACGAATTCATGCTGGAGAGCATAAGAAATATGCTCTATAAAAAGGAACCATCAGAGAAAGTTCTTGAGGAGCTGCACAGGCTGGAACTCGCCTACTACGGAGACATTGCATGGACATATCATTTCTTCGGGCTCTTTTCCAAGGATATCGAGATTGAGCCGACATATGAAAAAACCCCGGTGATACGTCTTGCAGGAGTGAAGAGGAGTGTTTCATGGAAATCCCGAAAGGGAAAGACAGAGGCCTGGACAAAATTCGCCGAGATTGAGGAGAAGATTCCCGGTGTCATAGACGATGACAGAAGAATCGGGGTGAATTATGATGCATATAATGATAATGGCGAGCTTAAATGGAGCTTCCTGATAGGCAAGGAGATCTCTGCTGATGTCATAGAGGAACAAATGCCCGAGGGTGTGGAGATTCTGGAAGTCCCCAGCCAGTATGTTGCTCATTTCAAACATGAGGGCAAAAAGACACCATTTGTGACCTATAGATATATTTTCTATAAGTGGTTCCCCGATAACGAGGCAGAAAGGGCAAAAGGATTTGACATCGAGATATCCTATCGCTCAAAGCCATGTGCAACTGAGGGATGCGAGATCGACATCTTCATCCCCATCAAAGGGGGTGAATGATGCTGGGACCATTTTTCTACGGTGAGAACCCCTTTGCCCACCCACCTCTGGACGAGATTTCCCTTTTTTCGCAGAATGGGAGATGCCTTGTGATAGTTCTAACAGGCGATACCGCACTGCTGAGCCTTGACGGAAGAAGACTGCCGGAATTCAGACGCTCCACTGGCAATACCTTCGCCACCATGGGTGGTCACAAGATGGATATTGTTCAATCTCACGGTGTAATTGAGAGCGCAAGGCTATACAATATGGAGCCACAGGAGACATTTCAGAGACAAGAAGCGGTTCTTTAGTGCAAAGAACTAAATTCCAAAGGAAAAAGCTGCTATCCTTCTTTCGGGATAACAGCTTTTCATATTCTATTGACAGGCTTTAGCTTGTCTTGGAATCTCCGTGCTTCTTCTTGTAGATAACAAGTGAATAGATAAGCGGCACAACAACGATTGTGGCGATATAACTGATGAATATCCAGAAGAATACTGGCAGAGGAATGACAACGACGAGAAGCATCATGAAAATCGACAGACCAAACCAGAGCTTTGCCGCCATCCTGTGGGTTTTTTGCCATACCTCTGTATCTGCCAGCGTCCAGGGGGTCTTGATTCCAACAAAGAAATTAGACCGAATATTTCCGAGATAGTTGCCAACAACAGTCAGAAGAGCAAGGACAGCAAATACAACAAGGAAGCCTATATTAAGGTCTTCGCCAGTGCCGGCCACTATGATTATGGTAAAAAGATAAAGCATCAGTGCGTGGAACATAAGCCTGAAAACAGCCCATGGTCCTTGGAAGTGTTCATAGTTGTTCTTCCTTGGATCGATTTTTGGCAGAAAGACGAACATGAAATACAGCGCAAGATTCAGAACAGGTATCATCATCAGGGCAAAGGGTTTTGATGCGTAATCATCCGGCTGATTGTGGACATTCCAGTGTACCGGAAGCTCATCGGGAAGTATGTTCCAGACAAATGGTATTACCAAAAATGGCAGGATAATCAGAATCCAAAATGGCCACTCCCTCTTTGCGAAACTTTTCTCACTCATCTTTTTCCCCTTTCTTTGAGGCAAGGGAGTAAACCCACTCCACAACCTCATCTAAAACGCTTGTGTTTATGCTGTATTTTACGAATTGCCCTTCCTTCACCGAGATCACAAGACCTCCCCTTTTCAGAAGGTCGAGGTGATAGGAGATGGAGGGCTTTGTCATGTCGAACATCTCAGCAATCTCCCCAGCGGTCATGTCGCCCTTTTTGAGCAGCTCGAGGATTTTCCGCCTCGTTGGGTCATCAAGGGCCTTAAAAAGATTGTTCATACCGGCCTCCATATATTTAGTTAATTCTCTAAATCTCTATGTTCATTATATATCATTTTCGGTCTGTGTCAAGGAGAACTTAGATATTTTTCTAAATATATTTATGCTCTCAGTTAAGTACTAATATTACAAGTAGTTAAGATGAGCAATCAGGTCCTTTTATTAGACAGTGAAAGTCAGCTCTTCTATCGCCGGATCTTCAGATGCGCTGTTTCTCAGTGATGGCTCATGCCTTTCCCGCTCTCCTCTGCCACAGCCCGGCAAGAAGGGGAAAGAGAATGGCGAAGATAAGAGTATTTGCAACAATATGCATGCCGCTGAAGATGATGCCGCCGATGATGAAGGGGATCAGTGTCTCCTCTGAACCGTAAACAATAAATGAGGCGACATTGATGCCCAGCTGATAGAATATGGTGACGAAAAGCCCCATTACGGCGGGAATAATTACCTTGAGAACACCCTTGAGCCCCTTTCGATATAGAAAACCGAGCCATGCGCCGCAAAGCCCAGCCAGAGCTCCTGTAATCCCCTGAACAACAAGAAAATGTGGCGGTGGTGCGCCCATGGGGTTGAGAAGGGAATATATCACCCAGCTGATAAGACCCGTCATACTACCCCAGACAGGGCCGAGTACAAAGCCCCCGAAAACAAGTGTAAGTGTCACAAGCTCTATATTGGGCACAGGCGCAAGTGCAAAGCCCAGCCCGATGGCAAGGGCACCTGTAATGCCCGAAAAGGCTATTTTTCCCGTTGATTTCATGGTGATTAATAAAGGGCAATCTTCCGAAAGAACAAGGGCAAATCCTACTCTATTCCTTCAGGGCTGTGGGCATAGTATCGAATACCTCGCCTGTATCCGTGTGGAGATGGGGCATCAGGTCTGCTGCAAGACATGAGTGAACGGGCAATATATCCACAGATGCACTGATCTCAGACTCAATCAGACTGCCCAAGAGCCACTTAGGATCGCTTATTATGCCGTGTTCCTGTGATAGACGGGCTAACTTTGCCCCTCCATAGGGCTGACCCTCTCCATCGACAGGCAGACCGTATATTCTGCCGAGATCTCCGAAATCGACATATTCTTTTGACAGGTGAATTGCTCCTGCTCGGACTGCTATCTCCCGTCTCTGTGGATAGACGCCTATGACAGGTGCAGAGAGCTTTACAGCTATATCCCCAAAGGCACAGGACCCGATATTAACCTGCATCAGGTCAAAAAAGACAAAATTCCCAGGTCTTATCTCGTCTATACCATCGAAATTGCTGGCCATGGTGCATGAAGGGGTATCGCCGTAGGAGAGAATTATTTCAGGATATGCACCCCTGTACCTGTCCATGAGTCCTGTGAGCAAAAGCCTTGTACGCTCATGCATTGCCTCAACTTCAGCCTTGGATTTCGCAGAATATGTCCCCCCTTGATGACATAGAAAGCCTTTGAAAATCTGTCTTTGATCTATAAGCTCGCATAGTTTGTCTATGGCTGCGGTGTTTTCGGGCGGAAGTCCGGTTCTGTGGTAGCCCGGATCAATCTCGATGAACACCCCTGCCTCCTCCGGCAAAAGTGGGATTAGATCCAACCTGTCTGTGATTACATTAAGGTTGATCTTGCCGGTGAGCCTCTGGATCACTTCTAAATCTCCACTGTGAAAGGGGAAGGCAACTGTGATGTCGTCCCAGCCGTCATCAGCAAAATATTCCGCCATTGCAAAGGATGACACGGCAATGCCCTTGACTCCCCAGTCCCTGAAAAGTCTGCCAATTGCCCTGGACTGATGTGTCTTGAAATGGGGACGGAAAAGGAGTCCATGTCTTCCGGCAATATCGATCATGCGATCAATATTCCGTCCTACCTTGGCTGTATCTACCTTGAGAAGTGTGTCTTTCATGTACAAAACATATCAAATTTTTGCCTGTAAATCAAGGCAATAACCTCTTAATCCTTGGCATAAGCCCGAAGGATATTATATTAGCCGTGAAAAGATTAGCATTCGAGGAGACAATGGAAATATTACAGGGCATAGGCGTTTCTTCGGGAGTGACGATATCACCGGCATTTGTGGTGAAAAGATCCGATCCGCCGATTACCAAAAGACCGATTAAGGACGAACAGATTGAAGCCGAGAAGGATAAGTTCAGGCGCGCACTGGACATAACCAGGGATCAGCTTGAGAGAACGCAGAGCGTCATATCCAAGAATATGGGCTCTGAGCACGCAGAGCTTGTCGATGCCCAGATTATGCTGCTGTCCGACAACACCATTGTCAACCGTACCCTTGACAGGATAGAGGATGAGAAGGTCTGCGCATCCTGGGTTTTTGCCAAGGTTATCGATGTCTTCCTCGATCAGGCCAAGTCGATGAATGATCCATTCTTCCGCGAGCGTGTTCAGGAGTTTCGGGACATAAAGCGCAGGGTCATCTCCAATATTCTCGGCTTCCGCCACGAATTTGTTATCAAGCAGAACGAAAGCCGTATACTCGTCATCGACCATCTCTCCCCATCTGAGACAGCACAGCTTTTCGAGAGCAACTATTCCGGCATAGTCTGCGAGGTCGGCGGTGAGACATCCCATATCGCCATCATGGCGCGGACAATGGAAATCCCCGCTGTTCTCGGCGTGGAGAAGGCAACGGAAAAGATCAAGCCCAATTCCAATATCATTATTGACGGGGATGAGGGCAAGGTCTTTATCAATCCCGATTCCCACACAATCGAGGAAAAGGCCGAGAAAATTGAACATATCGAAAAGGCAAAGGAGGCCTTCCTCAAGGAGATCAATCTGCCGGCTGTCACCCTGGACGGCAGGGAGATAAAGCTGGCGTCGAATATCGAGCTTCCCGACGAGGTCAAACTGATGCAAAAGTACAATTCACAAGGCATCGGCCTTTTCCGCACGGAGCTTTTATATATGTCCGGCAAGGAATTTCCCACTGAAGATTTGCAGACAATGATCTACACCAAGGTCATCAAGGCTTGCGAGGGGGAGGATGTGATAATCCGTACCTTCGATATTGGCGGCGACAAGTTCTCCGATTCCTTCGAGCATCATCTTGAGCCTAATCCTTTCCTCGGCTGGCGCGCAATTCGAATAGGCATCGACTATCCCCACCTTCTGAAAACGCAGATCAGGGCAATTTTACGCTCTGCCTCAGCCGGTCGTTGCTCCATAATGTTTCCGATGATCTCCAATATAAATGACGTTACATTCGCCCTTGATGTTGTCGAACAGGCGAAGAGGGAGCTTTCCGAGGAGAATGCTGTATTCGAAGCGGATGTACCTGTGGGCATCATGATTGAGGTTCCCTCTGCAGCAATAATCGCCGACAGGATCGCCCCTTATGTTGATTTCATGTCCATAGGCACAAATGACCTGATACAGTATACCCTTGCAGCAGACAGGGGCAATGAGAAGGTTGCCAAGTGGTATCGCACATATCACCCTGCCCTTCTGGAGCTTATCAAGCGCACCATAGACGCAGGCCATCTCCACGATATCTGGGTCGGGATGTGCGGCGGCATGGCTGGCAAGATTCTCGCTATTCCATTCCTCGTTGGGCTGGGCATAGACGAGCTGTCGGTCAATCCCTCGCTGATCCCCCTCGCCAAGGCTGTCATACGCCGTATTACATATCAGGACGCAAGGGAAATAGCCGACCGCGCCATGACTCTGAACACCCATGAGCAGGTGGAGGACTATCTCCGCAAGGAGGCATCTCGCCTCCTCCCGGAGAACGCAATGAATTTTATTTAGGGCATCAACATCTCTTAACACATGATCGATAAGGAGGCGCGCGCCACCTCCCGGAGAATGCAATGAACTAAATTCAGGTCTTCAGCCCCCCTTAAGCATACCCGTAAGGATGCACCATGGAGTTAATCAAAGCCACTCTCTCTTACCGATATTATAATCAAGAAAAAACAAAGTTTGATTTTTGATAAAAGATTCGATATATTTATATGAATGCTTTATCAATCGGAGGGAAATGAAAAGGTTCATGCTGTTGTCAGTATTGTTTATCATAGTTGCCAATGTCGCCTTCTCCGCCGTCTATGACAGGAAGCTGGCACGGGATACAGAGCGGCATATACTTTATTGCGCCGGATGTTTCGGACGATTCTTTGACACAGACCCATGTCTATTACTCCCCGGACACAGGGCATACTTTCACGATGATGAAAACTTTCAGGGAGTTCCATAATGAAGACTGAGATTATTAAATCATTGACCTATAACTTTGAAGACCATTCTCAGACAACTGAGAACGGCATTGAATTCTGGTTTGGAAGGGATTTACAGCATCTTCTCGGATACGCTGAATGGCGCAATTTTCAAAAGGTAATTTTTAAAGCCAAAACCTCTTGTGAGGCATCGGGAAACGATGTCCTAGACCATTTTGTTAACGTCAACAAAATGGTTAAACTTGGTTCAGGGAGCGAGCGAGAAATCGAAGATGTCATGTTAACTAGATATGCCTGCTATCTGATAGCCCAGAATGGTGATCCCCGAAAAGAACAAATTGCATTTGCCCAGAACTATTTTGCTGTCCAGACCAGAAAGTTGGAGATCATTGAAAAGCGTATCAATGACTGGGAAAGACTGCAAGCAAGGCAAAAATTAACTCTCTCAGAAAAGGAATTGTCCGAGCTTATCTATGAAAAAACAGGCAATGACAGAGATTTCGGACTGATACGGAGTAAAGGCGATCAAGCTTTGTTTGGAAGGACTACTCAGCAGATGAAGAATAGACTGGGAATTCCAAAGGGTAGAGCTTTGGCAGATTTTTTACCAACGATAACCATCAAAGCAAAGGATTTTGCTACAGAGATCACTGTTTTCAACACAAAAGAAAAAGGACTGAAAACCGAATGGCAGATATCTGATGAGCATATACACAACAATAAAGGAGTCAGGGATATTCTGCTTAAAAGGGGAATAGAGCCTGAAAACCTTCCGCCTGAAGAGGACATCAAGAAGCTGGAGAGAAGGGTTAATTCAGAACCTAAGAAGATCGGGAAGAACCCGGACAAGCTCAAATAGAAATGGCAAATACATTTCGCCGCAAAATCTGCGTGACGAGATAGAAAGGACCACTATGAGAAAGCT
>NPID01002726.1_pt1 | contig 12284 bp, 10 predicted proteins | sample 8637491 | NCBI WGS metagenome assembly NPID01 (sample SAMN07420843, study PRJNA396082) | bioreactor metagenome | isolation source: sample BA6 brine-fed electro-methanogenic bioreactor BA | place: Japan: Kochi | collected 2016-06-14 | reverse complement strand
GTTTTGATTGATCATACCAAGAAAATAACGCTTGATTAAATAGTTGTTTATCAATCACGATTTTCCCTCCTTTATGAGACTATTTTAACATAATGTTAGTTCTAAATATATATAAGAATCTTTTAAAATAAGAAAGCTCCCATCATTAGAACAGTAAGGTTATTATACCATACCTCCGACTTTTGGAAGCTATTTCATTATATTATGGGTTGTATGACCTATTTCGCTACGATTTTACACCCTATAAATTTTTACGCACACTTGATATAATTGTTGCCACCCCAATCTTTAATATGTGACTGAGTCACGAAAATCTACCCCAAAATTATATCCGAAAATATTATTGAATGATATATTTAATACTCTTGGCTTTTATCCATGTATTTTCATCAGAAGATTCATCTAATTTTGATATATCTTTTTCATATCTAGAAAAATAGATAAAGTCCTCAAAAAAGAAAATGAAAGGATTTTCAAACATTGAATCGTACTCCAGCGATGTGGGTACAAGATTCAATCTTTCAATATGTTCAAAGACGATTTCAATTGTCCTTCCTTTATTACATTGACTTTCAAATATCATTTTCACTTCAGCAAGTGTATCGAAGGGATGTAGCGAGTTGCTTTCATGGTTTCTTGCACTTCCACTTTCATAATGTATCTCTTTTAGAACTGAATCATAGAATGAAGATGCTTCTTCCATGAATATTTCAATATCTTGATTATTTTCTAAATTTTTGTAGATTTCCATCATAATCCCTTTCCATTAATCTACTGATTGACTGATTAACCATCGTGCGATATCGAATACATTGATTCCTCCTATGTCGTAATTCTCATGCCTTGTATTGGCTAGTAAGATTTTCGGATAAGCATCGTTAATTTGTCTTAGAGGTTTCAATTCTCTTTCAATGGTTTCATCTCTAGAAATATTGTCGGATACTTGAATATAGATTTTTTCAGTTCCTCGAATTGCGACAAAATCTATTTCTTTTTGATATAGTTTTCCAACATAAATATCATACCCTCTGCGTATTAATTCCAGAGCTACTATGTTCTCGTAAAGTCTACCGTAATCAAAATATCTTTTTCCAAGTTTGGCAAATCGAAATCCTTGATCCACCAAATAATACTTTTCATTTGTCTTTAGATAACCATTACCTCGTATATCAAACCTTTTGATTTTGTAAAAAACAAATCCGTCACAGAGGTAGGATATGTAATTTCCTACTGTTTTATGATCTATTGATATACCATCTTCTTTGAGTCGGTTAGTTATTCTACTTGGTGTGGTAAGATTCGAGATATTGTCTAAAAGGAATGCTACAATATTTTCCATTGCTACTTTATCAGTCACGCCATTTCTTTTCATGATGTCTTTTAAAATAACAACATCCAAAACGTTAGCAATATAGTCTGATTTTTGTTTCTCTGTATCGTAAAGATAACTTCCAGCAAATCCACCTTCGATGGTATACTTATCAAAAGCATCATTAATATTGTTATATCCATAATATTCACAATACTCTGAAAATGAAAATGGTAATACTTCTATCTCAAAGTATCTACCCGTGAAGAGCGTTGCTAAGTCGCTCGATAGCAAAAATGCATTTGATCCGGTAATATAGATATCAAACTCTTTTGATTCATATAAATCATTCACAGCTAGTTCAAATTTTTCACACATCTGAACTTCATCGATGAAGACATAATTATTTACATTGGGTAAAAATCTTTCCCGAATGTATTCGTTAAGTTTTTTATACTCTTTGATCTCATCAAATACAATTCGATTAAAATCTACAAGAATGATATTTGCATCTTCTTCTATCTGTTTGAGAATCTTAATGTATTCGCTTAATAGCATTGATTTTCCAGCTCGCCTTACACCTGTTATGATTTTGATGTCTGGTTTGTTTTTAAGTGATATCAATTCATTCAAGTATTTTTTTCTTTCAATAATTTTCATTTTCATCACCACAAATATTATACAACACAATTCCCAAAACTTCAATTTTTTTATTTTTTTGGGAATTTGACTATTTAGTTATCATTCCCAAAATAAAATAATCATGTTTGTTTAGGGAATGGTCTATAAAATAAGCAGTTTCACAGTAATCGTGTGAAAAACTATGCTAAACATTAAATATCCGTGAAATCTAAAAACTTTTTTGTCTTTCTAATATTTGCATAAAAAAAGAAGAAAAAGCCCTATATAGATTAAAAAAGGCCAGATACATGTCTACTTTCTCTTGACAAGTGCAATTGTATCAAACCTATGCTTTCAATATGGGTTGTATTACCTGTTTTGCTACAATAACTCGTATTCTATGCAAACTCTCCATATTATAAATTTTTGTCTTATCATACTTGCATTGAATATTTGTATTTAGACTCGGTCAAAATCGTACCAAACCCGGTCCATTATCACCTACTATTTGATACATGTATCAACCGTTGATTTGCTTTTCCAATCCCCTAAGAGAATCCATTATCTCATTAAATGAGGGTTTAACCCCAAACAACATATCCTGCATTGCTTTGTAATCTTTTTCAAGTTCATCTATGCGATACTTATCAGGAACAAGTTTTAATGTTCCTTTCTTAGCTAAATCATATCTTGCCCATCCTCTTGGATAGAATTTCTTTTTAAATTCAACTACTTTATCAAGGAGATCAATATCTTCTAGCAGACCATCTAACGACTTGCCTTTAGACATCATATACAAATCATAGTAATGCCTTGAATATCGGTCGGGAATCTTTGATGACCTCGGACGATATGCCTCATGATGAAGTATAGTTGCTTTCTCCCAAAACGTTCTTGTTGGTTTCACTGTAAGCACTTCTGAAAATGATTGATTCATGACATTAGGGTAATAATCATCGATGTATGGACTAACTCTAATAACCTCTGATGGTGTCCACGCTGCTAGTGGTCCAAACTCGAGTCTTATCGTGTTCAAGATTGAATAATTATTATACAACCTTGGATACTTAAAGACAATTATGTTTTCCTCAGCTTTATCGCATTCCATATCCACATCAAATCCTAGCAAATCACTTAATCCTGATTTTATTTCATCGAGTAGAGTGTTTTTTATAAATGTTGCAGCTTTCTTATTAATCTCTTGATTGTACCTATTTTGTTGAGTATTACTTCTATTCTCATAAGGTTCATTTTCAGGAATACTAAAAACAGTCCAATCTAGTATCAGGTCAATATCTTCTGAAAACCTTTTAATCAGAGAATATCCTTTTGATAAACTAGTACCACCTTTAAATGTGAATGCTTTCTTAAATTTTGATTTATTGAATAGGTAATCTAGTACTAAAACAACCCAAAAGTCCTTTTCAATAATCGCTTCATTCACTTTCATTTTATTAGCTGTGTTTCTAAATATCAATTCACGTTCTTTATCCTTCAATTTGGCTAATTCATACATGTTCACACCTCGAATATCTCTCTTATTGACTCATAGATCCACGCAGCAGAATGTTTTGACTCCTTTAAGATTCTTTTAATTGTGGACTCATCAAATTTCTCTTTTATTTGATCTTTGTGCATTTCTGTAATATTCCCTCTACCGAGAGCCTTGATGGCCTGAATCAATATTGCTGTATCTTCAGACGTATCATAAATCAGTTGATTATTGGTATGTTTAATTATTAGTTCAGCATTTTCAATTGAATATGTCTTATATGGGCCAGAACTAACATATATGTACTGCGCTGGCACTTGTGTTGATAATCCAAGATAATTTAATGCACTTGTACCACTTGGACATATTTTCCAATTATGTGCTCTAGCTAATGCCTGAGCGACTCCATTAATAGACGGAGCTCCATATTCTTGTAAGATTGTACTATACTCGGGAATATCATAAACACCTGAAATAATACGCCTTATCTCGTTATTTTTCTCCATTCTTTCAAGATTTTTATTTATCGTCTTTATATTACCTAGTTCAATGAAGTCTTTCGCTGTGAAAGTACTGAGCGTTTTTTGTTCAATCTCTTTCTTTATCCTTTCAGCAAATGATTTGTCATTATTCATATTGTCACCCCTTTGTCGCTATTATTATATACTTTTTGCGACATAATTGCAAATGTTTTATGCAATATTGTAAAAATCTTAAACATAAGTACATACTATGGGTAAATGAGACATAAAGCCACTATTTCCTAGTGACTTACCTATATTTACTATCTGGTTATTTCTTGTCCATTCTGAAGTTCAAACGTGATACTCGAATCCCTATGTACAGTTGCACTTTCCACCATAAGCATCCATATCCTTTCATTCCATTCGTCTAGTTCATCTTCTGATTCTTTTAAATTGTTAATGAACGTTTGCATTATCTTTTTCCGTCCTAGTTTAGACTCTTTTTCAGTGATTAACCCATCTAACTGATCCTTTAACTTATCATAGCGATCCGACAATTTTTCATATTTCTTGTTGTAAGTTTCTATGTCTGTATTAGTCCTAGAATTTTCCTTTACCAGTTTGTTTACTAGTTCTGTAATCACCGCCATCTCATCATCTATTTTGGTAATTTCTGAATCAATCTTGGTAGTGTCGGCTAGTAGTTTTATGATGTCTTCAGTGTCGCTTATAACCCGTTTTTTGTCTACAGCCATAAGATTGTAAGCCTTAATGAACTTCTTCTTAATTTCATCTTCATTGAAGTGTGGTGTTTTGCACTTGTCTTTGCCTTTATGAAACTTACTGTTGCATTGGTAAACAAATCGTTCATATTTAGTATTTGCATGCCACTTCTTTTTTCCATAAAATCCACCACAATCTTCACATATAAGTTTTGATGCAAAGACATCAGATGAAGAGTAATGTGCACCAAGTTTATCTCTTCTTTTCATTTCGATTTGAACTTGCTCCCATGTATCTCTATCGATAATGGCTGGATGATTGTTTTCTACATAGTACTGTGGTATCTGTCCAGTATTAACTGCTTTGGTATGTTCTAAGTAATTTACAGTGTATGTTTTTTGAAGAAGTGCATCACCTTTATACTTCTCGTTAGATAGAATCGATGTTACTGTGTTCTTAGTCCAATTTGCAGATTTACCACTTGGTGTTTTAATATGTTGTGATTTAAGATATTTTGCTATACCTGTTGGTGTTTTACCTTCAACAAGAAACATTCGATAAATCATTCTAACGATTACTGCCTGGTCTTCATCAATTACAATCTTATCATCTTCTTTCTTGTATCCTAAAAATCTTTTATATGCAAACGAAACCTTTCCTTCCTGAAATCCAACTCGCTTACCCCATGTAACGTTCTGACTAATGGAACGTGATTCTTCTTGTGCTATCGATGCCATTATGGTTAAGATAAGCTCACTCTTTGGATCTAGGGTCCATAAGTTTTCCTTTTCAAAGAAGACTTCAATACCCTTAGCTTTAAGTTTGCGAACATATGATATTGTATCTAGTGTGTTTCTAGCAAACCGTGAGATTGATTTAGTGATGATCAGATTGATTTTACCGTTCAGTGCATCTTTAATCATTCGGTTAAACTCAGTACGCTTTTTGGTTGTTGTTCCGGATAACCCTTCATCAGCATATACTTCGGTGTATTCCCAGTTTGGTTTTTCCTGTATGTATCTTTGATAAAAGTTCACTTGTGCCTCGTAACTCGTGTACTGCTCATCACTATTTGTTGAAACCCTTGCGTATGCGGCTACTTTCTTAACATGATTCGCATGGATAGGCATTTGTGTAATAGGATTAATCGTTGATGGTATTACTGTGACTTTAGGCATCTTGTTTATCTCCTTGATGTTGTTCTAGTGCTCTTAATCGTGCTTGTTCCTTCATTTCAGGTGTCCAACTCTTACTTCTAGATTTATGTTTCCAATGATAATTGATAATCGTATCATCTTTTATATGAAACTCTAATTGTCTATTTGGCTTAACGATTATCGTATTAACCTTTGAATTGAAATAGGTGTCATCATATTGCTCCATACCTAAAATATGATTAGAGGCTTCAACGATTATGTTATCAGGTACTAGTTTAGCATTACATACTTCTTGTCCTTGTCTTGCTGATAAGGAACATACCCATACTAGTTTATCTCTCATTCTTTTTCTTGTGTAGGAACTACCACAGATACCACATTTTGCAACACCTATAAACGGATACTCTTGTCTAGGTGAATGAGGTTTATTTTTACTTGCACGCTGTTTTCTAATGGCTTGTGCTTTTTCAAATATCTCTTTACTGATAATTGCTTCATGGTTATCTTTGATGAGGTACTTATTTAATTCACCCTTATTAATCTTTTGCTTTTTCGTTAAGTGGTTTTCCACGTATGTTTTTTGAAGTATCAAATCACCAGTATAGTTTCTATTCTTCAAGATTTTCATAATGGATGAATGTCCCCATGTTTTTGTGTACATTGGTTTGATTCCTTTTGCATCAAGCATCTTTCTTATGGAGTCTGCGCCATGTCCATCGATGTAAAGTTGAAAGATTAGTTTCACAATCTCTGCTTCTTCAGGAACAATGATTAACTTCTTATCTACTAACTTATATCCTAGCGAAGATTTACCTCCCCACATCACACCTTTTTCAAATTCTCTTTTGATTCTCCATTTCATATTATCTGATACACTTCTAGATTCTTCTTGAGCTACAGAAGCTAATAAGGTAAGAATCATTTCACCTTCACTACTAATGGAATGGATATTCTGTTCTTCAAAGAATATATCTACTTGGATTGATTTTAGTTCTCTAACTGTTTTAAGTAGTGTTACTGTATTACGGGCAAACCTAGATATTGATTTAGTAATAATCATATCGATTTTACCCGCTTTACAGTCTTTGATTAATTGTTGGAATTCAGTTCTAGATTCTTTTGTTCCTGTATATGCTTCATCCGTATAGACACCAGCAAACTCCCAATCATTGTTATCTTGGATAAGTTTCTTATAATGGCTAACTTGAGAAGCTAGTGAATGAAGCATTGCGTCTTTTCCATTCGATACTCTTGCATAAGCAGCTACTTTAGTTTTTGTCACTATTCTAGGTTTCGCTTCTATTTTGGTTATGGTTCTTTTCATGATATAAGACCTCCTTTAAGTCACTACATTAATCACTCTATCTTAAGTAATAGTCAAGTAATTAAGTGACTTACTTTGATACAATATGATTTTGTTGATTGGCTTCTAATCGTGATTTCAGTTTTTCTTCTTTGATGTGGTTATTCCACCAGTCCCACCTACAACGATCTGAGCAAAATCTTTTTTTCTTTTTACCCTTGATGGATTTGATTTCAATACCACATTTCAAACAAGTCCCTAGCAAATCATTTTGATTGTTGTGTTCTTCTTTCATCCGTTAACACCTCCTATATCTTAGTCCGCAAAATTCATATAAAAGTTCGGGTTATGTATGAATTTCTACGTCTTCAATAGATTAATGGCGAGGTATATACTGATTTGCCAATAATAGGCTCAACGTTTTCATTTATTTTAAAAGATAAGTATTCATTCAAACTCTTAAACAAAAACACACAAATCAAATCGTTGAGGGCTTAAACGAAAAAATAGACCCCCATACAGTGATTAGAATGAGAGTCTAATGTATTTATTCAAATTATTTGAAACATTTTAAAATTTATCGGTTTTATCCAAGTATTAATCAAAAATCCAAAGTAATTTTTAGAATTTCAAAAAATCAGTCCCGTGTAAATAAGTTGCCCAGCCGACGGTACCCTTGCATCTCCATATCTCATGACCTGGGGGGGTTAGTCTAAGAACAATTCTAGATATTCTCTTAATTTATCTTTTGGTTTGTAGCATTTTTTGTAATTATCTTCACAAACCAAATACTGGTTGCAAAATATACTTGCATGGACTTGTTCGATATGATTATCATTGTAACCATCTGTACTCATCACTACATCCACACTTTCAACTGCTTTATTTAATCTAGCAACAAGCGTTCGATTCTTTGTTTTATTAAATGTAAGCTCATTGGGTTGGCTTTTGATATATGCATCTACGTCTTCTGGTGTAAAACCAACACCAAGCATCGCATTCATCATCGCAACACACACCATTTGATAGAGTTCTTTGAAGTCACTTTTCTTCACAGGATAAAACACTAAAACAAAACGTGACAGATCATGCATAAGCACAAAACAATTTTTTCTGCTTCTTTTAACGATGTGAGCATGCCAAGCATACATATCACTATCGGTATTTTTTTCAGTCATTTGTGGTTTTAGATAATCAAGTAATGCTTTTGTAGATTGTATGTGCATGATTTAACACCTCGCTTCATCTTATTATACCAAAATAGGGGGATGATTAAAATCTGAAATCGTTACAAATAATGGTAATAGCTTACTACTTTCTTCAGTTCTTCTTTTTTCTTCTTTTTTTCGGTTGTAAAAAGGTGGGTGCTGACGATGATGCATAGTTAGGGATAGGGCGGGCTTTCAAGCCCTATCCTACTAACATGCGTCAGCGTGTTGGTTACATCCAACTATATAAGGCCTATCCGCCAGTTTTTTCTGCAGTATGAAGATAGGGATTTTTACCCTTTCTGCCAAAATAGTGAATTTTGAATGGAAACTGCATTTCTCACTATATTCCATCTTCACTTTTTACGTGATATGATTCCTTTTTTTGTAATGTATTCATCACTGAATTCTTTAACTCGATCCCTGACAGTTTTTTCAGCAATTCCTAAGTATTCAGCAAGCACAAATGCTAGACATGTACCATCTTTCTTTTTGTTTGCATCAAATGCTTTATCGAATTCTTCTTTACGAGTTTCTCTTGTTTGAGTACGCTTATAACTTTTTAGTAAGTTAGCTCTAGGATCTCCATCTACGTAATTTTTATTTAGTTCCCCTGTATTATCAACTCTATGGATAGGATATTCAAACCAAAAGTTTATAGGTTTAAAACTTTGAAACTCACGCAAGCTACTTTCAAGTCTCCAAGCAGTAGCTGTTGAATCCTCATTATCATTTTGCATGGGTACTTCTACTAGATTAAGTTGAATCATATCTACTTGAGCATCAGCATCTCTAGCAAATACACCTGAACCTGATGCGCGGTCCATCACTCTTTTAAAACCTTGCGGTCCTTTAGAGTGGTGATGGCTATATACAAAAGTACAATCTGTTTCATAGCAAATTTTATCAAATAGATTGGTGAACCGTGCCATATCAGTAGCATTGTTTTCATCACCCATCATAACTTTGTAAATAGGATCAATAATGATGACATCGATACCATATTCACCAGCTTTACCAATAAGTTCTGGGGCTAATTCGTTTAGTGGCTGTGCTTCTCCTCTTAAGTTCCAAATCACGATTTCTTTAAAGTGTTTCGGTCTGATTTCCAATGCTTCATAAATCTTATAAAATCTATGCATTAAGCTATTTGGATCGATTTCTAAGTTAATATAAAGTACCCTAGATCTTCTGCATTGGAACCCAAGCCATTTCGTTCCTTCAGCTAATGCAATGGCTAATTCTATCAGTAAGAAGCTTTTCCCAGATTTTGATGCTCCTGAAATCATCATTTTGTGTCCTTGACGAACTACTCCTTCGATTACTTCTTCTGGAAGTCTCGGAGGATTCGCTAATAGTTCAGCAGATGACATAGGACTTGGTAGCCTATCATCTTCAATATCATCCCACCCATAATAGCTGTTTTTGTAATTGCTCATTATAAATACCTCATTTCTGTTTATTTAGAGTATTATCTTTTCAATAGTATAATGGCGAGGTATGACACGATTTGCCAATAAACTTAGAAAAAAGATTTGTTCTCTCTAAATCATAGTCCGCAGAAATCGGATAAAAGTTCGGGTTTATAAAAAAATATACAAAAAAAGCGACTCAACTCAATCAAAAGAGCTGGATCGCTAATCATTAATATCTAATTACAAATCAATTTCCCAAAATACACCTTTGTAATGTAAATATATTATATGTTTCCTTATACAAGCTGCCTCGAGTGTCGTCTATTGCTTTCCTTTTTCATAAATCCACTAGTAAAATGTATGCAAGTAACATATAAAATGGCCAAAATATGTTCCCACACACATAGTATAAAACAGTTACAATGTATACAAGTGACATTTAGATATCTTTTTTCAACACAATGTTTACATATATAAGAGTCCAACTGCAAAGGGAAACCCTTGTCATCAATGAACTAGTTATTTCGAAGTTTCTTGTAATATTGTACTATCAACCATAAACGGAAATAGACTTAATAGATTATCATAATTATCTGTCATATTTAGAGATAAACCGTAATCATTCATAATTGATAGGAAGTTTTGATCAATGTAATCAATATCTGACAGTAATTGAGTATATGTAACTGCATCAAAGAACAAACCATAAGCTGATAGATTCATCATCGTTTCAGTAAATTCTGTTTCTGTAGTAGTCAATCTTGCAATAGCATACACATCTTGAATATTAATACTGATAGTAAAATCTTCAAGCACTTCCGTATCATCCATAAATATGTGATCATCAGCACTGTTATAAATATGGCACTTATTCCAACCTTCAACCAAGTAGAGGTTCCACATCAAATAGATTTCCCCAGCATCTTTAGTATACAAGAAATTTTGAGGGTATCCACCATACCTTATGCTGTATCGCGAAATATTGTCAGTTTCATCAATCTTAATACTATAATCAATACTTCCATCAATTGCGCTATAACCCATATGAACTCCGCCCATGGTTGTATTGCTTAAATCAAATATCGTGTTATTTTCTCGATCAAATATCTGATAATATGTTAACTCCTGATTGTCTGCATCAAAAGCGATACTTATCGCATCTCCTGTTTCTGAAAATTCATCGTAATATATATTATGTTGTGAGCTTTTGTAATCTCTGACATATTTGAAAATCACTTTGTCCTCTACCATATCAAAATACATGATATCAGCCCAGAAAACATCACTACCACCATCTATGTAAAAGTGGTATGATTCAATGTAAAGTTGATTGCCATCAACGCTTGTCTTAATGAGATAGGTAAATGAGTTGTATGTTGTTCCCATGAAACTATCTTCTACGAAATCTTCACAAAGATCCAAAACGGCAAGATACTCATTAATTGTAAATATAGAGTTGAAAATGAACTCGGGATCAATACCATTACCTTCATACACAATAGGAACTTGGTCTGGCAAATCCTCTCTATTATATTCATCATAGTCAGTAGAGAGTAACATAATACTAAAGTAATCATTGAAACTTAATTCACTTTCAATCATCTCTTCTTCAAGACCACTTAGCTCGATTAGTTTTGTTTTGTAAAAAACGATCTTGTCCTCCACGTTGGTTTTGATCGCCTGATGATCAATAGTTGTTGTTTCTCGCTCTGTCGTTGTTTCTTGATCAGTCATTGTTTGTAATGTTGATAATGTTGATGTTGAATTGGTTGTGATGTCTGAATTTACTATACTTTCTGAAGTGGTTGTTTCAGTTGATATAGTAGTTAAGGCTGTTGATTCAAAACCCTTTTCGCAACCAACAAGCAACATTATCAATATTAATAATGCTAATAAAACTAGTTTTCTCATTCTTCTCCCCCTAGATAGTATAAAATTAAAGTGCTTCATAAAGTAATCCATCGTCAATTATTCTATTTACTAACTCAAAAATGCATTCCAACACCCAACAAAGAAGCATTCCTTTAGTGTAAACTCAAAGGATTCCAGAGGTACTTTATTCTTATGTCATTTAATTGCAATCCCTGATGTTCACTTTCTGTATCAAGAAGACTAAATTTTGATAAAAAAATCTCCTCCATAGAACTCTCTCTAAAATGACATACTATTTTCAATTATGTCTTCAAACATTTGTATGAAATGTAATGTTAATTTCTGAAACTGCCAGTTTATTCCAATATTTTTAGATCAGATTAACCAATCTATTACTAGAGTAATGCGCACAGTATGTGACATTATAACCATTTAGTCGAACTTTTTATAGTATTTCTCGTAGCTTTTCTCTAGTTCCTTTTTCTTTTCCATATCCATTATTCCTTCTTTAAGTTCAAATATCTTATTGAAAATGATTATAAATAATGGGTATAAGAAATAACTAACCATAATAGAAAATCCAAGTATGCATGAAAAATTAGATTCTACAATACTACTAATAATACCACTTTCGCCGATAAAATATACAAAATATAGCGGGACTACTAATATAAGTAAAATATATGAGATAAATAGAGGAAATATCGTCAAAAGAGAATA
>NPID01002408.1_pt1 | contig 12296 bp, 12 predicted proteins | sample 8637491 | NCBI WGS metagenome assembly NPID01 (sample SAMN07420843, study PRJNA396082) | bioreactor metagenome | isolation source: sample BA6 brine-fed electro-methanogenic bioreactor BA | place: Japan: Kochi | collected 2016-06-14 | reverse complement strand
AGACTCGAGGGTTTTGTGCCGGCCGGTGTGCAGCTTGAGGGCGAATGGTTGGGAAGTCTTGATGGTCGCCTCGGGTCTGGCAATATATTGGATGTGCAGGGAACCAGCCTGGTTTCAGACGGCTTTCTGCGCCGCCAGGACGAGGACGGTGAGTGGTCCGTGGCACTGCGGCAGGCCGAACTGTTCTGGCAATGGCGCGACGAGACACTGCAGGGTGAACTCGATCTGGTTCTGGGCGATTTCGGCGGGGCGACGGCAAGCTTTCAACTGCCGCTGCCCGCACGGCTTGTCACGGCATTTGAAGACGATGGAGCGGTGAGCGTGCAGGCGCAGGCTCACATGCGTGAGCAGGGCCTGCTTGAGATGCTGCTGCCCGGGCTGGCCGAAGATATCGCCGGAGAACTGGCTCTTGACTTCGCGGTCGACGGCACTTGGCAGGAGCCGCGCTGGCAGGGCGATTTTTCGCTGATGAAGGCGGGCGCCACCCTGCCGGCCGCCGGTCTGGTGCTCGATGACATTGAGGTCGCCGGGCGCATCGTCGAGCGACGTATCGAAGTGGAGCGCCTGCAGCTGCGCTCGGGGCCGGGGGTGCTGACCGGCCGCGCTCAACTTGACCTGGAAGATTTCTTCGCCCCTGTTTATACGGGCGAGATCAAGGGGAGCAAAGTGCAGGTGATGAACCTGCCGGAGTTGCAGATCCAGGTCTCTCCCGACCTGACTTTTCGCGGGCGCCCTGATGCGCTCGCGGTGAGTGGCAAAGTACATGTTCCTGTTTTTCTTGTCTACGACTGGCAGAACGAGGGGATGGTCAAGCCCAGCCGCGATGTGGAGATTGTCGGCAAACAGAGTGAGCCGGAGCCTGCCAGCCCTTTCGACCTGGACCTCGATGTCAATGTGACGCTCGGCGACCGCGTCATTCTGAAGGCCATGGGGCTTGATGCGCGACTCGAAGGCGGGTTGACGGTGGTGACCAATGAACGGCGCGATTTTATCGGTCAGGGGGAGATCCGTGTCGCACAGGGGCATTACGCGGCCTATGGCCTCAAGCTGCCCATTACTCGCGGTCGGCTGCTGTTCGCCGGCGGGCCGGTGGACCGCCCCGGTCTCGACATCCTGGCGTTGCGAAAGGTAGGCGAGGTGCGCGCGGGGGTGCAGGTGACCGGCACGGTGCGAGCCCCCCGGGTCAAGCTCTACTCCGAACCGGGGATGCCTGATACCGACATCCTCTCCTATATTGTTCTCGGGCGCCCCCTGGGAGAAAGCGGCGGACAGACCGATGTGCTGATGCTGGCGGCGGGCGCTCTGCTGTCACAGGGCGAATCGGCAGCGCTGCAGGACAAACTCAAGCGGCGCCTGGGGATTGATGTCATTGAGGTGGAAAGCGGCACTGGCGATGTAGAGGCCTCCATGTTGACGGTGGGTAAATACCTGACCCCCGATCTCTACGTGAGTTTCGGTCAGGCGCTGTTTGGCGAAGCGAGCGTGGCGCGGCTGCGTTATCGGCTGAGCGAGAAGTGGGATTTTGAATCCCAGTTTGGAACCGTCAGCGGCGCCGATCTCTATTACAAGGTCCACTTCGATTGATGCGCAGAACTATCGGCGGGCATGTCCGGCGGCGTTCTGCGTCTCCAGTTCTCCCCGTCGATATAATTGAAAACCGTACCGCGCCAGTAAAGGGTTTCCGGCGGCAGGTTTTCACTGTAGACGCGCAGAGCGGTCCGGTTGCCGGTTGCGATCTCGTTTGAACTGCCGGGACGCACCGCATCACTGTATCCCGCCATGGCACTGCCTGAGAGGTTGACAAAATTCCACAACGGGACCTGGGTGCGGGGCAGGACCACAAAAAGCAGCGCCACCAGGGGGATGGCGGCGACCGGCATCAGCAGCCCGGTGACGGCCAGCTTGACGGCGCGCACCTGCCCTGCAGGGTCCGGTTGGCGAGCCGTTCAATCAGCGCGTTGAATGCCTGTGCGGTTGATGTCGACATGGGTCAAAGTATACGCACAAAGAACACCCGGATCAATCTCGCCGCCTCTTTTCTCCCGGGGACCGCAAAGTGCGGGCGGAGCGAACTGATTGACGCGTCCGCGACCGCTGTGCTTTAATCGATCAGATTTTAACGGAGGAACACTCGATCTGATGGAAAGTACCTTTATCGCCCTGGGCTCCAATGAAGGCGACCGCGAGGCCAATCTGCGCGGAGCCCGGGATTTTCTGCAGCGCAGTGAAGGCATTAATCTGCTGGCGTCTTCGGCTCTTTATGAGACCGAACCGGTCGGCGGGCCGCCTGAGCAGGGCCTCTATCTCAACGCGGTGCTGGCCGCCACCACCACCTTGACGGCACGGGCGCTGCTTGAGCTGTGCCTGCAGGGCGAAGCGAGTTTCGGGCGGGTGCGTCGCGCGCCCATGGCGCCGCGGACTCTTGACCTGGATATCCTGTTCTACGGGGACCACATTATTGACGAGCCCGATCTTGTCATCCCCCATCCGCGGCTGCATGAGCGCGCTTTTGTGCTGGTGCCGCTGCGTGATCTGGCGCCGGATCTGGTTCATCCGCTGTTGAAAAAGTCGGTGCGCCGCCTGTTGGACGATTTTGAACCCGTAGAAGAACGCAAAGTACGCCTGTGGGCGGATCAATGGTGATGTCATGCTGGTCCGGCTGCTGATTCTGGCGTTGCTGGCATTTCTGGGCTATACCCTGTGGACGGCCCTGCGGCGCTCTATTTCCAGTGATTCTCCGGACGGGACTCCGCGCCGCTCTACCAGCCGACGTGGGGAGGAGATGGTGCAGGATCCGCACTGCGGAACCTATGTGCCCCGTCATGAGGCGATCGAGGAGCGCAGCCGCGGGGGGACCCTGTATTTCTGTTCTGCCGCCTGCCGCGACGCCTATCGAAAACAGAAGTGATTTCTACTCTTATACCCCTATAAAAGGAGGTTCAACGTGAAATTTTTTATCGATACCGCTGATGTCGATGAAATCCGCCGCGCCCATGATCTCGGTCTGGTCGACGGTGTGACCACCAACCCGTCGCTGGTCGCCAAAAGCGGACGTGAATTCAAGGATGTCATCAAGGAAATTTCCGCCATCGTCAACGGCCCCATCTCCGCTGAAGTCATTGCCACCGATGCCGAGGGAATGATTCGAGAGGGGCGTGAACTGGTGCAGATCAACCCGGATAACATCGTGATCAAGGTGCCCATGACTGAAGACGGCCTCAAGGCCACCCGCGTCTTCAGCGAAGAGGGGATCCGCACCAACGTCACGCTGGTATTCAGCCCTCTGCAGGCGCTGCTTGCAGCCAAAGCCGGCGCCTCCTATATTTCGCCCTTCGTGGGGCGGCTGGACGACGTCGGCCATGACGGCATGGAAGGGATCGACGAAATCCGCACCATTCTCGACAATTACGGCTATCCGGCTGAAATCATTGTCGCCTCTGTGCGCTCGCCGCTGCATGTGCTGCGCGCGGCCCTGATCGGCGCCGACATCTGCACCATCCCCTTCGGCGTAATCATGCAGCTGTGCAAGCATCCCCTGACCGACATCGGCATTGAAAAGTTCCTGGCCGATTGGGGCAAGCAAGGAATCTGATGCTCCCATTACGGCCGCCTTTTCACGGTCACTGCATAAAAACCCGATTTTTTTCACCCCGCCGGTGAAAATTTTCGGGGTTTTATTTTTTTAGGGAGAATAAAATGGTAAGACCTCTTGACAGTCTTATTGAAAAAAATGTAATCGTGTATACATCCGTTGCTGACTATCGCGGTGTACTTAAAGAAGTTACTGAAGAAAGCGTGGCATTACGTGGGCGCACCGGCTGGCATGAAATCGCCATGGATCGCATCAAAGACATCCGTCCTCAAGAGGATTAGCGGTCCCAGGCGGTTTTCCTGTCGATTTTCCGGTCCCGTTCAGGCAGACGGCTCCCCCCTTCAAACAGAACGAGGTAGGCATGAACATTCATGAGTATCAGGCCAAGGCCATCCTGCGCGATTTCGGGGTCTCGGTGCCCGACGGGCATGTGGTCTACAACAGCAATTCCGCCCGTGACTGGGCACGGCGGCTCGGCGACGGGCCCTGGGCGGTCAAGGCGCAGATCCACGCCGGCGGGCGCGGCAAGGGTGGCGGCATCAAGATCGCCCGCACCCCCGATGAGGTCAAGCAGTACGCCCGCGAAATGTTCGGCATGACGCTGGTGACTCCGCAGACCGGCCCGGAAGGCAAGGTCGTCAAGCGGGTACTGGTGGAGTGCGCCTGCGATATCGCGGATGAATTCTATCTTTCCTTCCTGGTCGACCGCGCCACCGACAAGGTGACCCTGATGGTGTCGGCCGAAGGGGGTGTCGATATCGAACAGGTCGCGGAAAAAACTCCTGAAAAGATCCTGCTCGAACCGATCGATCCGGCCATCGGCATGACGGCTTTCCAGGCGCGTAAAATCGCGTTCAAGCTGGGATTCGGCATGCCGCAGGTCAAACAGGCGGTGTTCATGCTCGGCAATCTCTACCGTGCTTTCGTGGAGGCGGACTGCTCGCTGCTCGAGATCAACCCGCTGGTGCTGACCGGAGACGGCAACCTGCTGTGCCTCGATGCCAAGCTCAATTTTGACGACAACGCCCTGTTCCGTCACCTGCGTATTCGCGACCTGCGCGATTACGACGAAGAGGATCCCATGGAGATCGAGGCCGGCCAGTACGACCTCTCCTATATCGCCCTCGACGGCAATATCGGCTGTCTGGTCAACGGCGCGGGCCTGGCCATGGCCACCATGGACATCATCAAGCACTACGGCGGCGAGCCGGCCAACTTCCTCGATGTAGGCGGCGGGGCCACCATCGAGCGTGTCACCGAAGCGTTCAAAATCATCCTCTCCGATGAAAACGTCAAAGGGATCCTGGTGAATATCTTCGGCGGCATTATGAAGTGCGACGTCATCGCCACCGGCGTCATCGAGGCGGCTCATCAGGTCGGCGTCAAGGTCCCCCTGGTGGTACGTCTGGAGGGCACCAATGTCGATAAGGGCAAGCAGATGCTCGCTGAATCCGGGCTCAATATCATCGCCGCCGACGGCATGGCCGATGCGGCGGAGAAGATCGTCAAGGCCGTGCATGGCACGCAGTAGGGAGAATCCAAAATGAGTATTCTGATCGATAAGGACACCCGGGTCATCACTCAGGGGATCACCGGCGCGACCGGCCTGTTTCATGCGCAGGGCGCACGCGACTACGGCACGCAGATGGTGGGCGGGGTCACTCCCGGCAAGGGGGGCACCACCATCGACGGTTTTCCGGTCTTTGATACGGTGGAGCAGGCGGTGCGTGAAACATGCGCCGATGCCTCCGTCATCTATGTGCCGCCGATCGGTGCGCCGGATGCGATCATGGAAGCGGTCGATGCAGGGATCTCCCTGGTGATCTGTATCACCGAGGGGGTGCCGGTGCTCGATATGGTCAAGGTCAAGCACTATATGAAGGGGCGAGATTCCCGGCTTATCGGCCCCAACTGCCCCGGCGTGATCACCCCCGGGCAATGCAAGATCGGCATCATGCCCGGGTATATTCACCGCCCCGGTCCCGTGGGCGTCGTTTCGCGATCCGGCACCCTGACCTACGAGGCCGTGTGGCAGCTCTCCACCCGCGATATCGGCCAGAGCACCTGCGTCGGGATCGGCGGCGACCCGGTCAATGGCACCAGCCATCTTGAGGTGCTGGAGATGTTCGAGCATGATCCCGGCACCGAGGCGGTGATCATGATCGGCGAGATCGGTGGAGATGCCGAGGAAGCGGCCGCGGAATATGTCCGCGACCACATGAGCAAGCCGGTGGCCGCTTTCATCGCCGGGGCGACCGCACCCACGGGCAAGCGCATGGGACATGCCGGGGCCATCATCTCAGGCGGCAAAGGGGATGCGGCGAGCAAAAAGGATTTTCTGCGCGAATGCGGACTGTCGGTTGCCGAAAGTCCCGCCGAGATGGCCGAGGCCCTGCTCAAGATCTGGACTCCTTGAGACAGGTTCCCGACACTCCATTCCTTCGCTTATCACACCGGGGCTTTCGCCCCGGTTTTTTTGTCCGGTTTTGCCGTTTATCAACGCTTCAAGAGCGTGCTAAACTGTGTTGAATCTGTTTACAGCTGTTTATCTTCTTTATCCACAGGATGATTATGAGCGAAAAAATGAAGATCCTGATCGCCGCTTCCGAGGCGGTGCCCTTTGTCAAAACCGGCGGATTGGCCGATGTGGCGGGCGTTCTGCCCCGTTACCTGGAACAGCTTGGATTCGATTCCTGCCTGGTGCTGCCCCGTTATGCCCTTATCGATCCCGATGCTTTTTCCCTGGAACGTCTGCCGGGAGTGCTGACGGTTCCCATGGGCGTACTCGGACAGCAGTTCGCTGCGGTCTACCGGGGCGCGATTCCCGGCTGTTCATCGCCTGTTTATTTCATTGAACATGAAGGGTATTTCGGTCGTGCCGGTCTGTATGAAGAAAATGGCGAAGGCTACCCCGACAATGGAGAGCGCTTTGTCTTTTTTTCCAAGGCCTGTCTCGAACTGGGGAAATTGACCGGTTTTCGCCCCGATGTGATTCACCTGCACGACTGGCATACGGCGGCGATTGCTCCGCTGCTCAACACCGCCTATCGCTTCGACCCGATAGTGGGGGAGGCCGCCAGCGTGCTGACGCTGCACAACCTCCAGCATCAGGGCTGGGCCCCTAAGGATCTGATGGAGGTGCTCGGCATCGGCTGGGCGCATTTCAATTATCTCGAATTCGAGATGTACGACAAGGTGAATCTTCTCAAGGGGGGGATTTATCACGCCACCCAGCTGTGTACGGTCAGCGAAGGGTATGCGCGCGAAATTCAGACACCGGCTTACGGAGAGGGGCTTGACGGGGTGCTGCGCGACTGCAACTGGAAGCTGCACGGCATTCTCAACGGGGTGGATTACGATGAATGGAATCCCGAGACCGACCCGATGCTGGCGGCGCGCTATTCGGTGGATGACCTGTCCGGCAAGGCCGTCTGCAAAAAAGACCTCCAGCAGCTCTTCGGCCTGCCGCGGCGTGAGGATGTGCCGGTATTCGGTCTGGTTTCAAGATTGGTCAAACAGAAAGGGATCGATATTCTGGCGGCCGCCATCGACCGCATTCTGGCGCTTGATCTGCAGATGGTGCTGGTCGGCAACGGCGAGCCCTGGACGCATTTCTTCTTCGGCGATGTCGCAGCGGCACACCCTGACAAGTTCGCCTGTTTCATCGGTTACGACAATGTCCGCGCTCACAAGGTGGAGGCGGGGGCTGATTTCTTCCTGATGCCGTCGCGCTTCGAGCCCTGCGGGCTCAACCAGATGTACAGCCTGCGTTACGGCACTCCGCCTATCGTGCGGGCGACCGGCGGTCTGGACGACAGTGTCGAAAATTACGATGCGAAAGCGCGCACCGGCACCGGCTTCAAGTTTCTCGATCCAACCCCCGAGGCGCTTTACGACACCGTCGGCTGGGCCGTGCATACCTGGTACAACGATCAGGAAGGGCTCGATTGCTTGATCCGCAACGGCATGACGCGTCGCTTCAGCTGGGAAGCCGCCGCCCGCAAGTACGGTCGCCTGTACCGCCGGGCGGCGGAGTGGGAGCGCTGAATTACGACTGATTGCCCATGGGTTCGGCTTATTCGCGGTTGAATCGCGGCAGCAGGCGGATATCCTTGTTGTCGTCCGAGCCGTCTCCCGGATTGTTGTCGCGACCGTCTGAGAGCAGAACCTGGTTGCCTTCGCGATCGAGGACGGTATTGTCGTCGAGGATCACCAGGCCGAAGCGGTCCATCACATCCTGGCGATAGCGCTGCTGGCTGGTCATTCTACGCATGCGCAGCCGGTAGCTTAAAACCAGCCACAAAATGGCGAAAATCGTCGCCACGCCCAGGATGACCGAAAAAGCGATCACGAAATAACGCACCGCGCTTTCACCCGCGCGCGCCATATAGGCGGCGATGATGTCCATGTTGAAGCCGACCCAGCACGCGGCGATCAGCAGCAGCAGGCTGAGCAGGAATGGAACGCGTTGGGTCAGGTTCAGAAATTTGTAGATCCTGCCGTCTTCGCTTTCGGCCAGCGAGTTTGACGTTGCGAACTGTTGATCCGGTACCCGGAAAATATAGCGATTGAACGTCAGCACAATAATGGCGAAGATGAAGGTGATGGCAATCGGCGCAGTAAAGGATGCGAAGATAAAGGCCTTCCAGGGGAAAATACCCTGTTCGCCCGCCAGGGCATTGATGAAGCAGACAAAGAAGATCAGGCCTTCGACCACCAGGATGGTCACCAGATAGTTTACGAAAAAGGTTTTGATTTCACTCCGTCCGAAGGCTCCGCCAACACCGTCGGCGGAACGGACGTCTTGATGAGAGTCCATTTTTGCGTTCATGGCTTTGTGTCCTGTTGAAAAGGAATTCCGGAACGAGGTTGTTGTTTACATCTCCGGATTATAACCTGAATGGCGGGATTTCTTAAGGGTAAATCTCAATCGGTGTGTTATTTGCCACCATACGCCAGATTTCTTCTATCGCATCGTTGCTGACCGCAATGCATCCTTCGGTCCAGTCGATGGCCTCGAAAAGCTCCGGAGCCTGGGCAAATTCGTTGGGGATGCCGTGAATCATGATGGCGTGGCCCGGCTCTTGACCGCGGCGCAGGGCCCGTTCATAGTCCCGGCGATTGGGGTAGGAGATGTGGATCGATTTGTAGAAGCGGCTGCTGGGATTGCGCCAGTCCAGGACATAACGCCCTTCGGGAGTGCGGCCATCGCCTTCGTACTGTTTATGCCCGACCGGATTTTTCCCCAGCGCGATCGGAAAGGTTCGCAGGATGCGACCCTCAGCGATTAATTGCAGTTGACGCTGGGATTTCTGCACGACGACCAGATCCGCTTGCGCGGCGGTTCGTGCCGCCGACAGGGACGGTAAGAGGAGCAGGAACAGCAGAAGAGTCAAATGTCCGACAAACTCGGTTGAGATCTTTTTTTTCATGGGGGCTCGCTGCGTCGAGTCTCCTGGCGGTTATTCACTTCATCTCATTGGATCTGATTCCAACAGGGGGGCATTGCTTCTTATTCTTTTAGTAGCAAAGATCATTCCTATGCTGCAAGTCATCGATCACTCTCATTCCAGATATCGTGAAAAAACCGAAAATCAACATGTTCTCCGTCAATTGACCCTATCCTTCCGTTTTTTGCCGGTGGAGCCTGGTTTGGCGGAACCCCGGCCGCGTGCGGGTTGAACTTGCCGTTTTCGCGACCTCTGTGATATTTTTTCTGCCTTATGCCGAAAATACGTTACTACATCAGTGGCCACGGCCTGGGTCATGCCAGTCGCGGCTGCCAGATCATCAATACCCTGCGCAGACTCTATCCCGATCTCCAGGTTGAGGTGGTGTCCAATGCCCATGCCTGGTTTTTTGACGGGTTTCTCTCTCAAGGGGTTCCGGTCGCGCGCCGGCAGCTTGATGTGGGCGTGGTTCAGCGCGACAGCCTGGTGATGGATGAAGTTGAAACGCTGCGCGCCGCCCGGCGGCTTCAACTTGACAGCCGGCGCTTGATTGAGGATGAGGCGCGTTCTCTGCGTGAATCCGGAATCGATCTGGCAGTCTCGGATATTTCCTCTAAGGTTTTCCCTGCCGCCCGGTGCGCAGGAATCACGGGGGTGGGGATTGCCAATTTCACCTGGGAATGGATCTATCAGGATTTTGTGGCACGGCATCCGGATTACGCAGATGTTGTCGCTGCTCTTCATCAGGAATACGGCCAGGCGTCGAAATATCTTCTGCTTCCCTTTCATGGCGATTTTCCTGCCCAAGTGCCGCAGGAAGAGCTGCCGCTGGTCGCACGCAAAGCCTGCCGCCCGCGCGATGAGGTGCGAAAAGCACTCGGATTGTCTGCAAGCCGAAAGGTGGCTCTCGTCTCCTTTGGCGGATTCGGCGTCGATGGTCTTGATTTAACAGCTCTTACGCGTCTGAAGGAGTGGACTTTTCTGATTGAATCTCGTATGGGGAGCGGCGCGGAGAATGTGCGGGTGATAGCGCCCCGGACACAGTCCTATCCCGACCTGGTGGCAGCTGCCGATGTGGTGGTGACCAAGCCTGGCTACGGTATTGTTTCCGAGGCGATTGCCAACGATACTGCCGTGCTTTATGTCTCCCGCGGCGCTTTTCGCGAGCAGGCATTGCTGGTGCAGGCTCTGTCGCGATCTGCCCGTGCCTGTGAGATTGACCAGGACGCATTGTTGCGTGGAGACTGGGGGCCTTTTCTTGAGCGGGCCGTAACTCAGGCGCCTCCCCGTGAACGGCTTCAGGTTGACGACGGGACGGAGGCCGCACGGCAGATTGCCGGCCTTGCGGGGGCTGAGCGGAGTATCGGAGTATGACCAGCGAACTGAATAAAAACTCCCGCGCTATGCCGGCGGAGCTTTTTCCCCGTGAACAGGATATCCCGACAAACTGGCGGCCTGGACCGCTACGTGAGCAGCGAGAATATCTGGTCAATGGTTTTTTCAGGGTCTGGGCTGGGGCGTTGACGGAAATCTTCTCTCCCATTCCGGTCAGACGGGAAGATCGATTGGAGCCCCGGCTGCTCGGCCGGGTGCCCAACCTTGATCGCGCCGCTGCGCTGGACGCTCTCTCCGCTGCACGGGCAGCCTATGATCGCGGGCGCGGGCAATGGCCGACACTGGGGATTGTGCAACGTGCGGCTGTTATGCGGGAGTTTGCTCGCAGACTGGCTTCCTGTCGCGCCGAAATAGTACTGCTTCTGATGTGGGAAACAGCCAAGAGCCGTGCTGAAGCCGAGGGGGAGTTTGATCGAACCCTGCGCAACCTGGATGAAGCACTGGAGGAGGCGCACAACCTGGTCGCCAGTGGTGAGATTGCGGTACGCGAAGGGATCAGTGCGCGCTGCGGCCGGGCTCCGCGGGGAGTCGTCCTTTGCCTTGGTCCCAGCAATCATCCTCTCAATGAGACGTTTGCAACCCTGGTTCCCGCCCTGTTGATGGGCAATACGGTGGTCCTCAAGCCGCCGCGTCATGGCGTGTTGCTGTTTCGCCCGCTGCTGTCTCTGTGGCGCGACCTGCTTCCTCCCGGCGTTGTTAATGTCATCTACGGGGAAGGGAATGAAGTGCTGCTGCCGTTGATGAGCAGCGGCGATGTCGATGCGCTGGCTTTCATCGGGTCCCCACAGGTCGGTCAAACCCTTGTACAGGCCCATCCGCGGCCGCTGCGCTTGAAGACGGTGATGGGGCTGGGGGCAAAGAATGCGGCGGTCGTGCTGCCAGGCGCGGACCTCCAACAAGCGGCGCGCGAGTGCCTGCTCGGTGCCCTGGCTTTTAACGGCCAGCGCTGCACCGCGTTGAAAATCCTGTTTGTTCACCGCGCTGAGGTGTCGCGCTTCATCGATCTTTTCCTGCGCGGCCTGCGCGCGGTGCGCTGGGGAATGCCCTGGCAGCAGGGGGTGTGGCTTACCCCTTTGATTGAACCGCACAGGCCCGCCTATTTAAGGGAATTGCTGGCGGATGCCCTGCGGCAGGGCGCGCGTATCCTCAATCCGGATGGGGGCGCCGGCGCCGGCCCCTGGTTTCCGCCCACGGTGGTATCCCCGGTTACCTCCGCCATGCGTCTGTGGCGGGAAGAGCAGTTCGGGCCGCTGGTGCCAATCGTCTCTTTCGACAGGTGGGGCGAGGTTGAAGACTATCTCGAACAGTGCGACTATGCTCAGCAGATCAGTCTGTTTGCCCGCGATGCGGCACAATTGGATCCCCTCATTGATTCTGTGGTCAACCAGGTGGGGCGTGTCAATCTCAACTGCAAATGCCAGCGCGGCCCTGATCATCTGCCCTTCGGCGGCCGAAAGGATTCGGCCGTGGACACCCTGTCTGCCCGGGAAGTGCTGATGGCCTTATCCTTGCCTGCCGTCGTGGCGGCGCGCGACAGTGCCGAGAGTCGCCGCCTGATGGAGAACCTGTCTGTTTCGGATCGGTGTCGCTTCTTCCCGCAGGATTGACGCCCCCCATGAATCGGACCCCTTTTCATCTTCATTGCGGTGCCGAATAAAAAAAGGCCGGTCCGGGGAATCCCGGACCGGCCTTTTTTGCTCATGGAAGGGTAAAAATAACGCTCTTGAAGAATCAGGATCCGCCGTAAGAGTGCAGGCCGGACAGAACCAGGTTGACGCCGAGATAGCAGAACATGGTGGCGGCAAAACCGAAGATCGACAGCCAAGCGGCTTTGCGGCCGACCCAGCCGCGCGTGAAAC
>NPID01007417.1_pt2 | contig 12300 bp, 10 predicted proteins | sample 8637491 | NCBI WGS metagenome assembly NPID01 (sample SAMN07420843, study PRJNA396082) | bioreactor metagenome | isolation source: sample BA6 brine-fed electro-methanogenic bioreactor BA | place: Japan: Kochi | collected 2016-06-14 | reverse complement strand
ATATAAGGATAGGTTCTAAGTTCAACAGGCGACTCTCTGTGGACACATAAGTTCGGATTCTTTACTACACCTGGTGAAGGGGGAGGATCCGTAGTGCTCTGGGATGATAGCACATGCCTTGTTGCTGCCCAAATTGAAAGTTACACATATTATTCTGTTTACACTTTTGTGCTGATAAATCAACGAGGAGACATTCTCTGGTCGCGTGTTGATTCCGTTGATGCGTATTCCTATGGTGTCACTACTGATAAAGACCACGATGGAAACATAGTATCTCTGGCTCACTGGTGGCTTGCAAACTTTACAGGTGATGGCGAATTGATAGATTACTACGGCCTGAACTCATATGGATGGGACTTTACAATAGGATATGCCTATGATATGAAAACCGTGAAATTCCCCTCGTATGGAACGGTTATTGCAGGATTAAGTTATATTCCTCGTTTCGATGGCAATATCGGATTTATGATCTACCTGGACGCGGAATATGACTCTGTATGGTCTATGTACTATGGTGCAACTGGACCAATAACCTGTGATAACGATGCTCTCTACGGTGTTGAAGTTGTGAGTGATCCTGTGAGAGGATATCCACGAGGGTTTATCGGGGTTGGGAACATCCATGATACCTCGGATACAACAAATCATGGCTATATTGTCAGGACAGACATGGAAGGCAACATAATCTGGGAGCAGGAATTCGGCTCTTCAGAAGATGACTCTTTGTGCTATGAATTTTATGATATAGTCTGGATCGGCAGAGAAGAACATCAGACTCGTTTTGCTGTCGTTGGAAAAAAGTATGCAAACAGAGGTTCAACGGGTTCCAGGGCCGTTATGTTTTTCATATCGGATACGCTTGACGGTGATAGTCTCTGGACAAAGACATACGAAGTTGGCACTGAAGAGACGGTTTACGATAATATACGAAAAGTTGTTACATGCAGCGACGGAGGCTTCTTACTGGGAGGACTTTATGACGAGTCAGCAGACTTATCGCTAAGTACCTGGCTCTGCCGCGTCGACTCCCTCGGTAATGACGTTCCTTATTCCATATATGAACCGAGAAACCACCCCCTCCCCACAACCCTCTCAATCACAGCCCACCCCAACCCATTCAACTCACAGTGCAATATAGATATACCGCAGGGCTTCACAGCCGGGATATATGACATAAGGGGCAATCTGGTTCACGAGATGCCCGAGGGGACATCCCTCTGGAATGCAGAAGGCCACCCCTCCGGCATATATATCATCCGCGCCACAAAGGGCGAAGAGGCAGTGGAGGGAAAGGTTGTGCTGGTGAGGTAGAAAAGAAGTCTCCCTCTTTAAAACAACTTGAAATACATAGTGCAGCTATGTATAATATACATAGATAGTCTATGCATTAAGTGGAGGTCAAGATGGAGAGGTTGATCGAAAGGTGGCGGGAAGAGCTTTCCGAAACAGGGGATTTGAGCGGAGATGAGATTGAGGAGCTGGAAACACATCTGAGAGAGTCCATAGATGAGCTGTTGCGAAAAGGTCTGTCGAAAAATGAAGCCTTTGATATTGCAAGTAAAAGAATAGGTGCAAAGGAAGAGATTTCAGAGGAATATCGCAAATCACAGATAAGACTCACTAAACCATTATTGAGCTATATTACTTTGCCAGTATGGCTTATCATCGCTTCACTTCTGGTCTTTGTTTTCTCGTTGAATATGGTCGAGGTATGGATGGATTTACCCCTGAGACTCGTCAATGAGGACGAGAAATCAATCTATCGTTTTGAGGAAGAGGAGCTTGCCAAGATTGAAAAAGTTGCCAGCGAAAACAGCGAAAATCCTGAGATTCAGGCAGGGGCTGGATATATTTTTTATGTTGAACATAGATATCAGCAGGCTGTTGAGTATTTCAAAAAGTCTCATACCCTTGCTCCCGATGAAAAGCCATATCTGCTCTACACCGCCCTTTCCTACCAGCAGTCTGGATATACCTGGGAGGACAGTGTTTATAAACATCTGGAGATGGGTCGCGATGGAGAGAATGCAGCTTTCTATATCACACCACCCCGGAGGAATAGCGATTTCCCCTTTGAGAGAATGAAGGAGTATTTGACGACCGGAAAACATGCGAAAGCGACTAAGGAATATATGCAACTTATGGATTCTCTGATTTTCATGTCCCCAAGCTCGAAGAAATCCATATCCACAGATAGAATAGAGAGGTTGAAAGAAGCTATGAGGCTCGAGAAGCTCAGCGAAGACTACCAGCAGCTAAGGGATTCTCTCATTGCTGTCGGGCAGATCCCACCCCTTTTGGCCATCAAAACACCTCATTCCAGAAACCTCGGTCACCTCTACGACCAGAGCCAGCGGGAGGCATTCAGGGAAGGCCTGTGGGTAGATGAAAATTCTTATAGCGACTATGCACAAGCTATGTACGGTTTGGCTGACGATGTCCTTGAAAAAGCAGACATTGCCGGGGTTGGCAATCAATGGATCATCGCAAATGTGATTTCCTTGCCTACTCTTAACCTCATAAGTGGAGCACAATACTATTTCGATGATCTCGGCCCATTTGATAGTCAGGAGAAGTTCGATGAAGTGAAGAGGGATCTTGTGCGTTTTGCTCAGCTTACAATTTCCGCACGACGTATCACAGGTGGCTGGACTTCAGAGGTTATCAATGATTTTGCCTTTAGCAATCTCTCCCTTTTCTATGGGATGAATAATATGCCCATTGAAGCAGATCTTGCAGCAATATCAGGCTACACAGTTGATGATTTGTATAGTCGTGCAAGGAGTGCTTATGCCAGAAGGCATTGGGCTTATACAGACTGGAATTTTTATGAAAGCCTGCGGATTTATCTGTCTCTCAAGATGCTTCTTCTATCTCTATTTGTGCTTGCACTACTTGGTCTAACTTTTACAATGGTAAACCATCGAAATCTGAAACTTATTGATAATAATCCGATCTCTTGGGTTCTTTTCATAGTCTCAGCAGAATTCTTCTCGTTATCATCTGTATGGCTTGGTTCTTACCCCCTTCTGCGCATCTTATATCACATACTTCTCATTCTCTTTGGTGGTTTATTACTCGTTAGTAAATGGGATTTCATCAGGACTTTGCGCAGAAAAGCCCCAAGTCTCATCTTTGCGCTTTTAACGGTCAGTCTGCCGGGATTGCTTATCCAAAAGGGTCTTGGAATATACTTTCTGCCGGTGATGGCTGTATTATTTATCACAGGTCTTTCGGCAACCGCTGTCTGGAGGACAAAAAAGTCTTGGGTTGTGTTCTGGGAAGCAACAAGTCTTTATTCCTCTATTCTTCTGCTGCTGCTTGTTATTCTCTTGGCATTTCCGGCGAGGGGGGTATCGGATTATCTTAATAGTGAGACTTGGGATAAATTCTTCGATAATTCTGTCTATTTCTACTCAAAGAGAATGACCGATAGTTATCCCTTCTTTTCCGATGCACAAAATCCGGACAATGTCAACATTGAAAAGGCAAGAGAACGGATTGAGAAATACTATCGGCTGACAGGAAGAAAGGGGATGGAATGAACAGAGAACTGACCGCTGCCAGCGCGACTCCCCTTGTACTCGCTATTCTCTCAGAGAGCGACAGCTATGGATATCAGATAATCAAGGATGTAAAGATGCTCTCTAAGGGCGAGATGGAATGGACTGACGGCATGCTCTATCCTGTGCTTCACAGATTGGAGAAGGACAAACTCATCGAGTCCTATTGGGAAAAGATGGATGGGCGTCGGCGTAAATACTACAGAATTCTGGACAAGGGCAGAAAAGAGCTTCAATACAAGCGCAGTCTGTGGCAGAAGGTAAACAGAACTTTGGAGCGTGCATGGGGCAGGGCCGATCTGGGAGTAGAGACTATAAAAGCCCTGATCTGTTAATCCAAATTCCCCTTCGCAATCTTCAGCTCCCGGGCTACGTCTTTGTTGTCGTCGAGGAGGAGGGCATCTTCCAGTATGTCGACGGCCTTTTCGTATTCGCCTGCACAGGATAGGGCAAGGCCATAGTTATAGACCTGCTCCCAGTCATTGGGGTTTTCTTCATAGGCGCGCTCGAAGAAGGGCAGGGCAAGTGCCCATTCCTCCTGACGGGCATATTTCAGCCCCTTCTTGAAGTCGTCATCACCCTTTATCCTGCGGAAATACTTGCTGACAACGACCTCGCGCGGGTCGAAAAGTGCGATGAAACGCTCCACACTCTTTTCGCGGCATTCGGCCAGCACCTGCCCCTTGTTGAAGGCCGGCGGTGCTCCCTTGTCGGAGCTTTTCTCAAAGCTGGTCGATACCTCAAGCTCCTCCATGGCGACAATCTCGCCCGTTTCCACCGACACCAGCTTATATGACATCGTAATTGTGGCGATTGCCGTCCGCCTCTTTTTATAGAAGGTCTCATCGTCCTTCTTGTACTCATCCTCGCTGAGCTTCTCGACATAGTCGACATCGAGCATCTGTGGGCTGAGGACATAAACATTGTCGAGGATCTCTGCCACCTCAGCAGCCTTTTCCGGGTCCTCCAGCTCAATGGCGGAAAGCCCATTCTCGGCAAGGAGTTCCTCGAAATATCCCCTGTCCATAAGGTCGAATTGGCGCATCTTGAAAAGCCCCTTTTCCAGCTCAGACTGCATGAGCCCTGCCTGCCTTTTGGTCTCCATGTCGCCCAGTGGTTTGATATTTCGGACGACCATCTTCTCTGCATCGGGAATATTTATCACAGGCGGCCTCTCGCTGTGAAGTGAAACATGTTTCTTAGCACAGGCAAACAAAAGCACAAAAGACAGTGCAAAGAGGAATTTCTTCATGGCAATCTCCTTTTTTTAGAATTTGCACATAATGACTTGATGTGTCAATATAAATTATTCCCTTTCGGCAACATAGAAAATCTGGTTTTCAGGGCTTGACGACTTCAGTTAGAGGGCTTTTATTATATTGAAAATTGAGACAAAATGGGATAAGTTAAAAGGAGAAAGAATGAGGAATGCTCATATTTTGTTGCTCTGCGCACTGTTGGTGCATGGGCTTTTCGCCGTTGAGAAGAGATTTGCAGTGGAGTTTACTCCAGAGCATCCAGAAGGCAGACTGTTGAATGTATCCAGCGAAGCCGCCTTTGAAGGGGGCGGACTTCTCGATGCCCACCTAAGAACAATGGAGAGTGACAGCGTCACCCTTGCATGGGACGATGCCTCCACTGCTGGCCCCTTCGGTGTCGGTCCGGGAGACGTGCAGGCCAATCGCTATCGCTGCGAGCATCCCTGCAGCCTCTATGCCGCCAAGGTATACATGACAGGCGGAATGGGCGTTCTCCAGCTCCACCTCTGGGAGGACTTCGGCGGCGAGCCGGACATTACAGGGGATATGATCTTCCCTGTCGACATCGCTGCATCTTCCTTTGACGGCTGGCGCGAGGTCAACTTCGAGGACGCAATAGGGGAGAAGGTCTACATACCGCCCCTAACCGACTTCCACGCCGGCTTTGAGCATTTTACATCCGTTCCCAATATCTACTATGCCACCAATAATGTCGGCCAGCCTGTGGCGCATATCTATGTGGCAGCCGATGACACCTGGTATTATCTCGGCGCAGATTCCGAATACTATTCCTATAAGATCCGCCTCTATGGCATATACTTCGACATCGACACAGTGAAGAGCTTCACCGACATCGGTGGGGATGCAGGGCTGACATCCGGCGGCAGGACTGTCGCCTTTTCCGATCTCGACAATGACGGCTATGACGATGTGGCAGCCACCGGCGCGCTGTACTGGAACAATGGCGACGGCACATTCAGCTATGCGGATTTCGATTTCGGCGCACAGACCAGCTTCGGCGATTTCGATGGCGACGGCTGGCTGGACGCTGTCTCTGTCAACAATCCCCTCCGCCTTTGGAGGAACAACGGCGACCGCACCTTCACCGATGTTGCAGAGGACTATGGCTTTGTTGACTATCCAGACCCGAAGAACTGCGGCGGCTTTGGCGACATGGACGGCGACGGCTGGCTCGACCTCTATGTCTCCTATTCCGAGGACTGGAACGACGGCGACCCGATATACTATCAGGATCATGTATATCACAATATTGCCGGCGAGTCATTTGTGGAGATAACAGACGATCTTCCTTCGGCTGTCCGCTCACGCAAGTATTCACGTGGCGTGCACTTCTGCGACTTCGATGTCGATGGCGATCAGGACATATATATCAGCCGCTACAGGCTCCACCCGAATATATTGCTGGTCAATCAGGGCGACATGGAATTTGATGAAGAGGCATATGACCGCGGCGTTGCAGGACACATGGTCTCCGGCGCGTATGGCCACACAATCGGCTCCACATGGTGCGATTTCGACAATGACGGCGATTTCGACCTGATATGCGCCAATCTCGCCCACCCACGCTTCATCGACTTTTCCGACAAGACATATATCTACAGGAATGACGGCGACGGCACATTTACCGATATTTACGAGACATCCGGCATTTCCTACTATGAAACACATTCCAATCCCTCTGTGGGCGACTATGACCTCGACGGCAATCTCGATCTCTACATCTCCTGCGTATATGACGGCTATCGCAGCTTCATCTATCGCGGCAATGGCGACGGCACATTCACGCCCTCGGACTATGAAACGGGCATAATGACAGACAATGGCTGGGGCAGTGCGTGGAGCGACTACGACAATGACGGCGACCTCGACCTTGTTGCCTCCGGCAGATATGGCCTCCAGCTCTGGAAGAATATCGACGCAGCCGAGGCCGGCAATCACTGGTTCAAGGTCGATGCACGCTGTGACATAACAACCAATAATCACTTTGCCTACGGCACACAGGCGCGGCTCTATATGCCAGACGGCAGAATACTCTCCCGCACCATTCAGGCGACCACCGGCCTTGAGGGCTGTCAGGACACAAGGATAATGCACTTCGGTGTCGGCAATGCCAGATATGCAGACTCCCTTGTCGTGCTTTTCCCCGGGCTTGTCCGCGTTGCCATTGCCGAGCCTTTTGTCGTGAACAAGCAGATCACAGTCTATGAATCCGGCGAGGTGGAGGGGCTTTCCGAGGCACCGGAGCAGCCCGAAGAGCTGACACTGCGCGCCCATCCCAATCCCTTCAACTCCGCACTGTACATAACCCACGCCCGCGACACAGATGTCGAAATCCTCGACCTCGAAGGCAGGCATATCGCCACAGTCGCCAAAGATAAAAACCTTTGGCAGCCCACAGCCGGCACGCCATCAGGTGTATATCTCCTCCGCACCCAGAAGGGCAAAACAGTAAAAACCGAAAGGGTGATGTACATCAGATAGCCCGACAAGTCAAATATCTACATTGAGTTATATGGAAAACCACCCTGCGGGGTGGTTTTTTTTATGATGTCTTCAAGTCCATAGATTAAAGATAGTCATAATCTGGCTGATTGCAAGGGGGGAGAATATGGTATTTTGAAAAACTCAAACGATCTGAAGACTCTTTACATCGTCTAAAAGAAATGTGCAACCACTTCGACGAGGTGGAAGGACTGGAGGAGATGGGGGAGGGGGGGGATCATAGAATTTACATGTTTATTTCTTATCATCATGTGTATATGCCTCATCATCATCATGTGTATATGCCTCATCATCATCATGTGTAGATGCCTCATCATCATCATGTGTAGATGCCTTATCATCATCATTAAAATACCAAACGGCTTTAGTTATTTGTGGTACGCCTCCCTTCAAGTCAGGTGTTGCATTTTTATTTACACGAACATTTGCAAAGCGTGCCTTTGCGGGAACAAGTCCTTTAGGAAGATTTATATGACGGGAAGGTAGTAATTTATCAAGCATATGGTGCAGGTGTTCAATCCCATCATCCAATCCACTTATCTTATTTGTTAGCTCGGTTCTAACTTCTTTTAATTCTGTATATGATAGAGTTGAATCTTTATCAAAGTCGTTCTGAAGTCTATTGATTCTATCTTCAAGAATCTTTAACTCGCTAACAATTGGTTGAACATAACTGAATTGTTTTGAAAGTTCATCTACTTTTAGATAGTATTCCTCAACATTTGAGCGCAAATCTTCAATCACCTTCTCTAATCTCACAATCTCTTTTCTAAGTGAGTTGTTTTCTTCTCGTATCAACTGATTATCATTTTCAATCTGATCCATCCTAATTCTATTCTCTCCTAAAGACAGTTTCAGACTCTTAACTTGATTCTCAAAGATCTCTTTCATACGAGCATAATCTCTATCAAGAAGAGATTTTTCACGATTATAAAACTCATTCAACTGTTGTTCTTTATCATCTATTGTGCGCTGAAGAAGAGATTTTTCGCGATTATAAAACTCATTCAACTGTTGTTCTTTATCTTCGATTTTACGCTCAAGAAGAGACTCCTTTTTATCATATTCAATTTTTAGAAGAGATTCCTTAGCTTCATAACTCTCTTTGAGACTATCTTCATTGTGTTTAAGAATAGATTCTCCGTTTTTCATTAGTCTACGATATGAAAACAATAAAACTGCTAGAGTGCCCACGCATATCAAAAAATTGAGTAATATAGCTGGAAACCCATCAAAATAAGGAAGTATGTCCGCCATTTTGATCTCCTTTGCATAAATACCTTATTGAAAAGTACTTCGATGCTATCAAAAAGCAACTATTTTGTTTTTTTCCTCTTCACCCTTTCCCAAACCCACACCACCACACTCCACAGGGCAGCAAGACTCCCCAGTGTGCCATAGAGCTAGTTGCTTTTTGTGTTCGTCAAGTTTTGTTCGCTATTTCTTTTGATCGCATTATCGTTTTTTAACTCCGGAGAGTATACTCCAACTAATTCTCTAAACTCTTCTTCAACTCTTCTCTTAATTGGGATAATATCTGAGTCAAATATTGTCTTTGCGGCTCTAAAGGAATTTCTAATCTCTGCTACATCATTTATGCTGAAAAATGTTGGAAATGTGAACTCCCTATAACAGTCATCAAATGCTTTTAAAAGTGAATCAAGAACTTTACAGGTTTCCTTAGTGAACAGAACTTTTGAATCTCTATAGAAATCAAGGAGATTGTAAAAAGAATCATGAGCCTTTTTTATTCTCTCAATTTGTTGTTCTTGAGCAGTTTCCTCTTCGCTTTTCCCTTCTTCTGAGAGGGTTGTTTTAATCACTGCGAAAAATTGGGACATATCACTTTCACATTGGTTTATCTTTTGATAAAGCTCTCTTAGTGCAATCATCCGTTCTTTGTGTAGATAGTTCTTCATCTCTGACAAGATTATAAGCTCATTTTTGTAATGTTCTATGTTCTGCTCCGTTTGCAGTTTAAAAAGAGCTTGCTCTTTGTCGAAATATTTTGAAAGAAGTAATTTTATCAAAAAGAAGGCCAACCCGCTAAGAATACCAACAGTGCTAATGTTTGATAGTAGCTCTATCCATATTTTCATTCCAACCTCCTCCCGTCAATACTCCCCACCGAAATTCACAGCAGTCGCATTTTAGGTCTCTTTTTTCTTTTGCTATCTTGTTCTCCACACCCTGCGTAGTGAGGAATATCCGCCCTTCGAGAAATGGGTCATTGTGGGTCATCAGCTGGCTCCTATGATCCGAGTTTCTTATCTGTTTCTTTTAATATCTCAACCTCAAGGTTATTGTGTTCAGCATGAAGTTTTTGGAGACTTTCAGCATTCAATTTTTCGTCATCTACCAGTTTTATTATTTGATAGCTATAAAAAATATAAGAGCTGAAAGGATAAAGAGGTTTTGTTCCTTTTATATTCGGTGAGCGTGCATCTTCGTGATCAGTTCTCCTGTTTTCAATTGCAAGTTGAATGGCAACCTTCAATCTTTCTAGTTTTCTTTGACTGTTGCTGTTTATCCAAGCAACAATAACCGATGTTAATGAACCTAAAATTACACCAACAAAACCAGTTATTAAAGGTAAATAGTTCTCCATTACTCTCCTCTCATCCCTTGAAGTCCCCCATATATGTCCACGACCTGTGCCATCCTTGCTTCCTTTGTTTGAGTAAAAATCATAATACCCCCTCAATACCCATAGACATATCTGTCGAGGTCGGCCTCTATCTTGTAGAGCTGGCGCAGGGCCTCTTTGCGGAGATTTTCATTTGGCTCTATGGGGTCGCCCTTGTCAATGCCGGCGGCCTTGTTGGATTTGGCATAGGAGTAGTTGGGCGTGGGGAAGTCCACCGTATATTCGCCGTCCTTGACGGTCACGAGCATGCTGTAATAGCACAGCACATCCACAGACGACCACAGCCCGGCGGCCTCTATCGTGAAATGTCCGCCTGCTATGATCTTGCCCTTTTCCTTGTCCCGTGACCTTATCGACTCACCCGGCCTGTTGAAGTTCAGCTCAAAGAACTCGATTATCTTATCGTAAAGCTCCTCGTCCACTTTGCCGGAAGAATGCCTTGCCTCGCGCTTGAGCATCTCCTCCATCAGGCTGTTCTCCGCCTGAGCGCCGTCCTTGCCTATACGCTCAGCGTTTTCGCCCTTGAGGGCAACGCTCTGTAAAGCCGAATTGTTATTGTCGCCATCCTTGCCGATATTCATCACGTTCTCACCCTTGAGCGCAACGCTCACACCGCCGGGGAGGATGATGGTCACGTTCTTGTCGCTGTCCTGTTCTGTGATTATCCCCTTGAGAACAGAGCCGTTCTTCAGCGTCACCACATCCAGATCCGAGCCTTGTCCAAAGGCAATTCCCAGAAACACAAATAGCATACAACATATCTTAAGATGTTTAAAAACCGAACACCTATGGAAATTCATGCGCCCCCTTGTCTTGAATGTTCTTATATAAGATAGGAGTTGATTGTTTTTATCGCAAATGTAAAGTGAGTATCATATGAAAGCCCAATGCTCAAATTTCGTTAATCAACTGCGCGTCCGACCATGCCCGGTCATCTATCTAAAGTCCCTTGATCTGCGCAGTCCATCTCCCATCTGCCCCCAATCCCTGAATCCCGAAAATCCTGATTCGGACGCTTATCGATCCTCAATTCGAAACGCAGGGCAGCGGTATTTTGCACAACAAACTGTTTTCGAATAACCTATGTAGGGGCAGACCCGTGTGTCTGCCCTTCTAGGATTGGTTTAGCAGTCGCAGGATTTATACATCTCCAATACCAAAGGTTGAAACCCCGCAGTTTGCGACGTATGGAGAAAACCTGCGTGGCTTGACATTCTTTGAATGTCATGCCCGGGGTTACTGAATTGCACCCCTTCAGGGTGCTAAGACTTGTAGACCGGATTCGCAGGATTGCTGAGTTTTAAAATACTCAATGGGCCAGGGGGGAATCGTTGGCCTTAACCCTGGGAAGCGTTAAGTCCTCGAACTTTTCTCCCTTCGGTCGAAAACTTCGCACTATATCTTATTTCGGAGGTTCGATTTTATATTTGCTTGAATGTTTTGCGGTGGGGGCAATTTCTGTGTTTTAAAAATACAATATGGGCCAGGGGGGAATCGAACCTCCGACCTCATGCTTATCAGTTACATGTCGGTTCAAAGGCTGTTTCCTTTGTTTAGGCACTTCTGACCATTTATCAATAACTTACGAGTGCAATGGGATGCAAGACGATAGCTCGTGAATGCAGTTTTGCGGTACATATTTTGCGGTACGACTCGTAAAGTATTGAGTTCAAGTTTTCAATTCTCTCTTATAGTATATGCATAACTTGGCTTTTGTCAATATGTGTATTAGAAGAAAAGCCCCCATTGAGGGGGCATCTCTTATTGGGTTGGTCTTGAGCTGTGGTCTTTGCTTCTCTGTCAATGCTATCTCGAAGGGATAGCCTGAGTATGACCTCTGTGACGTGTCGGTCTTCACCCCCACAGGTGTGGGGAATACGGATGGGGTGTCCTTAGATTTGTCAAGTACTTTCGGTTCACCCCCACGAGTGTGGGGAATACGATATATTTTCACGAAAAAACTTGACTTTTGAACGGTTCACTCCCATGGGTGTTGGGAATACTATATATGTATAATCGGTAAAAGCAAGGAAAAACGGTTCACCCCCACGGGTAGGAGTTTTCGCCTGAAAGGCGGAAATCTCCAGCTTCTTAACAATTCCGGCGGACTTCAAAGAAGTCCGTTGTTAAGAAGAGGGGAAGACGCATAAATCAAGTTTCGTTAATGCATAAAGCCCACGGGTGTGGGGAATACGCTTCCTATGTATCGAGAAATCATAAAAGCAACGGTTCACCCCCACGGGTGTGGGGAATACGAGATAACAGGCTGCCTTTTTGGTGGCATAGGCGGTTCACCCCCACGGGTGTG
>NPID01004543.1_pt1 | contig 12325 bp, 10 predicted proteins | sample 8637491 | NCBI WGS metagenome assembly NPID01 (sample SAMN07420843, study PRJNA396082) | bioreactor metagenome | isolation source: sample BA6 brine-fed electro-methanogenic bioreactor BA | place: Japan: Kochi | collected 2016-06-14 | reverse complement strand
ATCCGTTTTAGTTTATCAAATATTTCTTTATTCGGAAAATCTTTTAAGTAATCAACAATCTCACCGCTTTTAGCATCAAAAAATATTTTTAGTAAAACACTTCTTCTTTCAATTTTATCTCTTTTTTCAAAAAGATTATTAATTAACTGAACCATTTTATTTTGTGCTTCAGCTTTATTTGTTGAGTATAAATCCAAACCGTTAAAATGATATTCAAAAAAATCTTGCCTGAATTGCTGAAAATTTGCATTCGTAATATTTTCTATAAATCCCCGTTTGTTGTATGATTCACTTGATAAGGACCATCCGTCGGAAAATCTGCTTGATCCTCCTAACACAGAAATCTCAAAAGCTTTTTGAAAATATTGTGTCCCGCCCAAAGGTTCAAACGAATCCATATCATAAGCAATAATTAGGTATGCATAAAAATCTAAAAAGCTTGTTAAAGGATCAAAATCAGTTTGATTAAAATACAAAGCTTGTCCTTGTTCATATTTAAACTGCCATTTCTGATCTTGAATTCTTAACATAAGAGAACTGTTATGACTTCTATAAATTGGTCTCTGACTTGTAACAACAACTTGTGCAGTATATGTTAAATCGTCATTTGCACCCATAAAAAATATTGTAAATGAACATTTTATTGGCTCACCTTCCCAAACCAAATCTGTAAAACTGGTGTTGTTAAGATAATCTTCAACTCTTCTTGAAAAATCAACAAGTCTTTCTTTTCCCGAGGTTTCCAACTGTTCATAATTTACAGTTACGGTTGCAGCTAATTCTTTTGAACTAAGTATGTTTATCAATGAAATAAAGATCAGAAACATCAAACTGAATCTTTTCATAAAATAATCCTTATTGTTTTTATAAATATTAATTTGAATTAAACAAAATTTTTATTTAAAATAAATTATGTTAAATGTAAGATACATAGTTTTAAGTCTTCTTATAATATTTGCTAATATACTTTCTCAAATTAATCCCGGTTCCCGTCAAATTGCTTTAGCAAACTCTGATGTAGCATTAAGCAATGATGTGTTTTCAATTTTTAACAATCCAGCAGGTTTAGCACAAATTAAATGGACTGAAATCGGAATATACTATTCTCCTTCTCCATTTGGAATAAAAGAACTGGCAAACGGCTATGGTGCAGTAACACATAATTTTAATTTCGGTACAATTGCAGCCGGATTTTCTTTTTATGGTTTTGAATTATACAAAGAACATAAACTAAGTTTAAGTTATGCAAACAACTATAAACAATTTTATTTTGGAATTTCAGTTTTTTATAACACAATTGAAATAGAAAAGTACGGAAACGATAATTCATTGTCACTTAATTTAGGCGGATTAACTTACGTAAGTAATTCTTTTAGAATTGGCTTTTCAGCTCATAACATTAATCAAGCTACATTTGGAAATGAGGAAGATCAGATTCCAACAATTTTTTCTGCCGGAGTAAGTTATGATGTTCTCTCAAATCTCACTTTAAATTCTGCAGTTGAAAAAGAATTAGAATATGATTTTTCTCTCAGAACCGGTATTGAATATAACATCATTAAATATCTTTCTTTGAGAGTAGGATTTAATAATTACCCATCAACTTACACAGCCGGAGTTGGAATTAACTTTTTATTCTTCAATCTTGACTATGCAGTTTTTACTCACGAATATTTAGGATTAACTCATCAAGCCGGATTAATAATTCATTTTGGTGATGAAACACCCCGAAGTCAAAAAGTAAAATCCTTTATAAATGATTAAGAAATTTCTGCTCATATTTAATTTTACTGCGTTATGCTTAACTGCTCAGATTGATTCATTATCAAATTACTTTGATGCAGTATTTATCTATATGGAAAAATCTTCCTTAATTGATGAAGATGAAGAGACAACAATTTTTGAATCGGTAGAAGAATTATTACGCAATCCAATTAACATTAACAAAGCACAAGTTGATGATTTACTTCAAATTCCTTTTCTAGATTTTTCTTCTGCAAATTTTATTATTGCATACAGAGATTCAAACAAACAATACTATTCAATTAACGAATTGTTTTTGATTGATGAATTATCATCGGAGTTGGTAAATATTTTAAAGCCTCTCTTAACTACTTCTGAAAAAGAAATAGTAATTACGGAACAGAAATCCTTCTTAAATTTCATCGGTTCCAGAAATAGACTTGTTAACGATATCGAAACTAGAGAAGGATATTCGAAAGGAAATTACTTAGGAAATAAANNTATAATAGAATTCAAGCTTCTGCAGATAAATTTTTTGTTAATATCACTCAAGAAAAAGATGCCGGAGAAAAATCATTAACCGATTTTTATTCTGCCTCATTCAGCATTTCAGATTATTCTTTTGTTAATAAAATTATTTTGGGAGATTACAATTTAACTTTTGGTCAAGGATTAACACTTGCAAAACCGTTTGGTTCAAGAAAAGGAAGTTTTGCAACTTTATCGGTTTTAAAGAATCAAAAAAATCTTTCTGAATATACCAGCAGCGACGAAAACAGATTTTTTAGAGGTGCAGCAGGATATTTTACTTATTCAAATTTTGGTTTGACACTTTTCTATTCAACAAATAAAATTAGTGCAAATCTAAATGGTGAAAACAAAATTACATCCTTAAAAGAAGATGGAATTTTCCGAACCGAATTGGATATAAGCAAAAAACATAATACCAAACTTAATACCTTAGGCAGTTCAATTAATTATTCACTTAATAAATTTAAGATCGGTTTCCTTTATCAAAATTTATTTTACAATAACTCATTCTCAGAAGATTATTCGATTTACATAAAAGATAAAAACAGATTCAGTTTTTACTCTTTAGATTACTCAATAAATTTTGATGATCTTTTTGTCAGCGGAGAATTTAGTTACAACGGTTTGAGTACTGCTTCTATCAATAATCTTTTCATTAACATTAGCAGAAGATTTAAACTGATAACTTCCTTTAGAAATTATCCTTCTAACTATTATAACTTTTTTGCAAATGGTTTTGGTGAAAGATCAAATACTCAAAATGAGATTGGCTTTTATACCGGCTTTCAAGTTTATACTGACTTTGGAATTTTTGATGTTTATTATGATCAATTTCAATTCCCAAACAAAAATGAAAACAAATTCCAATTTTCCGGAAATGAGTTAAGTCTTTTTTATCAAAACAAATTGAGCAGAAATTTTTCACTAAACTTTAGAATCTTTATAGAACAAAAAGATGATGAATTTATTGAAACTACAATTCAAATAGGAAAATCAAAAAGAGAGAAAGTAAGAACTGACCTTATTTATTTTGCCTCAAAAAATCTTAGACTCAAAACCAGATTTGAACTAAATTATTTTTCTCTTGATGAAGCCAGCATTAATGAAAATGGATATTTAGTTTATCAGGATATTAACTTAAATCCAATTCCGCATTTAAAATTTTACGGTAGAATAATTGTGTTTAAGACCGATAGTTTCAATACAAGAATTTATGAATTCGAAAATGATTTAACCGGCACATTTTCCAGTAAACCTTTATTCGGTGATGGTTTTAGATGGTATCTACTAATAAAATATCAGATTTTTAATCAATTGGAAATCGCATTAAAATACAGTACTACAATCCGCACAGATGTTGAATCTATAAGCTCCGGAAATCAAGAAATAAGAGATAATTCCGAGAGTGTTTTATCACTTCAAGTTGATCTTCAATTTTAGTATGAAGACAAATAAAAATTAAAGATCCAGCTTTTACTTGTTAGTTTATATCATTGTCTATAATTTTGAATGACTAACATTCAATAATAATACAAGGAAGTCCGTAATGAGAACAATAGTAGCTCTACCCGGTGATGGAATTGGAAAGGTAGTATTAGACGAATCAATTAGAGTATTAAATGCAGTTGGATTTGAAGCAAATTATGTTCATGGTGATATCGGCTGGGAATTTTGGTGTAAAGAAGGAAATGCTCTCCCTGAAAGAACAATTAAATTATTAGAAGAGCACAAAATTGGTTTGTTTGGTGCAATAACAAGTAAACCTAAAGATGATGCAGTAAAAGAACTTGCTCCAGAACTACAAGATAAAGGTTATGTTTATTTTTCTCCGATTGTTGGTTTACGTCAGCATTTTAATTTGGATATTTGTGTTCGTCCTTGCAAAGCATTCAAAGGAAATCCACTTAATTTTATTAGAAAAGATGGCAAAGGGGGATTTGAAGAACCTGCTGTTGATGCTGTTATTTTCAGACAAAATACAGAAGGAATGTATGGCGGAATTGAATGGACAAATCCACCAAAGAATGTTAGAGATGCATTTGAAACTCATCCAAAGATGAAAGGATTCAAACATGTACCAAGTGAAGAAATGGCAATCTCAACAAGAATTGTAACTAAGAAAGCTACGGAAAGAATTATAAGAGCTGCATTCGAATATGCAAAAAAATTCGGTTATAAAAATGTTACAGTCTGCGAAAAACCAAATGTACTAAGAGAGACATCGGGAATGTATCTTAAAACAGCAAAGCAAATTGCTAAAGAATTTCCTGGAATAGATTTATGGGATACAAACATTGATGCACAAATGATGTGGCTGACAAAGAATCCCGAGAACTACGGTGTATTGGTTTCTGAAAATATGTTTGGAGATATTATAAGTGACGGCTTTGCCGGTCTGGTTGGTGGATTAGGTTTTGCTTGCAGTGCCAACATTGGTGATGAAGTTGCAGTTTTTGAACCAACACATGGTTCAGCCCCAAAATATGCTGAATTAAATCCTTCAATTGTAAATCCAATTGCAATGATTTTAAGTGCATGTATGATGTTGGATCATATTGGTGAAAATGATAAAGCAGAAAAAATACGCAAAGCAGTTGCAGAAGTTATTGAAGAAGGAAAAGTTAAAACATACGATATGATGAAACTTAGAGGAAGCGCAAAAGCAATTGGAGAAGGAGCCGCAACAACCCAGCAAATGGGAGATGCGATAATTGAGAAACTAAAGTAAGAAGCTAGAAGTAAGAGGTTAGAAGTGATAGAGCTTAGTCATAAAAAATTAAAGGTCTGGCTTAAAAGTAAAAAATTAGTTTTAGAAGTTTATAAACTAACTACAAACTTTCCAAAATCTGAAGTTTATGGAATTACTTCTCAATTAAGACGAGCTTCAATTTCTATCATTTCTAACCTCTCAGAAGGTGCTTCTAGAAATTCATCACAAGAGAAAAAACGATTTTTTGAAATTTCAAGATCATCATTGGTAGAATTAGATACACAAATTGAGATTTCTATAGAACTTGGATTTCTCAATCAAATAGAGATTGAAAATTTGTCTAAACTCTCAAATGAGGTTTTTGCAATGTTGACTAATTTAATAAAGAGATATGAAAAATAAACTTCTTACTTCTAACATCTAACTTCTTACTTGGAGAGAAAAATGAGAGAAAAAATTAAAAAAATATGGCCCGAAATTGAATGGATTAAAGATTCGGAAATCAAAGAAAAAACTTATCAGTGCTGGGAATATGCAATTGAGAATAGTCCCTTGCAGCCGGAAGATTTAGAAACAATCCCCTTTTCCCTATTGATTAATAACTGTGATATATCATTTATGAATCACAAAAGAACTGCTGTTCATCTTTCTGTTGAAATTGCAAAAATTATGGAAAAGAATTTTGATAAGGATGTAAAAATAAATTGGGACTATCTAATCTCTGGTGCAATTTTAATTGATGTTGGTAAATTACTTGAATATGAAAAAATAAACGGTAAATTAACTACAAGTAAAGACGGTAAATTATTACGGCATCCCTTTAGCGGAGTAGCGATTGCCGACAGATTTGATTTGCCTGCTGAAGTTCAACATATAATTGCGTATCATTCTAAAGAAGGAGATTTAGGTAAACGAACTATAGAATCGATAATTGTTCATCACGCGGATTTTGTAAGTTTTGAACCATTTAAAAAAGATACTTGTCTAAAAATATAAACTTTGCGTCTCAGCGTTTTAGCGGTTCAAAAATAAACCTCAGAGACGCAAGGAGCGCTAAGGAGTAAAGATTAATGTCCCAAAATCTAATTGAAAAAATAGTACAAAAACATGCCGTTGGATTGGCGAATAATGAAATCGTAAAAAGCGGTGATTTTGTATCCATCAAACCGGCTTATGTAATGACGCACGATAACACTGGTGCCGTAATTCCTAAATTTAAAAGTATTGGTGCAACTAAGCTTGCAAACCCACGTCAAGTAGTTCATACTCTCGATCACGATATTCAAAATAAATCTGAAAAAAATTTGGAGAAGTACAGAAAAATTGAAGAATTCTCTAAATCGATGGGATGTGATTTTTATCCTGCCGGACGAGGCATTGGACACCAAATAATGATTGAAGAAGGATATGCTTGGCCCGGCAAAATGTGTGTTGCATCGGATAGTCATTCAAATATGTATGGTGGAATCGGTTGTTTGGGAACTCCAATCGTAAGAACCGATGCCGCAGCAATTTGGGCAACAGGCAGAACTTGGTGGCAAATACCGCCTGTTGTAAAAGTTGAACTTCGTGGCGATTTGGAACCTGGTGTTACCGGTAAAGATGTCATTATAGCTCTAAGCGGCTATTTCAACAAAGACGAAGTACTTAACACAATTATAGAATTTACCGGAAGCGGTGTTGCAAACCTAAGTATCGATCAACGATTAACAATAGCCAATATGACAACCGAATGGGGAGCACTCGGCGGCCTATTCCCTATCGATAAAAAAACTATTAAGTGGCTGCGCTCTCGTGCCAGGTTTATTGCGAGGCGTGGGCTCGAAGGTGTTCCCTCGGACGCTGACGGCAAGGGTAAGCACCCGAGATTAAATAAAGAAAGAATCGATGAACTTGAAAAAGAACTGCATAACCTTAAACCTGATGGGGACGCTTTCTACACAAAAGAAATTACAATTAGTTTAGGGTCAATTGCACCGTATGTTGCCGGTCCGAATTCAGTAAAGGTTATGAAATCCGTTAAAGAGTTGAGAAAAGAAAAAGTAAAAAATGATAAAGCATATTTGGTTTCTTGTGTTAACAGCAGGTTGGAAGATATTGGACAGGCGGCAAAAATTATTGAAGGCAAAAAAGTTGCTGAAGGTGTTAAGTTTTATATTGCAGCAGCGTCAAGTGAAGTGCAGAAAGAGGCTGAACGTAAAGGCTATTGGCAAAGTTTATTAGATGCCGGAGCAATTCCGCTCCCTCCGGGATGCGGTCCTTGTATCGGATTGGGAACAGGATTATTGGAAGACGGCGAGGTAGGAATCTCCGCAACTAATAGAAATTTTAAAGGAAGAATGGGTTCGCCAAATGCGCAAGCTTATTTAGCATCGCCGGGTGTTGTTGCCCAATCTGCCGTTTCGGGATACATTGATTATGGCTTCGAAAGCGGTGAAGAAAAAATTCGTGCAGATATTAAACTCAACACTAAACCAAAGGAAAAGAAGCCCGAGATTAAAATTATTGATGGATTTCCACAAACAATTACGGGACGATTGGTTTATTGTTATCAAGATAATTTAAACACGGATGGAATTTATCCCGGCAAATATACATATCAAGATGATTTTAAACCCGAAGACCAGGCGAGAGTTGTTATGGAAAATTACGACCCCGAGTTTTCAAAAAATATTAAAGAAGGTGACATTCTCGTGGGTGGTTATAATTTCGGTTCGGGAAGCTCGCGTGAACAAGCCGCAACAGCATTAAAGTATAGAGGGATTCAGTGTGTAATAGTCGGCTCTGCAAGTCAAACTTTTCAACGTAACGCGCTAAATAATGGATTCTTAGTCATAGAATCACCAGAACTTTCGAATTACTTAAAAGAAAAATTCGGTAAAGACAAATTAACAGTATATACGAATATCAATGCAGAGGTTAATTTCAAAAATTCCACAATAATTGCCGAAGGAAAAAATTTCGAGATCAGCGCCGTTGGTACTGCTGCACAAGAGTTAATAGTTTTAGACGGATTGGAAAACTGGGTGAAAATGAATTTAACAAAATAATTGGTACTACTTTTAATCATAGTGATCGGTTAATCTATTTATCAGATCTAATTAACAAGTATTTTCCAAAATTAACTTGGATTAAATTCACATAATCAATTTAGTTATCAATTCATATTAATATTTGCTATTTTTTAGTAGGATTAGTTATTAGTGGTTTGTAAATTATGAAGAAAGTGAATTTGAAAAAATATTATTCCCTTTTATTCATCTTAATTTGCTTTGCTACTCCACAAATATTTGCGCAAACTCAAGCCTTGATCCAAAACGGAAAACTGAGGATGCCTTTTGATCATAAAGGTATTTTCTCCAGTGTTTGGTATAATCAAACTACGTCTACTAGATACGATTCCGTTTATATAATCTATTCAAATGGATTCATACTGAGTGGAATTAATAAGAATTCATTTTGGACTAATTCACAATTTTCTGGAGCGTTATTTTATGATTATTTACCTGGAAGTTACCAATCATCAAAAAATGATTCATTAAAAGTAATTTATAAAGTCAGTAAACATGACCCACCTTTTGGTGAATCTTGGCAAAAATATAAAGGGGCTGTAATTCAAGGTGCAGATTTTTATGACGGGAATAATGATGGAGTTTATAAACCAATTGATTTAAATAAAAACGGTAAATGGGATATGAACGAGGATATGCCTTATATATTTGGAGAAGAAACATATGTTTTTACTTATCATGACGGGGCTCCTCAAAGTGAACGTCGTTTCGATGATCAAAATCCCCAAGGAATAGAAATAACAAATTATGTCTATCATTTTAAAAACGATATGAATCTGAATAACATAATTTTTATTCGCTATCAAATTAAAAATACAGGAATGGTTGCCGAGAAATTTGATTCAGTTTATTTTGGTGTTTTTGTTGACCCAGATATTGGAGTTGGGGAATATTTTCACACAGATGATCTTTTTGGGTGTGATACTTTGAATAATTTAGCTTTTACATACAGCGACGAAAATGATACTCCGGATAGTTCTTATGCTCTCGTAAGTCAATTACTTCAAACTCCTATTGTTAAGTCCGAAAACCCAAATTCTTACGCTGTTGATTATACACCAGTAGCAAAAATAGACACTCTAAGAAATTATAAAAACCAAGAGATGAATAGTTACTATAATAGTTTGCGCACCCATATCCGGGACTATGAAGTAGATGATGCTTTTTATTATAGAAATAAACTAATTTATGGAGGAGTGTTTGAAGATTATGGTCCTTACGAGAATACTATTCCTTGTTACTGGGATACGGGAGAATTTTATGGAATAGAATGTGACCAAGTTAATCCGAATTATGTCTTCTCGGGGGACCCAATTCAATTAGAGGGTTGGGTTGACAATTCTCCATCAGATCAGCGATATATTCAATCAACAGGTCCGTTTGAACTTGAAGTTGGGAAATCACAAAATATTTTAATTGTATATAACATCGGAAAAGGAACTTCTTCCCTTGAAGCATTAAAAGATGCAAAACTAAGAGCAAAATTAGTTAATACTTATTATGCAGATTTTATTGAATCAAATTATTTCCAGCAAGAATTGGAAGCACAAAATAAAACAGAAAATATCAACTATGACTTTGTTCTTTATCAAAACTACCCAAACCCATTTAACCTTAGTACTACGATCAAGCTTAACATTGAAGGAAATTCAAAATCCATTAAAGACGAAAGTAAAAATGTGGTTATTAAAGTATACGATATTTTAGGAAGAGAGGTAAAAACTTTATTAGATAAAAAGCTTCAACCTGGTGTTTATGAGATAGAATTTGACGGAAGCAATTTGAATAGCGGGATTTATATATACAGAGTACGTCAAGGTGCAAAATTCCTTCAAAATAAAATGCTTCTATTAAAATAGCTGATGTATTTGTTTTATGACAAGGTATTTATATTTTTGATATAAAAAAAAGATTTTAATATCCTATATAATAAAAAATCTTCATTTTAAGTTCTATTGACTCAACAAATGTGCAAAGCATTATAAAAACAAAACGAGGCAGCCAATGAAAATAACACATGAATTTTCTACTCCTCGCAACATATTCGAAAAACTTATCCGCGATTATGAACAGCTTGATATTCGCGTGAACGGAGATAACATTTTTAACTTTGTCTCCACGGCACATCATCTGCAAGAATGGATTAAGAGAGCGCCTATTCACTCAACTCAGCAAGGTAAACGTTTAGTATCAAAAGCTTCATCGGAAAAGTGTATTAAACTTTGTAAAGATATTGTGACCGCAAAAAAAACTTTTAAGGTGATTATTGACGATCCACGTGCTCAAGCAGAACCGGATTATACAAAGAAACCGAGAGTTAATGATGTGGAATACTATAATAAGGGGACTAAAGAATATAAACTGATTGTAGGGAATGAAGAATATGACCCCTTCGAATTGAAAGAAAATATTATGGACATTTATAAAACATACTTCCTAAAAAAGTAAGAAACTTACTGAGGAGATATATGGAAAAATCAATTTCTCGAACAATCTCGGAATTTGCAGTTAATCTTAAATACAAAGATTTACCTAATGATGTAATTAATGAAGTAAAAAGATTTTTATACGATTCAATCGGTTGTGCTTACGGCGGCTATAGTACAAAAGACGTAAATATTTTGCGAGATATTTACAAAGAGATGGGCGGTAAGGAAGAAGCAACATTAATCGGTTTTGGTGATAAAATTCCTGCTGTTAATGCCGCCCTTGTTAACTCGTTAATGATTCNNAACGATATATATTGGAAGGATGATCCTTCACATCCGTCAGATTTAATTCCGGCTGCTTTAGTTACGGCAGAATCAGTTGGTGCATCTATGGAAGATGTAATTGTTGCAATTGTTCTGGCATATGAGTTTGAACAAAGAATGTGTCTATTTGCAAAGCCCGGTGTGCGCGAACGTAAATGGCATCACGCAACTTTAACTCAATTCGTGTCCCCGGTTGTTGCCGGAAAAGTTCTCGGCTTAACTGTTGATCAAATGGTAAATGCAATAGGGATTAACGGTTCGCATAATCACACAATCGGCTGCCCGACTGCAGGAAAATTAACAATGATGAAAAATACTGTCGATCCGATGGCTGTACAGTCCGGTGTATTTGCTGCATTGATGGCTCAACGCGGTTACAGTGGGACTGAAAAAGTGTTTGAAGGAAAAGAAGGATTTATGGATGCATTCATTGGATGGAATGCGAAAGAAGAAAACATTAATCCAACAAAAATGAAGGGCCGCGATGGTGTTTCGGAATGGTCTTGGGATGTTGATGCATTGATTAAGGATCTTGGCGAGAATTATAAAATTCTAGAATGTGGAATGAAAGCATTCCCAACCGAAGCATTAACACACACTCATATCTCGTGCGTGCTTAACGCAATGATAAATAATAATTTGGAATATTCGGATATTGAAGAAGTAAAAGTGACCTGCTTTGCACAAGCGTATGATATTCTATTTGATCCGGCAAAATATCGTCCCGAATCTCGTGAAACTGCAGATCATTCACTTCCCTACTGTCTGGCAGCTGCAATTGTTGATAAAAAAATTACTCGACATTCATTTGACGAAGAGAAATTAAACGACCCGAGAATCTATGATGTGATTGACAAAATAAAAGGTGAACCATCAATTGAATTTGAAAAAATGTTTCCGGCAAAGCAGCCATCCAAAGTTGTAGTTAAAACCAAGGACGGAAAAGAATTTGAAGAATATATGGAATACCCAAAAGGTGATCCGCGCGAACCAATGACTGAAAAAGATCTTGACGATAAATTTGAAGGACTTGCATCAGATATACTAAGTAAAGAAAGACAGAAAGAAATCAAAAATGTAATATTTAATGCAGAAAAATATTCTGCTAAAGATTTTATGGAGAAATTGATTGTTTAATACTTAACCGCAAAGTCACAGAGACGCAAAGTCTTCTTTGTGCCATAGTGTCTTAGCGGTTTGATTTGAGGTTTATATGGCTGAAAAGAAAATCGGAATAGCAGGCAAACGAGGAAGTAATGTAAGATCAGACTGCTATATTGAAATTGAAAACAAGAAATCCGGCGGATTAAAAATTGATTTAAAGAGCAAAGTCGATTCGATGTTCGGTGATTCGATACGCGAGCAAGTAAAAGCTATGTCCGAATTTTTCGGATTAAAGAATGCAAACATTTTAATTGAAGATGCAGGCGCACTTCCTTTTACTCTAGCAGCTCGATTTGAACTCGCTGTTAAAAATCTCTTCCCGGAAATCGAGAAAGAATATTTACCTGAGTTTA
>NPID01002114.1_pt1 | contig 12330 bp, 10 predicted proteins | sample 8637491 | NCBI WGS metagenome assembly NPID01 (sample SAMN07420843, study PRJNA396082) | bioreactor metagenome | isolation source: sample BA6 brine-fed electro-methanogenic bioreactor BA | place: Japan: Kochi | collected 2016-06-14 | reverse complement strand
GAAGGTAGGCTTAACTTTAAACTCTAAACTTTAAACATTAAACCCTAAACCCTAAACTCCCCCCCCGCCACCCTCCATCTTAATCCATTCACCAAACAATTTTGTGATTTCCTCAACTAATGGGCTTAAAAAGCCAAAAAAAAGTTCAATTCTATTGTAATACATAAATTTTCAACTAATTTTACTTTAGAATTTCAAGCTATGTAAAAAATTGCAAAGCAAATTATTAACTTAACAAATAAACCTATGAGAAAATTAGTACTTGGAGCAGCCATGCTGCTTTTTGCCCAGTTTGGGTTCGGACAAGCCGTTAACGAATCAGCAATTATCCCTGTTTCTGTGACATTGAACGCTGTATCGAGGCTAAACATTGAATCGGGTGGAAACATTAAGTTTGTATTCACCTCTATTAACGATTACGCAACTGGCTTCACCGGTGAAACTGAATCATTTTACAGAACGCTTGTTAGCATCTCTTCATCTACCGACTTTAGCGTAAACCTTTACGCTGAGGGAGCCAATTTCTTACCTTCTGATGACGCAACCAATACTTTAGCCATTGGAAACTTGGAATACACTTTAGATTGGGTCGGTGAAGCGGCTAATGAACCTGTCGATTACACGACTGGCGCTTGGGCACAAATGACAGCCGCATCAGTTGCAATAATTGACAATTTAACCACACCTGGTAATGGTGGAGTTGCAGGTAGAGGTGAGGATAACCGCTTTGAAATTTGGTGGAGACTAGGTACTACCAATAACACACTTGGTACAATACTATCTCAAGGATCAAGTGTTTCTGCGGATCATTATGTTGCAAACATCTTTATTGAGTTAGTTAACTAAAACTAGCCATAAAAAAGGGTTTATACACGTAAGTGAGCCAATTAGCTTTGGCTCACTTATTAAGTTTGCCCAAACTATGAGAATACTAAAACTACTTTTCCCCTTACTTTTTTTTGCCTCAATAGCATTTGCGCAGGATCCTACGGGCAGTTTATCTATTATTGGGGGAAGTAGCGTAAATTTTCACGTTAATTCGCTAACAAAGTACGACGAGGGTGTTACCCTTGAGGGGTGGTCGAGGTTACGATTACGTTTCGACGATCCAGCTAGCCTTACACTTGGCTGGCGACTAAACCTTAAAGCAGAAACCCTTAGCATTATTTCCGATAGCGGAACCGATAATTTACCTCTAACTTCACTAGAAATTAGAGCTATTGATGTTACTGTGCTTGATGGAGCCTATAACGGGACAGCTATACCTAGCACCATAATACTTGATGGGAATTATGTGGAGCTGCTTTCGGATTCAGAAAGAAACAATATCGACTTAATTATTACTATTAGCTACGATTTGGGAACTAAAGTGGCTAATAAGCTGCTGGGTAGTACACCTGGGTATTATTATGTTGATTTAAGATATCAACTGATTCAAATTAATTGATGGTAACCTTAAAAAAATATATATCGATTACTTTTTTACTTCTATCGATTATACTTCCGCATAAGGGTTATAGTCAATACTTCCTATACAATACCGAAACCACCAATATCGATTTATCCTTCCTAAAAGAGAGCGTTGAAACCGAGTCGAACAAATCATTCTTCAACGTAATAACCATAAAGAATAACGGTGTAAAATCAGAGTCGTTTACCCTCAATATAAGTGTACCCCAAGGGTGGAAGATTTTAGGAGAAGACCAACAGGAAATATTTATAAACCCGCAAGACTCAATTATTGTTCCTTTAAGAGTTTCTACTCATGGAAGAGTTAAGGGTGACATTGGATATTCTGTAATAGCATCAATTACCGACTCAAGAGGCAATACTATAAAAAACGAATACTGCTTTGTAAAAATAAAATCAAAAGAAGATTTAAGAATTTCTGTACCATTAGGCGTTAACTATTTTGACCAGAAAACAAAACTCTCCAATTTTTCCGTTAACATCTCAAACAATGGAAACAAAGAAGAACTGATTAACTTTACTTTTGAACTTGACAAAGGAATTGGCATTACCGAAGCTTTTCTTGAAAGTTTTTCCAAGGATGTAACCATACCTCCTTACACTGACTCTACTCTTCATTTTACCGTTCGGCTTAATGATAATTTAATCGAGGGTCGAGAATCGTATAGATTAGCACTAAATGCTACATCCCCATCTCGCACATACTCCAGTTCTGTTTGGTTTAGATCTCTAAAACCAGCATACAACAACTATATCTCACCAATGGATAAGATGCTTATCGTCGAACTTGTGGCTCAAGGGTTGATGAGTGAAGGGCGTAAACCTAACTATGTGGTATTTGCTCAAGGTAAAACACTTCTGAAAAACAATAACGATATTTACTACAAATACAGAAACCTTTCATCGAAAAGTCCTGAGGATTTTTACAAATACAACCAAATGTATTTGGGCGCAAACATTAACAAATGGAATATTGAAATTGGCGATCTTTTCTTTAATCAGGAGAGTTCCTTGCTTGGCCGAGGTTTAACTTTAGGTTATAACGGAGATAACTTACTAATTAAAACTCTTGCAAATAAAAATAGAAGAAGTGATATTACAAATTTAGCATTTTTAAGTACCTATAGTTTCTTTAACCGTAACAAACTTGAACTAAACATACTTTACAATAAAGAAGAAACCAGGAATATTGAATCAATAATTGCAAGTATTGGTTCCAGATTTAAACTTGGGAGTCATAGCTTTTACACTTTTCTTGCACTAAACCCACTAAAACGAAGTATTAATAATACTGATAACCAATTTGAATACAGTGGAGAAATTAGGTACAGTTCAACTTATAAAAGGCTTAGAAATTCGTTAAGAGTAAGATATGCAACTCCAATATATTACGGTCATTACAAAGGTCGCTTAATAGGAAATTTAAACTCATACTTTGAGTTTAACAAGACAAATAGGCTAAACCTATTTAGCGTTATAAACAACAATACTAACCCAATATTTCAGGAAGAAAGTATTCTTTTCAACAGCATTAACAATAATTTTAGCACAAGGTTATTGCACAGCTGGGATATTACACCGAAAGTTAATTTCTTTTATGGTCCAGGGTTTGAACAATACACGAAGAATCAAATATCAGGAGACTTTTTATATGATAATCTTTTCCAAACAAGAATATATAGCGGACAAACTGGAGCAAGGTTTCGTTTCGATGATCCAAATACAAGCCTTTCAACAAAAATAACAATTGGTAATGTAAATGTTATCGATTTCCCTTTGCTTTTTGGCGATAACCCTGGATTATACAAACAGCAAAGACAATACAATATTTATTATTTCGATGTAAACTATAGAGCAAGAAAATGGTATTTTATTGCAACCTATGAATCTGGACCAAGAAACATATACTCCCAATTCAACTACTTTTACATAAGCAGGTCGACAAGGACATTGCGCTTAATGCCCACATACACTTCATTTCTTTATAAAAACATACTTCATTTGGATGCTAGAGTTGCATTCAGTAATGACATGATATTGAAGAATTCATTTATCAATACATCGCTTTTATTCACCTGGTACTTACCAAATGATTGGACAGTAAAAGCCAATACATATTACTCTGTAACAAACAGAAATACTGACAATGGTGTTGAAACCTTTCAGAGCCTATACCTTGAAGCTGGCATAAAAAAAGAAATAAATTTTGCTCACCCTCGGGTTAGATATTGTGATTTAACCATTTCGATTTTTAAAGATTTTAATGGAAACTATAAAAAAGAACCTAACGAACCTGGTATTCGTGATGTAATAGTTACACTTACAAGAGAGAACACCAATAGCAACGAGAGGATTCCAGGAGATATTAGCAACATTGAACTAATGAGCAATTACCTTGGAGAGGTAAGTTTCACCGATATTCCAAATGGCAGATACAAGGTCCAGTTCACGCCAATTGGTAAAGATGTTGGTACATTCTCGAAAGCAACCGAAGAGCTAACCATAAACCTTCAAGAGGATAAAACAGAGTTCTTCCCGTTTGTGGAGAAAAACAAGGTATTCGGTAAGATTATTCTTAATCGTAGTCGATTATCGGGCTTAGGAAAGGTTGATGTTTCAAACGTGCGGATTACGGCTACCGATAGCCACGGCAGATCCTTCTCCACCCTAACCAACAGTAACGGTGAATTCACCCTTTTCGCGCCAGTTACCGATGAGTATATTGTTACAATTAACAACATCTTTTACGAAAACTTCGACCTACGCCAAAATAACTTTGTGGTTCAGTTTAATGGTTACAAGCAGTTTGAGGTAAACTTTGTTTTCGACGAGAAGGTACGCCGCATTAACTTTGCCGCAACCGATTCGGATCTTAGAACTGGCATACAACAGGTACGCAGAACTACCATATCGGGTACAATTAAGGATGCTAACACCCAGCAACCCGTTAGGGCTAAGGTTAACCTAATTAATACGCGCACCAATGCTGTTGTAACGTCAACCAACTCAAGCGCTACAAGTGGCGAGTACACCATGAGCTTTATTGCTGGGGATAACTATCTGCTCGAAGTTGTTGCTGATGATTACTGGTACTTGTCTGAAAACCTAATACTACAACAGGTAACCACATTTATGAATATTAATAGAGACATCCTGCTTAAACCTGTAACGGTTGGGTCAAGCATCGATCTCAATATTCGTTTCGATGTGAATAGCTCATTCCTAGCACCCGAATCGGTGGCTGAGCTTAACCGACTAATCCGTCAGCTTAAGGATAACCAAACCGTACGCATTGAAATTCAAGGCCACTGCGACGATCTCGAAGCCCTTCAACAACCCGGTATTGCACTTGAACGCGCCAACGCCGTTGGTAAATACTTGGTCGAAAATGGCTTCAGTAACTTTGAGCTTAAGAGCATGGGTAACACAATCCCAATATCAAGTAATGAGACGGAAGAGGGACGAGCCCAAAACCGAAGAGTTGGAATTGTTGTGCTGAGTAGGTAAGGAAAATGTTAAACGGTGAACGGTAAGCAGTAATCAGTGAATGGTGAGCGGTAAGAGGTGAGCGGTAAGTTAAAGTTCATTAACCTTGAGCCGTAGAAAGGTGTCGGTATGTTATTTTCGAATTACTTGAACAAATTTTGAAGGCATCAGCATTACAAGTACTACTTAAAAGTATTATGTATGGGTCATGCAAAAAGTTATCGAGACCTTGAGGTTTACAAGCTTTCTCGCGAACTCGCAAAGGAGATTTTCGAGATAACAAAAAAATTCCCCGCCGAAGAAAAATATTCATTAACTGATCAGATTAGACGATCATCACGCTCTATGGGCGCCCAAATTGCTGAGGCTTGGGCTAAACGAAGATATGAGAAGCACTTCATAAGCAAACTAACCGATGGTGATGGCGAACAGCAAGAAACCCAGCATTGGATTGAGGTTTCGTTTGACTGTAAATATATTTCCAAGGAAACAATGGACTTATTAATTGATAAATGTTCAAGTGTAGGAAAAATGCTAAGTTCAATGATAACAAAATCAGACCAATTCTGCCAAAATCAAAACCTTTAACAAACAATCACCGATTACCGATTACTATTTTCTAATTTCCAATCACAAAACTCCCCCAAAAAATGACCATTTCCTTTAAAAAATACCATGGCGCTGGCAACGATTTCATCATCATTGATAACCGAAAAAAAGATTTATCGTTATCAACCGAGCAAATTAGTTTGCTTTGCCACCGGCAATTTGGTATTGGCGCCGATGGCCTTATGCTGCTTGAGCCTCATAGCAATCTTGATTTCCATATGCGCTATTTTAACTCCGATGGCCTTGAGGGAACCATGTGCGGCAATGGCGGACGATGTATTGCAATGTTTGCTTTCAGCAATGGAATAGCCAGCAACAAAACCCTTTTTTGTGGTGCCGATGGTGAACATGCTGCCGAGATTGTTAACGAAAATACGGTTAGGCTTAAAATGCAAGATGTTTCGGAAATTAATACCGAGGATGAGCATTACATTATAAATACCGGCTCTCCACACTTTGTGCAATTTGTAGCCGATGTTGATCATGTAGATGTAACCTATCAGGGTAGGCTTATCCGCAAGTCGTATTTACAAAACAATGGCGGAGTAAACGCCAACTTTGCCCACTTTGTAGCCGATGGCATTAAGCTTAGAACGTACGAAAGAGGTGTTGAAGACGAAACCCTCGCTTGCGGTACTGGTGCCGTAGCCACTGCTATTGCAGCAAACCACTGGTTTAACGAAGATAAAAACACCTATGTTCTTTTTGCAAAAGGCGGAACGCTAAAGGTTTCATTCGAACGGGTTAGCGAATCGAGCTACCAAAATATATGGCTCGAAGGACCTGTGGCTCACGTATTTGATGGTTCAATAAATTTAAACAGATAGATAAGCTGCTTCGCATTATCACCGAAATTTAAGTTATTACACCTCTAGCTCTATTGCCATCCAAGCAATATCTTTGTACTTTTACGCCATCAAAAAAAACCAAAATGAACATTGCACTAATTGGCTATGGACGAATGGGTCACGAAATTGAGGCTATTGCCATTGAAAGAGGCCACTCAATAGTTCTAGCTATCGACAAGGAAAATGCACACGAGCTTAATGCATTAAACCTTAAGCCAGTTGACGTTGCCATAGAGTTTACGATTCCTACTACTGCCTTTAGCAACATCCAAACTTGTTTAATGGCAGGCGTTCCCACAGTTAGCGGAACAACAGGCTGGCTAAACAAGCTCGACCAAGCAAAGCAAATTGCGGAGCAAAACAATACGGCTCTCTTTTACGCTTCAAACTTTAGCATTGGTGTTAACCTGTTCTTAAAGGTAAATCAGCTACTCTCAAACCTCGTAAACAAGCACAACGGTTACGATGTGAGCATAGAAGAAATTCACCACACCCAAAAACTTGACGCACCAAGTGGAACAGCAATTTCTCTGGCTAATATTATAGCAAACGAAATTAAGAAGTACAATGGCTGGTCGTTGCTCCCCGAATTTTACGATGAGAAAATACCAATCAAGGCAGTTAGAGAAGGTAATATTCCTGGTACCCATTCGGTATTGTTCGATTCGGAACAAGATCAAATAATACTTACGCATAGGGCAAAAAGCCGCCGAGGATTTGCATTAGGCGCTGTGCTTGCCGCCGAATTTAGCGTAGGTAAAAAAGGTTTTTTAACAATGGATAGCTTACTTAAGGGGTAATAATTCGGCAAAAAGTACTAAACTTACCCCCAAATTACTGAGCATTAACAAATCAACTTATATAGATGATGGAAAAAATTAAATCGTTACTAAAAAACAGATACTTCCTGTTTGCTGTTTCAACAACCATATTTATACTTTGGGTTATATGGATTGGCAACTACTGGTTACTTTTAGGGTTACCCATTTTTATCGACTATCACATAACCCGCAAGGTTAACTGGACTCCATGGAAGAAAAGAGGCGAAAAAAAGCGCAGCGCACTTGTTGAATGGGTCGATGCCATAATTTTCGCCGTTATTGCTGCAACGCTTATCCGCATGTTTTTTATTGAGGCATATACAATTCCAACCTCATCCATGGAAAAATCGTTGCTTGTAGGCGATTACCTTTTTGTTAGCAAGGTAAGCTACGGCCCCAAATTACCAAACACGCCTCTTTCGTTTCCGTTTGCACACCATACCCTTCCGCTTACCAAAAACACCAAATCGTACGTTGAGTGGATAAAAAGGCCATACAAACGGTTAGCCGGTTTTGGCGACATTAAGCGTAACGATGTAGTTGTATTTAACTACCCTGAAGGCGACACGGTTATTGTTCAGTTCCAGTCGAACAGAAGCTACTACTCAGTTGTACGAGATATTGGGCGCGAAAGGGTTTGGCGTGAATACGATATAGTTGTTCGCCCGGTTGATAAACGAGAGAACTACATTAAGCGTTGCGTTGCCATTCCTGGTGATTCGCTGGTAGTTAAGCAAGGGCAACTTTACGTAAATGGCCAAAAACAGGAAACTATTGAGAACTTGCAGTACAATTATATTGTTAGAACAAACGGAACTGCAATAAACTCCAAACTCCTCGACAATCTTAACATTGCAAAAGCCGACCGGTTTTTCAACCCAGCAGGAGGTATTTACGAGTTGCCTCTTACATCCGAAGCATACAATAAGATTAGAGAGTTAAACAACGTGCACTCGGTGCTAAGATACGAAAGCACAAATCCAGCATTGATGTCAGATGCCATTTTCCCCCACTCACCTGAGTTTGCATGGACTGAGGATAACTTTGGCCCAATTTGGGTGCCAAAAAAAGGCGAAACAGTTACCCTCACGCTTGAGAACCTCCCACTATTTGAAAGAATAATTGACGTTTACGAGGAAAACGACATTGCCGTAATTGATAGCACAATACTGATTAATGATGAACCAGTCACATCGTACATGTTTAAAATGGACTACTACTTTATGATGGGCGATAACAGGCACAACTCGGCCGACTCAAGGTTCTGGGGATTTGTTCCAGAAGATCATATTGTTGGAAAAGCCTCGTTTATATGGCTTTCGCTGAATAAGGACAAACGTTTCCCTGCAAATATCCGTTGGAACCGATCGTTAAAAGGAATTAAGTAAGCAAAATAGGTAATAATAACGGCTGTCCGACGAGTATACTTTGCCTTTGCTGGCATTTTTAAATACTTATCGGACAGCCGTTTTACTATATTACGATAAAATCTCCAGCATATGGTCTTGCCCAATAACGCTAAGCGGATTAGCATTTTCGACAAAATGACCCGATAGCAATAGCTTACTCTCTTGCAGCTTACGAATTTTTTCCTCCACAGTATCCGCAGAAATAAACCGATATACAAATACGTGCTTATCCTGCCCTAAACGATGAGCTCGTGCAATGGCCTGATTCTCCACCGCCGGATTCCACCATGGATCGAGCACAAGGATATAATCGGCAGCAGTAAGGTTTAATCCCACTCCACCCGCTTTAATTGATATTAAAAACAGCTGCGTATTTGGGTCATTTTGAAAACGATCGACCACCTGCTGCCTATTTCGGGTTGACCCAATTAGCATTTCATATCCAAATGCTTGCGCATTTACATACTTTTCGATAATCCGCAAGTGCTTTACAAACGATGAGAAAATAAGCACCTTATGGTTCTCTTCTACTAAGGTCTCTATGGTTCGGCAAACCTCTTCAAACTTCCCCGAGTCGGCACTAGCATACTCCTCTATCATGCTTGGATGATTTGCAATTTGCCTCAACCTAGTAAGTCCTCTAAAAATTGATATTGATGATTGACCATAGCCGTTAGACTCAATGCTTCCAATAATCTGATTGCGAATTTCAGACTTCTCTCTCTCGTAGATTTTTTTCTGCTCATCGGTAAGGTTGCAGAACACCACTTGCTCGGAAAGCTTTGGCAACTCTGGGGCAACATCCTGTTTGCTTCGCCTAAGTATAAATGGTTTAACTAGCACCTTCAGCCTCTCTTGCGATTCTTCATCTCCCTCCTTTTCAATGGGAGTTATAAATTCATCGCGAAATTTTTTGTAGCTACCGAGCATTCCTCTGTTTATGAAGTTAAGCTGCGCCCACAAATCGGAAAGGGAGTTTTCAATTGGTGTTCCGCTTAGGCTCAAAAAGTGCTTTGCCTTTAAAAGCATTGCCGATCGGTACACCTTGCTCGTAGGATTTTTAATCGCTTGACTTTCATCAAGAACTACATAGTTAAAGGGAATATCTTTAAGCAGTTCTATATCATTTCGGAGAACTCCATAGGTTGTAATAACAATATCGTGACTTGCAAGCCAATTGAGCTGTTTTGTGCGAGTTGCACCAACAAACTGATAAACCGATAAACCTGGAGCAAACTGTGTTATCTCTCGTTGCCAATTAAAAAGCAGCGATGTAGGTACAACAAGCAACGATGTTTTGACCATTTGCAAATTGCTCTCATCAACATCTAAGGTTTGGGGTTGAGCACTCTCCTTATCATACTGGAGCATGGCAAGCGTTTGAATAGTTTTACCTAACCCCATGTCGTCGGCTAAGCATCCGCCCATGCCCAAGTTATTTAGCATTTGAAGCCAGAGCAAACCTAATTTCTGATAATCGCGGAGCGTTGCTTTAAAATCCTTTGGAATATCGCACGCTGTTTTAATAACATAACCCTCAAATTTCTCTTTTAGCTGCTTTGCCTCAGCGCATTCCACCTCGGCCTGATTTATGAATTGAAAAGCCGATCGTGAAACTTTAAGCCTTTCTCCATCGCCCTTTGCAACAGCCATTAAAGGCTTATACTTGGCAAACCACTCTTCGGGAATAATAAATACTTCTCCGTTGGGCAGCACAAACTCCCTTATGCCTTTTACAATATTTTTGCGGAGCATAATAAATGGGAACTGGTAATTTGAAAGCGTAACGGTACCAAACACGTCGAACCAGTCGTTTCCATAATTCGCTTTTAAATCGAGGTTAAAGTGTTCAATGTAAAAATTCGTTCGCATTGCCCTTTGCTCAACCTGAATTCCACTGGAAGCAAGTTGTTTCGCATTTCGGTTTATCCATTCAACTATATCATGCTCGGTTTGCATCCCTTTGGGCGCATACTCGGCACCTTGGTTGTTTTGTAATCCAAACGACAAGAGTAACCGCTTAATATCGCTCTCCCATTGCTCATTTCGTGCAAAACGCAAAAAGTTGTATTCGCCATTAATGTTAAGCACCACTTCGTTTTGAGCTTTTGTATGCCCTAGATAATCCTTAGCACCATACCTATAGTAAAGCATTAAAACTATACGTCCATTAAGAGAAGGTTCAAGTATTAGCAGTGCTTGCCTATTTCGTTCCTCATCAACAATTGAAAAACCATTTGCCTCAACAATGCTATTGCTGTTGCGTATGGTGTTCAGCACAAAAGTCTCAAAGTACTTTTGCTCAGCCGATTTAGGAATAACTACATAATCCTTACTAAAAAACGGGATAAGCTTTTTGGCATCGATGTCGATAAATCGGAGTATCTTCTTATCCAATCGAACTATGCAGGGCGAGTTGCTTATAACAACGGCGTTACTACACTTTAGCGTTAGCGTTTGTCCATTGCATAATGCTTTAAGTGAGTACTGCGTTTCGGTATCGGTTACCGCAAAGCGGAACACGGGCTTTGCATAATGCTCGCTATAGCCAAGGCTTTGATCAAGATATAGATTGTTAAACTTTTTATCGCGTAGAAAAACTGGGATTTTTTCGTTCACAATTATCTCAAAGCATTTTGCTATCCTTCGATTAACGTATGCTAGCACGTAGTTCCCAAACGTTTCGTCGCAGCTAATTGCATCGAAAAAGTGCGCTAACGATTTCTTTCCCTTGCCCAAAGTCCTATACAAGCTACTATCACTAATCTCATCGATAATACCAACAACTTTTTTTGCTGATGGGGATAGATATTCCTTCCACTTATCAGTATTCTCAGGGAATATGTTATCAGCTATGCTGAAAATTCCTCCCTCTTTACTCATTAGCTTAAGCATATGGGCTACCAAAACAGGACCAAGAAATTTATGATCCTGAAGAGAAATGGCAAAAAAAGCATCGTTCTTATCTAAAAGGTAATCGTACATAAAGCAAGGGAAGCGTTAAAATCGCTTAAGTTTTAAAAAATGGGTTTAGCAGAAAAAAATTGCTACACAAAACAACCTGCAAAAATAGTCCATTTATCAAACAAAAAAAGAAGTTTTACCAAGCAAAATCTCAACCTACTTTTAATCAAAGCAGAAAAAACATTGTTAATAAATTAGTATGCAAACAAATCATTCACGTCAAGAATATCTGATCAATCTTTGTTAACTTTACAAACCTAAATGCACACAAAATGACACATTTGAAGAAAGGTGATAAGGCTCCAGCTTTTACTGGAGAAGATCAAAATGGCAAAACCATTAGCTTAAATAGCTATAAGGGAAGCAAAATTGTGCTCTATTTTTACCCAAAGGATAACACCCCAGGATGCACTGCTCAGGCCTGCAATTTACGCGACAATTACGACAGCTTGCTAAGTAAAGGTTATAAAGTAATTGGAATTAGTGCGGACACGCAACAATCGCATCAAAAGTTTATTGAGAAGCACAGCCTACCATTTCCGCTTATTGCCGATACTGAGAAAGCGATAATTAAGGATTACGGCGTATGGGGCCCAAAAAAATTCATGGGAAAAAGTTACGATGGGATTCACCGAACAACCTTTGTTATTGATGAGCAAGGAATAATTGAAGAGATTATTGAAAAAGTGAAAACAAAAGAACACGCAAATCAAATACTATAAA
>NPID01020265.1_pt1 | contig 12332 bp, 8 predicted proteins | sample 8637491 | NCBI WGS metagenome assembly NPID01 (sample SAMN07420843, study PRJNA396082) | bioreactor metagenome | isolation source: sample BA6 brine-fed electro-methanogenic bioreactor BA | place: Japan: Kochi | collected 2016-06-14 | reverse complement strand
GCCATCCACGGCAACAAGAGCCAGGTGGCCCGGACGAAGGCGCTCTCGGATTTCAAAAAGGGAGCCATAAACGTAATGGTGGCCACCGATGTTGCTGCCCGGGGGATCGATGTTGACAACATTACCCATGTCTTCAACTACGATCTGCCCCTGGAGGCGGAGACCTACGTCCACCGCATCGGCAGGACCGCCCGGGCGGGCCTTGAGGGTTCGGCGGTCTCCTTCTGCAGCCCCGACGAGAAGGCCTACCTGAAGTCGATCGAGAGGCTTCTGGGGAATCCTGTCCCTGCGGTTCTGAATCACGACTTTCACAGCGATGAAGCCCTCCACTCCAACCTTCCGGCACCGAAGAACTTCGGCCGCGGCCAGAGCCGGGGACAGGGAAGAGGACCCGGCCGCGGGCCGGGCCGGGGAAACGGAGGACGCCCGGGCAATTCGGCCGGATCCGGCAGCCGCAGTAATGAACGGCGTGGCGGGTCGGGGAGGAGATAGCTCGTAAGCGGGCGGCGTACCGGGCTTCCTGGTATGCCGCAGCCAGCCTTGAATAGAATAATTCAGTGAATCAAAGATGCTGCTCATGCATACATATTGAGCGGGGCGGCAATCTGAAAACTCCCATCAGTTAAAAGTACTCCCTCTCTATCCGGTAAACTGCTTCTATTCCATTATGCCCCTGAAAACCTTGTGAGAGCTCTCCCCGCCCTTTATCATTATAAGAAGAGAAAATAACAAGTAAGGGAGAATGGTATGCAGAGAGCCGAAGGCAAGGGGCTGGCAATTCTGACCAGCGGAGGAGATGCCCAGGGAATGAACCCGGCGGTACGGGCGGTTGTCCGCACGGCTATCAAATGGGGTTTTGTTCCCTACGGCGTATTCGAAGGCTACCAGGGACTGGTGGACGGCGGCGAATATATTAAACGGCTGGACTGGAGCTCGGTGGGCGGAATTATCCACCGCGGCGGCACCATGCTGGGTTCGGCCCGCTCGAAGGATTTCCGGGAAAAAGAGGGGATGATACAAGCGGCCAGGAACCTGGTCGAACGTAATATAAGCAGTCTTATTGTCATAGGCGGCGACGGGAGCCTGATGGGGGCCGATGAGTTCCGGCGCTGCTGGGTGGAGCATCTCGATATTCTGGTTGAAAGAGGCGAGATAAAACCGGAGCAGCGGGAGAACAACCGGTTCCTGAAACTGGTCGGTCTGATCGGTTCCATCGACAATGATATGTTCGGTTCGGATATGACCATCGGAGCCGATTCCGCCCTGCACCGGATTACCGAGGCAATCGATGCCATAACCAATACCGCTTCAAGCCACCAGCGCGCCTTCGTTGTGGAGGTAATGGGCCGCAACTGCGGCTATCTTGCCCTGATGAGCGCCCTGGCCACAGGAGCCCAGTGGGTCCTGATTCCCGAGAATCCGCCGGATATCGACAATTGGGAAGACCGGATGGTAGAGATAATGAAAGAGGGCCGTGATGCCGGAAGGCGCTATGGAATAGCGGTGGTGGCCGAAGGGGCCCGGGACCGGAACGGCAAGCCGATATCCTCCGAGTATGTGGTGAATGTGCTGAAGGAGAGGCTTACCCCCGATACGCGTCTGACTATTCTGGGACATGTGCAGCGCGGCGGTTCGCCGAGCGCCTTCGACCGTTATATGGGCACCATGCAGGGTTATAAGGCGGTGGAAGCCATAAGCGGAATGAAAGGCAATGATCCGGCCCTGCTTATCGGAATGCGCAAGCATGCGCATGTGGCCGAACCCCTGATGGAATGTGTGCGTAAAACGCGCTCCATCAAGGATGTTATTGATAACAAACAGTATGCCGAGGCAATGAGGATGCGCGGAGGAAGTTTTACCGACTCCTACGATACCTTCCGTTCCATGATAAGCGCCCTCTCCCGAAACCCGGTAAGCAAGGATAAAGAGCTGCGCCTGGCGGTGCTGCACGGCGGTCCGCCGGCTCCCGGAATGAACACGGCGGTGAGGGCGGCGGTCCGGATCGGCCTGGATAACGGCCACAGGATGTATGGGGTGCGTAATGGATTCCAGGGCCTTATCGACGGAGTTATTTTTGAGATGCAGTGGATGAGCGTCGACGGCTGGGCATCGCAGGGCGGCAGCGAGCTCGGTACCAACCGCCGGGTCCCCGCCGGAGAAGAACTGGCGATGGCGGCCGCCCATCTGCGCAGCAACAGGATTGACGGCATCCTGATGATCGGCGGCTGGGACGGCTACGCAGCTGCTCATGAACTGCACCGACGGAGAGCGGAGTACCCGGAATTCAAGATCCCGATAATCTGTCTGCCGGCCACCATCAACAACAATCTGCCGGGTTCGGAACTGAGTATCGGTTCGGACACCGCCCTGAACACCATTATGGAGGCGGTAGACCGCATCAAGCAGTCCGCGGTTGCTTCGCGGCGGGTCTTCGTAGTGGAAGTGATGGGTCGTTACTGCGGCTACCTGGCGCTCATGAGCGCTCTGTCCACCGGAGCCGAACGCGCTTATCTGCATGAAGAAGGGGCTTCGCTGGAAGCGCTTCAGGCGGACATCAATACTCTGGTAAACGGTTTTAAAGGCGGAAAACGTCTCGGGCTCATGATCCGCAATGAACAGGTGAATGAGTTTTACACGGCCGATTTTATGCGGGCCATGTTTGAACAGGAGGGGCAGGGGCTCTACGATGTGCGGAGCATTATCCTGGGTCATCAGCAGAATGGCGGCAATCCGAGTCCTTTCGACCGGATCCAGGCCAACCGGCTGGCCAGGCGCTGCATGGAGCTGCTTTTTGAAGAGGCGGCAGCACGGAAACCCGCAGGACACATGTGCGGTCTTGTCGACGGAAAGGTGCAGTTCCATCCGCTCGGGAGTTTTTATGAAATGGCGGATGCGAAATTTCAGCGGCCGAAATACCAGTGGTGGCTGAAAATCCGGCCCGTAGAAAGAACCCTGGCCTCCGAAGACACTCCGCTGGAATACACCGGGCTTTAGAAGATGGATGATTTCCGGAAGAACGGCTCGCTGCTGCGGGACCCCCGTTTATATGTGATATTCGGCATTACCCTTATTGGTGTGATGGGTGTTGCTGCGATTGCCCCGGCCTTTCCCTCCATTGCCGAGCGCTTCAATCTGACGCCCCGGCAGACCAGTCTGCATATTACCGTATTCACCGTACCGGGCATCGTGATGGCCCCCACTCTCGGCGTGCTGGCCGATCGTTTCGGCAGGCGGCAGATCATTATCCCTTCGCTCCTGCTCTATGCCCTTACCGGCTCTGCCTGTGCCTTCTTTCCCCGCTTTGAAATATTGCTGGGATTGCGGATGCTGCAGGGTTTCGGAGCCTCGGCCCTGACGAGTATGAGTGTCACATTGATTGGTGATCTCTATTCCGGCGAACGGCGCTCGGCGGCAATCGGCTTCAATGCCAGTGCGCTCAGCATTGGTACGGCAGCGTATCCTGCCATCGGCGGGGTCCTGGCAGGCATCAGCTGGAAACTGCCCTTTTTGCTGGCAGTTCTGGCTCTGCCGGTCGGAGCCGCGGTGGCCCTTCTCATACCGAAAAGCGGCCGGACAAGGGAGCCTTCAGAACCAAGCCCCTCCGTCGGAATACAGCTTCGGCGGGTACTCCGGCACGCCGCGGACAATGGAATCCTGACTCTTTTCGCCCTCGGGCTTCTGCAGTTTATTCTGCTCTACGGGGCCTACATGAGCTATGTGCCCTTCCTGCTGAAACAGCGCTTCGCCGCCGGCGCCGGTACCACCGGGGCGGTAATGGCAGCCATGTCGCTGGCAACCGCCCTTATGTCTTCCCAGAACCGCCGCGTTACCCGGGGGCTGAGTCTGGGCGTGCGGCTCGCTGCTTCATTCATACTTATCGGCGGCGGCCTTGCCCTCTTTGTTCTCCTGCCGAAGCTGGCGCTGATGCCGCTTGCGGCGGTGTTGTACGGGATTGGCCAGGGCATCATAATACCTGCGGTACAGGGAACCATAGCCGCCAGGAGCCCCATGGATCTGCGGGCCTCGATGATAACTGCCAATGCCATGGCTATCCGCATCGGCCAGACCGTCGGTCCGCTGATCGCCGGCATCCTCTTCGCAGGCATCGGCCTGACCGGCCTTTTTCTGACCGCTGCCGCGCTGGCGGCAGTCTGTGCTGCGGCAGCAGTGCTCCTGAAGCCTTGAGTCTGCACCCCGCGGCGCGGTTTGCCGCGGGCCCTTTTCGCTTAGTATACTTATTAATATAAGAGTGAATCTCAAAAACAAACAGGAGAGATATATGAATTTGACATCAACAGCAACATTGAACAATGGAGTCAGTATGCCCCGTGTCGGATTCGGCGTGTTTCAGACCGAGGAAGGACCCGAGGTGGAACATGCAGTACGCTGGGCTCTGGAGACCGGCTACAGACATATCGACACGGCAAGCTTTTATGAAAACGAAAACGGAGTCGGCAAGGCCATCGCCGAATCGGGAGTACCGAGGGAAGAGCTGTTTGTGACCACCAAGGTATGGAACAGCGAACAGGGGTATAACGAAACGCTGAAGGCCTTTGACCGCAGCCGATCGAAGCTGCGGCTCGATGTGGTGGATCTGTACCTGGTGCACTGGCCGCTGAAAAACAGTTTCAAGGATACCTGGAAGGCGCTGGAAAAACTTTACGCAGACGGCAAGGTGAGGGCTATCGGGGTAAGCAATTTTCTGCCCCATCATCTCGAGGAACTGATGGCCGATTTCGATGTGATACCGGCGGTCGACCAGGTGGAGTGGCACCCCTTTCTTTTTCAGAAAGAACTCTACGATTTCTGCAAAGCCAAAGGGATTCAGCAGGAAGCCTGGAGTCCCCTTACCCGTGCCCGATTCCTGGACAATCCGGTAATTACCGATATTGCCGGCGCTCACGGCAAATCGCCGGCCCAGGTGCTTCTTCGCTGGGACCTGCAGCATGAAGTGATAACCATTCCCAAATCGGTCCACAAGGAGCGGATTATCGAGAACAGTCAGATATTCGATTTCAAGCTGAGCAGCGAAGAGATGGCCAGACTTGATGCCCTGGACAGCAATACCCGCATCGGGCCGCATCCGGACAGCATGAGCTGAAAATTATGCCGGATTAAGCCGGTAGACAATCTCCACGGAGCAGCGGATCGGCTCTCCGGGCTGGATGTCGAAGGGGAAGAAACGAGAAGTCGAGGATTTGAAAAACTACCTGGACAGTTTAAATACGAAATCTTTTGTTACGGTCATTTCTTTTCCAGGCGGATTGAAGGACCATTTCTCTTTGATAATCTTTATTACTTCCCGGTCAAGAAGTGAGTGTCCCGAGGAGCTGAGCAGGGCAACATCGCTTATGGAACCTGTCTTATCAATGGTGATTGCGACAGATACTACTCCTTCGTATCCGAATCTTTTTGCGGCAGCGGGATATGATGGGGCGGCGAGTTTCCTNNTTTCTGCGGAAGCTTGTGCAGAGTTGTCTGATACCGTCCGTTCCTGGAAGGATTCTGTACCGTTCCGGCTGTCGCTCAGGTGCTTTTCTTCCAGGGCTTCAACAGGCGTCGGGGCTGTTGTTTTGGGCGGTACAACAGCTTCTTCCTCTTGTTTCTTCTCGATTGCAGGAGGCTGTTTTTGAGGCACCGGCTCTGACTTTTCTTCTGCAGAAGAGGGCGAGGGAGCAGCAGGAGGAGGAGCTTGCACAGGAGCAGCGAATCCGATGGTCAGCTCGGAGAGTTTTTTTCCGGGAGAGTCGGGAACTGCGGGTGAAGGAATTGTATCGAGCAGGAACAGAAAAGCAGCGTGCAGGAGAAAAGCCAGGACGGTTGAGAAAAGCAGCCTTCTATTCGCTGACGATATGAACGGAAAGAGGGCCGTCCGATGTCTGAATGACATGTTTAACCTCATATGTTACTGCATCGATAATTCTGAGTGCATCGCCTCCAAAGTCGGTAAGCAAAACGGTTCCGTTATTAGAGTTGAAGGCGATTCCCGAAAAAAGATCTCCCGATGGATCCGAAGTGGGGAGTATGGGATTTATCGACTCCGGGTCCGGAAGGGCGTTCGTATTTGCATTGTAAAGATAGAGCCCATAGGTCCCCGTGAGAAGAACTGAGCCGTCTGAGGAGTTATAACTGCCGGAAGAGGCTTTCGGAGAGCCGCCTATCATCAGTGTGCTTATCTCGGTCGGCGGGTTATCGGAAGCAAGCGGGGTAGTATCCAGGATCAATACCTTACCGTCATCGACAGTATGGCTTCCGGAGAGAAATACATGCAGTTCATCTTTTGCGGGGAATGAGAGACAGCTCTGCGGGTTGGAGCCATCGCCGGTCAGCACCTCGTTAATGAATTCAAATGTAGTGGCGTCAAATATGCTGACCGAACCTGCTCCAAAGCTGGAGCCGCCTGAATGGGCGGTATTGCATATGAACAGATAGCCGTTCATGATAGTACCGCCCTGGGGAGCGTCAAGTGATGAGTCTGATATGGTATCAATCAGCGTATGTGTATCGAGGTTTATTACGGAGACAGAATCGCTCAGCAGGTTGCTTACAAAAGCAACGGGAGAGCTTCCGTCGGGATCGCCAATGATCGCATAAGGATTATTTCCCGGTCCGAGGTATATCTCTCCCAGCTTCTCGAAACTTGACTCTCTGTACACTTCTATGCTGTTATCGCCGCTGCAGACAACAAAGAGTTTTCCGTTGTAATAAAAGAGATCATTCGGCATGCTTCCGGTAATAATTTCATTATTGTAGATACGCCCGGTACCATCTCCAGCGTCGGGATGGTAGACGGAAATGGAATCTGCCAGGTTGTTAATAATAAAAGCCTCAAGGGGAAGATTTGGTGCGGATCTTATTCCCGCGGGAGGATCGATGGTACAGCCGGCACTAACCATTAAAAAAGCGATGATAATAGCGGTACTGTATTGCAGTTTAGAACGCATAACGAACCTTCGCACTCAGTTCTATTCCAGGGATGGGATACTCCTGCAGGTCTACATAACTGATATTGAAAAGATTCTTTATTGAGAATAAAAATTTGGTTCTCTCGCCGGCGGCTAATGTCAGTGCCAGGTCGAAGACCGAATAGGGATGGAACCATTTGGTGTTTGCTGCAGTGATGAACCTGATTCCCGTATGACGGAACTCTCCACGAAGTGAATGTCCGGAACTGTGGGTAATGGTGGCCATAATGTTTGTCTGCCAGACCGGCTTTCTGGGTATTGTTTTATTGTAGGTGGAAGTCCCTTCGGTCCTATCCAGTGCCACAAGATAATTTCCATTTATCCCCGCCTCAAGATAAGAGGATATAGACGGCAGGTCGATGAGAGTCTTCATCTCGGATTCAATGCCCCAGAAAAGGCTCTCGCCGATATTGATGGGCCTCCAGCCGTTGGGACCCGGGGTCCACTGAATAAGATTCTCAACCGACCGTACAAATCCGGAAGCTTCGATTTGGAGGGACGAAATCGGTTTAATGACCACTCCTCCATCGGCAAAAATGGCGGTTTCAGGTTCAAGATCCGGATTTCCTACGGCGAAAGCGGTAGCGGGCCAGAACAGGTCGTCGAAAGAGGGGGTGCGGTACGAGGTTCCGCCTGAGAGTTTAAAAACGACTGATTCGTTTTCATTGAATGGAGCGACAACACCAAATTTCCAGGAAGGCTGGTATCCCTGTTCCCATATGTCCAGTCTGGCGGATGGAAAGAATGAAAGCCGCGGGACAGAAGAGCCGGTATACGGAAACAGGTTGATGGTACTTCGTGCAAAAAAAGCATGTCTGTTTCGGATAAGAGCGTCAACAGCATATAGTTCTCCGCCGTTGCTGGTGAATGCGGATGAATCGAGACTGTCCCGGCGATAACTGTACCCGCCAAGCCACTGTACTGAAAGATTATTGCTGCCGACGGTACCCGTATACCTGCTTTCCAGCTCAAGCATGCGATTATCGTGCCGGTCAATGGAATAATCGCGTACCTGGCGAACCCCGGCAGCCTCGATTACCGCTTCCCCGGAATCGGTTTTCAGATTAAGTGCGATTGCAATATGTTCCCTTTCATCCCGAATTCGATCGGAGTCAGTGGGAAATTCGATGGTTCCGGGAACTCCCCGGTCATCCATATAGAATGAACCGTCAAGAGAAATACCAAGATTTTGAAGAGGATCATAGGAAATTGCACCGGAAGCACTTAAGCGGCGAATATCGGCGTTCTCGCGTTCGAGTTCACCGAGGTTATCATCCTTGAATGAATAGTTCCCTTCGCTTGAGAGAGCGCTTACCGCAGCTTGTCCGGAAAGTGATGTATCCTGGCTTGCGGAGCTAATGGAAGCGGAACCGAAAATGGTGTTGAATGATGCGTATCCTGTCCGGACCGATCCGGACAGAAGTTTCGGCTCAGCTTTTTTGAGGATGATGTTTATAACTCCCCCAACAGCATTGTCCCCAAAGATAGCCGAGCTGCCTCCACGGTGCACTTCAATCCGTTCTATTGAAGCCGGATCGATGGTGGAGAGGTCCACCCCTCCTCCCTGCGCCGAATTAATGCGTTTCCCATCCAGAAGTACCAGCACCTGCTCCGCAGAGGAGCCTCTGATAGAGACAAAGGAAGGAGAAGCCGCACCACCATATTTTACAATAGCCACTCCAAGTACAGGTTCGATTATATCGGCCAGGTTTTTTGGAGCCGAGGTGATAATTTCCTCCGCGGAGATGATGGTGATCTGCCCCGGAATAGAGCGCGGATCCGGCGCTTCAAGCTTGCCCGTGATAACAATTTTCTGAGGCTCTTTTTCCTTCTCAGAATCAGGATCTTCTTCGATAGTTATAAATATGTCCGTAGCGTCCGACTCATCGCTGATAACAAATTCATCTGAAACGGCCTTTTCCGGGAGAGTTGCCAGAAAGAAAAGTAATAATGGAACGATACAGAGGAATCGTGCTTTCACTGTCGCCTGACCCTTACCAGGGCGTCAATTTCGCAGGAAGATTCACCCAGCAGACTGTCGGTCAGCAGACTGGCAGAACGAATCTCTATCCATGTAATACTGGTCAGATTGGCAGGAGAAAAATCCGATGGATCGACGGCCCAGGAGATATCGATGGCGCTTCCTCCCCCGGAACCCGGGTCGATTATATTATCCCCATGGGTATCCGGGGTTGTGTAGAAATAGACCGGGTCGATGGACGGATAGTCATCAACACCCCTTGTATCGCCATTGCCATCAAGGTCTCCAAGGAGCATCGTAGGCGCAGTATCCGCATATCCCCATACAGACGCCAGATCTGATGTACCGGAATAAAGAGTGTCGGGAAGCAGGAATAAGTGCGTAAAGACTTCTGGAGAAGCAAGACCCTGAGGCCACCAGGGATTGGTCAGTTGATAGGTATGTGAATCGGCAGAGCCGTTGGTTATGGTAGAGGGATCTGTTACCCAGGAGACCGTTCCCTCGGTTGCAGCTTCGGAAATGGTGTAGGTAACGCTTCCGGAAGTAAAGGGGTTGACAATATGACTGCCCGGAATCAGGTACCAGGTATCATCAGCTTCTCCATTATCATTTTCATCTGCCATGACACGGATTACACCCGGTTCCATGTTGGGCTTGCCGCCTGAAAGGAAGGTATTACCGTATACGATAAACTCATATCCGCCCAGGTTCTCCGGATGGTTTTCTATCGGCGGATCAAACTCAAAAACGACAGATCCTCCGGCCATCCCGAGGCTTGCCACAGAACTGTTGTCGGCACTGTAGAGCCCACCTCCGGATGGGAATCCGAGCACTTTCTGGATATTGGATTCAATTGCAAAGCCGGAGTTGTCGGCGAACTGCCCCGGAGCCTGCCTGGTTAATGATTCAACCACCCGGGAAGCAGTGTAAGCCGATCTATCATAAGCAAGGGACGGTGCGCTCCAGCCCGGTGGAATATAGTCTGCATCACCGGGCCGGGGTTCTCCTTCGGGATTTGACAGATTACAGGATACAGCTGCGGATAGAAATAAAGTCAATAAAAAAATGCAGCATATTCTATGTAATAAAGCCATCCCTTTATATTTACTCATTTACTGTCTTGTGTAATCACCATAATAGCCAAAGTAGCCATTGGCGACGGTAAATTCAGCCTCGGCTGCAGCTGCGCTTGCCTCAGTGCTTGACCCTGGATCTTTATATGGAGTTGACTGTTTGACAGTATTTGATGAAAGCTCTTTATAGTGGATACATAAGAACTCTCCTACGGTTTTCCCCCATGTACCGGTATCGGTAATTTCAATAGTAATATAGTTGGAAGCATCCGTAAAAGCAGAACTGCTTGCAATTGTTCCTGCAAAGCTGATTGTCTTGGCAGCATCATCGTACTGGTAATAATTCCAGGTTCCGGATTCGTACTTGATCTCGAAGCCGTCGCCATAGGCCGACTTCCAGTATCCGGCAATTGAAGGATCCGAAGATCCCATAAGGTCGCATCCATTGAAACTGACTGCGGTCAGCAGTGCCAATACAAGAACGATTAATCCTTTTTTCAAGAGTCTGTTCATGTTCTTCTCCTTTGTAGGCAGAAGAAAGAGGGAAAACGTGCTGATACGATTGAAGCTCATGGCAGGTCTGTTGCCGCAAACAATAGCTGCACATTCCGACTTTTTCCGCGAAGCCAAAAATGGTTTTACTCATATCAACGTTTCCTGACTGACGGATATCATCGGCTGCGCCTTCCCGGTTGCCCAGTGGCGTCTGCAGCCGCTTTTCCGATCACAGTGACGCGATCGCGGAGGATTCTCACCTCGCTTCCGTTGAAATATGCGTATGTTGATGGACAGCTTACCTCCTGCAGCACCATCAGTCTTGTATTATTTTCCGATAAATCAAAAAAATTAACGATTATCGTACGCGCAAGGGGGCGCAGCGGTACCCCGCAGGCCCGGGACGGGCCGAGGAGTTCAAGCGGAGCACCCGGTCCGCGGCCGTCAGGCGGCGGATGCGCCCAAAAGGAAAAAAAGAGAGAGGCGGGTCAGGGTTTAAGGATGACGGCGATTTTTTCGAGGGCCTCCAGGAGGAGGGGGCGGGCGCAGGCGATGTTGATGCGCATGAAGCCTTCGCCGGAGGGGCCGAAGAGGGAGCCTGCTTCGATCCAGACGCCGGCTTTGTCGGCCAGGAGGCGTTCGAGGGCGGCGCTGCCGGTGCCGAGGCGGGAAAGAATGGGGCGGAAGTCGAGCCAGGGGAGGTAGGTTGCCTCGAGGGGAGATATGGTGACTTCGGGGATTTCTTCGGCGAGAAAGCCGGAGAGGGTGTCGAGGTTGCCGCGGATATAGTCGAGGGTTTCGCTGAGCCAGGCTTCTCCTCCGTCGTAGGCGGCTTCGCAGGCGACGGCTCCGAAGACGTTGGGATGGTCTCCGCAGCTTCGCTGAACCTCTTCCCGGAAAGCGCGGCGCAGGCCGCTGTCGCCTATCATTATGTTGCTGGCGGCAAGGCCGGGGATGTTGAAGGTTTTGCTGGGGGCGGTGCAGAGAACCGAGACGGCTGCGGCCCCGGAGCTTATAAGGGGAAAGGGGATGTGCGGAACCGGGGAGTCGGGCATGACCAGGTCGCAATGGATTTCGTCGGAGACCACCACGAGGCCGTGCCGGAGGGCGATGTCGGCGAGCCGTTCGAGCTCCTCCCGGCGCCAGATCCTTCCCACGGGATTGTGGGGGCTGCAGAGGATTATCATCTTCGCCTGCTGCGCCAGCTCTTCGAGCTGCCGGAAATTCATGCTGTAGTTTCCGCCGGACTCGCTCAGGTCGTTTACCAGCAGGGTTCTGCCGTTGGCGGTGACCGCCGAGGCGAAGGGGTAGTAGACCGGGTTCTGGATGATGACGCCCTCTCCCGGCGCGGTAAGGGCGCGGACTGCTGCGTGCACGGCGGGGACGATACCGGGGGTGATGGTAACCACTTCCTTCGGGATGGTGAGGCCGAAGCGGCGAGTGAACCAGCCGTCCAGGGCCCGGTAGTATGAGTCCGTCGCCATGGTGTAGCCGAATACGCCGTGGTCCGCCCGGAGGTGGATTGCGTCGATTACCGCCTGCGGGGCGGAAAAATCCATATCCGCCACCCAGAGGGGTATCTGGTCGGGGGCTCCGGGATGGGGTTTGAGGTCCCACTTGATGGATCCGCTTCCCCTGCGGTCGGGGGTGGTGTCGTGGCTGTGCTTATGGCTGCTGTTGGGCTTGCTGTTCATGGAAAAGATAGTAAGATCCACGGGGAGAAGAATCAACACCTTTTTGTCCCGGCAATTCCAGGTGGGGAGGAGGAAATTGTTCATACAGGCAGAAAAAATGATGCCGAACGGCATCGCGGAGCGT
>NPID01004740.1_pt2 | contig 12333 bp, 16 predicted proteins | sample 8637491 | NCBI WGS metagenome assembly NPID01 (sample SAMN07420843, study PRJNA396082) | bioreactor metagenome | isolation source: sample BA6 brine-fed electro-methanogenic bioreactor BA | place: Japan: Kochi | collected 2016-06-14 | reverse complement strand
GGTCGCTGCCGCCGCGCCAGAAAGGCACAAATATGGGCGTCTTGTAACGCCCAATCTGAAGACGGGCCCTTTTGGCCAGTACTGCCTCGCCGCCGCGTATGGTCAACTCTTTGATGTTGATGCGGTAATGAGGCGGGTCTTTCGCACAGGTGGTCATCCACATGTCCTCGATGACGGCGTCGTCCGGGCCAAGGATTTGGACTTTCCCGGCGTCGAAATAAAAAACGGCGGCCAGACCGCGGGCGTTGCGCAGTTCGCCGGTCTGAGACGCAAAGTCATAGTCCACATAGTCGGCGTAGAGTTCGCGCGTCGGCTCGATAACGTGCAGATGTTCGGCAAGCAATCGGCCCATACTCAGTCTGCGCTTGGCGAATTGCGCCTCGTCGGGGCCGGGTTCAAGGATGAAACTGCGTTCGACCACTTCAATCTCGGGCGCGAAATACAACAGTTTTTCCGCCGTTAACTGCGACTCATGCTGACGTACCAGCACATTCCCTGCGGCCTGGTAGTTGCCCGCCTCTTCCGAATAACGGAACTCATCGGACCTGAAGAGCATTTCTCCCAGTCGCAACCGCACGTTGTCGGTCAGTACTGTCTCGCCCGTGCCTAAATCCGTGACCATGACATCCGCTTCGAGATCACGCAAGGGCTCGGTCCAGTCCGGCGGCGTGAATCCCAGAGCCGGTTCTCCGAACTCGACAGGACGGGTGATGGCGTCGCGTATCGAACGGCGGGACATGGCGTTCAGCGGGTCCGCCGATGGTCGGCGGGGCGCGCGTATGCCGCTGGTATACAAGGGCGCCTGACGCACCAGGCTCGACGGCGTCGGCCCCCGTTGTTGCACACGCGCATCAGGAATATCGGCTTCTGCGGTTTCATCCCCGGCTTGCGCTATGTTCCCGTTGCCGGGTGCAGCCTGGGTCGCATCGGTTTGCGTTTGCTGGCGCCGCAACGCCGCCACAGCCGAACGCAAAAGCGCTCGACCCGCTTCCCTGTCTCGTGGCGCGGGCGGCGAAGCGATAAGATTGCTTGAAAGGCATAAACACAGGAGATATGCGATATATCTTTTCATGAGCAGATACCGGGTCAGGTTGAAGGTTAACGTGGGGGCAATACCATCCAAAACGTGGCGATTCGCCCGGCATGCCTGCCGCTCGGTTCCTGTTGGGCCGGCTTGGGGTGCGCCTGAGGTTGCGGTTGCTGTTGAGGAGGCTCCGCCTCCGACTTTTGAGGGGGGGCGGGCTGCTGAACGTCGGTCGCCGGGCGCGCCACGGGTTGACCGTCGTCGTCATATTCCCAATATAGTTGTTGATCAGCTGTTTCTTTCGGGGATTCCTCCAGGCTTGGCGTGTCCATATCCCACGAAAGTTCATTCGTGCCTGTTGCATTATCGGACGTCTGAGGGGGAGGCTGTTGTTGAGGAGTCTCGGGCGCCGTAAGTTCCGCCTCCGTAATGACGGGACGTTCCCAACCTTGCGCGCCCGCGATAACGATCAGGCATAGGATAAGCATATTCATGACAAGGTCTCCATAAACGCCAGGGTTTGCTCCAAGTTCTTGATTGCTTCTGCGCCGCCCATACACTGCACGGTCAGGCCGCCCACAGCATTGGCAAGCCGACCGCAGCGTTCAAGGTCCCACCCTTGAAGCCAGCCGAAGAGAAAGCCGCCGCAGGAAGCGTCGCCGGCGCCCGTGGTGTCCACCACGTCCACCTTGTGCGCCGGCAGCCGGCATTCCACGCCGCCGCCTTTCACATACAGGCCGTCGCCGCCCAGCTTGATCACGGCGACGCCAACACCGCAACCAAGATAAAAATTGGCGATGGTCTCGGGCGTATCGCAGCCAGTGTACCGGCAGGCTTCTTCATAGCTCGAAAAAATAATGTCCAGATGGGGCAGCGAAGATTCAATGAGCGGAAGCCACACGCCTCTCCCGTCATAACAAGTGTCCATGCTCGTCTTGAGGCCAAGGGCGCGCGCCTGTGCAAACACGCGGCCNNCCCATGGGTTCGCCGTCCAGACGCGGCATAATCGCCGGACCGCCCCAATGAAGCGCCCGTGCGGATTGGAGTGCGTCAACATCAATATCCTCGACACAGGTTTCAGCATTCGCGCCGACATGATGCAGAAAGGTGCGCTCGCCCGCGCTGTCAATAAGCACCACCGTCGCCGAGGAATGAACGCCGTCCATGCGCTTCACGCCAGCGGTATCCACGCCGTTGTGTTGCAGTGTGGAGAGCAAATAATCGCCGAAGCCGTCCTGTCCCACGCGGCCGATGAAGCCCGATTTGCCGCCAAGCTGACTGTAGGCGCTCGCCGTCACGGCGGCCAGACCGCCCAGATGCATCTCAAGTTTTGGAACCAGACCCAACGTGCCGCTGGCGGGTATTTCATCCACGGGGCGCACCATAACGTCCGCGCATACTACGCCCACCGTGATCAGCTCCAAAACCATTGCATATTCCTTTCCTCATCAGCGCCGACGAGAAATGGCGCGGCGGATTGCCTTCGAATCCCATGACACCCAATCAACAAGTGTCGCCCTGATACAAAGTGAAGGCGAAAGAATCCTGTCCGTTACGATTGAAGTGTCCAGCCAATAGTAAGCGATTTACATAATCAGAACGACGGGCAGCCCAAATGCGTGCCGCCTGATTGGATTTTAAGTATAACAAGCGCGCCGTGTCATCGCAAAATAATACTCACCGTTTGCCTTACTTGTATCGCCGTGGAAATCAAGAGCGGCGTATCCATTTCGAGGCGCTGTCTAGTCCATCCCGTCAATCCGGTCAATACCGTCCAACAAAGGGGGCGACCAACTGTTCTTATCTGCTCCTGGCCAAGGTGAGCGACTTGTCTGATACGCGCCTGCCCACCTCGGGCAGGCGCATCATCCGACAGGAAAATTACTCAACGGCGAAGAATTTTTCTTTCGGCACGCCGCAAATCGGGCACTTGTCCGGCGCTTCGCCCAACACGGTGTTCCCACAAATTTCACAGACATAAATCGGCGTTTCCGCCAGGTCCGCGCCCGATTGCACCGCCGCAAGCGCGTCGCCATACAGCCCGGCATGAATTGCTTCAACGGCCATGGCGTTTTTGAAGCTGATCAGGGCCGCCCGGTTGCCTTCCTGTTCCGCTTCGGCCACGAACTTGGGATACATCTCCTGAAACTCATGCTCTTCGCCGCCAACAGCCGCCTTGAGATTTTCTTCCGTGCTGTTGATCCCGCCCATCACGCGCAGATGGGCGTGGGCGTGAATCGTCTCGGCCGCGGCGGCGGCCCGAAACAGCCGCGCCACCTGGTTGAAGCCGTCTTGTTCCGCCTTTTTCGCAAAGGCAAGATACTTGCGGTTCGCCTGGCTTTCTCCTGCGAAAGCAGCCTGCAAATTGTTTTGTGTACTCATGTACATCCCTTTCTTTTTGTTGATGGAAATAACACACAAGCCCCAGACTCAGAATGATACTGATCCGCAATAATAGATGCAAGCGCTCGACCGAACGGGCGCCGCAGACATATTAGGGACAGTCCCGAATGGCGCTTACTTAAGGTTTAACTGCCGTAATAGTTCTCACTTACGCTTTTTGACCCCCTGTGTTTTTGCCTCCAGAATCTGAAGGGAAAGTTCCCGCATCTCCCCTAGCATTTCCTCAAGCTTTCGGTTCCGGCCAATGGCGCACTGGTAGACTTTGGCTTGGCTGGCGCTAAGATTTACCGTAACGGTCTTCGCCGCACGTTTAAAGGTCCACTGAAAGTAGGGACCATAGCGTTTCTTTTCGCCAGGTTGATTGGGGACATCAAGGATAATGGTCCTTTCGGCAATGCTTCCCTGCAAAACCGGTCCCAATTTGGCCACACGCGCCGTCCGATGCGTTCGTCCATGAGGACCAGGTCCGCCCGATGTTTCAATGCGAGCGCAATCGTTTGCTTTTCACCGCAGTCAAGTTCAAATTACACGGGAAGGGCAAGGGCGTCGTCATCGGCGAGCACGGTTATCCATGGCGCCTTTTTCAGGTCCGGCACCGCTATGGGTCCGCCTTCCATACACTCCGCATACACCGATTCGGCAATATGGACCTTTTCAAACAGCTGTGGCATGAGCGGTAATCGCCCGATGGAAGCAAGCGCGATGAAGGGGGTGGTGTTGGAGAAGACATTCACAATAACGCTGTTTCTCGTTGGAAGTCGTCATCAGTATCTTCGAGCAGATGCGCATTGCCTTCGCCCATGGCCTTGAGCAGAAAATGGGCGCGCGGCATACCCAGCCAGCGGGCGGCCATGCCGGAGGAAAGACGCCGTGTTACTGTTTTACATAATCACATCTCATCCACTCTTTTTCATACCCGCTGTATGCTTGTGCGTTGCCATGTTGTTTGTTCCTGTAGTGGGATGCCTCTGGCTCTTCTGCATCAAACGGTATAATGACATTATGACCATCAGCCAAACGCTGAATGTCGTGCGCGCCCACCGACCCACCAAACTTCTGCACGCCCGATCATAGTCGTTTTCGAGAACTGGATTTTGGTCTTCAGGGGAGAGCGGGTTTCTGGTTTGTCTTTACGCATCGTTTGTCCTTTTATTTCCTGCGGATGCAGGGAACAATTAGGCTTTGAGCCGGAAGACCGTTATTCCTCTCCATCAACACTATCGTTCGACGGGGTGAGATGCAGTTTCTTGACGCGCGGGCCGAAGACGTTGCGGAACCTGGCGACGAGGCCACAAGCCAGTCGCAATACTCCGGCCATTGGGCGCGGTTGTTGAGGTCCACTTGTTTGTTCAGCGCGATTATCTTGTCGCGCTTCTCCGGGTTCGGATTCCATTCAAGCGCTTCGCCAATCTGCTTTTCTATGTCCGCCCTCTGAGGCAGCAACTGTTCCAACGCGGCGTCGGCAACTTTGCTGCGCATATACAGACGGACGCCGATCCGGTTTTGTATTATGCTTGCGATGTTGGAAAGCCCAAAATAGGACCGCCCAAGCGGCACATCATACCAGTATTGCGGGCGCGGCGTCTGCGCTGATGCGACTACTTTCTTTGCCAGGAGACGCTCTCTGAACAGCGTCCAGAACTCCAGTTGAAGGCGCTTCGAATCAGAGATGGGCCCGGTTTTCTTTGCGTTCGTTGCCTGTTTCACAATGGTGTTGGGGCGACTTACCACATTGAAACGCACTGTCGGACGGGAACCGTCTATCTGCCATAATTCGAGGGCAACACCGTAAAATTCCAAATCCTCGGTAGTATACTCATTAAGCCAGTCCAGGGCTTTCTGATGTTCTTCCGTGAAATGCTCCGCAAGCCAGATAACCGCCGACACGTCCAAAAACGCCCCATAGGTTATCAGCTTGCCAAGGTGGTCGTGATTGGTCTTGCCGAATTGGTTCTCCACCACCACAAAACGCCCGGTACCCACATCCTTGGCCAGAACATCCGCNNGTTCCAGCTCAAGGCCCAACGCGGACGCCAGCTGCACCATATTGTCCTCTTCCGCAAGCCAGGGCGTAAAATTATACTGCTCGTTTTTCCATACTGATTTCACGTCAACCTTTTTTATGGCGCCAAAATCTGTCGTCGTCATGAGGCTTCCTTGCGGATGCGTTCCAACGCGATACTGCGTTTACGCTCCATGTTGTTCACGGTATCCCACCAATAGCGCTGATACACCATGTCCCAATCCACCTGGTTAAGATTCGCGCAACCATCGTACCACATCGTGATACGGGCAATACCATGTCCTTCTGAGAAAAGGAAACTTGCGCCGCTGTGGTAAACGTCTTGCCCATGCGCCACAAGATATATCAGCGGTTGCTGTCCTTCCGTATAACCCGGGATGCGGCCGGTTTTCAGGTTGAGCATCATGGGCGACAGGAAACCGAAATAAAAGGGTACATAATCGTGCAGTACGCCGGCCGGACCGCATCCAAGAAACTCGAAGATGGGAAAGGTGAGTTGTTATCATAGTGCTGGTTAATTAGAAGTGACATGGCTAACGGTTTGATATACACGAAGGATGATATGATGATCGAAAATTTTTTCGGCGAGTCCAAGGAGCAATCCGTTGTTAAGGCCACTATTGTGACAAAATACTTTGAGGTGTGGGCCAAGGTTATAATCGCCACGCAAAAAAAGCAAGCGACGCATACGCCAACGGAAACCCGTATCGCCTATATTGATCTTTTTGCCGGCCCCGGACGTTATAAGGACGGAACGGTATCCACACCCCTGCGTATCCTGGAAACGGCAATTCAGGATATAGACTTACAGCAGCGCCTTTTGACGATTTTCAATGACAAGGACGCCAACAATACGCAATCACTTGAAAAGGAGATCAAGGCATTATCGGGTATTGACATGATGAATTATCCGCCGCAGGTGCATAATCATATCGTTGGCGAAGATATTGCCCGGATGTTCGAGCAAATGCGCCTTGTGCCAACACTATGCTTTGTCGATCCCTGGGGATACAAAGGGCTTTCATTGCGTTTGATTAACGCTATTTTGAAAAACTGGGGGTGTGACTGCATTTTCTTTTTCAACTACAACAGAATTAACATGGGGCTGAACAACGACGCTGTCAAGGAACATATGAACGCGCTTTTTATGAAGGAGCGGGCAGATACTTTACGTGTCCGATTGGAATCCATAGCGCCGTGGGAACGTGAAATGGCTATTGTTGAGGAACTGACCGAGGCGCTCAAAGAAATGGGGGGCGAATATGTGCTCCCCTTTTGTTTTAAGAACGAACAAGGCACACGTACCAATCATCACCTTATCTTTGTAAGCAAACATTTCCGCGGTTACGAGATCATGAAGGGCATCATGGCGCAAGAAAGCAGCCAAACCGAACAGGGCGTTCCTTCACTCGCTTATTGCCCCGCTGACAAGAAATATCCATTCCTGTTTGAGATGTCGCGCCCCTTGGATGATCTCCGCGATATGCTGATTAACACGTTCGCCGGACAATCCCTTACAATGAGGGACATATATGAACGGCATAACGTTGGAACACCGTATGTGGACAAAAACTACAAGACAGTGTTGATGGCTCTTGAAGATGAAGGCAAAATTGTAGCCAAACCCCCGCAGGGTGATAAGAAACGCAGGAAAGGCACTTTTGCTGATACCGTGGTTGTTGCGTTTCCGGCACTTGGAGACCATTGATGGGTGAGAAGTCGAAAATAGAATGGACCGAATCCACGTGGAACCCGGTTACGGGATGCACCAAGGCGAGTCCGGGGTGTCGCCATTGCTATGCTGAACGCATGGCGATACGCTTGCAGGCCATGGGACAGGCCAACTACGTCAACGGATTCGATGTCGCCACCCATGAACATGCGCTGCAATTGCCCCTGTCCTGGAAAAAACCACAGACCATCTTTGTAAACTCCATGAGCGACTTGTTTCATGAAGCCGTGCCAACCGAGTTTATCCTGCGTGTGTTCGATGTCATGACCCGCGCCCATTGGCATTGTTTTCAAGCGCTGACAAAGCGTTCCGAAAGACTGCGGGAATTGGATGGCGAACTGCCCTGGGCGCCTCATGTATGGATGGGCGTCAGCGTCGAAAATAATGACTATGTCCATCGCGTGGACGACCTGCGAAACACCGGCGCACGTGTAAAATTTGTTTCCTGTGAACCGTTGATAGGCCCCCTGCCCGACCTGAACCTGCACACCATTGATTGGTTCATCGTCGGCGGTGAATCCGGTCCCGGAGCGCGCGCCATGAATGAAGAATGGGCGCTTGACATAAAAGATAATTGTGCCCATAACAACGTGCCCTTCTTTTTCAAACAATGGGGCGGCGTGAACAAGAAGAAGCACGGCAGGCTGTTGCAAGGCGAAACGTATGACGCCATGCCGTGTATGGGAAATAAGGCAACAATGCCTGATGATGACTATAAGCCAGTTCTCCGACCAAAACAGGCATGATTAAGTAAGGTGTCCCCGGAATTGCCGGAATTGCCATTGTCCGCGCATAGGGGCCGTAATGACCTGTCGGGATGGGGCGCCTATGATTCAAACAGGCTTCGCGGCAAGTCGGATTGGCGGATAATGGATTGCAGTGTGCCGATTCGTATTTCACGATGGTCAGGCACTGGAACGGTGATTGTGGTGTCCTTCAATTTTTTCTGCATGACAACATGACTGCCCCGGCGACGCACCTCGATAAAGCCGTTGTCGGTGAGTATCGCGCAGACTTCCTTGCCGGAACATGTTCGGAGTTTAACCAACCGCAACCTCCATGCGGGAGATGTATATCTCATCATGCAACCGTCCAGCGATTTCCGTGGGGGCGGCCGTTTCGAAAAACAGCTCGACCGCTTCCTTAAGATTCGCCCGGGCTTCTTCGACGCTGTCCCCCTGGCTGGCAATGTCCAGTTCCGGGCATAAGGAAACATAGCCGCTTCCCTCGCGCTCAATAATAACCGTCATCTGTTTGAGCATCATGCAGATTCCTTTGTATCTCAACTATGACATGTAGACCTGCAAAATAGTCTATCATAACGCCCCTACTCTTGCGCAGTGCCTTTAACAACGTTCCTGCTGAATGTCCCTGTTATGAATCGGCTTATACCCCAACCCGTCATCTGGCGTATGATTCGGCCCATGCAGACCACCACGACGCAGACAACTGCGCAGGTTGTCTACGTGAATCACTTGGAAAATGGGCGTTGGTTCAGGCACAGACGACATTTACTTTTCCTTGATGTCAATGGGGCCGTGAGTCATTGTATAGCTATAATTGAGTATGGTGTCCCCGGAACCCCGGAACCCCCGGAACCTCCCAATGCCGACCTCCTTATCCGTCAGACCGTATAGGGTGAAGTAGACGAGTTGGTCTACCTGGCAGATGGTAGGGGTGACTTGATATTAGAAAAGTGTAAGTTTGTGACCGCAGGTAGCACGGCTGAACCAGTAAATGACAAGACTTCTACCGCCTTGGCGACGTCATCATAAAATAATACACAATCAAATTCCGAGTCAAATTGGTGGTTGTTAAGTTTACTTATCCAGTCAGTATCAATGCTTGAAGACAAATGTCTTCCTTCGGCCACGATAAGCAACCATACTAAATCGCATTTACAACGATATTTTGGAATCTTCGGGAGCTTACCATCAATTATCCCTTGTATTTCTTTGACATTGATCGAGGTAAACCCTGCTTCAACAATGCCCCATACGGATGACTTGCTGCCCCTCAAACGTTTAATCCAAAGTGATGAAAAAATATTTTGAAATATAGGGTTCTCCGTTTCGGAGAGATAGATTCTCGTTTCTCCGCTGCTTGTGTCAGGGATATTATCAATTATAACTTCGACAAGTGCAGTAGCGACATCTTCTTCGCACTTACCTTTCATTTTCAGGTTATGGCATGGGTTAAAAGTTACCCATAACGGGACATTGAATTTTGATTCGTAAAGCATCTTTGCAGTATCAGCTATTTTCTGCCTTATCTTTTCGTCCCTACGGAGGGCAGAACCGCCCATCTTTCCCTGGCCCCGAAAGTACTCCGTTACCTCAATTCCTATTCGGGTTCCATTATTCAGTGTAATCCTGAAATCAGGCTGTTTGAGTTTTTCTATTTCACCTTCAGGAAAATAGTCGCAGCACCGCATAGCCTTAACAAGAAAGAAACACTCTCGTGATCCTTTTTGGGTCTCGCGTACTTGCTTCAGCATAAACTATCTCTATCCTTCCCTCTCCACCAACGCAACCTCCTCCTCCGTCAAGCCATACAGCGCATACACCAGCTGGTCTATCTGGCGATCAGTGGCGGTGATTTGGCGTTCGAGGAGGGTGCGTTCGTGGGTATTGGTGGCGATGGCAAGTTGTTGATTCAGGGTAAGCAGGCGTTTCACGAGAGCAGAGATTTGATCGTGTTTCTTCTTATTTGAGGGCTCAGCAATCTCCAGAAGGATCGGAATTGGATTCATGTACTGCCGCTTCCATCGGTAAAACCCACCCCTTATTTGTGAACTGATTGAGGCGAACAGGAAAGTGAAAAGACCAGAGTTAAGTACGCCAAGCAAATAGTGGTCATCTGAATCCATAATGAATGCCGTTGTGTCAACATAGTAATTTTCATAGTCAAGTGCAAACTGACCCCGACTTGCAATCTCAGCGTACATAATTTTCGGCTTCTCGAATTCGGGGTAATACTCGACCGTATCCTGAATCTCATACCACTTGTAGGGGCCTGGTTTTCGTCCCGGCCATTTATCGCCTTTCCAGCCTGGCGGTTTGGGCGTGAGTCTTTGTTTGTATTGAGCGAGGTGTTCTTTAATGGCGGGATAGTCGTTTATGTTCACGCCGCGCCGGGTGAAGATCAGAAAGCGTTCGCTTGTGGGTATTTGGTATCGTTTGATGTCGCGTCCCGCGAGGAAGGGTTTTATAAGTTCTGCGCTGTTGGGGTCGTGTGCGATGAGTTCGTCCCGTTTGTCTTTGTCAATAACGAAGGCCTCGTTGAGTCCGGTCAGCACGCCGCGATAGATTTTCCCGTTGACATATTCGCCGAGGGGCGTTCCTGCGTTTCTGATTTTTTCGAGGAGCGTGCGCGCGCGTTCGTCCACGAGGGTCCATGCGTCCGGGGAGAGGTGTTTTACGGCGATGTGAAAGACCTTTTCTGCGGCGTGTTCGTGCAGGTTTGTAAAAGCCAGCGTATCGAGGGTTGCGGCGCGGAACGTTTCTGCCGGGGGCGCGTTGCGAATGCGCAGGATGCAGGGGTAGGTGGTGGCGCCCTTGAACACGGGCAGGTCGCCGAAGTCGAGAATCTCCTCGATGTGCTGTGCGGCGAGCCAGTTGCGGAGGGGTTCGCCGTAGTTGGCGCGCATCCATTTGTTGGCGACGATGTAGGCGAAGCGTCCGTCGGGTCGGAGGAGGGACACGCCGCGCTCGATGAAATAGGCGTAGAGGTCGGCGGCGCCGTGATAGACGCGGTAGGCGGCGGCGAAATAGTCTTTGAAGGGGCCGAGCGTTTCCTGTCGCACATAGGGCGGGTTGCCGATAACGATGTCGAAGCCTCCGTCGGGCGTACACCACAGAGGCACAGCGGGCACAGAGGGCGCAGAGGAAATGCCTGTGTTGCTTTCGTTTTTCTTCTCGGTGCGCTCGGCGGCGCTGTGGTGAAACACCTCGGGGAATTCGGCGTGCCAGTCGAATGGGTTGATGCGGAACATCTCTTCGGTGTCCAGATCATCCGTATTGCACCACAGAGACACAGAGGACACCGAGGAGAACTCTTGCTGGGTTGCGAAATAGTCGGGGCCGATGAGTGAATTGCCGCACTTTATATTTTTGTCGAGGTCGGGCAGGGCGCGTTCGTGGAAGAGTTGTCGGTTCTGTCCGAGGGATTCGGCGTTTTCCCCTTCAATGACCTTGAGGAGGAGCGATAGTTTTGTGACCTCGACGGCCTGTGGGTCAATGTCCACGCCGTGGATATGGTCGAGGAGGATGCGCTTGCGTTCGGGGATGGTGAGTGCGTAATCGTGTTCGCCGGTGCGGCGCAGTTTCGGGTTGGCGCCCCTGCACTGTTTTTCGGCGCCCTCGGCGACGTATTGGTCCCGGAACCAGTCGAGCAGGTATTGATAGGCGACAATGAGAAACGAGCCGGAGCCGCAGGCGGGGTCGAGCACGCGCAGGGGCGGCGCGCCCTTTTTTGAGCCGTCCACGTCGCGGGGCTTTTTGTTTTCGAGCAATTTGCCGATGGTGTTGGCGACGATATAGTCCACGATATAGGTGGGCGTGTAATAGACGCCGCCAGCCTTGCGCACTTCCGGCTTTTCCTCGACCTTCGCCTGATGGGACGGGGTGAGGCGGATGACCTTGCCGAGGAACTGTTCATAGACCTGGCCGAGTATGTCGGCGGGCATGACGGAGAACTCATAGGGGCTGTCGGGATAATAGAGTCCGCGCAGGATGGGCTTGAGCGCCTTGTCGTCCATGGCGATGTCGAGCGAGACGCGGTCCGGGTTAGGCCGTCCCTTCTCGCTTTCAAAGTGGAAGAGGCCGGAATTGTAGCGGTAGTCGGCCTGAATGAACAGGTTTTTGAGTGCGTCGTAGATGTCGGCGGCGCCGGCGATTTTCTGCAGTTGTCCATAGTCCTCAATGCCGCGGTCCTCGCAGAGGCGCAGGAAGATAATGCGGTCAATGGTGCGCTGCACGGCGTCGTTGAGGGCGCGCTGGTCGAGGGTTGGATTGCGCAGGGCGATATTTCTGGCGAGGACGTCGCGCCATCCCTCGATTTCGGCGAGAAAGGCCTGGTCCACGGTTGCGGTGCCGCGCTTACCCTTGCCGGCGTCGGCGAACTTGTCGAAAGCGCCGCGCAGAACGGCCT
>NPID01005932.1_pt1 | contig 12360 bp, 10 predicted proteins | sample 8637491 | NCBI WGS metagenome assembly NPID01 (sample SAMN07420843, study PRJNA396082) | bioreactor metagenome | isolation source: sample BA6 brine-fed electro-methanogenic bioreactor BA | place: Japan: Kochi | collected 2016-06-14 | reverse complement strand
CTGGGATTACAGCCCCCGACTGCGTTCTGCTTCACACGGCCATTTTGGTCAGCACAAGACAACGAATGACACGAGGTATAGTTATGAGAAGAATATGCGGGAACATTGGTTCTTTTGTATGCGGATTGCTCGCGGTAAGATTGGCATACGGGGCATGGCCTCCTTTCCAAGGTAACTTCTGGCAGTGGCTCACATCCGATTCACGGGCGAGGTGGTCGTTATTGGCAGGAGTGGCGGGGATTGTGGTCGGTGGTATCATCGGCCAGGCCATTGGCTTGAAGCTCGAACGCAAGCAATGATCTCACCAGAAGGGACATAGTGAGCATGCAGCCATCCTTCTGGATCATCTCGTGTGGGCAGCNNCTTCTGTGCCGCGAGCTGGCTGAGCTGCGTTCCCGTACACCGAAGCCTTTCGGGTGGTACGTGACTGCGGATCCCTCGCTCAATCAACAGCCTCCAATGCCTCTGGCGAAACTCAGCGGTACTGTCATTGTAGTGGACCGAAACGCACTCGTCTCCGAGGCATTTACTGAGGTTGTCCGACTACCCATCAGCACAATGGCCGACCGAGACGACTTCTCTGTATTTCCCTGGTTAAGGGACCTGAGCGTTGAGGAGCTTAAGCAACTGGCGACGCAAGGCAACCCGCTGGCTGTGTCACTCGTGGAGAACCTCCAACTCGACCCTTCCATGGAGTCTCTACCAAATCTGATGGCGGCGCTCCGCGTCTATCTCGACAACCTCGAAACACTCAGGGCTTTCAGTTTTTTCGAGCGATTGACGTTGGTCGTCCTCCAGGTGTTCGGCCAAATAGCGGTGTGGGTTTCGGTCGGTGTGATATTGGGTGCGCTGGCAGTGTCGGTTGTCAGTCAACTTTCAGCGTACTCCGAGGTCTTCCTAGCGCCAACAGACGTGCGTGATGTCTCCGTGATTCTAGTTTCCGCAGCTATTCCCATCCTTCTTCTGCGTCTGCACCGTTTGCTCTCTCTTCACATGTGCGGCGACGAACTCGCACATAGTTACCCTCGATTCCAAGTTGAGTTTCTCGCGGTCGGGGCCATGGGACTGGTGACTAGTCTCTCAGGAATTCCTCTTGCCAAGAACTGTGGCACCAAAACGATTGTCGTCGGTGTTGTTTTGGGAGCCATGCTGGTCGCCTTCGTTCGGAAGGGACGACGGGCGAGCATCCAAGCCCTGCCGTTTGCCGAGATTCCGCAGTTGCTGGAGAGGAGAGCACTGCTGCCGCAACTCTATGACCTTATGGCGGAAAGCACCGTCAACACGGGGATGCCTCTGTTCGAACCTGTATATAAGCGCGTTTTCATCAGCTACTCACGCTCGTCTGTGTGGAGTACCCAGGTAGCAGACGACATGGCCGCTTCACTGCGAGACGTCGGGGCATTTGTGTACCTCGACCGCCCTTCACTGCGTCCGGGGCTATCCTGGAAGAGACAGTTGCGGTGGGCGATCGTAAATTCTAATGTTTTCGTGGTCGTGCTCGACAAGAACGCGGCGCTTCGAGAATGGATCGCCGCCGAATTCGCCACTGCTTACCGTAGCAAGATTGTGAAACGAACGCCGGAGATATTCGTCATCCACCCTAAGGAGATGGATTTCTCAGAAAAGGACACACCGGCCAGCGCCTTCTTTGCTGAGCTTATGATTCAGCCCTCCCGGGCGATTCCGCAGTGGATGCGTTCGCGTATGGCGCCTTACACTGCCGAGAACTGCTCTGATATATGTCGTGCAATCTGGTCATANNNCTCGCTGGGACTCTTGGCATCACGGCCAACCAGGTTCTGGCTCTTGTCACCGGTATCGTCGTGCCGGCACTTGGCTTCGCTTCGATGCTAGGCCTCCCCTTGCTTGTCGTCCACGTCTTGGTTATGGCCGAATGCCTCAAGCCCTCCGTGTTTTTGGCGGCTCATTCTGAGCTCGTGTTTCCGCTCGGTTTTGCATCTGCCATCTTGGGTGGCTTCAGCTTGCGCTCTGCGCTCCGGTCGTTTGCTGATATCAGACGCTCCGATTACTCTTACGTTCCGGGCCCCGTCGAACTACTCGAGGCCGCCGCCTTCTTTGGTGCGGTAGCGATCTGTCTTCCATGGCTGCAACTCGTTGACACCTGTCTCGTGTTCTTGGCTGTGTTCCTCGGCGTGGAGTGCGGAAGCGTGTTCGCGCTGTGCATGCGAACTTGGAAACGACAATCCTGAATAGGAGAATGTTCGATGATACCGATCCGATGCAAGAAATGCGGACACATTCAAGATGCAGGTAGCGCGCTCGCGCCAAATGACACGTGCGAACAGTGCGGGACGCCGATATACGGACCCAAGGCTCAGAACCCGAAAACCATGGCCCTTCTGGCGGCGGCAACGTTTCTGGGGGCGGCGCTGCTGGGTATGCCGGAGATATTCCTGCTGGTTACCGGCGGTTTGGCTGTCTTGTTTACTGTCATTGCAGTCGCCAAACCAAAGAGGTGACTAATGCAGAACTACCTGCTGTTCGGACTCGTCATTGCCGCCGGCCTGTTTGTTTTGCGAAGAGCAGTGCCGGGCTTCTTCTGCTCCCGGGGTTACGCCCATCAAGACAAAGGTCAATATGAGGCCGCCGAGCGGTGGTTCCTCAGAGCGGCCCGTTGGGAGGAGCACATCCGACAATTCACCGGACAACAGCGTGGCGTTGCGATTGTCTATACGGCGCTTGGGCTTCTCTATCATTGTCAGAACAGGACCACGGAAGCCGCCGAGAGACTCAAGAGCGCCATCAGCATCTACCGCAATCTCGGTCGTGTCGATGACTTGGCTCCGGTATATGCCTCATTGGGTAAACTATATTATGACGCCGGCGATATGACGTCTGCGGAGCAGGCTCTCAATGAGGCCCTGGCTATCTACAGCCGGCGACCCACTTCGGGCGAGGCGATGGAGACAACAGCAAGACTTCTTGATCTCGTTGTTGAACGAAGACAAGATTGTGACAAACCAAGCACCTACACCAACGCAGAAAACGACCTCTCGTTGATCATTCCTGCCGGCTGGCTGAAACAGAGGTCCGTCCAGGAATTCTCTGACGCGGGCGGTCAAATCGCAATCTCGCACAAGACACACAGAGCGACGTTCACGGTCTCCGTCGGGCCTCCAGACAAATCGGAATGGATGGCAAAAGAAGTGCGAGCGACAGCGGTTCGAGAGTACCTTGCGCACGTACCGGAACGGGTCAGCGACGCGGTGGTAACAACCTCCCGGTCCGTTGGAGGAGAGCGAAATACGGTTTGGGCAGAGTACCAAACAGACACCACCATTGGTGGCGCGACGAGAAGGCAACGGGCGGGCTTGATATCTATCATTCACCATGGACTCGAATATACCCTGCAATGGTCTGTCGAGCCGGATCTTGAGCAGCAAACGAAAGGAATTATTGATTCGTTCAAATTTGAAACCTGAGACCGCCAAATACTCAAACCGCGTACTTAAAGAACATGAGGATTTGTAGGCGTTCGAGCGTCAAGGTGCGCGCCCCGCGTATCAGGCTGACGCTTGCCCCGTCCAGATCCCTTTGGCAGCTTGAATGAGGCAATATGGAACGATGTGAATTGACATTTCGTGTTTTCGTTAGTTCGACGTTCAGCGATCTGAAAGCGGAGCGGAATGCGTTACAGGAACACGTCTTCCCCCGGCTGCGCGAGTACTGCCAGCAACACGGGGCGCGGTTCCAGGCAATTGACCTGCGGTGGGGCGTCTCCGAAGAGGCCGCGCTGGACCAGCAGACGATGAACATCTGCCTGGAGGAACTCCGCCACTGCCAGCGCATCACACCCCGACCCAACTTCATCGTCCTGCTCGGCCAACGCTACGGCTGGTGTCCGCTCCCGCCACAGATCGCCGCCACGGAGTTTGAGCCGATCCGCGACCAGATCACCGATGCGAACGAGCGTTCGTTTTTGCAGGATTGGTATCGGCGTGACGACAACGCCGTCCCACCTGAATACTGCCTGCAACCCCGCCGAGTTGACATTGGCGATAACCACTCGGAAGCGGAGAAGGTAGCGGCTCGCGAAGCCGAGGCGCAGGAGTGGGGGCAGGTCGAGCACCGGCTGCGCGACATTCTGTTGGCGGGCGTGAACGGATTGGCTTGGCCCATGACCGATGAACGGCGTCTCAAATACGAGGCTTCCGCCACACACCAGGAGATTCTCCACGGCGCCTTGGAGGTCAAGGATTCTACCGACCACGTTTTCGGTTTCTTTCGAACCATCCGCCGGTTACCCAAGAACTCCACCGCCCGGGACTTTGTCGATCTCACTCCGCAAGGGCAGATCGACCGCGAGGCTCGCATCCGGCTGGCGCGACTGAAGAAGGCCTTGCGGCGCAAACTCGGCAGCAGCGTGCACGGCCACCGGGCAACCTGGACCGGCACCGGACCGGGCGAGGATCATCTCCAACCGTTGTGCGAGGGCGTGTACAACCGGCTGCGCACGGTGATCGACGACGAACTCCAGCAGCGAGATCGCTTCGACCCTGTGGATCAGGAAGCCATTGCACACCGGGCGTTCGGCCAGGAACGGGCGCGAGGATTCATCGGACGATACGATTTGTTGCAGCGGATCCAACTGTACCTCGATGGGCACGACCGGCATCCGCTCGTCGTGCACGGCGTGTCGGGTTCCGGCAAGTCAGCGCTATTGGCCAAGGCGGTCGCCGATCACGAATCGCGTGGCATGAATCACGAAGTCATCGTCCGGTACGTCGGCGCGACCCCCGCCTCATCGGACATCCGGTCGCTGTTGGAGGGATTGTGCAAGGAGATCACACTTCGGTACGGGGGTGACACGAGCATGGTGCCGACGGAATACACCAAGCTGGAAGTTGAGTTTGCGAATCGGTTGACGCTGGCAAAGGCGGAGAAACCCCTCGTGGTGTTCCTCGACGCGCTGGACCAACTTTCCGATACCGATCACGGACGGAATTTGGCGTGGTTCCCGACTCAGTTGCCGGAGCAAGTGCGGTTGGTTGTCTCGATGCTTCCCGGCGAATGCCTGAGCGCACTTCAGCAGAGACAGTTGCCCGCGGACCATTTCGCCGAAGTCACGCCGATGACCGCGCAAGAGGGTGCAGAGTTACTCGCAGCATGGCTCCACGAGGCGCGCCGTACGTTGCAGCCGCGTCAGCGGGATGAGGTGCTGACGAAGTTCCGTGGCTGTCCGTATCCGCTCTACCTGAGACTCGCCTTCGAGGAAGCGCGACGATGGACATCGTGGGATGAAACTGTTGGAGTCATGAGCGATGTTGCTGGAGTCTTGGGGGATCTGTTCGATCGGCTGGAACAGGCCCAGCAACACGGCGCGCCGCTAGTCAGCCGCGCACTGGGAAATCTGGCAGCGAGCCGACACGGTCTGACCGAAGACGAACTGCTCAATGTGCTTTCGGCAGACAATGAGGTAATGGCCGATTTTCGAAGACGTTCGCCCAAGACGCCAGCGTTGGAACGGCTGCCCGTTGTGGTCTGGGCACGACTGTTTGCGGATCTCGAACCATACATGACCCAACGACAGGCCGGCGGCACAACCGTGCTGACGTTCTATCACCGGCAAGTCGGCGAAGCCGCGACCGCGCGTTATGTGCCTGAGCAAGAGAGACCTCGCTTCCACGACGCACTGGCCACATACTTCCACGCGGAGGCCGATCCCAACGGGAACCGGCATTGGCAACAGAACGCCAGGTTACTCAGTGAACTTCCATTTCATCTGGCGCACGGAACAGGTGAAATGGAACTTCGCCAACTGTTCTCCCAATTGGCCTTTCTCGCAGCACGTACCGCGACGGGCCAGGTCTATGAGCAGATTGCTGATTACCATCTCGCAGGCTCTCCTTTCCCTGCACCATTATCTCTTTGGCGCAGTTTTCTTCAGAAGCACGCACAACGACTGAAGCAGCATCCGACAATGCTCGTTGCGTTGGTGAACCACGAGGGCTTTTCCGAAGGAAGATCACAGGTCCCCCGTGTCTACTGGCCGCGGCCTTGGCTGCGTACCTCGCCTGAAGAGATGCCGACAGGCGAAGCACAGACGTCAAATGGTCTGCATGTTGAAGTCACGGGCAATCTGGAGTCTTCGTGGGGGAGAGCGTCGGCGATTGCCTCACAGGCAGCTCTGGCTTTTAGCCTTGAGCGGCTCGGGACGATCCGCCTCTCTGACCTCAAAGTGATGCAGGAGACGACGGCGATGTTGTCCATCCGAAGAGATCGCCCGTTGGTTCTTGCCTGCGCACCTGACGCCACCAGCATGGTCGTCTTTTATGAATGCGGCAAAGCCGAACTGTACCGATGTGTCCGCGGGGAAGATGGTTGCCNNNGGAACCGGCACACTTGCTCATATCTCACCCGAGAATCCTCATCCCCTTGAAGAGGACCTCGCTGCCGGGCAGGGCGGCGAGCTATCGGCACTTGTCTTTACTGAAGACACCCGGTTGATTGCCCTGAGACAAGTCTCCGGCGCGTTGCTCTTCGCACCGGGTGCATCGCCTATCCTAAGACATTCGGCACACGTATCGGGGGCGTGCCTGTGCGGCCCCACGAAAGTGGCTGTCGCGTTTACGGATGGTGCTCTTGTTGTCTTTGAAGTGGCAGACGCCATAACAGCCGTAGCAAATGTGGAAGCAGGAATCCTCCGGGGAGCATTGGGTTGGGATGGAACGAGATTGCTCTGGCTTGGAGAGAACGGCAGATTCAACGCCTGGAATCCAGGTGAACCCGCGCTGGACTCTGTGCAAGAGAATGAGGAGATGTTTCCCAAGCACCTGCACGTTCTTCCCCGTCAATGGGTTTCTTATCCCGACAGCTCGATTCTACTGGGAACGACCCACAGTTGGATCACATTCAGGCTCTTGCAGGGAGGCCGCGTTTCGGACAGTCGTTTGGAGGAGGTCTTTGGCGGCCCTGTGTGGCGTGCGGTGATGAAGCGTGGACAAGATCAGTGGCTTCTGGAAGGGCCGCCCTTCCGGGAGGTCTTGCTCGGACGCGGAGTGATGGGCCGCCTATACTGTGCTCCTGACGGGGAAGGGAGGTTTTTCGCCGCGAGTGGTTATGGGCCAGGCTTGGTCTTTGACCTAGCGACATTGCGATCCACGCCGCTGAACGGATGTCCGATGGGAATCAATACTGCAATGGGAGACGGTAGCGGCGGATGCTGGTTCACCGACCGCGCAGGGGACATCTACTTTACAGATGCAGCGGGACGATGTCGCCTAATCGCGAAGATTGGACTTCAGGATGTCCACGGGGCACACCTTGTGCACTGCGGCGACTTCCTTGTTTGGGTAGGGTACTCGGTCAAATACTTTCCGGAAACAGGTGCGGAGCCGGCAAGAACGTTTGTATTCTTCTGTAAGAACGGCGGTGGCTTCCCAACGCTGGAGCGATTAGGAGAACAGTTTCGACATCCAAGAGAGGGGTTGTGTGTTGCTGCCTGCTACGACCCAACTACCAAGCAGTTGGTGACGCTTTGGGCAAAACCAGCAGGTGGCACCGAGACCTATGCGCTTCGAGTTGGTGGGGTCAGAGAGTTTGCCCAGTGGCAATACCGAGAGATTAGTGTGAGCGGTTTGGGACCGTCTTCGTTTGTTCAGGCAGCCCTCTCTGGCGATAGCCGACTGCTTGGCGTCTTGAACAGAGCCGGAGAGTTCTCCTGCTTGTCTGTCGCGGACGGCTGTGTGCTCGCTGTGCTTGCTGGTAGCGCGCCTTTCACTGCTGTAGCTCCGGGCGCCGACAATTCAGAGTTCTGGCTGGCGGAAGCACGTGCGAGTGTTTACAGATGTGCATTGGTGGAAAGGCCAGTATGAACATTGGGGTTAGCAAACTCATCGAGGACGCTGAGTCGTTTGCCGATCAACGGCGGCTACTACTTGCGGCGCAGACTCTGGAGGAAGCTCGACGGCTAAGCCAGATTCCCGACCGCCGCGCATTTATCTCCTATAACCTAGGGGCGATCTATTGGCATCACCTCGGAAACGGAGTGGCGGCTCGCCGTGAATTCCTAGCTTGCATCGCTGCATTTGATGCGCAGGGTTACGGGCAGCATCCCCAGCTAAGAACCGTCCATGCTAATGCCTTGGAAAATGCGATGCTTTGCGCGCTCTCGTTCGAGGAATTCGACAGTCTTGCAGGGNNCTTGACCGGACTCGTCCCAGAAGTGCGGGATTGGCGTGAAAGAGGTGATGCGTGGTCTGATCGTCTCTTTGTACTCGCCGCAACATACTACAACCGAAACGACCCGAGGCAGGACGTCGGCCGCTACGGCTGTGCGAAATCCACTTATCATCTCATCCTTGCTCATCGTCGTGAACTACGCGTCTCGAGGGAGAATTGGCGAATGGCGCTCTTCGAGTATTGCGCGCTCTCAATGCGTATGGCTTCAGATTGTGTAAAGGCTCGTGGAGGTGACACCGACCTGAACTCACCGGAAGAATTTCTACCGATTCTCACCGAAGCCCTTCCGTTAGTGGAAGAGTATTTGCAGTGGAATTCCGGCGACGACGGTTTAAAGAGAACATGTTCAGACATGGTTGAAATGGTGAATAATTGCCGGCAACGGTGGTCTGCTATCAAGGAAAGGAGCGGTATTATGCCACAGAAAACTGATTATCAGGTATGTCAGAAGTGTGGAACCGTCTTTTCGCGAAGAGATATGGATGGTCCCGGATTTATGGTCGACATGATGGATATTTACGATCACTCGACGATGTGTCCGAAATGCGGTGGCGATGTCAAATGGCAGTCCAGTCCTGAAATACAGCCTCGATTAGGCTCCGGTTGGCTGCCTGTTCTCATTATGTTCGGGCTTCTTTTCATAGGACTGCTGATTCTGATTTACTGGGTTAGGTAACAGAGCATGCTTGATCCTCAAATATAGGAGGTATGGAATGTGGCCGTTTAGTCCGCGCAAACACAAAACGTTGTCTCGCGCAGTCCTTGCCGGCGATCTACGCGCCGTCCGAAGAATGCTCGCCGGAGGGGCCGATCCGAACAAATGCGATGCTGATGACGATGCACACCCCATTCATTATGCCACCAATCATGGTCCAGCAATGGTTCAGCTGCTGATTGATCACGGGGCAGACGTGAATATTCCAGCGAGAGGCTCGATGCCTTTGGCCGCGGCCGAAGCGAGGGGGTATATGGATGTCGCAAGGATTCTGCGTAAGGCGGGAGCCCGGGTGCGCGCGCCCGACGAGGAATTCCTGCTGGATCCGCGTATTAGGCTGCAATTGGAGCCAAAGATCACGACGCTTGCCTGTTTGGCCCGTACCTATTTTCCGAGCGAACCTCCCGACGTGATTGCCAAGCACGTCGAGGAGAAACTCAACCTCGAGTTTCCCCCCAACATGCCGGAGCCGGAGCGAGAGAGTATTCGAAGCGACGTCCGGGCCCTGATTCAGAAGCAGTGCGGCGTCAAGAACTATCAGAAAGCGACGGTCCCGTCGGTCGAACAAGCCAAGCGCATGACTGGGATGTCCGAAGACGAACTGACTCGCCGCTTCATGGAACATCTGATCCAGCAGGGCAAGAATCCCTTCGCGGATATGCCTGACCACATGCTTCGAGACGCCGAGATGAAATTTCCCGATCTTGTCCAATTGGCGCGTCGGAAGTTCAGCACAAATCACTAAATGAGGAGGTCAGACATGAGCGAACAGAAGCGTGTCCCACGAACTTGGGAGAATCTGCCATCGATGGTAATGGCACCCGTTCCCACGGGTTTTTCTTATCCACAACTGGCAGAGTCGATTACCGACCAGGCCCCTGACAAAGAACTTGTATGCCTCGTCCCTTGGGGCTGGACCAGTTCACAAGAAGATGCGGTCCGGCGTATCAGCCTTCTGTATGAATTTGCCGATGATCCACGTCTTGTTCTCATGCGGTTCCTTGCTCCTGTTCCGGGGCAGGAGCAGATCATTGTGCGGGCATCGTTCATGCGGGAGACTACAACAAAGGTGGCCGCATCGAACCTATTTGACCTTGCAGAACGTCTCTCGCAACTGGCCAGGGACCAAGGCCTGCACACGACTACCGCAGAATAGTCAAATGTGCGGGGCGACCAACGATTGCGCTGCTGCCAGCATCGCCATCATGCTGGCGATGAATCAGGCACAGCCGGTTGCGCGAGGAGAACTTGCGGCTCTTCTGCCCTCAATCGCCTAATCGCCGGAACCGGGGAAGTGTGATTCTCCGACGTGGCCAACCTGCCGTGCGGTCCTGCGATCTGCACGGCAGTTCGCGGCTCAGCCATTCTCCATGCCGCTGATGAGCCGCCGTGCACGTTGCGGAAAGGAGATTGTTGTTCCGCAACCCGCTGCCAAGGCGATCCGCGCTTACATGGCTCAACTCGGCCCCAGTCAATCGCCCTGCCTCGATTTGGCCACCACCTTCACCGATCAGTGTTTGCTCGCCTCCTGTCCCCTGCTCCCGCCGGTGAAATTCGGCCCGTTCTTCGCGAAGTGCTGATGACCCACGTGATTCTCTCAGGGGTTGCGTGAGAAATCTCTCTGGCTTCGTCCGGCTGCAAAGCCTTGGATATGAGTTGTCGGCGAGAATTGCACTCGACGCACTTCAGTACGCCCCCGGCGTGTACTCATCCGGGGACGCCGAGGCCACTTCGCCGCAGTTGGATTCGGGGGGACATAGGCCGATTCTCACAGGCGCGGTGACTATGATCGCAGAGCCTTCTTCCTGTGAGCTATCGTCCAGAAGAACGACCGCAGGCAGCAATGGGAGCGAAATTCCGCGAGAATGGTCGAATTAGCGTTGCGAGGGCACCGGGATCATCCGGCCGCGGCCTTCGCGAGACTATGCGGCCATATACTTGCAGCCGCGCAGGAGTTGTTCGCGCGGCAAGAGACTTTATCATCGCAGGGCAAGGGTTGGTGTCGACGCGATGACAACGCTCTGCCACCACCCTGTGGGCTTCGGCCCCGTGGCAACGATGAACACTGCCAGGAGAATTTGGAGATGGCAATCCACTCGAGCCGGGTTCGCCATGCGGTGGGACTGGGAATCGTTACACTCGGTGGCGATGACGTGTAGCCAGCAGATCAACAACGCCATCTCACCCTCGCTGATGAGAGGTGGCGCATCAACACGCGAAGTGCAACACCGTGGGTTATGGCAGTCAGGAGCCTGGCGATAGTGGATTGTTCACGTTCTTTGCTGGGGACACTGTCCCCAGACCCCTGGGATTCTTCGCTTTCCGCCAGAAGCATGGAGGTGGGAGCCGGCGATGTCGTACGGTCGACGGCGTCGCCCCTTGCCCCTGGACCGCGACGGCGCTCGAGTTGCTTCCCAGCAGCGCTCTATCCTCCGCCACGGCACGTCGAGTGTACCACCGCGCCGCGGCCGCAAGGGTCAAGGCACGCCACGGACGTGAAAGGCTTCAAACGGGGTCCGGAACCCCAGACATTTGTGCGGCCGATGGTTCAGCGCGTGAACGTGGCCGCGCAGTCGTTGCGGCGTGACCTGGGTCAGGTCAGCGCCCTTGGGCAGGTACTGCCGCAACAGGCCGTTGGTGTTTTCGTTGGTCCCGCGCTCCCAAGAGTGATACGGATGCGCGAAGTAGATCGGCAGGCCCAGCGTCTCCTCCAGCTCGATCGGACGGGCGAATTCCCGGCCGTTGTCCAGTGTCAGACTTCGACGTTTCTGGGCCGGCAGTCGGCGCAAGGCATGTTGCAGCCGTTGGGCGACTGGCTCGGTGGCACAGGCTTCGACCTTGCGGGCGATCGTATGGCGACTAGCCCGATCCACACAGGTCAGGAGGAATCCCCGCCGGCCTTTGCCGACCAGAGTATCGCCCTCCCAATCGCCGAGCCGCGTGCGCTCGTTGGCTTCGGCGGGACGTTCCTCAATGGAGCGTCTGCCGGCGATCTGGCCTTGGCGGGAGGGCTTGCCATAGGGTTTGCGTCGCGGCTTACGCGCGATCCGCAGGAAAGGACGCAACGCTTGGGCCCGCTGCGGATCGCTCCAGATCCAGCGATAGATGGTCGTAGGACTGATGCGGTGGCCCTCCAGGCCGGCGGGCGCCTGGGCTTGGAGGCGTCCGGCAATCTGCTCGGGCGACCAGTCGTGTCGCAACCGATCTTCGACGTAGGCCATCAGATGTCGCTGGCCGGTTTTGGGCCGACGTAAGTGAGCTCGGCGACGATGGTTCGCATGAGTCTGAGCCTGACCGGGCCAATGGCGGCCCAAGCACCGGGCGATCTCGGCGTTGGAATAGCCTTGAAACTGCACTCGATAGATGACATTGCGTTCGTCCATGGTAAGATGGTGATACGACATCGCGAGTTCTCCGTAGTCTGAAGTCCTTGAACAACTCCA
>NPID01001520.1_pt1 | contig 12361 bp, 12 predicted proteins | sample 8637491 | NCBI WGS metagenome assembly NPID01 (sample SAMN07420843, study PRJNA396082) | bioreactor metagenome | isolation source: sample BA6 brine-fed electro-methanogenic bioreactor BA | place: Japan: Kochi | collected 2016-06-14 | reverse complement strand
ACCTGCTCATGGTTTCAAGCGACCAGCTCCAGCTGATGGTAGTGCTCGACCTGATCGTGCTCGGGCTGGCCGCTCTTTTCTATCATCAGTTTCAGGCGGTCTGCTTCGACGAGGAATTCGCGCGCCTGCGCGGCATCCCGGTCAATTTTTTCTACCTTCTGCTGCTGTGCCTGACCGCCCTTACGGTCGTGCTGTTGGTCACAGTGGTGGGAATCATCCTGGTGATCGCCCTGCTGACCCTGCCCGTCGCCATTGCCAACCTGTTTGCCCGCTCCCTGTGGCAGATCATGATACTGGCTGCCGGAATCAGCATGCTGCTCAGCAGCAGCGGACTGGCCTTAAGCTATTCACCTGACCTGCCTGCGGGCGCTGTCATCATCCTGCTGACCGGAGCAGCCTACCTGGCGCTTCTCTCCCTCCGCACTCTCTTGCTGCGCGGACGCCGCTGATTCGCCCCTTGCTTAGCCGCTTTTTTCGATCACCGCCAGCAATGGCAAATGGTCGGATGCGATGCGGGCATGGCCGCGGTCGATTGCATCGAGTTGGACAACCCTTAAAGGGGGAGCGACAAAGATGCGGTCAAGCCCGAACAGGGGATATTTCGCCGGGAAGGTGCGCGGAGAACGCGGAGAGTGAAATGGCTGCGCCAGCCAGCGTGCCGACCTGCCCCAGAGGAACCATTCATTGAAGTCACCGGCCAGAACAACCGGGTGCTGGGCGCTTTCAATCCAAGCCAGCAGCCGGCGGACCTGATGACGGCGCTCCCTGGGGCGTAACCCCAGATGGGTTGCCATAAAACGCACAGGCCCCAAGTCCGTTTCGAGCAGCAGATCAATCACCCCACGCGGTTCTCGCCCCGAAAAGCTGAGATCATGCAGATGCTCACGCAGAATTGCGGTACGCACAAGAACGGCATTGCCATAGTGACCGTCGGGACGCATCATTGTTGCCCCGCACACGGACGACATTTCTGTCGCCTGGGTGAGGAAATCGAGTTGGCGGCACTGGGCTTCTCCGCCAAACCTCACGTGAACCTCCTGCAATGCGACGACATCAGCATCCAGATCATTGATGACGTGCGCCACCCGCGGCAGATTCTGCTGTCCGTCTCCCCCGACACCCTGATGGATATTGTAGCTGGCCACCCTAAGCACGGCTTTTTCGGTTTCTGTCTCACGATGGATCATGAGCCCGCTTTTCCCTCAAGGTTACGATCAATCCTGCGCCCGATCATCTTGCGCAGTCCCCAGAACAGCCCACCGGCGCCCAGCACCACCACCAGGAAAATCACCACAGATTTCAGGTCCGGGTTACGGATGAGCTGTTCAAGCCCCTTTTCGAAAGCGGCAAGAGCAATGATTCCTGGTCCCATCCCGGCCAGCGTGCCGAATAAAAAGTCGATAAAGCGAATATGCGAAGCCCCGGCAACCAGATTCACCACGGTAAAAGGCGCTACCGGCAGCAGGCGCACCGCCATAACGGCCAACATGCCGCTTTGCGCCAGGCGTTTACTGATTTTATTGAGACGCACCCCGCTGAACTGCCGCACAGCATCGCGCCCCACCCAGCGCCCGATTCCATAGGTCACAAGTGCACTGAGCAGAGATCCCAGCAGGGCATATCCCCCTCCCCACCAGGGACCGAACGTGAGGATTGTCACCACAATCAGCACTGTTATCGGCAGCAGGGCCAAACCACCGACAATGTAGACCAGCATCAGTATAATTGGTGCAAAACGGCTCTGCTCCACCCACCCGGCCCATTCGCGCAACTGCGCCAGGTCGAGATATTCTCCCAGCGGAGTCCAGCGCCAGGCAGCTGCCAGAAGCAGAGCCACCCCGATCAGTGCAAGCAGGGTGCGTATTTTATTCAAACCGATTTTCTTTTTTTCACGGGGCACTTCGCTATCACCGGCGAGAATCTGGTTGGCCAGGTCTTCAAATTGAACCGGCTTTTCCGGGTCCACCAGGGAACCATCGGGAACCATGCGGTCATAGAAGGGATCAATCTTCCAATCGAAGGAACGCAGAGAGCGCGGTTCATCACGGTGCTCATCGATCAGCGAGATCATGCTGTCTCTGCGGCGCAGTTCCTGCTCTACCTCATCGATCTCCATATCCAGATGCTCGCCCAACATGCGACAGCAGAAACGGTTTACCGAGCGGCGAGTCGCATCGTCTTCAGCGAAAAGGGTAAGGTCGCATTCGGTATCAAAACCCATACTGCGATTGTTGAGGTTGGCGGAACCGATCCGCACCAACACATCATCTACGACAAGCACCTTGGCGTGAACCTTGATGAACCCCTCTCCCAGGTCGGTGCGCTCAGGGTAGACAATGCGCAGCCGATGATGTTTGTCTGCTTCACGCAAACGGTTGACCTTGCGCTGAGTCAGAACACCCATGGTCGCTTCTTCGAGCCACCCGGTATGTTGACGCGACAGCATGATGACGATCTCCGGGCCCTGCTCCTGCTCCAGACAATGGACGAGGACATCGACCACTTCGGATGCCGTCAGGTACTGGTTTTCAATATAGATCCGCCGTTGCGCTGCAGCCACGGCATCAAACCACAGCTGCTTGACTTCCACCACCCTGGCCTCATCCTCGTAGGAAGGCTCCGTGCGACTGATGGCGACGGGAATGCCTTTGAATTCCACGTCAACCTTCTGAGGCCAACAATCGCGCTGTGAAGAGGAGACTCCCACCGGCTTCTTTCCGCCGGCACGCTGCCAGCGCCGACGGGCCAGTTCGCCCAGGGCGGCGGCAGCTTCGCCGGAAACCATCATCTGCACATCGTGAAAGGGAGGCTGATCCTCCCCGTTGTCGTGTCGTTTCGGATCGTGCGGAGCATGCTGCGGGGTGTCCCAGCGGCCATGAGTCAGATCAATCCCCCCGCAGAAAGCCAGGCTGTCATCAATGACCACCAATTTCTGGTGATGGCAGGCACCGACGGGATGACGTGCATCAAGTTTGAATTCGAGCCTTTTGTGGGTGCTCCATCCGAGCTTGAAGACTGGCAGGGGCTCGCGGTCCAGTGCGTAGAGCATGGCGAAGTCCCAATCAAGCACATAGATACGAAGGTCCCGATGCTGTTTTGCCAGATTGTTGAGGAAGTCGCCGAGCGGCGGCTCATCCTGTCGGTCGCGACGCAAACGGATACGACTGTCGATGTCCCACCCGACAATGAAGATGCTGTGCCGGGCCTGTTCCAGGGCATCAGCCAGGGTGCTGAAATAGGCGGCACCATCGACCAGCACTGCAGCCCTTTCGGCCCGGCAGATACGCCAGCAGTTCTGCCCTTCTTCAAACAGCTCGTTCGCTCGCATAAGTGACCCTTTTCAGCGACATTTTAACAGGCCGCCTGGCTTCGCCCGTGTTTACAAACACAAAACCCCCGCGGGCAACGGGGGCTGTGTGTTCACAGGTTGAAAGATCCAGCCGGGCTTAATCGAGAACCGGCTTAGGCGTGTTGTCGGTACTGGGCGGCAGCACCGGATGGGTGACTTCCGGCTGATGGCCCGTCAGAGTTTCGAGAAATTCGGTGATGCGGTCAATCTCATCATCAGTGAGAGAGATGCCAAGCTGGGCTGATCCCATGATCTCAACGGCATCATGCAGGCTCCAGACTTTGCCCGAGTGAAAATAAGGCTGGGTAATGGCCACGTTGCGCAGGGCGGGGGAACGAAAGACATATTTGTCCGCCGCGGTATTGGTGACCTGGTACCGCCCCGTGTCATCTTCAGACATGACATCGGCGCCGGGTTTTTCAACCACGCCGAAGGGGAAGTAATTCGATCCTCCGATGTTTACGCCGTTGTGACATGCCGCGCATCCCTTGTCCATGAATGCCTTAAGGCCCTGCTTCTGGTTGTCATCGAGGGCGGTTTCGTTGCCTTTAAGGTATTGGTCCAAAGGTGAATCAGGCGTAAGCAGGGTCGCTTCGAAAACTTCAATGGCCTTGGCCATGTTGTCAAAGGTCAAGGCATTCTCCTCGCCGGGGAAAGCCGCCTTGAACGCCTCGCCGTAAGCGGGGATGCTGCTGAGGGTTTTGATCACCTGTTCAGGCGTATTGTTCATTTCCACGGACGCCTGCACCGGTCCTTTGGCCTGCTCCGCCAGATCCTTGGCACGGCCATCCCAGAACTGAGCCCGATTGAAGACGGCGTTGAAGGTCGTCGGGGAATTGCGCGGCCCTTTCTGCCAGCCGTGCCCTGTGGAAACTTCCTGCAGATCGGCTCCAGCCAGACCGACATTGTGACAGGTCTGGCAGCTGATCAACTGGGATTTGGAGAGACGCGGATCAAAATAAAGCATACGTCCCAGCTCCACCTTCTCCGGAGTGGCCGCATTGCCTTCGATGGCCGGCGGATCCTGGGGAATGGGCTTGAACTGACCTTGTGCGCGCTTCATCAGATCATCGGCGGCAACGGCCATGCCGGCACTTACAAGAATAAAAATTGCTGCAAAAGCTGTCTTTCGAAACATAGGTTTTTCCTCCCGGTTCAAATCTTGGAAATGCGTTTCCCACTTATTTTTTTATTCCCAGTTTTTCCATTTCCTCTTCCACCTCTTCGCTGCCCTGGTCGTAAAATTTCTGTTCCTCGGGATCAAGATGGTGGAGAAGGCGCAGGAACTCTCCCACATGTTCACGCTCTTCGTTGGCGATATCGACGAGAACCTCTTTCGCGAGACGGTCATCGATCGATTCTGCCAGCTGCATGTAGAGCTGAATTGCTTCGTATTCCGCTGCGATATTGTAACGGATGGCGCGAACGAGTTCTTCCTTGGTCAACTTGCGCTCACACTTGTTTCCGGAAAAAGGGTTTGCAAATTCAGGCATAAAGTATGGTCCTTTCTCTAAAGAGTGGTATCTTTTCTCAGGAAGGTACGACACAGAAACTTTTAGCGTAAAGTCGGCCATTGTCAAGAAGCCCCGGCTGATCTCGCGTAAACTGAGATAGCAGCGCATTTTTATTCATAGCCTCATTCAGCACTCCTCTTTTTAGCAATGACCGCGCCGCCAATCTCAGCCAAGGTTACCATTTTCCACAAAACATTGTTTGTCCAAAGATTTTGTGCTATTTATTAATGAACAGTTTGACAGAGACAGGCTCCGACTTCTTTTTTCTATCAGCAAAGGACTCGCCTATCCATGCCTCTGCGCACCTACCGTGATCTGATTGAAATCTTCAACGCCGCTTCCTCGGTTGAGGAGATTCATACGGCCTGCGCCAGATTGTGCGAGGAGTTCAAGTTCGATTTCTTCCTGTACGGCAAGCAGGTTCCAACCTCTTTCGTTGCGCCCCGCATTTTCATTATCAGCGGGTTTCCTGATGCCTGGTGGCAGCGCTACAAAGAAGCCAACCACATTCATATCGATCCTACTATCACCCATTGCCGACAGAGCACCCTGCCCATCTGCTGGAACCATTACCGATCGCATTTAGCGGCCGGCTCCGAGGCCGATTGTTTCATGCGTGAAGCGCAGGACTACGGACTGGCTGACGGCGGCAGCTTTCCTGTTCACGGCCCCCACGGCGAAAAGGCCCTTTTTTCCGTCGGCACCCATCATGACACTCCTCGTCACAGGCAGCGCATGGCGGAACTTCTGCCGCAACTGCACCTGCTGACGCACCATCTGCATGAATGCATCGGGAAAATCCTGACGCTCGAAGAGCTTCCTTGCGAAAGGCCCGCGCTGAGCCGTCGAGAAAGAGAATGTCTGCTGTGGGCTGCCGAAGGAAAGACTGCCTGGGAGACAGGACGTATTCTCGGCATATCGGAGCGCACCGCAGTTTTTCATCTCAATAACGCCGCCGCCAAGCTGCAGGTCGGCAACCGCCAGCACGCGGTGGCACGCGCCATCTCCCTGGGATTGATCCAGCCTCAACTGGGATAATCCTCAACCCTGCCGACCTCACCCCCTGTCAGTTCTGACAGTATCGAGCCTTCCATTCAGCGTGCTTTACTCTCCTGCACCACCATCTGCAGAGAGGAGCACCCCATGAGCAATGTCAGTCTGGTTCGATCAGACGGTCCCCAAAGCGATCCCTACGTCCTCGAAAATCTCTTCCGACTGCGTCACAAAGTCTTCTACGAGACACTGCGCTGGGAGGTCAACAGCGTCAACGGACAGGAGCGCGATCACTACGATGATCTGAAACCGGTGTATCCCGTGAGCCGCGATCGCTACGGTCGGGTCACCGGCACCATGCGCCTTCTTCCGACCACCGGGCCCTACATGCTCGCGGATGTTTTCCCCCAACTGCTGCGCGGTGAAGCGCCGCCCAGGGGCGAACATATCTGGGAGATCAGCCGCTTTGCGGTCTTGTCCCCCGATGATCCCAACCACGAACGCGCGCAGGCACAGCTCAACTCCGACACCTTTCACCTGCTGCGCTGCGCCGCCCGCTTTGCACGGCAGCAGCAGATAGAGGAGTATGTCTTTGTGACCAGCGTGGCGCTGGAGCGTCTGCTTCGTCGGCTCGGCCTGGATGTCAAACGTTTCGGCGATGCCCGCGCCCGGAGAGTGGGCAAGGTCTTGTCGGTGGCCTGCCGTCTGGCCATCGACGAGCAAACCTGCCGCACACTCCATGTTCCTTTCTCCCAGACGAAAAAGCGACAGGCCGCATGAACCTGCTTCTGGTTGGCCGCTCAGCGGCAATGACCCAGCTGTCTGACCTGCTGCGCACTCTTGAAGGCCATCAAGTACACCATTGCCGAAGCGCAAACGCAGTTCTGAACCTGCTGCAGAAAGGGCCTTTTACGCCAGACGTCTTGATAAGAGACGCTGAGAACTCAAGGCGGATGCAGAAGGTTCTGTCGGATTGGCTCTATCGAACTCCAGGCGCCAAACCGCCGGCAGAACTGGAATTCACCGCCAATGAGGAACTCCGCACTTCTACTCCGCGAGTTCTCAGTGCCGTTGAAACCGGGCGCTGGGGGCGTCGCATTCTGAACAGCAGGGTTCTTCCATCCGGCCCTGAAGCAGGCGAGGCCTCCCCAGACCTCGACCAGATCATCTTTGAATATCGGGCTCCCTGCCGCAAAACAGGAACCTGAGCCGATTTATCCGAGAGGCTTACATGCGCTTCGAACTTTTTTTTGATCGCACCTCCATGGCGATGGCCCTGATCGACAGCCGCGGTCGAATCGCTCGTGTCAACTCAGCATTCCTGCAGCTGCTCAATCAGAAAGAAGAAGAAGTCACCGGCTACCGAATGACCGATCTTCTGGCTCTGTGCAATCACGGACAAAAGGAGCCGCCCCGGCAGCAGGGCGACCCTCTCGGCACGACTCTCATAAACCGCGATAATCCGGGACAGGTTCTGCGGGTCACACATCTGCCCACCCCCATTCATCACAATGGAGAACTCTGTGTCCTGGTCACGCTGCAGGAAGTTTCAAGCGACAACCTGTCGCAGGCAAGGATAAAGTATCTCTGCCATTATGATCCTCTGACCGGGCTGGCCAATGTCTCTCTGCTGATGGAACGGCTGCAGCACGGCATCGACACGGCAGTGCGTACCGGGGGAAAACTGGTTCTGGTTCTTTTGAACATTCGCCGCTTCAAATATCTCAACAGCACCTTCGGCCACGATGCGGGCGATCGGATATTACGTGAAACAGCGCAGCGGATTCATGATGCGGTGCGCCGCGAAGATACGGTTGCGCGTCATCACGGCGACACCTTTGCCGTTCTCTTTGAAGGGATCAACACCTCCGTCGCCGTGGAACTGGTTTTACGCAAATTATTCCAGGTCATGGAGAAGCCATTTTATCTGGGAGAGAGCGAAATCTTTCTCTCCATCGGTGCCGGGATTGCCATTTTCCCCGACGACAGCCGTGATACAGGCACCCTGCTCAGCAACGCCGAAGCCGCCATGCGCCAGACAGCAGGCAGCGGGACCAGCGCGTATCGCTATTTCACAGCAGAAATGCAGCACCAGGCAAGGCAGCAGGTTCAGCGGGAGCACGAACTCTATCACGCCATCGAACGGGGGGAGTTTGAGATCTTCTATCAACCGATTCTGGCACCGGACACATTGGAGGTGCGGACGGTTGAAGCGCTGCTGCGCTGGAACCATCCACGTGAAGGGCGTCTGTCCCCGCGCGACTTTATCCCGCTGCTGGAGGAAACAGGGCTCATCGTCAAGGTGGGAGATTGGGTGTTGGAAACGGCCTGCCGCCAGATCCGTGACTGGCGCGGGCATGGCTATCCGGACCTGCGACTGGCTGTCAACATCAGCGCCCGCCAGTTCCAGGCGCGTGGATTCACCACCCGCCTGGAGGAAATTCTTTCCGAAAGCGCCATGCCGGCCGAGGCCCTCGACCTTGAGATCACCGAGAGTGTCCTGATGGAAGATTGTGAGGAAAGCAGGCAGACCCTTGCGGAAGTGAGTTCCATGGGGTGCCGGCTCTCCATTGATGACTTCGGCACGGGATATTCCTCCCTGATCTACCTCAAGCAGCTGCCGGTCAGCGCCGTCAAGATCGATCGCTTCTTTATCCAGGGGCTTCCCCACGGCCACCATGACACATCCATTGCCAAAGCGGTCATCGGGCTGGCACGCAATCTAGGACTGAGCGTCACTGCCGAAGGGGTTGAAACGCGGGAACAGTTGGATTTCTTAGGAGAGTGTGACTGTCAGGGGGTGCAGGGATTTTACTTCGCTCCCCCCATGGGAGTAAGCGATTTCAATGCGTGGCACCCGGAAGAGGGGGGGAAGTCAGTAGAAGGCTGAATACATTACGGAAAATGCCGTGTCAGGGGAGGCATTTGGCGCAGCGGGCCCGGAACAGGGTCGTGCTCAAGTAGCGGTCTCCCCGGTCCGGCAGCAGTGTAACCACCACGCCCCGTTCCATTTCCGCAGCGATCCGCACCGCACCAGCGACCGCCGCGCCACTCGACATACCCGCCAGCACGCCTTCGCGCAGCGCCAACTGCCGAGCCGTTTCGAAGGCTTCATCGTCGTCGACGGTCAGTTTGCGGTCCAACGCCTGGGGACGATAGATATCGGGGACGATGGCTTCCTGCATATTCTTGAGCCCCTGCACCTTATGTCCCAGGACCGGTTCGACCCCCACCACCAGGACATCCGGATTGCGCTCGCGCAGAAAAGCACCCGCTCCCATCAGCGTACCTGAGGTCCCCATGCCGGCCACAAAGGCATCGACCCGGCCGCCGGTCTGCTGCCAGATTTCGGGACCGGTGGTCTCGTAGTGAGCCAGGATATTATTGGGGTTGGCATACTGGTTGGGCATGTAGTAGCGCTCGGGATCCTTCTGGAAAATCTGGTGCGCCAGACGGATGGCCCCGTCGGTGCCTTCGTCAGGGGGGGACAGAACCAACTCCGCCCCATAAGCTTCGAGAATCTGGCGACGCTCCAGGCTCACGCAGGCCGGCATCACCAGCTTGATCCGGTACTGGCGCGCGGCCGCAATCATGGCCAGGGCGATGCCCGTGTTGCCGGAGGTCGGCTCAAGAATGATCTTCTCCCGTACGAGGTCTCCGTTTTCTTCGGCCTTCTTGATCATATACCAGGCCGGCCGGTCCTTGACCGATCCCCCCGGGTTGCCCCCTTCGAGCTTGGCGAGAATGCGCACGCCGGGGTTGGGACTGAGGTGTTCAAGGGCCACCAGCGGGGTGTTGCCGATGGCGGCGCAGAGGTTGTTGTCGGTGCTGGGCGTCGTATTGGATGAAACCATGGGAAATTCCCGCATGAAAGAATGTTTACAGGTTCAAAGAGACAAACTAGAAAAGGCCGTGCAACGGGCCGCCGGAAGCGGCCAGATCCTCTATGCGCCGCACCGCTGCCGGATCCTCCTCCAGCGCGGGCGGGTGAAAATCCTTGGCCCGCGCATCGATGACCAGCGCTCCGCGACACCCCCAGTGGCGGGCTTCGCTAAAGGCACTGATGCCGTGGATGTCTGTAGCCGGGTTGCTGCGCGTGAACACCGTCCACAGAAAATTGTTCAGCTGACGCGCCACCTGCTCGCTGTCATCCACCACCACAACAAGGGGGAAGCGGTTGATAGCCGCCTGCGTGTCGAAATAGGTGCAGAAGGTCTCCATATCGGCGGCAGATTCACCGCGCTGCCCGACATGGGGCGGCCCCTGAACCGCCAGCACTCCCGGCAGAACGACCCTGGGGGCACTGAATCCCGCAGGCAGCGCCAGATCGGAGCTGATCTCTCCCGGCAGAGTGCGCCGTGGCTCGCCGGCAGCCGCCATCACCACCTTGGAGCCGGCATTGAGGCCGTGGCCGCTGTAATCCAGGGTGTCGATCGTCGTCCGGGTCTGGAAGTGCAGGTCGCGCCGCCAGTCGATGCGTTCCAGCACATGCTGAAAAAAGTCCTCGATATCATGGATGTCCAGTTCTGGCGCATCCTCGCGCGCTGCAATCAGCAGATATTTGGCCAGCGACAGCTGCCCCTGCCCCAGAACGGCATTGGCCTGGGTCAGCAACTCCATCGGTTCACGCTTCTCGGCATAGGGAACATAGCGCTCACTGCCCAGCGCCAGCAGAAGAGGATGAACGCCCGCGGCATCCACGGCATGTACGGCATGAATGCCCGGCAGAACATCGGGAATCAGCGGGCCGGTCAGTTCATGGATGAAGGCGCCGAAGGTGGTATCCTCCTGTGGGGGGCGTCCCACCGTGGTAAAAGGCCAGATGGCGTCCGGGCGGTGATGAACAGCCTCCACCTGCAGGACGGGGAAATCGTGTGCCAGGCTGTAATATCCAAGGTGATCGCCGAAAGGCCCCTCGGGAAGCGTGCGCCGGGGATCGATCGTTCCCGAGATGACGAAATCGGCCTCCGCCGGCATGGGCAGGCCGTTGGCCGCCGGCACCAGCGAGATACGGCGGCCGCCGAGCAGGCCGGCAAACGCCAGCTCCGGCATCCCTTCCGGCAGCGGCATCACCGCCGCCACGTTGAGGCTGGGCGGTCCACCGACAAAAACATTGACCCGCAGCGCTTCCCCGCGCCGCAGGGCCTCGGCATGGTGAACGCCGATGCCGCGGTGAATCTGATAATGCAAACCCGCTTCCAGGTCGGGCTGGTAGCGGTTGCCGGAAATCTGCACCCGGTACATACCAAGATTACCATGACGCCAGCCCGGTCGGGCGGGCTCTTCGGAATAAACCTGGGGCAGAGTAATGAAGGCGCCACCGTCAAGGGGCCATGACTTGAGCTGCGGCAGACGGCTGAGGCTTGTGCGGTGGGCGAGGATCGGCCCCTTGTCAACCCGCCGCGGCAGAAGGTGGGTCGCACCCAGCAGAGCTTTCGGGATGACCCCCGGCCGGCGCATCAGTTCGCGCGGATCCAGTTTGAGCTTGACCAGCGTCTCCACATGCGCCAGAGAATCGCGAAACAGGTAGCGGGTACGCTCCAGGGTGCCGAACAGGTTGCCGAGCAGCGGGAAACCGCTCCCTTTTGCGCGGGTAAACAGCAGTGCCGGTCCCCCCTGGGCATAGACCCTGCGCTGAATAATGCCGATCTCCTGGTCGGGATCGACCTCGACTTCAATGCGACGCAAACGCCCCGATTTTTCCAGATCCGCGACGCACTCGCGCAGATTGCGATAGCCCATGCCGTAACTCCCGGTCTCCTGATATTGTACGTTATCACCCTCGCGACGCGACGGCCTCTTTTTTATACTGCGGGCTGTCGCGCAATGCAATGCTGATTACAGCAAACAGCCTCTTGACTTTTCCCGGCGCTATGATTCTTTATCGGTGCATTCAGCAGCGACCGATAAACCCAACAACCGCTTTCAGGGTTTCATCGGCGTCATCAATAACAGGGAGGAAGAGTGGCATGAAGGTCACCGATATTCGCACCATCGCTAAGGACATGGGGATCAAAAACACGTCGAAGATGAAAAAGAACGACCTGATCCACAGCATTCAGCGCACCGAGGGCAACTCCGACTGCTACGGCATCTCCTGGCGCCACCAGTGCGGCCAGCAGGATTGCCGCTGGCGCCAGGACTGCCTCGCCGAATAAAAACCGGCAGCCCCTGACCCAACAACTGCTGATCCGGTTTCACAGAAAATCACGGAACCGGATCAGCGCATAAAAACACAGCCCGCCCCCCACCGCTAGGAGCAGATCTCGACCCCAGGCAATGGACTCGCCGAGTCCGGCCTGCCACAGGGGATCGAGCATCGCCGCCATCGAGAAGCCCACCGCGCCCAGGGTCAGCAGTTTACGCATCATCGAAGACTCCCTCCACGTTCACAGGTGTCATTTTCGTAGCTGTTGCATACAAAGGCTGGTAGAATGCCGTATACACAAATCCAGCCGGAGGATTCTTGATCGATGGCCCGCAAAATCTTCATCGCCGCCACAGG
>NPID01001772.1_pt2 | contig 12376 bp, 17 predicted proteins | sample 8637491 | NCBI WGS metagenome assembly NPID01 (sample SAMN07420843, study PRJNA396082) | bioreactor metagenome | isolation source: sample BA6 brine-fed electro-methanogenic bioreactor BA | place: Japan: Kochi | collected 2016-06-14 | reverse complement strand
TAGATAACACAAGAATTGTAATAGATTCTAAAACCGGTGTAACAGGCGCCGGAATTAAAGCAAAGGAAGTAACACACTTTCCGAATGTAAATGATAACTTTAAACCATATGGTGTAAAGTATCACCGTCATACAATTGAAATTCAAGAGCAGCTTTCTAAAGTCGGCGACAATGAAACGACGATTCAATTCACTCCGCATTTACTTCCGATTGATAGAGGAATATTAACTTCGGCATATCTATTTCCTAATAAAAAAATAAGTGAAGATGAGTTGAAAAGTATTTACGAAGACTTCTACAAAGATTCTTACTTTGTCCGAATAATCGATCAAACACCGGAAGTAAAAAATGTAAGAGGAACAAACTTTGCAGATATTTATCCGGCTTACGATGAAAGAACTAACACAATTTTAGTCTTCTCCGCTATCGATAATCTTGTAAAGGGAGCATCGGGAGAAGCAATTCAAAATATGAACTTGATGTTTGGATTAAAAGAACAAACCGGATTAAATCAAATACCAATTAAGCCGTAAAAATATTTATAATAAATTAAGGATTGTAATACGACATGGATTTACAAGAGAGGAGTAACGAATTAGTAAATAATCTTACCAACGTAAAGGGTATAAAATGCTGGGGGGCGCATACCGGTATTAAGTCATTAAGAAGAGATCTAGCTATAATATTTTCGGAACAACCTTGTGCGGCGGCTGCAACTTTTACACAGAACGATATGGCAGCAGAACCGATAAAGCTCTGCAAAAAACATATAGAAGATAATTTAGCACAAGCAATTGTTATTAATGCCGGTAATGCAAACGCAGGCACCGGAGGAGAAGGTTATAAAGGTGCTGAGGCAATGGCATCAGCGTTAGCTGAAGAATTAAATATTGGTAAAGAGATGGTCCTTGTTGCTTCAACCGGTTTAATTGGCGAACCGTTCCCAACAGATGAAATTGTACAGGGCATTAAAGATAATGTTGTTAAACTCTCTAATTCTCGTAAAGCAGGAACGTTTGCGGCTAATGCAATTTTGACTACGGATACTTTCGCAAAAGAAGGACATATCAGCTTTTTAATTGACAATAAAGAAATCAACATTGCCGGCATCGCAAAAGGTTCGGGAATGATTCATCCCAATATGGCAACTATGCTTGCCTTTATTGTAACTGATGTTGCAATCGATAAGCATCTACTTGACAGAACCATAAAGAGATTAGTAGACAAAAGTTTTAATATGATAACGGTAGACGGTGATACTTCAACCAACGATATGGTTGCCGTGCTTGCAAACGGTATGGCAGAAAACAAAGAGATAAAATCCGAGGACGATCCCAACTTTAAAGAGTTTGAAAAGTATCTTGAATACATAATGATTCATCTGGCTCAACTTATTGTTTCCGATGGTGAAGGTGCATCAAAGTTTATACAGTATTCCGTAAAAGGTGCGAGGGATTATGAGACTGCAAAAAAATTAGTTAAGTCAATTTCGGATTCATTGTTGGTTAAAACCGCAATGTTCGGAAGAGATCCCAATTGGGGAAGAATTGTTATGGCTGCCGGAAATGCCGGGGTTAATTTAGATACTACTAAAATTGATTTATCACTTGGTGATGAAAACCAATTAGTAGAAGTATTGAAAAACGGGTCACCGGTTGAATTCAATAGAAGTCATTTGAAAAAACTCTTACGCGAATCTCATTTGAGAATTTCAATGAACATCAATGACGGCGATGCAGAGGCAGTCGGTTGGGGTTCCGATATTACAACCGATTATGTAATGTTTAATTCGGTTTATACGACTTAATAGGCGACGGCTTTCACCAACTTTTTTAAAGCGTTGCCAAAGATAAGGTAACGCTTTTTTTATGTAATTTTGTGAAAGGCATGTTTTAATATAATAGCGAGAGAGAAATGAAAACTAAGATCTGCTTACTCGTTCTTTTGTTTTTTTATCTAAATCTTTCTGCACAATGGCAGCAGGAATGGAACTCCCCTTCTATATCCAGCTTGCTTTATTCCGGCTGGATCGCGTTTTCGGAAGACGGCGAAGACTGGGATTATAAGTATTATTTAATTGATGAAGCGTCGATGAAAATAATGAATAGTTACTACTCCTCCACCGTACTGTATCAATATAATTTTACGGATGCTGAAATATTCGGCGGTTATCAAATTTATTCTTTGGGGGTTGATTTGACAGGCGACGGTAATGTTGAGTTTTACGTACTTTCATATTATGGATCAGCCGAACCGTATCGCCAATCTTTTAAAATATTCGATATCACAAACGGACAAATTCTGCTCGAAAAAAATAACCCTGCATTTTATTACTCTTATCCTGTCGTTTGGGATGCTGACGGTGAAGGAATTTTGGAATGCACTTTCGCCGTATGGGATTATCCCAATTTTATTAATTACAATTATGAGGTATATAATACCGGGGTATCGACTTCTGTTTTATCTGATGGAGAAGTAGCCGTTAGTTTTGATTTAAAACAGAATTATCCGAATCCGTTTAATCCCTCCACTACGATTGAATTTGGCATTCAAAAAATGCAGCATGTTTCCTTAAGTGTGTTCGATGCTCTCGGGCGAAAAATTTCGACAATAGTAAACAAGTCATTTCAACCGGGCAGATATAAAGTTGAATTTATGGGAGATAATCTATCTTCAGGGAATTATTTCTATCAGCTAAAAACAGATAACGGAGTTAAGACAAAAAAGATGTCGTTAATAAAGTAGTCAATTCTTTTGCCGGGCTCTAAAAGAGATACTTTTTTAACAAAGATATCTTTATTAGATTACATATAAATTACTTTTGGGATTCACTATGAATAAAACAAAAATATTTCTTGTCATTTTTACTGCGGTATTAACCGGATGCACATCACTTACTTTAACTCCCGCCAATTTTGCATGGCCTATTGAAAATGTTGTTACAACAGATAATACCGGTAGCGTTGTAATCGACAGGTACTCAACTGAATTTAATGCCTCAAATTTATTTAAAGCTGAGTTTGGAGATTCAACGGAAATCGCCGGTAAAGAACTGCGTGTAATTAGAGATCAATTTGGATTTTATTTTATGACAGCAGAAGGATTTATGAATGTTTATGTATTCGAAGTTGATAACGGCAAATTTGTTCAGTCTGGCAAAATATTCATTACAAAAGATGGAATGACTAATCCCGCCTTAAATCAAAGAGCTCCAAATATCGAATTGCTTTATGATGGTAGGGCTTACATTTTGGACAACAAAGGGGTTAAGGAGAGATGAAAATGAAAAGTCTAAAACTATCAATAGTAATCCTGTTGGTTTTTGTCTCGGGTGCGGCATTTGCTCAATCCGATTATGAAAAAGTGCAGAACTTTAAAAATGAGATAGCACAAATAAGAACGGAAATTAAAAAGGCTTCTACTTTAGCAGAACTTGATTCATTACAGTTTGTTATGGATGAGTTAAGGGATAAATATCGTACAGACCAAGAATTGTTAGATAAAAGTCTTTATCCCGAAAACTATATGTCAACTTTTGCAAATCTTCGTGATGAATTGGAATTACGAAAAGGAGATTTTACACAAATTGAAAGTTTGCAGTCGGAAGTTGATACTCTTAAAAGTGAACTTGAAAAATTAAATGAAAAAAACACGGAACTTCTTTCCAAAATTAAAGAGTATCAATCAGTTGGAGGAGAAGATGCTCGGTCGATCAACGAACTAAGACAATTAGTCTCAGATCTTCGTCAATCATTAAAGAAGAGAGACCGGTTGGTAAGGAGCATTGTAGATAGTTTACTTGCCGATTTTGTAAAACATCCGATGACCTTAAACGAAGCTGAAAAACAACAAATGTTTGAAAAAGTTGAAACCGGTAATCTCTTTTATAATATTGAAAAGACTATCCGTGATAATATGGAATTTCTTAGAACAACCCAGCTTCAGGCAGAAGATCTTGGTGAAGTTAAAGAAAATCAAGTACTGTTTTATAACACATGGAAGAAAATTGGTCCCAAGCTTGCGGATGTTTATATGAACAAAGGTGAAAAAGCCGGTGAGGTTGCCTACATAACAAACCTTTTTGCACAGTGGAATCAAAAAGTAGATCAAGAAATTTGGAACAGAGTTCAAGCGGATTTACGTGAAAGCGAAATGAAATTAAAACCGTTTGCTAATGGAGATGAGTTTACCTCCAATTTGTTAGAGTATATTAACGAGAGCAAAATCTCTGCTTCTCAATCAGATTACGAAAAATTTGAAAGTTCTATTTGGACTCAAAAACTTAAAGCTGCTTGGCTGCCGATTTTAATTGATAATGGAATGCTGACAGTGAAACAAAAAGAATTGATGCAAACGGCAGTTGATGATTGGGGAAGTATGTACGAAGAAGAAACTCCAATCTATTGGTATATTGCAATCGTTGTTATTGTATTAATTATTGTCCTCATATTCGTTCCTAAATGGAAAAAGAAAAACAAACCGTTAGCTGATCAATAATCAGAAAAAAAGATTAAGTGTTTTCAAAAGCCCGGGTTGAATATTATGTTTGCCCGGGTATTTTTTTAACTCAAAGTTGATTCTTTCTTTTTCTAATACTTTTAATTCTCTTACTAATCTTTCTTGAGAGATAAATTCATCATTATCACCGATGACAATTTTTACGGGCTTAATTAATTTGTTCCTGAGTCTATTATAATCAATATCGGGAGGAAGAGAACTTCCCCATAAAATTAATGATGCGTTCGGTAAATCTGAATTAACAAACCACCTGCTTGCGGCAGCACCGCCTTGCGAAAATCCGAACAAAGTAGTTTTTGTGTTTTTGTTTGTTCGAGTTGAGTACTGAGAATAAATGTTATCAAATAAATTAAGATAATCATGGATCTCATTTGTGCGGTCTTCTTTGGTCATCCAGCTTGCACCGATTTTACCGAAGAAGCCTTTGATATAAAATTTGCTTAAGCCCTCCGGTGCAATTATAAATCTTTTCTTGGAGTGAAGTGACTCAAAATTTTTAATGAAATCACTTGCAAGTTGACCGTAACCGTGAAATACAAAAACAATTTCTTCGGTTTCGCGTGTTAATTCACCGAGCGTGCAGTAGCGAGCAAATTTGGTTGTTTGGAGTGATTGAGATTTCATTTCTTTTGTGTCTTTTAGTTAAAAATAACTATTCCTTATTATCTAATGTAATCACAAATCTAATGAAAGATATTGCAATTTCTTGTTAAATTAGCACAACTTTTTAATGATCATTGAGGTGAAAATGGAAGACAAATTTTTGAAAGAAGCGATTGCAGAAGCAAAGAAAGGTTTGGAAGAAGGCGGTATCCCTATCGGTTCGGTTTTAGTTATTGATGGAAAGATTGTGGGACGCGGGCATAACCGCAGGGTGCAAAAGGGAAGTGCCATTCTTCACGCTGAAATGGATTGTTTAGAAAATGCAGGCAGACTTAAGGCAAAAGATTATCAACGGGCAACTTTATACTCAACACTTTCTCCTTGCGATATGTGCAGCGGCGCAGCCTTGCTTTATAAAATTCCCAAGATTGTTGTTGGTGAAAACAAAACTTTCAAAGGTCCCGAGGATTATGTTCGTTCCTGCGGTGTTGAGGTTGAAGTAATAAATGATAGTGAATGTATTGAGTTGATGGAAAGGTTCATTAAAGAAAAACCGGAATTGTGGAACGAAGATATTGGTGTCTGAATCGAATTTATTTTGAGTGAATCTAATCCGATTAAGTAATTCATAAATAAGGAGAACAATGGAACAAAAGAAAGCTTTCATAAAACAATTACAGGGAATTACATTTGCCGGAAAAACCGATTCCAACAATTGGGTAATGATTGATGGTCCGGAAAAATTTGGCGGAAGCAATGCCGCAATAAGGCCAAAAGAATTACTGCTTTTAAGTCTCGGTGGATGTACCGCATCTGATGTTGCTTCAATACTAAAAAAGAAACGCGTAAAACTTGATGATTTTGAAATCAATTTAACTGCTGATGCAACTGAAGATTATCCTCAGGTATACACCAAGATACACATAGAATATGTTTTTTATGGGAAGGACATTCAAGCAAAGGATGTAGAAAGAGCTATTGAACTTTCACAGACAAAATACTGCGGTGTTACCGCAATGTTAAGCAAAGCAATGGAAATAACTCATTCATACAGAATAGAGGAAAGTAAGGAGAGTTAATTTAAAAATTGTCCGGGGATACGCTTTCTACCGGCGTATCCTTCATTAATTCCGTGGTAATATAAAATGTCCTCTTCATCGCTTCGCCAGCAGAGAAACACTTCTTCATCATCTATAACTGAAGGAAAATCAACAAGACCGATTGAGAAATTCCAATCTTTATAAAAACAACCGATCTCCTCGAGTTCTCTCATAAAATAATTTAAATCGTCAATCAGTTTTCTTACTTCGGGATTTTCATCGGCATCTTTACCCATTTGTTCTGCTATTGTTCTGATCTGAAAACTTGTATCAAGAATATCTTTAACAATCTTTTTAACAAGTGGTAAAGTTTTCCGCGCTTCTTCAGGAGTAAAATATTTTGTAATTGTTGCCGACATATAGCATCTGTTATTTGAATTACTAAAATATAAAGAAAAGAAGAAACAAAGTAGACCCGAAAACATAAAATTGACAATTTATCCGATTAATTCTATTTTAAATTTCAATTTAGATAAACGGGTAAAAATGGCGGAAAAAAGAAAATACGGTAAAAAAATAGACCTTGCGCTCAATACATGGGTTAAGCTTGCGAGAGCTTATACGGTTTTTCAGCACCAAACAGATGAGAATATTAGAACTTATAACCTTACTACTCCTCAGTTTGCAGTGATTGAAGCTCTGGGTCATCTTGGTCCGCTTAGAGTAGGAGTACTCTGCAAAAAAATGCTTGTTACCGGCGGAAATATGACGCTGGTTTTAGATAATCTTGAAAAGCAGAATTTAATAGATAGAACGTTCAGCAAAGAGGATAGGCGAGCAATTGTTGTTCAGTTAACCGAAAAGGGGAAAAAAATTTTTGATGATTCATTTGTACAACATGCTCAAAAAATTGCCGAACTTTTATCTGTTTTATCAGAAGATGAGCAAAAACAGCTCGGAACTATATTGAAGAAATTAGGTTTATATCTCTCCCAAAAACGGGTATGATTTTTTTAAATAAATACTTAAAATATAAATATCGCTATGTAGTGATTTATGAAGGGAGTAACATATGTTACAGATTATAAAAAGTGAAACACGTGGAAAAACTCATATCGATTGGCTTGAAAGTTATCATAGTTTTTCATTCGGTCAATATTACGATTCGGATAATATTCAATTCGGCCCAATTCGTGTATTAAACGATGATATAATAGCACCGGGCGCTGGGTTTCCTACTCATCCTCATAATAATATGGAGATTGTTACAATTGCATTAGAAGGTGAATTAGCGCACGAAGACAGCACGGGTGGTAAAGATGTTATTCGTCCCGGAGAAGTTCAAAGAATGACCGCCGGTAAAGGGGTTTATCACTCGGAGTACAATAACTCTAAAGATAAACCTGCACACATCTTGCAAATTTGGTTTATACCTGATAAACCCGGTTATGAACCAAGTTATGAGCAAAGAAAGTATAATCCTGCCGAGGCGGAAAATGCTTTGCTTAAATTGGTCAGTAAAAAAAACGGTGACGGTGTTGTAACAATTAATCAAAATGCAGATTTATTTCTTTCTCATTTGGATAAGGAAAAAGAACTGCAATACAACCTTTTTGATGAAAGAGGAATCTATATATTTTTAATAGAAGGAAAATTATCCGTTAACGAAGCAGTATTGAACCCGCGTGATGCACTAAAAATCAGTGATGAAAAAACTATCACTATAAGGGCCGAAGAAAAGGCATCATTCATACTTTTTGATGTCCCGCTAAAATAATATATTTTAGTCCGTATATATTTATAACAAACGGGGGAACATCTATGAAATTATTCAAAGTTATTTTAACAGTAACAACTATCGCTTTACTTTTAGCAGGCTGCGGAAGAAAGTTTGAAGGTACATTTTCTACTTCACCGGTGAAACCTACGGCTGGTCAAGAAATTACCGTAATGTATGATCCAGCGGGTACGCCGCTTGAAGGTAAAGAAAACATAGATATGGTTGCATACCTTTACAGTGTTGACCTTGACGATGCAGTTGGAGTTGAGATGCGCAAAGAGGGGAAGGGATTTGTCGGTGAGTTTTCTACCCTTCCTAATACACGAGGTGTTGTTGTAAAATTTGTTGAGAGAGATAATTATGAAAATATGGACAGCAACAACAAAGAAGGATATTTAATTGAAATATATGATGAATCAGGTAACGTAGTAGCCGGTTCAAAAGCAGGGTTAGCCGCCGGTTATTATTTTTGGGCGTCTGCAGCGGGAATGGAAAGAGACGGTGAGAAATCCGTCACTGCTTTTAAAGAAGCCTTTGCAGAAAACACATATGTTAAAAACGAATATCTCGATTCATATTTCAATGTTCTATTGAGGGTTAATCCCGAGCAAGCCGACTCCATAATCAAAAGTGAACTAAGCATAGTTGAGAAAAAAGCCGACTTAACAGAAAACGAATTAAGTCTTCTTGCAAAATGGTTTGCAAAGGTAAATCTTCAAGACAAAGCTGAAGTATACAGGGCAAAATCACTGGAGCTTTACCCCAATAATGAATTTGCTCAAGAGGATGCGGCAAAAGCGATTACTGAAGCCGCCTCAGCCGATGAAAGAGTAAAACAGTTAAAAATATTCGAAGAAAAATTTCCGCATAGCGAAAAGATAAATGCTTATTACACCGGCACTATGTATGCATACAGACAGGAAGGCAATTACGAAAGTGCATACAAGTTCGCTAAAGAAAATCCACGTAAGATCCACCCATTCTATTATCAATACACGGTTCTTAAAATGATGAATGAAAACGTTGACCCCAAATTAACAATGCTGCTTGCCGAAGAAGGTGTTAAACAAGCTAGGCTGAACTTAGAAGAACCGTACACTGAAAAATCTAATGACGAAACAATTAAAGAATGGGAAAACTCGAGAGCATATTATCTCGGACTTAATCAATACCGTTACGGACAATTACTTTTTGAAAGCGGGTCGGTTCCCAAAGCATTGGATATACTCTCACAAGCCATAGATAACACAAACAGGTTAAATACTGAACAAGATTTATTGGATTATTACGGCAACGCACTTATTGAAACCGGAGAAAATCAAAAAGCTCTTGATGAAATTAGTAAGTTTATTGAAAATGGCAACGGCTCAACTTCTCTTAAAGAAAATTTGAAAAGCGCATACGTTGCCGTAAACGGTAGCACGGAAGGTTACGAAGAATACTTAAATAAATTTGTATCTGCCGCTGATGCTGAAATGCTTGCCGAACTTAAAACCAAAATGATGAATGACCCTGCACCCGGTTTTACTTTAACCGACTTAAACGGTAACCAAGTTTCTCTTGCAGATTATAAAGGCAAAACAATATTAATCGATTTTTGGGCAACCTGGTGTGGTCCTTGTCTTAGATCTTTCCCCGGTTTAGCCGAAGCAGTTAATAAATATAAGGACGATGAATCCGTTGCCTTTTTATTTATAAACGCATGGGAACGTGTTGACAACAAAGAAGAGAACGCACGTAATTTTATTGAAGAAAATGAATATCCGTTTCATGTATTGCTCGATTTCAACAACGATGTTATTACAAAATATAAAGTACAGGGGATACCAACTAAGTTTATCATTGGTCCGGATCAAAATATAAAATTTACAAGTGTCGGTTTCAGCGGCAATGTTGATCAGATGATAAAAGAAATTGAGATGATGATTGAGCTTGCTAAGGGATAGATTTTAACAGCAAGATTCAAGTATCAAGATGAAAGACTTTTTAATTAATGCGGCTGTGGATCACACTAATTATTAGATAAGTTTTGAATCCGTGTAACTCATAATCATCGAGATAAAATCGGTGCATACATTTAAAATAAAAAAGTCCGTCACAAATGTGGCGGACTTTTTTGTAATGAAGAAATTGTAAAATTTATTTTTCTTCAATGGCATCAACTGCACAAACTTCAACGCATGATTTGCATTCGTCGCAAAGCTCAGTAACTATAAATGAGTGGTCTTCGGAAAGTGGAGGATGAGTATCGCCATTCAATTCATACTCTTCACCTGCTTGGAAAATTGCGTTTTGTTCGCATTCGTCAACACAAGCTGAACAATCAATGCATTCTTCATTTATAAACATCATTTTGAACTACTCCTTTTGTTTATGCGAATAAAAAGACATAACTAACTTAAAAAGGTTTAAATAAAATAACAAGAGTAGTTTATCTAAATATCAAAACAAGACTCATTGTCGTTAAAAAGAGCAAAATTAGCTTTCTGTAGAGTTTTGATGATACTTTAGGAAATAAAGAGGAACCGGACAAAATTCCGGCAAGCAGAAATGGAACTGCAAATCCCGCATGCTTTAGTACGGTGGTTGTCGTAAATCCGCTTACTGCATGTGATGTAACAATTAATATTGAGGCTACAATAAAGAAACCGGTAATTGAGGCTTTCTGCTTAAACTTGTCCCAATCTTTTAGATAAAAGTAAATTAGTACAGGCGGTCCGTTAGTGTTAAATGCGCCACCTAAAATTCCCGAAAAAAAGCCGAATACAATTGCCCATTTGTTGGAAATCTTAAACGGTTTTATAAAAGGAACAGCATTTATCAAAACGAAGAGTAGTATAACTGCGGCTAATATCTTCATAATCAAATGCTCATCGGCATGAGATNNAGGGATACCGAGTACTGAACCGACAATTAATAATTTTATATCTGAAAAATCAATATGTGATTTTAGCTGAATGGTTAAATAAACATTTACAATTAGCCCGCACAAAGCGGCTAAAGGTATTGCTTCCTTAACTCCAACAACTAATGTTAATAAGGGAATTGAGGTAAGTGCAAATCCGAAACCGGTAAGCCCTTGATTAAATGCGGCAAGAAAAATTATTAACCCTATTAGAATTATTTCCGTAAGCAAATCGAAACTTTAATTGATGAGAAATCGTATTAGGTAATCTTGCTTAAATAATGATTACTAACAATCACAAATATACGATTAAAAATATTAGCGGGATTAATATGCTTATTGCTACAAGATATTTTCCTCTCCCGGTAATCCCTTTTTTCCCTTTTATCATAAACATGCCGGTAATTCCGAGAAAAATTAATCCAACCGCAAAAAGATCGGCTACATACGTCCAAACTTTTTTAGGATTGTTAAGATGAAGGAAGTTTGTTTCTCTAAAAACGGCTCTATCCGTAACTGTTTCAATTTCTGCAAAGCCGGTTTTCACATCTGCTGTAATTGTCTTACGTTCAAAGAAAAGTTGAATTGAAGTAGGTCCGTTTCTAAAACTACTGTTGGCTGTATCTTGAATGTTTAATTCGTCTTTTATGTGTGCTTGCATTGCGTCGTCGGTTAAAACAGAATCGCTCATTACCGATATGTTGACCGTATCCTTTTCAATTATGTAATTAGGATTCCATTCATCAACGTGATTAACCGCTATTCCTGAGATCCCGTAAACGATAATTAATCCAACACTTAAATAACCGATATCTCTATGTAAAATTCTAACCCATTTACGAACTTTCATTATTTCACCAATAGAATATAGAAAAGGGCTGTTTCGATTAAGGTCAATGTCAAGCTGAAATTTTGATTTTACCTTGAAAATCTATTATACCGAAGCAGCCCTTTTGAAAAATTATTACCGTTTACATTTTTATAACAGCGCCTTCGCCTTTAATTTGATAAACTTTTGCCGTTTCGTTTTCGCAATTATGCCCCTCTTCTTTCGCTTTTTCTGCACAGTCTCCCGAACATTCGTGAGCAGGTGTTACGGCGTATACTTCACCTTCAACCAATGCGGTTTTCCCTTTAGCCTCCATTGGGAATACGATGACACCATCATCAACTTTCACTCTAATTTTATCATAACCTTCCGCTGCTGCAATATCAATCCAGCATCCTCTCATTTCACAAACATCTACTATGGTTCCTTCAACCAGCACTTTCTTGCCTTCAAACTCCATCGGTTTTTCAAGTAGTGCTTTTACATCTGTTTTCTCAGTTAAAGTCAATTCTTTACCGAACTGCTTATCCTGTGCTTGTGTAAAAATAGCTGCAAGTATTAATAGCGAAATTAAGAGTGTGGTTCTTCTCATTTGGGTTCCTCGTTAGGTTTTTTATTATTCTTTTATAAGATAAATTTAGCTGATTACTCTATTATTTTCAATTTTTTCTTAGGCTAAACACAGCTGTCCAAAAGAAATC
>NPID01001145.1_pt2 | contig 12394 bp, 10 predicted proteins | sample 8637491 | NCBI WGS metagenome assembly NPID01 (sample SAMN07420843, study PRJNA396082) | bioreactor metagenome | isolation source: sample BA6 brine-fed electro-methanogenic bioreactor BA | place: Japan: Kochi | collected 2016-06-14 | reverse complement strand
GCAATGGGTTATGCGGTGCCGCATTGGCGTTTCACCGCTTCGGTCCGATTAGGTTCGCCCCCCTTCCCCCTGTCAGGCAGATCGCCAAAAATCCGCCAGGCGTCTACCCAGCGGCGTGAATGGCCCGGAAAACGGCCGAGAAATCCTGTTCGCCAAGCCCCATCTGCCGGGCCCGCTTGAAGGATTCGTTGGTGGCCGCGGCGGTGAACAACGGCTGATCGAGCTCATCGCCGAGCGCGACCGCCAGCCGCATGTCCTTCTGCATGTGCTTGAGGGGAAAATGGGCCTCGAAGTTGCCACCGAGCATGTTCGGTCCCTTGAGCGCGAACATGGGATTGGCCACCGCGCCCCCGGCCAGCACTTCGAGCAGTTGATCCGGATTGAGCCCGCCCCTTTCGGCCAGGGCCAGGCCCTCGGCAAAGATGGTCATCATGCCGCCCATGACCATGTTGACCACCAACTTCATGCGCGCCCCGTTGCCCGCGGCGCCGAGATAAAAGCTCTGCTTGCCCATCTTGGCAAACGCCGGCGCCGCCTCCTCGAACAGGGAGGCGTCCCCCGCCGCCAGGATGATCAGGGTACCGTCTTCGGCCGGCTTCTTGCTGCCCGAGACCGGCGCCTCGAGAAACCGCCCGCCCCTGGCGGTGATCGCCTCGCCGATGCTGGCCGCGGTTTCCGGGGCGACCGTCGACATGTCGACATAGGCTTTGCCCGGTCCCATCCCCGCCAGCACGCCGTTTTCGCCGAAGCAGACGTCGTGGGCGGCCGCCGGATCAGCCAGCATGGCGAAGGTGACCGGGCAGGCCTCCACCACTTCCCGCGGCGAGGCGGCCTGCACCGCCCCCAGCTCGACCAGGGGCGCGCACTTTTGCGGGCTGCGGTTCCAGACCCTCACCTCGAAACCGGCCTGCACCAGGTTGGCAGCCATGGCCTTGCCCATGATGCCGAGTCCGATAAATCCATATCCTGCCATCGTTTCCTCCTTGATCCCGGGAATAAATTAATGGGGTTCTGGGCCAAAGGCGATGCTTTTTTCGCCGAGGCTCTGCGGCCCCGGGAAAACCGCCGGAGAATCTACCGGCCGTGCCGGCCCCGGACGCCGTCATCCGGATGGGAATCTGCTGGCGCCGGAAAAAACACCACCCGGTCCATGTCGAGACCGCATGCGATCTGCGCCCCGGGCCGATAATCCCCGGCCGGGGCCAGGACCGCGATTTCCTGCCCGGCACAGCGGAGATGGAGCAAAACCTCCCGCCCCTGCGGTTCGACGGTGTCGATCGACCCGCGCAAGACCGGAGCCCCGGCTTCCGGCGGGATCGAGAGGTGCTCCGGGCGAATCCCCGCCAGGCCGCGCCGCTCGGCAAGGTCGGCCAGCGCGCCCCGATGGGTTTCCGGCAGCGCGAACTCCAAAGGACCGATCCGCAACCAGAGCGTCCCGTCCCGCTCTTCCCATAGCGCCTCCAGCAGGTTCATCGGCGGCACGCCGACAAAGCCCGCCACAAAAGGGTTGGCCGGGCGTCGGTAGAGCTCCTGCGGGGCGGCGACCTGCTCGATTCGTCCCCGCTGCAGAACCGCCACCCGGTCCCCCAGCCCCATCGCCTCGGTCTGATCATGGGTCACGTAGACGGTGGTGAGGCCCAGCTCCCGCTGCAGCCGCTTCAGTTCCACCCGGGTCGAGGTCCGCAGCCGGGCATCGAGGTTGGAGAGCGGCTCATCGAGCAGCAGAACCTCCGGCTCCCGGACCAGGGCCCGGGCGATGGCCACCCGCTGGCGCTGGCCGCCGGAGAGTTCGGCCGGCCGGGCCGCGAGCAGATCTTCCAGTTGCAGGGTCCGGGCGACCCGGCGCACGGCCCGCTCCACCTCCGGCTTGGGCCGACGGGCGATTTTCAGGGGAAAGGCAATATTGCCATAAACCGAGAGATGTGGGTAGAGGGCGTAGCTCTGAAAGACCATGGCGACCCGGCGCTCCCGCGGCGGCAGGCAGATGTTCCGGCGGGCCGAGGCCGCAAGGCGCTCGCCGAACCAGATCTCCCCGTCGCTGGGCCGGTCCAGGCCCGCCAGCAGGTTGAGCAGGGTCGACTTGCCGCAGCCGCTTGGGCCCAGCAGCACGAAAAACTCCCCCTGGGCGATCTCCAGATCGATGCCCCGCAAGGCTTCGACCCGCCCCCGCAGGGTGACAAAGTGCCTGCCGAGGCCGCACAGCCGCAACTTCATCCCTTGACCGCTCCCTGGGTCAGGCCCTGGACGATCCGCCGCTGAAAAGCCAGGGTCAGAATCACCAGCGGGACGCTGGTCAGGGTGGCGGCCGCCATGATGGTGCCCCAGGGGGTTTCTCCGTGAAGACCCTGAAACAGGGCGATCCCCACGGGCAGGGTGCGGGCCTGGTAATCGGCGGTCAGCATCAGGGCGAACAGGAACTCATTGAAGGCGAAAATGAACGCCAGCAGCAACGTGGAGAAGAGGCCGGGAGCGGCCACCGGCATCACCACCCGGAGCAGGATCTGCCAGCGCGAGCAGCCGTCGACCAGGGCGGCCCGGTCGAGGTCCCGGGGGATCTGGGCGAAATAGCTGGTCAGTATCCACAGCGACAGGGGCAGGATCCAGGCGATGTAGGGGAGTACCAGGGCGGGATAGCGATTGATCCAGCCCAGGGCGGACATCAGCTTGAACAGGTAGCTGACCAGGCTGATCTGGGGAAACAGCGAAACCGCCAGGACCCCGAGCAGGACCGCCCCCTTGCCGGCGAGGGGCAGCCGGGTTATCGCGTAGGCCGCCAGGGCCGCCACCAGCACCGCGACCAGGGCACTCGCCGCCGAAACCACCAGGCTGTTGATCAGATAGTCGGTAAAGTGCAGGGACCGGTCGCCCAGCAGGGCAGCAAAATGCTCCAGGGTCCAGCTCACCCTGGTTTCCGGCCACAGCAGATCGGGCCGCCCGGCCAGGCTGACCAGGGCCATGTAGGCAAAGGGGAGCAGGCAGAACAGCAGCGTGAGCAGCACGCCGCCGCCCTTCAAGCAGGTCTTGATCCGCTCTTCGTTCATCGCAGCTCCTTGGCGAAGCGGCCCGCTTTCAGATAGATGACCGACAACAGCAGAGCGATGGCAAACAGGACGACGGAAACCGCCGAACCGTAGCCGAAATCCCCGGCCAGAAAGAAGTCGTAGCCGTACAGGGAGAGGGAATTGGTCGCCCCTCCCGGACCGCCCCCGGTGATCACGTAAACCATATCGAAAACCCGCAGGGCGTCAACGCTGCGGAACAGCAGCGCCACCACCAGCACCGGCCGCAGCAGGGGAACGGTGAGGTGCCGCCAGCGCTGAACCAGGCCGGCCCCGTCCACCCGCGCCTGCCGGTAAAGCTCGCCGGGGATCGCCGCGAGCCCGGCGAGCAGGATGATGGCGACAAACGGCGCGGTCTTCCAGGCATCGGCCGCCACCAGGGCGAAAAAGGCGCCCGGCTCGGAACCGAGCCAGTTGACCGGCTCGGCACTCAGCCCCAGCTGGCGGATCAGGGCATTGGCCAGGCCGTAATGATAGTTGTAGATCAGCTGGAAAACCCGTCCCGAAACCGCCGCCGGGATCGCCCAGGGGATCAGCACGACGGCCCGCAGCCAGCCGCGCAGCGGCAGGGGTTCGTTGAGCACCAGGGCCAGGGCGAAACCGATGGCCAGCTCCAGGGGGACGGAAACCAGCGCGAACAGCACGGTGAAGCGCAGCGCCTGCCAGAAACCCGGATCCTCCAGCAGCCGGCGGTAGTTCTCCGGCCCGAGCCAGCGGATCGGCAGAAACGAGACGTCCAGAAACAGGCTGTTCACCAGCGTCGCCAGCACCGGCACCAGGATGAACACGGCGACCCACAGCACCAGGGGCAGGATGAACGGCAGCGATTCCCAGAATTCCCGGCGGGTGCGATCAGCCATCGGTCGGGCTATTCCTTCTCGTAGCGCGCGGCGATCTCATCGGCCTCGCGCTGGGCTGCGCGCAGGGCTTGCCCTGGCGCGGCATCGCCCGCCAGGGCGGCATTGAGATGGCGCTGGACGACGACGGAGAGGCGGCTGTAATAGGGGAGGACGGGGCGCGGCAGCAGGTTTTCAAACACCTGGCGCAGCTCGGCGAAATGGGGGTGGCGGGCCAGCACCTGCGGATCGCCGTAAAGGTCGCGACGCCCCGGGTTCCAGCCCAGCTCCAGGGCCAGCCGCTTCTGGGTCCGCCGCTCGAGAAGGAAGCGGACCAGCGCCCAGCTTTGCTCCTTGGCATCGGAATGACTGGAAATCCCCACATGCCAGCCGCCCAGGGTGGAAACGCTCTGCCCGCCGGGGAAATGGGGCAGCGGAGCAATGCCGGTCTTGTCCCGCACCGGCGACCCCGGCTGCTGGTGCAGGGGCCAGGCATAGGGCCAGTTCCTCTCGAACAGGGCCGCGCCCCGCTGGAAGGCCTCGCGCACCTCTTCTTCGCGCATTTCGGTAAAGGTGCTCGGCGGCGAGATTCGGTGACGATGAATGAGATCCCGCATGAACTGCAGCGCCTTCCGGTTGGCAGGCCCATCCAGGCCCAGGCCGCCCTCCCCGGCCGTCAGCCCGCCTCCGCCCGAGGCGGCCACCTCCTGGAACGTGCAGATCAACCCTTCGTACTGGGCCCCCTGCCAGACAAAGCCGGAAAATTCCGGGTCGCTCTCGCGCATCTGGTCCTGGACCAGCCCGGCCTGCTCGACCAGCTCCTGCCAGGTCCTCGGCGGGCCGGAAAAACCGTATTTTTCCAGCAGATCCCGGCGGTAGTAAAGCAGCCCGCCGTCCACGTAAATCGGCAGGGCCACGACCGCGCCCCGGTAACGGTCAACCAGATCCAGCACCGGGGCGAAAAAGACCCCCTCATCGATGCCGTCCCGGGCCATCCGCTCCTGCAGGGGCTCCAGCCAGTCCGAGGCGGCAAACTGGGCCAGCCAGACCACATCCATGAGGAACACGTCGGGATCGGCTTGCCGGGCCTGCAGGGGAACGACCAGCGCCTGACGCCGCAGGTCCGAATCGGTCGGCTGGCGCAGCATGCGGACGGCGATGCCGCTCTGCCGCTGAAAATCCTCGATGAGCGATTCCCATACCTTCAGCTCCGCCGGGGCGCCGCCGACGGCGAAAGTCAGCGCTGCCGGGTCCTGGCGAGGGCATCCGGCCGCGCCCAGCCAAAGCAGCAGAACCATGAAAAGTCCGGTCTGGCGAGTCATTTTCCGCTAGCCTCGAGAGTCAAGGGAGACGCTTCCGCCTCCCGGATACAGTCACCCGGCGCCGGAGCCGATACGCCGAGGGCAATCCCGCCAGGTTATTCCGGGGTTGGCTCAGGTTGCGTTTGCTGGCGGACATTTTCCAGGGCGGCCAGCCGCAGACCATCGCTGATGGTGGGATAGGCATGGATGGTTTCGGCCAGATCGAAAACACTCAGCCCGAAACGCACCGCCAGGGTGGCTTCGTGGATGATGTCGGCGGCGCGGGGGGTGAGCAGTTGGACGCCGAGGAGGCGCCCGGAGCCTTTTTCGGCGCACAGCAGGATACCGCCCTTGCGGTTTCCCATGACGTGGGCCTTGGCCACCTGATAGAGGTCAAAGAAGGTCTCCACCACCTCCTTTCCCTCGCTGCGGGCCTGGTCCGGCGAAAGCCCCACGGTGGCGAATTCGGGATCGACGAAAACCGCCATCGGGGTATGCCGATGGTTGATGCGGCGGTGGGCCTCGGGGTTGAGCATGTTTTCCACCGCCACTTCGGCCTCCCGGGCTCCGGCGGGGGCGATCAGGGGCGGCCCGGTCACGTCCCCGGCGGCCCAGATGCCAGGCGCGGTGGTCCGGCATTCCTCATCGGTGGCGATAAAGCCCGCCGGGGTCACCTCGACCCCGGCCGCCTCCAGACCGATCCCTTCGGTGGCCGGGGCGGTGCCCACGGCAAGCATGAGGCGTTCGGCGCGAAACAGCCGCTCCTCACCATCGACCCTGGCGACCAGGCAGCATTCGTCGCCGTCCTGGAAGACCCGCCGGGTTTCCACACCGAACACCAGCGACACCCCCTCTTCGCGGAGAATTTCCTGGAAAATCGCGGTCAGGCGCGGGTCGAATTCCTTGAGAGTGCGCCCGCCGCGCTCGAGAATGGTCACTTCGGTTCCGAAGCGGCAGAACATCTGGCCCATCTCCAGGGCGATCACCCCGCCGCCGATGATCACCATCGATCGGGGAAAGCAGGGCAGGTGCAGGGCCGAGTAGCTGGTCAGGTAGTCGATCTCGCTCAGGCCGGGAATATGCAGGACCCGGGGGATGCCGCCGCAGGCGATCAGAAACCGGTCGAAGGTCAGAATCTCGGCCCCAACCTGAAGCTCCCGGGCCGAAATGAACCGGCCGTGACCGCGCAGGACATCGATCAGGGGGTTTTCATCCAGATCCCTCTGGTAATGCTCACGGCGCAGGGTCTCCACCGCTTTGCGCTTGCTGGCCATCAGCTGCCGGCAGTCGGGCCGGCCGGCGGTCAGGTTGACCCCATAAGGCCGGCTGCGGCGCGCTTCGAAATAGGCCTCGGCCTTATGGATCAGGGTCTTGCTGGGAATGCATCCCCAGTTGACGCAGGTGCCGCCCAGCTGGCTCTGCTCCACCATCAGCACCCGGGCCCCCTTTGCCGCCCCCTTGCAGGCGGCGGCAAAGGCACTGGTCCCGGAGCCGAGGATGATGATGTCGTGGGGAATTCTCATGAGGGTTTCGACGTTTCCTTCCAGAGGCTCAGGATGTTCTCTTCAAGCCATGGGAAATCCCCGTCCTGCACCTGGCGAGCGGTGCGGTAGGCAAACCGGTCGTCGTTGAGGTAAACCGCCTTGTGCAGAGCGCCCAGGCGACGGCGCGCCTGGCGGCAAAACAGATCGGCCAGTTGAACCTCGCCATCCTTCGCCCGGGGCGAGGCGGCCCTGGCCAGCACTGCCGTCATCGCGAACAGCTCGGCCCCGCTGTCGACCAGTCGCCCCAATACCTGCTGCCTTTTCTGCAGGCCCTGCCGATACCGGACCATCATGTGGAACAGATCCCGGGCCAGGCGCCGGGTCACCCGCTCGACAAAGCGCAGATGCCGGCCCAGACGCCCCGGCAGTTTCACCTCGTCGGGGATGGTGAAGCGCGGCAGCCAGAGCCCCGGGTACCATTTGCCGTAGAACTTGACCGCTCCCGCCAGATCCAGCTTTTTCGAGGTTGCCGAGGCTCCGGCGGCTTTGAGGTGGGGATCGAGGGCTTCGCGGGCGATGAACAGGCGCATGATCTCGCTCGTTCCCTCAATGATCAGATTGATCCGGGCATCGCGCATCAGGCGCTCCATGGGCATCGGCAGCTCGCCCCGGGCGCCGAGCGAATCGGCGGTTTCGTAGCCGCGCCCGCCGCGGATCTGAAGCGCCTGGTCCACCCCGCGCCACATGGCTTCGGTGCAGTACAGTTTGGCCATCGCCGCCTCCAGGCGAATGTCGGTATCGCCCCGGTCGGCCAGGGCCGAGGTCAGCCAGGTCAGGCTTTCGACGGCGTAAATCTCCGCCGAGGCGGTGGCGATCTTGGCCGCCACCGCCTCGTGGTGCCCGACCGGGGCCCCCCACTGGTGACGCTCCCGGGCCCAGTGAACGGCCATGGCAAGGGCCTGCTTCATGGTGCCGGCGCAGGCCGCCGGCAGGGTCAGGCGGCCCGTGTTCAGGGTGCGCAGGGCCAGCCGGAGCCCTTCGCCGACCCCCACCAGGATGTCGCCCTTGGCGACCCGCACGTCCTTGAACCTGAGCAGGCCGTTCTGAATGCCTTTGAGCCCCATGAAGTCGCAGCGGTGCTCGACGCTCAGCCCCTTGGCCTTTCCTTCGACGATAAAGGCGGTGATTTCCGGCCGCTCGGCCAGCGGATCGTTGGTGCGGGCCATGACAATCAGCAGATCGGCGATGGGGCCGTTGGTGATCCACAGCTTCTGGCCGTTGATCAGGTAGCTCTCCCCGTCCTCGGTGGCCATGGCCGTGGTCGACATCCGCGAAGGGTCGGAGCCGACCCCCGGCTCGGTGAGGGCAAAGGCGCTGACTTCCCCCCCGGCCAGCCGGGGCAGGTATTTCTGCTTCTGGGCCTCGCTGCCGAACAGCTTCAGCGGCTGGGGCACGCCGATGCTCTGATGGGCCGACAGCATAACCGCCGTGGAGGAACAGTGGCTGGAAACGAGCTGGATGATTCGGTTGTAGTTGATCTGGGACAGGCCAAGACCGCCGTATTGTTTCGGGATCTTGATGCCGAACAGGCCCAGTTCCTTGAGCCCCGCCATGACCTCCTGCGGGATTTCCTTTTCCCGGTCGATCCGGTCGGGATCGACTTTTTCCGTGAGGAAGGCCCTGACGTTTTTCAGCACCTCATCGCCAATTTTTCGATCCTCCTCGCCCTGCTCGGGAAACGGGAACAGCAGCTCGGTCTGCAGCCGCCCCATGAACATCTCCCGAACCAGACTCGGTTTTTCCCATTCGGCCTCCCGGGAGGCCTCGGCCACCTCCAGCGAGCGTTTTTCCTCGTCACCCTGCCTGTTCATAAGTACGATCCTCCGCGGTTATTCCAGCCACATTCTCATCGCTATAAGGATAACAGGGATTTGACCGCCTGCATCCAGAGTGCGAACGCATTTCGGAGCCACGGCGAAAGCCGCCTGAGGCCCCCCAGGGCCCGACCGGCCGCCGCGCCGATTGGCCCGCCAAAGAGCATAATTTGCCGGCCGCCGATTCAGCTGGCCAGATAATTGCAGCTGATACGGAGACTTTTCCCTGTCCGGTCATTTTCTCGACCGGAGTTCTGGGGGAAACCTTAAAAGGTTGCCATAAAACCGTATTTATGTTAATGAGTTTGGCGAATTTTCAATTCCGTCAGCAAAAGGAGTGTATTCATGAAGAGGGTGTTGATTTGGGCTTTGGGTCTGGTTCTCATTTGCGGCAGTGCGTCCTTTGCCAGCCAGTTCGGCCCGGCCGAACCGGGGGTGAAGAAGGGCCAGTACTCCCTTGGCGCGGGAATTTTCAGGTATTCGGGAGAATCCGAAGGCGACGTCGACACCCGGCAGACCCAAGCCTATGCCCAGGCCGGCTACGGCATCGCCGAAAACTGGGAAGTCTATGTCCAGGTCGGAGCCGCCGATCTGGAGGTGGAGAACGCCTTGGACAAGGATTTCGATGATGACTTCATGCCCTTCGGCACCCTCGGGGTGCGTGCCTTGCTGTTCGACCGCCAGCCGGTCGCCATGGGGGTTTTCCTGCAGGGCTCCTATTTTAGCGACTATGAAGACAGCGGAACCTTCGGCGGCCAGAGCGCCAAGCTCGAAATCGACCAATCCTACGAAGTCAACGCCGGCTTCGCCCTGCAGACGGTCCTCGAAGGCGCCATCCTCTATGCCGGCCCCTTCCTTTATCTCCGCGAAGCCGACCTGACCCTCACCACCGCCAGCGGCCCCGCCTCGGGCGACCTTGAGGAAGACGGAAACCTCGGCGGCTTCGTCGGCATCCGCTGGCCCCTGAAAAACGGGCTCAACATCGAGCTCGAAGGCCAGATCAAGACCAAGTTCTCGGCCGGCGGGTCGATCCAGTATGTGTTCTAAACCAAAACAGACGGGAATACGCTTTTCTGAAGGGATTCCACTATGAAAAGACAAATGCTTTTGACATCGATCCTCATCGCCGCCCTGGCCCTTGGAGGCTGCGGCAGCGGGGGTGGAAACGATTCACCCCTGACGGATACAAATACTGGAAGCGTAGAAGGTGGCGGGGGGGGGACTTCTCCGACTCCGACGCCAAACCCGACTCCGACACCTAGCACTCCTGGTGAATTAGGAGCCCTGACCGACACAGGGGACCTGTTTGCTCCCCAAGGCGACCACTGGTACTACACGAAAACTACAGCCCTGAATGATGCTGGGCAAGTGGTAGGCCAAAGCAATCGCGGTGCTCCGGTTAAGGCAGCTTTTCTGTGGGACCCCCCAGTAGCGCCAGCGACTGAAGGGGCCATGACCTACCTCGGAAAACACTCGGGTACTTATGATGATTTTTACAACCTCAAAGACACTCCCTCGGAAAATTTCTTTATTTACAGTGAGGCCCTCCAGGTTAACAATTCTGGTGTTGTCATCGGCAATTCCACCACCGGAAAGGGGTGGCCCGAAGAAACTGAAAAGCGGGGATTTTATTACAAACAATATACCCTAGCCGACCCAAACCCCATCGATGGAACTACAAATCCGTTTGTGGATTTAACGCCGCCCCCATTCCTGGACGCCACGACCCCTCCCAAAAGAATTATTAAATCCTTCTCTGAAGTCGCGGACCTCAATGAGCAAGGCCAGGTCATTCTTACTGCGGAAGACAAGGATGGAAAACACGCCTATTTCTGGGATGGCGCATCCATTCGTTTGATCAATGATCTGACAAGGGACGACGGAACTCCGGTACCAGCATTTTTCGTACCCGACATGGTGTTTCTCGGGCGTATTGTTGGAGCCGATGGAGAAGCCGTAGCCCTCAACGAAAACAATCAGGCTGTCATCAACTCAGGGGGGACTGCTGTTTTCCATGATCTCGGGGACGACGTCAATGATACCAACGACGATATCATTCAGTCGCTTAATCATCTTCCGGGAGCCTCCAGCACCGTGGCCATAGACATCAACAATGTCCCTGCAAATCCGTCCGGCAGTGCTGGAGCACGAGGCCACATTGTTGGAACTTCTGGGAACGAGGCCTTTTTTTGGGATGGCGGTGCCATGTACCCTCTGGGTTTCCTGGATGGGGGTAATTCCAGCGAAGCGGTCGATATCAATGATAACGACGAGGTTGTCGGAAACTCCACCACCGCCGATGGTTCAAACCACGCCTTCCGTTGGTCTCTGGTCAACGGCAAAGGAGTTATGGTAGATTTGGGTACTTTGGGAGGAGCCAACAGTTTCGCCACCGGAATCAATGACGCTGGCCAGGTAGTCGGCTATTCTGATACGGGCGAAACCTATGAGGAGGGCGGAGTTTCGGCTTCCATTCAGCACGCCTTTCTCTGGGATAACGGGGTGATGTATGATCTGGGGACCCATAACCACTTCTACAACGATCCCGACTTTTATCCCTTCGTCCCCTCCTATCCATTCAGCGAAGCTGTGGATATCAATGAGAATGGGGATGTCAGTGGGAACTCCATCACCATTAACGAGCATCCGCGAGGGTTTTACCTGGAGCCCACTGTTCCCTGATTTTTCTTGAGACAACTCCAGAAGAAAGGGCTGCGCCATTGACCGGGCAGCCCTTTCTTTTTGATCACCGCACCGCCAACTCCCGCTTCTCCAACACCAGCAGCCGATCCCGCAGCTCCGCCGCCTTCTCGAATTCCAGCTCCGCCGCAGCCGCCAGCATCGCCTTCTTCAGCCGTTCGATCTCGGCCTTGATTTCGCCGGCCGAGTGATATTCCGCCAGCTCCTCGGCGGCCAGCGGCAGCTCCACGTAGTCCTTCTCGGCGATGTCCTCGAGGATGGTGCGCAGGCTCTTCTTGACCGTTGCCGGGGTGATGCCGTGCTCCCGGTTGTACTCAAGCTGGGCCGCGCGGCGGCGCTCGGTTTCATCGAGGCAGGCCTGCATCGAGCGGGTCACCCGGTCGGCATACATGATCACCCGGCCGTCGACGTTGCGGGCGGCTCGGCCGCAGGTCTGGATCAGCGAGCGCTCGCTGCGCAGGAAGCCTTCCTTGTCGGCATCGAGGATCGCCACCAGGGCCACCTCGGGGATGTCGAGCCCCTCGCGCAGCAGGTTGATCCCCACCAGCACGTCGAATTTGCCCTGGCGCAGATCGCGGATGATCTCCATGCGCTGGACCGTATCGATGTCCGAGTGCAGGTAGCGCACCTGGATCCCCAGATCTTCGAGGTAGCCGGTCAGATCCTCGGCCATCCGCTTGGTCAGGGTGGTGGCCAGCACCCGGCAGCCCAGCTTGACCGTGGCGCGGATCTCGTGGATCAGGTCGTCGACCTGCTCACGGGCCGGGCGCACCTCGATCGGCGGGTCGACCAGGCCGGTGGGGCGGACGATCTGCTCGACCACCACCCCTTCGGCTTTTCGCAATTCGTAGTCGGCGGGGGTTGCCGAGACATAGACGGTCTGGATACCCTTGGCCTCGAATTCCTCGAAGGTCAGCGGCCGGTTGTCGAGGGCCGAGGGGAGACGGAAGCCGTAGTGGACCAGGGTCTCCTTGCGCGAGCGGTCGCCGCGGTACATGGCGCCAACCTGGGAAACGCTGACGTGGCTTTCGTCGATGAACAGCAGGGCATCGGCGGGAAAGTAGTCGAACAGGGTCGCCGGCGGCTGCCCGACCGCCCGCCCGTCGAGGAACCGCGAGTAGTTCTCGATCCCCTGGCAGT
>NPID01001918.1_pt1 | contig 12421 bp, 5 predicted proteins | sample 8637491 | NCBI WGS metagenome assembly NPID01 (sample SAMN07420843, study PRJNA396082) | bioreactor metagenome | isolation source: sample BA6 brine-fed electro-methanogenic bioreactor BA | place: Japan: Kochi | collected 2016-06-14 | reverse complement strand
GCCGCAATCATCTCCGCCCCGTGCTTGCCACCCTTGTGGCAGAGGAAGATCTCCTGGTTGCGGTTCTGCTTGATCCGTTCGCGAACCTTGTCGAGCGTGTTGAAGATCACATCGACATCGGTCCAGTCGGTGGCGCCTGAGACGATCAGGGGAACCCCCTCGACTTTCGACTTCTCGGCGGTCTCGCGGTCGTGCTGCTCCAGGAGCTGCCGCGCCTCGAAGACCGCCCCGGTCTCTTGCGCCCGGCCGCTCGCCCGCGACCCGGCTGCCGGGATGAAGGCGTGGCCCGTCTCGATCTCGTAGCATTCCGCCGCTGCCTCGCTCATCACCTCGATGGCGCTGACAATCTCGCGCAGCTGCAGAAAGCGCGCCTGCGCCTCTTCGAGCGCGGTCTCGGCGATCTCCGATCCGTCGTGGGATTTTGCCAGCGCGCCAATCTTGTCGGCGGTGCGGTCGACCTCCTTGCCAAGCGCCACCTTGCGCCGCTGCAGGATCGTGGCGAGCCCATGGGCCAGCGGTTCGATCTCTGCTTCAAGCCCGGTCCCGCGCAGCCGCCCGAGCAAAGCCTCGAAGCTCTCGCGGATGATGTGGTCGGTCAGCACGTGATCCTCGGGGATCGGCAGCTGCGCGTCCTTCTCGGTCAGGCCGAAAAGCTCGATGGTCTCGTAGGTGTTCGCATTGTCATAAGCCATGTCTGGTCTCCAGTATTCAGTTGCAAGGCCACCACGTGAGTGTGGGGGCATGGCCGAATGCCTGGTTTCCGAATCTGCCCGGGTCAGGGACGGCGCAGCCGCCGGCTTGCCGGGCGCAAAAGTTTTCCAGGCGCAACGCCAACATTGTGCATACGCTCAATGACTGGACCGCCCTCCCCAACCGCGCCGCCCTCGCCGAAAAGTTTTGCGATCCTTGACGCGGGCTGATTTGGGGGCCATCCGGAGGATATGCTTCCACGCTCATGTGTGTGTGTTTTGACGGTAGGTTTGCCCGACCCGAGCAGGCAAACGGCCCGACCGGACGCGGGAGACGGATGGAGCGGCGGGATCGTTTTGGCCTCGGGCCAAAACAGACCAGAGCGCAATCCGGCGGAGCGGCCGGGGAGGGACGTGCTCGCGAGGCGGGCAAACCGGGGGCCTGGGTGCAACGCCGCGGTGAGGCCGAATGGCCGAATGCGCGACGGACCCAAGGGCCGTTCTCCCCTGCGACACGCGAAGCCGAGAAGGGGAGGCCGCAAGGCTTAAGCCAAGGTTGATGTGCAGGCGACTACGCTGGCGACTATACGAAGTACCTACTCCAGCATGCAACATGAGGGCGGGGGGCAGGCCTTCGCTGCCAGTGCACATCCTTTCCCATCATACAGCGAAAGCTGACATTCGAAGCTGGAAATTTGATCCATGATTGGGCTGTTCACCTCAGATAAATAACGGCCCGATAGGTTTCGTGCAGAAGTGTTGGTTACCCCCCTGTTCCTTGACTGCGTCCAACAGGTTCTTGGACACGGGCATTGTGGCTAAGCTGATCACGAACGAAGCCCCTTTCTTCATGAAATGGGGAGTTACCTCCGAGCAAGGCCTGCCGATCTGGTTCACGCGCAAGAATACAACTTGAACTGGCAACCACCCGAGAATTTATTTTGCTTCGCAACTCTCGGCCGAAATGGGCACACACCTTACCGACCAGCGCTGCGCCCCACGCATGCCATTCTGTTGACAACATCGGCCCGCAAGGACAACCATAGGGTCAGTGTCTCGTAGCGTTGGCTATTTAGGACTTTGCAGGCCGCACTACGAACGGTGTCAGCTAATATGCCTTTGGAGAACGGGACAACGATCAGAAATACACGGGGCACGATAATTGACGCAGGCGACTTTAGATTGTTCTTTGCGGGACGCTCAGAATAAACTCAGATCCTTGGATTATATGGTGATGCGGTCCCAGCTTCGAGCCGACGCCTCACCATTCCTCGGACTTGCACTTGTCGCTGAGAAATTGCCGGAGGCCAAGGATGCGCTTTATGCGCTGTCGGACTGGCGGCTTGATGTCTTGATGCAGAAGTTTGGATATGCGGTCAGTTGGGCAATTTGCGCAACACTGTCCGAACACTATGGCGAAGATGGCAATGCCAAGGTTTGGCCTTTGGTTGAGAATATCTTGGGGAGGACATTGAAACTGCCGGAAGAGCGCAAACTGATAAATGAATCTTTTCGGCGGTCGTGCCAAAAACTCGGCCTCGCATCCGATGGATTTGACCGTTCTGTTCAGGCTTTCCAGGTCCACGCGGGCGTATCGCGCTCCCAATTGCACCATCTGGCGAGAGTTTTCATTGCTCAGGAACGCTCGATCGGATTGCCCGAGCAAGATGACATCGTCTTGCTGAATCGCTGGGAGGATGATGCCCTTCACTTCTTGGATGCAGGCGTACACGTGCTGCAACGTCCCATCTTGATGGATCATTCAGCCTGGATGGCATCGGCCTATGTCGACTGGCGTCGGGATCAAAATGCGCTGCTGGAAACATCAAGCTACCTGAAATACTTTAGCGAACAGTTGCAAAAGGTATTCGACGGCTCCGGCGGCGCAGCGACCCGTATCGCTCCAGTGCCTCGGCTTGTTTGGGAGGATGGGCGTCCACAGTTGTCGATCCCCGGGCAACAGCAGCGTTACAAAATATTTCTTGATGGTCAGTTGCATAGGGTTCGTGCCGGGCGTCTTTGGCCTCTGCCTTTTCCACTTCCCGCCGAAGTCACATGGCAAGGAACTAGACCAGGGTGCATCCGCCTGTTTCAGACGACGGATTTTGTCGTGTTCGACAACAACACCGGTCGCCAGGTCGAATTGACGTCTCGCGTTGTCGACGAGGAAACCCGGCTCAGCGGCGTGGTTGCGACCGCCATCGTGGTCTCAAAGGAAAATTTCTCTGTAAATGGCGAACCGAGCCGGGAAACGGCACCTGAACTCTACAGCGCCAACGTAGACCTTCGTTCGGGCAAGATGGTGCTGGCTCGAGGCTCAAAACATTGGACGCTTGGCGGTGTGCGTCGGCCGCAAATCTCGATACATAACCAAAAGATTGCGAAGGGTCTTGGTGGCCCCAACCTTTGGGGACCCGAGGCCGAAGTGGAGCTCGATTTTGGCTCCAGTGAATTGCTTGCTGGACATACTGACGGCAAACGACGTCGCGCCTTTGTCCGTGTCGAGACGCAAGGCGAAGCAAAAGATATGGAAATCGAAGCAGATGGGCGCGGCATCGCGACGGTGAAGGTCGCCGAGGTCGTAGAAGCTGCGGGCTTGCCTCCTCATGCAGACCCGATCGCGCTTTCACTTACGCTGCTCCGCACGAATGCCGAGTCAACAGAACGCGTCCTGACACGCTTCAAGCGGAAACTGATTGTCTGGCCTGGTTTTCGAGGGCTGCAAGGCGTTCTCATCCGGTCTGAGGACCCACCGCGTAACTTCGTTGACGTTGAGGCCAGACATGTCGTGCGCGACGATGCTGGGTTCCTCTGCCTCGAACGCGGTGGCGGTTACGTTGAGGGTCGGCTTGCCTTCAATATTGGCCGAGAGGTGAGCCTATTCAACGTTCGCGCGAAACTCTTGTCGGGCGTTTTGGAACGCATTGATGGGACGGTTACACCCTGGAAACTTGGCGGTGCCATCATCAAAGGCTCGGCGACCAAGAGCGATGCTCTGGTGCTCACATCTCCCGATGAGCGCGCGAGCCTGAAGGTTGGCTCGCGCATTATCGCCGATCCGTTTCGAGATGGACCGACCTACGCGATCCCGATAGCAACCTTGGATGGTGGAGACATCGTTCATGTGTCGGAGGCTGGTGCTCCGACTTTAATCGCGACCGTGGAAAGCGCGTCGATGCCGTCGAATGTTGTCATCCGCACCTGGTCCGGCGGCACCCGCATTTCATTTTCAATGCCGTTCATTGTCGGCGGGATCATGGTGATGCTCCAAACGGAGGATGGTCACCATGATCAGAGTGAAGTTAGTTTCGACCATCTTCGTGCTGCCCATCCATGTCAGTTCTGGCTGCTCGACCCTAAGGTGAACGGGAAGAACGTGGAACTTGACCTCAACGGAGCGCCTTTGAATGGCCTGAACTTGATCACCCTCAAGGTGCGTCGCGTCGGAAAGGAAGATTGGACTCAACTCAGCAACGCACGGGATGATTTATACGCCTTCCCACTTATGGCTGGCGCTGCGGCTGAGCCTACTGCATCTGCCCTTTGCAGGCTCGAGGACTGGCTCTCAAGATGCTACGCACCTGATGTCTGGGACGGAGGCCTTGGCAGGGCTCTGCAACACCGCTGGTCGACTCTTGTCCATCAGGTCTCCCTTTTGCCTGGTGGCACCGAGCGACTGCTTCTGCTGTCCCTACAAGAGGATGAACTTGACTGGTTGCCGATGCTGCACGTTATTCAGGAAATTCCGACACTTTTCGCCGCCGATGCAATCAAATTCCATGGGTTCTCCAGTTCCAATGGCGCGGATCGAATCTTGAGAGTGATCGCCGACGCATCCTCTCGTCGGCTGCGCAATTTGGATCTCAGTCCGATGGCGATGCTCGCGTTTCCGAATGCGAAGCGTGCGGACATGGCTGGAGAAAAGCTCCGCAACTTCCGACCCAGTAGTTTGCCGGTAATCTTCTCAACACTGGCTGAGAAGCCGAGTGAATGGCTGGCCAAGGACGCGCTGGGACCAGACCATGCTTGGACCGGCCTGAGCCTCTTGCGCGATCGTATTGAAACCCACGAGATTCTTGGGGCAGGCGAGGCTGAGGCGCGGATGTCGCTGCGCAGTGCCGATCTGAATCGCGTGTCTGTCGCGTTACAAGATCCGATTTTGTCGGATCGGTGCTTGAGCACGGAAAATGAGAACGATGCTTCTGTCCATCTGATCGAACGGGCTCTTGCATCGTTCGCGGTTCGAAACCGTGAGGGCGCCGAGGCCGTCGAAGCCATGATAGAGAAGGCGTCGATGAAAACGGGAATGAGCAAAGGTAAAGTTCTCGCGTCCGTAGGTGAAATGATCCGATTGGGCAGAGAGATCTTCATTTTCCATCTGATCGCCGCCGAGATGGAAAAAAGGAGCAGGCCGTGAAAGACCATGTAAGCGGAGAAATCAGCGCGGCAGAGTTGGACCCACTCCAATTCCGGAGAACGCTCGAGGCACGCATTCGAAGCTTTACGACGGCCGCTGCTGCCGTCTCTCCGGTCGTCGCGCCCGCGCTGGGTGAGGCCATCAGCAAGATGATCGAGGGGGAGACTCTCATAAGGGGCCCTTTTGTCGAGAGCTTGCCTGATTTTGAGAAGGGAAACTCGATCGAACAGCTGGTCTCGGAAAAGCTGTTGTCCGAGAAGTGGCAAGGAATGTTCAAAAAAGCGCCTGATCTTTGGAGACGGCCGCTACATCGCCACCAGCAAGCTGCGATTGGCCGTGATGACAATTACATCGTCGCCACGGGAACGGGCTCGGGGAAAACGGAATCCTTTCTATTCCCATTGATCAACGACATCATGCATCACGGTATCGGCAAGCCTGGAATCAAGGCGATCCTCGTTTACCCTCTGAACGCGCTGGCCACCGACCAGATGTTCCGTATCGCGCGTTTGCTTTTCAACGAACTTGACGATCCGAAGATTACGCTCGGGCGCTTCACGGGGCAAACCACCCCCGGTGCAAGCCGTTCGGAGATCGAGCGCGAAATCCTGTCGTCACCCAGCTTTGAGGACGCCTTCCCCGGAGTTCAAAAAGCGCCCTCTGGATGGCTGCTTTCTCGCTCCGAAATGCTTGAGACGCCACCGGACATTCTTATAACGAACTATGCGATGCTTGAGCATGTGTTGCTGTTGCCAAGAAATCGAGCGCTACTGAAAGATGCCGATCTCCGCTGGCTCGTCCTGGACGAATTGCACACCTACGCCGGTGCCCAAGCGATCGAAGTCGCATTTCTAATTCGAAAATTGAAGGCCAATCTCGGCATGTCGACCGGGACCCTCAGGTGCGTCGGAACGTCAGCAAGCTTGGACCCAGAGCGAAAGGACGACTTGGCGAAGTTCGCGTCAGATCTCTTCAACGAGCCGTTCGGTGCTGGCGACGCGGCGGTCATCACAGGCGAGCGCGAACTCCATCCGCGCTTGCGCGAAGACCTGACAACATATTCGCTCGCCCCGGAAGACTGGGTTTCGCTCGGCGAAGGGTTGGCCCGTCTGCGTAAAGACGGCGGCCTTTCCCCTGAAGAAGAGCGCTTTCATATTGAAAACTGGAACGAGGAGCTGGGCTCCTGCTTACCACTCGAAGGCGACGATCTCGGCGAAGCGCTGTTAACGGCTCTTTCGGCCCTGACCGAGGTCCGTCAGGTTGCCACAGCGCTCCATAACAAGGCGAGCGGCTTGATGCTGCTCGAACGCTTGGCTGGGGTCATATTTGACGGCGTGGAGCAGGAATTGGCCGAACGCGCGCTGATTGCGCTGGTGAATGTCGCGGTTCTCGCGGTGCCACGACATGGGGGCGGGTTCCCCCTTCTTCCAGCCCGTTACCATATTGCCGCAACCACGATTGAGGGAGCATTGGTAGAGCTTTCGGCGGATGCGCCGGAAAGATGGAGTCGGGTGCTTGCAGGAAAAGTGGGGCGAGACGCCACCAGTGACGCCCCAGCTGCCTTTCCGTTGCTCGTGTGCAGGACGTGTGGAGAACCTTACGTTGAAGCTTGGGACGATGGCCGCCGATTGGCCGCTCTTCCACCTCGCAACAACAAGGGCGAACGGACCGTGCTCCGTTTGATCGGCACTACGCCAGCAGCTTTGGACGAAGAAGAGGACGAAGACGAAGAAACGGAATTCGTCCACATTGATCCGCGAACCGGCTCGATCGAAGACGATCCGGGAGAGGGGATCATCTCGCTCCAAGTTGCCGAGTGCGTTGATGACGACCATGATCGGAAGAAATACGTGAAAGCCTGCTTGGCGTGCGGGGAGAAGAAGGGTGCCTTTGCCGAACCTCTGACGACTATCTACGCCGGTGACGAGTCCACTTCGGCTATGGCCACGCAAACGCTGCTCGAAGCACTACCCGCCAAACTCGACTCAGACGCGCCAATGCAGGGCCGTTCACTGCTCGCCTTCTCTGACAACCGACAAGACGCCGCATTCTTTGCTCCGTTCCTCGAACGAATTTCAAGGGTCGAGGCGGTCCGCGGGGCTATCATAGATGCTGTTCGTTCCGAAGAAGATCTGTCGATCACCAACCTCTCGGCGGAAGTGAGTGCACGTCTCAAGAAGCATCGATTTCGCGTTTTCGACAGAGGCGATCAATCGGTCCCGCTCTCTGGAACGGAGCTGAAGGACCGGATGACGGCCCTTGTGACAGCGGAAATTACACTCGGTGGACGTGGTCGGGATTCGCTCGAAGCATACGGCCTGCTCTCAGTCGAGCACGATGGTTTGGACAAGATTGAGCGTCGCGTGTCCCGAAGTTTGGAAGACCACGGTTCGCCGCATTTGAGCGGTTACGCCTCCGGTGTGTTGCATCTGATTCTGATGATGATGCGACAGAGCCGGGCAATCTCCGATTTGGATGGCCGCCTGGATCTCGGTGATGAAGCGGTTTGGGGACGAGGACTGGGATCGGAGCGTATCTCCTGGGAACTTCGAAAGGAAAGCAACGCCTCGCGAATTCGCCGAGTCCTGCCGACGAGGCCGCGCGATAGGACACGATTGATCTGGGTGTTGTGCGACCGGCTCGGATTGTCGCGAGAAGACGCGGATACCATTGCGGAAGCGTGTTGGGACGAAATGGTTCGACCGCGTGTTGGTGTTCTGAAGAAGGGCAGCTTGGCGATGGTCATCGACCTCGACAAGATCAAGCTCGGCGAGACCTCAGAACGATTTCGTTGCAGTTCTTGTGGTCGGATTGCTTCTTTTGACTTGGGTGGCGTCTGTCTTGCTAACAGATGCGAAGGGTCAGTGTCTAAGCTTCCGGCCCCTGGAGAAGACGCGAACGTGACGCGGAATTTTTACGTGCGACGGTGGCTCACCCAACCGGGTGCCGCGATCTCCCGAGAGCATACTGCGGCAATCGGATCTGCGCTTCGGAACGAGATCGAAGGTAAGTTTAGAACTGGCGATGTAAATGTCCTTAGCTGCACGACAACCATGGAAATGGGCGTCGATTTGGGTGACCTCGAAGCGGTTATTTGTCGGAATGTCCCGCCAGGGATCGCAAACTACCAGCAGCGCGCGGGGCGCGCTGGCCGACGCGCTCAGGTTGCGCCTATTGCGCTCACGATCGCCAGGGGCAGTCGATACGACCAGGCATCTTTTCGTCGATTTGACGACTATCTGAAGGCGTTGCCTAACGTTCCCTATATCAACCTCGAAAACCCGCGTTTCTTCCATCGTCATCAGGTGTCCTGCATTCTCGCTGGGTGGTTTACGCAACGATTGGCTACCAGTTCGCGTTCGGGCTCTCCGAGACTTCGCGACGTGCTGGGGGAGCGACTGGACAGCGCTGCCCACAAAAGTCTGCTGGAAGACTTCACGATCTGGTTGCAGTCGGACGCCGGAGACGGATCTCTGAAGAAGGCGGAAGCCATGGCTGCGGGATTGCCTAATGGCGTCGCTCTCCAGGGCGCAGAGTTGATGAGGCATGTAAAAGATGAGTCCCTGTCGCGATGGCTGGACGATGTTTGTGGCCGCTGGCAAATGATCGACGACCGCTCTCAAAGAGCCGAAGAGCAGGCTGCGTCTGCGGAAAGCGAAGACGAAAAGCAAAAAGCCAACGGACGCGTGTATCGGGCCGGTAGGGAGAAACAGCTCTTCCTCGATCGTCTTTTGACCGAAAGCCTTTCCAGGCTCGGGATAATTCCGACTTACAGTTTCCCGGTGAGCTCGTTGAGTCTGGAGGTCGTCCGAGATCGCGGTCACGGGCGCGGGAGTGATGATATCGAACTTGCGCGAGACGCGTCGCTTGCGATCTCTGAGTTCGCGCCTGGGGCGGAGACGATCGCAGCAGGCAGGGTGTGGACCAGCGCCGGTATTTCCCGACGTAGTTCGCATAGCGCGAATGACGTCTGGATGGACGAAGGCCGTCTCCAGATTTGCAGAGATTGCCGAAACGTAGAGCGCCTTCCTAAAGAAGGAGAAACTCTTCAGGCTTGCCCCTCCTGCAACGGAAGTCTGGAACCTCCGCGGCGTTTCGTGGAACCGGTTGGCTTTTTGACGAACTATAAGGATCGTGCTGGTGGCGAGCCGGGCTCGTCCAGATTGCGACCGCGGGCGGTCGATGAAGCCCGTCTGCTTACAAAGGCACCATCCAGTCTAATGGGCGCGACCGATGTCCGCGACGTGAGCACTTTTTTCGCGTCGGCGATTGGGAGTGTGGATCATCCAGAAGGTCAGATGATCGTCGTTAATCGTGGTCCGAACGGGACAGGCTACATGCGCTGTCCCAGATGCGAACACGCTGAACCAGCGGCCAGGAACTATTTCGGGTTTGGGCCGGTGGCATCCAAGCATCACGATCCCCGGACCGGAGACCAATGCCCGGTCGAAGAACTGAAAGGAGCGACGGATCTCGCTCACACTTATTCGACAGATATCAGGCTGATACGGATAGCAGTCCCGATCGACCCTCCATCGTCATCGGTGGATCAACGTGCCTGGCAAGAAGACGTCCTGCGTGGTGCAGCCGAAGCAATCAGGCTTGCAGCAGCGGATATGCTCGGAACCGATCCCAGGGACCTCCGCGCCACATTCGAACTGGCCCCCGCTGGTGGTTTCGACGTTGTATTGGCAGACGCCACGCCTGGAGGTGCTGGCTACGCTCGGAGGCTTGTCGAAGAGAGTCGCTTTTCTGCTCGCCTTCTACTTCTCGAAGCAATCAACAAGCTCGATTGTGAAAAGAACTGTCAAACGACCTGCGTCCACTGTCTGAATGACTATTCCAATCAGATTTGGTGGGATCGCATGGATCGGCATCTCTCGCGCACTTGGCTTGAGCGAGTTGTGGCACGATCGATAGCGCGACCGAAACATGTGCCAGAGAATGCGGTTCCCTGCATGGCACCGCTCGGAATTGCTCTCGGACCTGTTTTGAAGGGCCACAAACAGATGATCGCAGTTGGGTCTTCGATTTGGGGAGCAGAGGAACCCGAAGCGTCCTTAGGCAGTGCCCGAGCCCTGCGCGATTGGCTGGAGGATGATCGCGAACGTCGTGCGTGGCTTGTCATTCCTGAACACGATCAGGACAGCCCAACCGGAACAGATAAGCAGATCGCTGAGATGCTTAGGCCAGCTGAAGACTCCGGCAACCTTGTCATCGTCCGGATGACTCAAAGCAAGCTTGCAGAAGCCCCGCGTTTGACGTTGTTCGGCGGCATCACGAATGAAGAGCTCTTTGACGCTGAACCAAGGCAGGGCTTACTGGCCGGCCTCGGGAACGGCATCTGTTTCCGACGACACGGTGTGAACGATTTACAGTCGTTGTGGATCGCCAAACATGTTCAAGCCGTCTTAAAGGCTCCGAAATCGGAGCTGTTTGCAAAGCTTCTTGATCGGCTGGTTGTTCACCGTTTTCAGGCCGGAAAGCCAAGAAATATTGCGGCGGTATTTCAGGAGCTAAGTGGGCAGACAGTTTCTCTTGCCATCCAAGACCCTTGGATCGGCGCACAGCATCGCAACCGTGAAAAACTCGGTGAGTTCCTTCGTGCGCTTCGGCAGACGGGCGTCATAATCGCGTCTCTGAAACTGACTTGGAACCCTCGGAACGGAGACGATCAAAGCAAAATACAGAGTGACGGATTGCTAAATGTATCTCAGCCGTACGTTTCCGGGGAGATTGCGCTTCGACCGTGGGAGCCCTCACGCAGCCAACACTTCCACGATCGGATTGTTCAAATTCAGCAGGAAACCTCAGGGACTTATTGGCGAGTGGATGTCACGTCTGGAATTGACAACCTTATGTCTCACCAAAAGGAGTGTAATTTGTTCATCGAAAAGCTTTAGTTCCGGCAAGTAGCCGTTTGCCGCGCCAAGAGTTAGCAACTGTGTCTATTCGCTGGGCTGAATCTGCCACGCCTTGCCGATCTCTTCGGGCTTCTCTCGTTTCCCAGCCATAGCTGATCCTCCAATTTGAGGGATAATCTGTCCCAGTTGGTGGACGACTTTCAGGGGGCTACTCCACTCGGACCCTGATTTATAACCGAGTATTCACTCGGTTGGCGCTAAGTCAGTTTGCCTACTTCGAGGTTGTGACGCGTCGATTTTGCGAGGTGGTTAGGACATGATGACATCGCGCTTTCGGGCGGGTAGCGAAAATTCGGTACAGCGCTCGATATGGGCGATGAGACTCTCGACCTCGACATCGAAGTTGTCGAACCATGGAACTTTCCCCGAACTTGCCGCCACGCGTCCGCCCTCGATAGTTCAATAATATATTATCGTAACGCATTTGCATCAGATCGCAAGCGGGCGGCGTCCTTCCCACAAACGGACATGGAAAAAGGGGAACCGTTTTCCCCGGCTCCCCTTTCGGTTCAGATCGTCTAATCTCGCGCGTTGATCATGCGACCAGCGAGAGCCCCGCGCCTGCGTCCTGCGGCTGCTCACTGCTGTCGATGAACGGGATGATCGAGAAGGTCTGCCCGCCGCGCTGTTCTTCGTTCTGCACGGCGTTCACGCGCAGGTCGCCATCAGGCGTGTTGATCAGAAGCGACAGGTAGTCATTGCCCGTGCGGCTGCTTTTGGCCATCCAGGCCGAACCGACGCGGATCGGCGTGCCACGCGGCGAGCTGACCTCGATCCGGTAGTCAGGGTGGGTCTCCTCGGATTTGTAGCTGTTCTCGATCAGCATGAACTCCAGATCGAACATCATGTTGGCGATGTAGCCGGTGAAGGCGTTGTCAGCGTCCATGGCGGTGAGCTCGCCCGAGATCGAGCCGGATTTCATCAGGCCGTTCGAGACCAGCGGGATGATCTCGAACGCGCCGCTCTGGGCCGCGCGCGCCTCTTTCGTCTGCACCGCGTTGACCCGGAACGGGCCCAAGCCGACATCGATCTGCATGGAGATGTAGAGGTTGCCGCTGGTATTGCCGGTCTCGTTCCAGGCCGTGCCGATGCGCACCTTGCGGCCTGATTTGTTGACAGCCGTCACATCGTAATCCGGACTGCGCGCGGACATCTTGGCCCGTGCCTCGAGCTGGATGGCGATGTCAAAGCGCGTCGAATGGATCATGCCGGTGTACTCGGTGGCTGCGGTCTCGACATTGCGGGTGAGGGTTCCTGTGAACATGGGATGGTTCCTTTTGGATTGGCCGGTGCCTGACGTCCTTGCCAGCGCATCCGGGATTGCTTTCTCGACCCCTTGAGGGATCACAAATCAGAAAGCCTGCTTTCCTTTCAGCCCCGCCCACGGGTCA
>NPID01005853.1_pt1 | contig 12447 bp, 17 predicted proteins | sample 8637491 | NCBI WGS metagenome assembly NPID01 (sample SAMN07420843, study PRJNA396082) | bioreactor metagenome | isolation source: sample BA6 brine-fed electro-methanogenic bioreactor BA | place: Japan: Kochi | collected 2016-06-14 | reverse complement strand
GGTAGTCGCGCTTGGATGGGGTTAAATTGTCCTATCCATCAGTTCCTGAACACTAACAGTGGTCTTTTTTCGTTTATTTGTCAAGAATATGCTCCCCAGCAATTAAGCTTGATGGTTCAATTATACATTTTGAAAGTTCAAAAAGCAATATCAAAGTGTAAAAATGTCGTTGAACAAAAGAAAGGAGTCAATATGAGGCTTAAGAGTTTAAGATTAAGTAAAGGGTTAAGACAGCAAGATATAGCAGATTTTTTAGATGTTGGATTATCTAAAATTCAGAGAATTGAAAATGGGCTAAATGAGTTGAAGATGAGTGAGATCATTAAGCTTGCAGATTTTTTTGAAGTTTCTACAGATTATCTATTAGAGTACTCAGACCGTACATTAGAAGAAGATCGTCGTCTAATTGCTATGGTTAGAATGCTAGAAAAAAATCTTTTCGAAAAAGAATAAAAAACAGTGCTAGGCACTGTCAAAATTTTACATGTTTATGATACTCTGATATCATTCTTTTATTGCTGACTCTTGCATATATGCGAGTAGTCTTTATATCAGCATGTCCTAATAAATCCTGAACAACAGCCATATCTGCACCGTGTTCTATCAGTTCAGTAGCTATAGTGTGTCTAAGCATATGAGAATAGAGAGTATCGATGTTTAGTTTTCTCTTTATAGTTTTATACATATATCTTACATCGCCGTAGTTAGCTCTGCGATTTTTCAGTTTGTTATAAAATAAGTAATCACATTCGCTATTATGATATATTGATTCCACTATATTAGATATTTTTTCATGATATGGCGCTAGTCTCTCTTTCTTTGTTTTTGTGTTTCTGAGAAGAATCAATTTCTCTTTCAAATTCACATCTTTCTTTTTAACATTTAATAGTTCGTCAATTCTTGCTCCAGTATAAAGTGTGATATAGAATAAACCTTTCCAGAGTAGATGGTTGTTAACGTCTAAGTCTAAATTATCAAAGAATGAAAAAAGCTTCTCCCTGGTCGTTTGATAAACAATGTCTCTATGAACAACGACAACCTTCAGCTTTTTTATAGATTCAATTTTAGGATCATGTATTTCATGGTGTCTTAAAAACTTTTTAACTATGTGCACATATTCATTGATTGTCTTATTATTCACAGACAGCTTCATCCAGTTGATCCAATCATAAATAAGCTTCTGATTGATCTCATAAATATTAGTGATACCTTCTAAAACTAAAAACTTTCTTAATTTTTCTAGTCCGTATTTTTCTGATGTATAAGTTCCCTTAGCTTTGAATGTAGCTACATATAGTAAATACTCATTGATTGCTTTGTTTAAATCTTTCATTTTTAATCTCCCTTTCTTGTTGCAAAATAGAAAGGTAACGAAATCCCACCCAGATATTATTATATGATAGGATTGTTAAATAAAAACCCACAATATTTGTGGATATCTTGACATTACTCTTGATGTATTGTAATATTTAGTTGGAGATGGAAGTGCTAGTCTTTCTGCCCTAAGTTTGTTTAATACTAGCAATACAAACTAACAAAAATAGAGTTCGCATTTGTGGACTCTATTTTTTATGTCTTGACATTATTTCTAATATGATGTAATATTGTCATGAGCCGTACATGGCAGGTTGGTAATCTTGGCTATTACCACATACGTAGAAGCCCCTAGTTTTAGGGGCTGTTTTTTTTACTTCTTTTTTTTCGTGCTCTCTGATATTGTGATAAATCATCTGGGTGAACATTTTTTTGTACTTTTGTTAAAGGTGTTTCTCCAACTTTAAATCGTTTATTTGTAAGTTTGCTCTTTGAAATAGAATCAGTATCAACAAAACTTTTCTTTTTTGGATATGTTTTCGATAATCTTACTTTCAACCCTTTTTTGATTTTCTCTTCACTTGCTTTTGTAGTCATTTTTGCAATTTTAACGATATCGTTTTCTTTTTCAGATGCCACCATTACCAACCTTTTATTTTTTGCCTTTGATCCTTTTGTTTTTTTATAGTCGGACCATTCATTTTTATTTATCACATGTTTTGCATTTACAGCGAAAATTTTTCCAACATGCTTTTTTTCTTTTTTTCTTAACATCCTGCTTTCCTCTCAAATTCTATGATTTATATAATGTAATGTATATACGGAGTATATACTTACATATATACTCTTATACACAATGCGCACATCACTTTGTTTTATCTTGAAGAGCTTTCCACTTATTAAACATAGCGAACTCTTCTTCGTGCTCTTTTTTGATTTTTTGCTTACGCTTGATATCATCTTCAAGTTTGTTGCCTTCTGCTTTTAAATCAGCAATCTTAACAGCTAGCTCGCTATATTTTTCTTTTTCTTCAGCATTGAGTTTCATCATCTCTGCACGTTCAACTTCGATCACTTGATACTCGCGTTCAGCTTCTAACTTCTCAGCCTCATATTTATTGAGCTTACGCACTGGAGAGAAGAGCGCTGTCCATATCGCCCAGTAGATTAAACCTAAAACAATCACGATCGCAAATAGCAATAAAACTATGTATAAAATATCTAATAGTACATCCATTAAAAAGTACTCCTTTCAAATTTGATTTTGTCATATGGTAAGTTTTTGTATTCACTAGCTTGATTTAAGCTGTTGAAATTTGTCATATCCATTGTGCATGGCTCATACCATTTTTTATATAACACTTTGTCACTTTTACCTTTTTTTCGTTTTACAACGTATGTGTAGATTTTCCATCCTTTGATGTGTTTCGTTAGTTTTCCAGACTCTACCCAGTCTAAGTAACTCACGTCTAGATCGATTTCAACTTCATGCATGTATTTAAACATCGACATGAGCTGTGTATCAGTTGTATCAAGCTGTGAAGCTACATACACATGATTGATGCCTTGGTGTCTCATATGTGCAAGTGACTTGATAAATGGGATAAACATTTTTTTATAATCTGATGTGTTATTCATCCTGTGATTCATCTTTGATAACCATTCATCCAAGACAAGCACAGGAAACATTTTGTTAAAACTCTTTAACTGAGTAAATGTGACTTTCTCTGTTTGTTCATCTGTCACAGCACCCCAGTAATCATCTGCTTCAAATCTCTTATGATAAACAACGTCAATCCCTTTTAAAGGGTCATAATGGGGATGCTCGATATCAACGTTAACATATGCACCTAAACCTCGTTTAACACGCAATTTTTCGATTGTATGGTATAAAAGCGAAGACTTACCTCCACCCATGAGAGCTACGATGTAGTGTACACCGTTTTGCATCAGAAGTGATGGGATAAATACTTGCTTCATGCGTTCGATGATAAAATCTATATAACTGAAGGGCATCGTCGACTTTCTTTTAAAATAAGCTTTAGATAAAAAGTATTTTGTAAGTTTATCATAGACATCATACTTTCGATTGATATTTTTAGAGATTTGGAGATCCATTTTATTTTCAAGCTTAATCAAGTTTTGCTTATATTTCTCTGATACATTCTCCATGGATGACTTATATTTTAATCCGATGGACTCATGTTTTAAGATAAACTCAAAAAGACAATCCTTGTATCTGATTGTCTTTTGATATCGATGTTCAAGCTTATGATCTGATTTATAAAACTCCATGATAAATACCTGCCTTAGATGCGATCATAAACCATACAGCTAAACCAGTGATAAGAAGAATAACCCAGAAGGCTACTCCTCCAGGGTTTTTTGTGATAACTCTAATCGAATAACTCACTTTTTGTCCCCAGGAGATGATCCCTGCAGCTGTTATGATAGATAAAATAATGATGATAATTGGTACTATCCAGGTTACGCCAGTTTTTAAAGCTGATGCTAGTCTTTGTAATTCCTCTAAGCCTTGCATCTAGATCACTCCAATCAGTACGACTCCTAATATCATAATAATAACGAATGTAATCAAACCTATAGGTGTCTTCATTTTCTTAAACGTTCTAGAGAAGCTTTTAGCCATTGATGCAACAACAGAAGCAACTACAACAGCAATCACTGCAAGTACACCAAGTGCGACATATGGTTGTTCATTGACTAGTTTTTGTAATTGTTCAGATAACCATGCACCAAAATCAAAACCATCATCAGTCACTGGAGGCTCAGTACCTGGACCGCCCCAACCTGGATCATCGATGAAATCTTCAGATAAGACAAAAACTTCGCCATCAGTCTCCCATACGACTTGTGTAACGTTTGATAAGTCTCCTAAGACTTGAACACTATCTCCATCATTTAAAGTCGCTAGATGCAATTTATAAAGCATATCAGTTGATGGATTAAAACTGTCATTCTCTGATTTTTCTCTAATGTATTGATTGATTTCATTAGTTAAAGTGATACCAGGGATAACACGTTCAATTTGGTTAACATCTTGAGCAAACCATTCATACTCATCAGCAGTCTCAAGCAATGCGCCAGCAAGTAAAAATGCACCTGCTACAGCCCAACCATAAACAGGAACCCAACCTGTAGCCATGACACCTGCAGTAATAGCTGCACCAATATACATACCTCGATAAGTTGTTTCAACCCAGGTCGGATTGACTGAAGACGTCTCGCCCTTGGTTGCAGTTACGATGATGCTTTCAACTGGTCTAGCTTTAGGGTCTCCAATACCTAAAAAGCCCTCATCATAGTATTGATAAACTAGATTAGCTGTAACAGAGATCAAGTTATCAATCGGTACATCAGGCATATAAAAATAACTATAGACTGCGCCATCATTTCCAACCTCTGGGATGTAATTATAGACAGTCTTAGCTTGTGTCACATGGACCTCATTTTTTGATAAGTTCCAAAGTGCTTCGCCTTTCCAAATCGTGACGTCTTCCAAGGAAGCATTTTTTAATAAAAAGGTCGATTGATCATCTGAGAAGTTCACATATAAAATGCGATCGTTTGTCTCAGGATCAGAATAATAAAATATTTTCTTAGCATCTCTTAAAAAGTCAGTATCCGCAGATACAGTAAATGGGTTTACTTGATAAAGCTCATCAAGATAGTTAACTGTAAAGCTGATTTGAGATGACGTCTCATCAAAATAGTAATCTTGGACCTCTCCCCAGTCTCCAAGGGGATTGGTTGGATTTCCATTGGTTAAAGGTAATGCGTTCCAGGATGTTTGACTCACTGGATTGATAACATCGACCACTTCAGGCTCACTGAAATACATTGCAACTCTAGGCGCTAACATATAGTCCCATTGTGAGTCATGAAAAGAGTCATAAACAATGTACTCATCAACGATGATATAAACTCCAGCTCTTGCTGATGGATAACCTTCAATCATGTTAAACTCTATTGTTACCTGGTTAGGGTCTTCAACAACAATCTTCTGATAATTAGAACTACCTTCTGTGCGTTCTACCCCTGCGACATTATATAAAACTTCAATCGTAAAGGTTGTATCTACACCAGTAAATGGATTGCTGATGGATTGTGCATACATATTCTCTTGATTAGGAAAGTATGGACGATATCTGTTATCAAAGTTACGACCGCTTAAATATGTGTAGTGATTTCTAAAATCTAGACCGTAACCATCTCCGAAAGTGTCTTCGAACATGTCCTCTGTCTTCGTTTCATAAAGTAGATAAAATGGATCTCCGATACTATCAGGATCAAGTCCTCTATATCTCATATGCACATATGATCTATTTCCATCAAAAACATGCCAAAGACCACCAGTGTCAGCTGGTGGTTCAATAGCAGTATTGCTCGCATAAACTCTGAGTCTTAAGTCTAAGATTTCAGGGTTTCCAAGCTCAACACCTATGGTAGTTAAAATGTCAGCGTTGATTCTGATATTATAAAGCGCAATATTACCTGAATAGTACCCTTCAACATCTGCGGTTAAATAATAGTTATTATCGATGCGCTCTGATGTGATTTCTGTCCATGCACTTTGATTGAGTGAATATTCAATCGTTCGTCCGGGCATTTGTTCTGATAAGTTGATGGAAAGTCCATCATCAATCACGATCTGTTTATTGTAATAGTAATAATCGCCATCAAGCGTCCAGTCTGTAAGACCTGAGGCTTGGACATTTGCTAATACAAAGACAGATGCAAACATGCCTAAAAATATAAATATAAATAATTTTTTCATAGGAGTTCCTCCTTATTTTTTGTTATTTCTTTTCTTACCTTTTTTCTTAGGGAAAAATTTAATTTTAATGATAATGACAGCAGTGCTCACAATAATAATGCTTACTACAATGCCTAGAGGTGTGATGATAAATGCCCATACTAAGTCTCCAAGGTCTGTGTCAGGCTCAACAGTAATCGGATCAGTACCTTCTCCAGATAACACTGTGATTGCGAAATTATGTACACTTTCGTTTCCTGATGCATCTTCAAAATTAAAGCCCATCATATAAACGCCTGGCGTCTCTTCGTTTCCACTGTATTCATCCTGGAAAAATGTGATCTCTGAAGTTGATGACACAGAGATTTGACCTGTAGCTTCAAGTAGTGTGATGATTTGAGTTCTATTTAAGCTCATGCCTTCAGCTAATACGATTGATGCTCCGTCTTTGACATACCATACAGGAGGGATGTCATCAGTCACATTGACAGTCACTGTGTGTGTTGCGATGTTACCTTTAGTATCTGATACTTCAAAAATAATCGTATATGATCCTACACGATCGCCAAAGCCTGTGTAGTTATCTTCTTTGACTGTGATGTAAGATGTTCTATTACCATCTTTAACATCTGATGCAGTGATATCTGACTTGATATCATTGACTGTTAAGATTGACCCAGTAGGTTTTGTAATCGTTGATGGACCGCTAAACATAGGAGCGATATCATCTATAACCTCAATTTGCTTTGTAAAAGTTGCAGTGTTGCCGCTAGAGTCTGTCACTTCAAAAACGATGTTATATGTACCTAAGCTTGTCTTATTTGATGTGTATCCATCTGACTTGATCACAATATTCGAGTTTGATAAAGTGTCGTAGTTGTCAGTTGCTACCAGGGTGGATTTAAAAGAGGTAATATTAAAGGTTTGTGTGTAGCTTACTTGCACCTTTGTCGAGTTACCTGTAATCACTGGGTTAGTGATATCAACCACATTGACAGTAAATGTAAATGTTGACTCATTACTTGATGAGTCAGTCACACCAAGCGTAACAGAATGAGCTCCTAAAACGCTCATATTAGGTGTGTAGTTATCAGTCACAACATAGATACTTGAAGTTAGATCGCCATCAACATTGTCCCAAGCTTCAAAGTAATTGATGAAGTATGACAAAGGCTTTGCATCATCAACATTGGTTACGAAATTTTCTTGACCTGAAATCCCTTCACGTTTATTGATAGAGACTTTAAAGACATTCATAGTCACTGGTCCAGAAGTTGTGCTTACTGTAACTGTGTTACCATCAATCATGAAGCTAAAGATATCTGTGTGATAAGTGACATAATTACCACCGCTAAGATATGATAATTCCCATTTCCCAGTGTCTACCTGGAAGGTTGCTGTCATATCTGTTGTACTAAATAAGAATGACATCCCATTGAGAGCATCAAAGACACCAAACTCTTCAGCTTCGTTATCCATAATAGTTACTGGAGATGTTGTGCTATATGTTTGATTTGTATCCATATTTGTTACAATAAATGTCTCTCCGCTAGCATGTGCTTCTTGAGCTGTAAGTAATAAGCCTAAAGTAAGCACCAAGGCAATCATTGAAAATCTGATTAGTTTTTTCATAAACTATCCTCCGTTTTTATTGTTTAATAAATAAATCTATATACTCTAATACCTTATCAATCGGTATAGCGTAACCAGTTAAAAACTCATCATTTGATGAAAACATTCCAGCTGCATTGATCCCCACTAAACGACCGTTACGATCAAGTAATGCACCACCACTAGAGCCATGGTTGATCTCTGAACTGTGCTCAATCACAAAAAATGGAAATTTGTTCATAATTGCACGTCCTCTATAGACTCCAGTAGTTAACGATCTAACACCTCCTGGATAACCAATACTGTGAACTTGTGCTCCTTCAGTAAGTGTAAGGTTTGAATATTCTACAGGTGGGATGTCAATTGTTTTAGCAAACCTAATGAGTCCTAAATCATATGACTCAGAAGCAATCTCTAATATCTGAGTATCTACCAGGGAGACTGCATCATATTCATTGTTTAAGTAATCTCTGACTTTGAGTGTATCTGTTTCGTAATCATCCATGACTAACACATGATAGTTAGTGACTGCATAATAGAATTCATCATCCGCATAGATGATTACAGCTGAAGCATTTGCAGATATCGTCTGCTCTCCATTAGTGAATATATGCACAAGATGAATGACTGATTTTGCAGTTTGATCGTAATACTGATCGTCTATCGGAGTGTTGACAGTTTCAGGAAGATCAGGAGGCTGTCCAAATACATTGATCTCCATTAAAAATAGATAGAGTCCAAAACCAATAGAAGCTATAGCAAAAACGAATAATAATCTTCTTAAACTTTTCATGTAAACCTCCTATTTTTTAAGCTTTAAATAAATCGGCATGATAAATGCGACAATAATCAAAATGGTTAAACTGTAATATGCATGATCATATATCAAAGCTTGTTTTATTTTGACTGCAGCTCTTACGATATCTACTAAGTAATCAGGACTATCTGCAGAGATTGGTATCAAACTAAAAACTGTGACATACAAGATGAACGCTCCCAATGCTGATGCAAATATAATCATTGATATGTGTTTTTTCTTCTTTTTTCGAGCCATGAACTCACTCCTTTTTATAAAATAAAAACCAAGCAAAAAATCGCCTGGTATAGTTAACTATTACCATGTTTTTTTAATCTCCGCCACAATTCAGCCAAGATGTACTAAATAAGAAGTGATTTTCTCTTGATATTATAAGAATATATGCTACAATAATTCATGTGTGATTTATCTCTTTAAACTTTTTTTATGGACAATTTCGAATCACACCAGATGCAATCAGCCAACTCCCCCCCAGGCTGGTTGTTTTTTTATTTATCTTTAATTTTGAATATCTCATATTTTCGCTTTTAAGAGCTTAAGCATTACACATGAGTTTAGTATCATGCCTATCGGTTCTAAGGGATTAGACTTTATGGCATAGAGATAGGCATGGCTTTTAAGCACGACAGTGCTTCATCAGTCATTATCAAGGTTTTTATAATCCAAGAACGTTTAGACGTTTGTATGGTGTCATCAGCGAGATCCATTTTCGGATAACTTCTGTATCAGCTTTCGGTCCTTTCTCTAGACATAATAATAGAATTATATATTTAAAGATATACAAGACTTAAAAGAGTAGTAATACTAAAGATAAAGCATTTTGTGTCTACGGTTTCTAGAAAGGTGTACAGTTTCTTTTTGAGATGGTTTACACTTACTATCAAAATAAAAAAAGAAAACACCTGGATATTTTTTTCCAAGTGTTTAGAGTCGATTTTGAGTGATTTCTGCAGTTTTTTTCTCTATCTGATATGATTTATCTACGTCAAAACAACCTCTCTTTAGAGGCTATTTTTGGCTATTTAGTTCATGATTACCCCCACATCTGTTTCATCATATATCAAAGCGATCATGTTATAGATATCTTCTTCCATCATTTGATATGATTCTAATGTGATCTCTTGATTTTTTTCTTCAGGGCTAAAGTATTTCTTTTGTTGGATAATAACATATGTATTGTAAGCTTCTTTTAGGTTGTTCTTTTTGATGTTTACCCAGTCAACGAGTGAATACATCTTTTTTCTAATCAGACGTCTTACACGCGATTTTTTGCGTGCATCAGTATATAACGCATCATCTAATGTGACAACACGAAGATGATCCAAGATATTTGGTACATTCAACTTCAAAATACGTCCATTAGTAAGACGTAAATTTTCATCCTTTACATGATAATCGCACTCGTCGACATCTAACACAAGACCCATGTCTCTAAGCTTTCTTATCGCTTGTTTGACTCCATGGATAGTAACATTTGCATCGTATTGATTTAACCATTTAACGATACCAGTGTTTGATATAAATAAGATGCCTTTAGTTCTGTAGATGTATATCAGAAGATGCAGCACTTTATTCCATACTTCAACATTAGGGCTTGCATAGAAGCTAGTTGATCCATTAATCATATAATACGGATGTATCTTTAGATTAGGAAATTTATTCGATTTTTTTGATGATAGTGTATGTGCTTGTGTCATGTAAACTCCTTATAAAATCTAAAGTTTTTTTATTCTTCCATTTTCCATAGTTCTTTAACATAGTCATCCATCCAATCAGGCTCTGATACTTTATGAGCTTGATCTTTCTTATAGACGACATTTGATTTTTGTCTAGTAAGTTTTAATAATGCATCCTTGGGTGTTTTAACGTGTTTTAACCACTGGTTGAGTGCAGATACAAGATAAGTATAATGTGGTACATAACCCTCTTTATATTTGAGCACAAAGAGTAACATAGCATTAAGGATTGCTGTTGATACTTCGATATGATCCTGGTATAACTTGATGACATCCTTTTTTAATGAGTCATCTAGGTTTTTACAGTACATATTAAGTATAATCATTGGGTCGGCCATAGCTAGAGCTTCTATTTTCTTATCTAAGTGATTTACTGTATCAGATTGTTTCATATGATGTCCTTTCATTGTCTATAGATAAACTTTAGTTTAGTTTTAACGTTAAAAGTAATCTATAGTTTATTTTTATCCTGGATAAATGTTAACTAGCGTTTACCTGCAGAAATTCTTTTTCATGTTTAATAGCTTCCTCAACTGGTATATTGAAAGCATCACATATTTTTATAAGTGTCGATACTTTCATATCTGATCCATTTAGAATTTTAATCCATCCTGGATATGATAAACCTGTCATAGTCAAAATTTTCTTTTGACTAACTGGGTTGATTCCCCAATAATTATCTCTTGCAAATACATAATATTTTTTTATGAGTTTATTTATCCATGAACGTTGTGCGTTCTCCATGGTATAAGTTGTAAATGACATATAATACTCCTTTATTTTTTCCTTGATGGCTGATGAATATTGACTCGCCCTATACCATTTAACATCGTCAGGTTCTGTTAGTACGATGCACCATCAACAGGAGAAAAAATGAACGTTTATACTTCATGAGCTCTATATTTGATTAAGCTCTTTAATAACTGTGCTAATATGCAAACCATCTCTTTATCAGATAGTTTGTCTTTATATTTTGAATGAATGCTATCAGATGCAATACGCATCATCTTTGCTCTTTCATTTAGATCGACCATAATATAACCTCCGAGCTTTGAGCTCTTTTTTTATGTAGATGTATATTAAGAAGAAGTCTAACAAAAAGAGAAATATTGTAATAATTAGTAGTACTAATAAATCAGTGTTCATATAATATCCCCTCCTAGTAACAACAATCATCCAGGTATTCAATCATATTGGACACCCTATCAAGCTGTAAACCTATCCATACATATTCAGCTAAGTTATCTGTAGCTGGTTTATTGATATTATGATTGTGATTTGTCTTTTGATTTTCTAGATACATTTGATAAAGTTTTAAAGTCTCTATGCCTGGCATCTACTCTACCTCCTGGAAGTGTTCCCAAAAACAATCAATAGCACATATACCTATGTTTTGATCATCACTAATCATGTAAACATTTTTATTTATTTCATCTATGGATACAACAGTTGCTTTTTTATTTGTAGATAATTCGATCACTCTTTGACCTTTAAATATGTCTTTCATATCTACACCTCTGGATCAAAGACTGGAAACAGATGCATCCTCATCTGATTTGGATGTACTGGTATCTCAACTCGATCTAAACCATCATCTTTATCGAAAGTAGGATTTACTCCTTTGGAGTCTCTCATGATTGCTTTTCTACAAGCATCTGCACGCACAACTTTAGCACGTACCTCATCAATATTATTACTGTAATTTTTATCGGACATTTTTTTACCTCCCTGGTATAGATTTAAAGTCCTAATAGGAGCCATACAAGATGCGTTACCAGGCAATACCTTATATAGCTCGTATTAAGACTCCAATGTCAAATTAAAAAGCACAAGCCTGGTTTTGTACCTTTTGATAATGATTTCTGTTTTTGTTTCTTACTTGATGAATTCTATTAAGTTCGTCTTTATCATAACCACCATGTATCGAGAGCATGAATTTGTCAGCAAGCTTGCTGTTGTATCCTAAACACTCAAGTGCTAAGCTATAGATTTTTTGATCTGATATTTTAAATGTTTCAGCTTCTGTTGTGATTATTTTTTTTACTCTTTCAAAATCCATGATTTATCCCACCCTGATAACTATTTTATGAGGTTAAATCTTATCAACTATGTGATAAAATAAAAACAGTCACAAGACTGCTGTTTAGTGTGTCGGGACGTAGCGCAGTTTGGTAGTCGCGCTTGGATGGGGT
>NPID01008836.1_pt4 | contig 12476 bp, 8 predicted proteins | sample 8637491 | NCBI WGS metagenome assembly NPID01 (sample SAMN07420843, study PRJNA396082) | bioreactor metagenome | isolation source: sample BA6 brine-fed electro-methanogenic bioreactor BA | place: Japan: Kochi | collected 2016-06-14 | reverse complement strand
CAATGCGGTCATCTCGGCGCGGCCATAACAACAATTCTCCATCATGATGCAGTGTTTGCGCTGTTTTTCGGCGGTTTCGACCAGTTGCCAGCAGCCTTCGAGCGTAATGGCGGCGGGCACTTCGGTCGCCGCATGTTTGCCGTTTTCCATGGCCGCCACGCACACCGGCACGTGCCAGCGCCATGGCGTCGCCGTGTACACCAGGTCCAGGTCTTCCGTCTCGCACATGCGCACGAAATCCCATTCACCTCGCGAATACCCTGTCGGTTTGGGTTGCCCGGCCTCCTCGACCAGCTTCTGCACATTGCGCACCTTGCCGTCGACAATGTCGCACACGGCGGTGATTTGCGCGCCGGGAATGCGCAGCAGATTGTGCACGTGCCCGGTGCCCTGGCCGCCCACGCCCACGTAGCCGATGCGGACCGTCTCGATAGGCGGCGCCACGAACGGGTGCTCTGGCGCCGGAGGCAGGTCCGCCGGTTGCGCTCCCGCGCCCTGTTGCGCGCCCAATGCGGCGCCCAGTCCGGCCACCGTGCCCAGTTTCACAAAGTCTCTGCGATTCATGTTCGATTCCTCCCTCTGGCGTGCCCTGCTCGGCAGGTTGCTGGTTGGTCTATGCCTCGATAATGCCAATTGGCGTGTTGGTTTTCCATTGTCCGCGCGTGAAATGGGGAAAATCGACCGGCGCGCCGTGCTGCGCCACCGAGCGCTGGCTCAATTCGATGGGCGCGCTCCAGGCCGCCGCATCGTACACATCCATGTCCGTTGGCTGTCCCGCGCGCAGGCAGGCAATCAGCCGGTAGTCCTCGATAAAATCCATGCCGCCATGGCCGGCGCCTTTCGCGCGTTCCTCCATGGCCTTCCACAGCGGGTGGTCAAACTCCTCGTAGTACGCGTCCAGCGGCTCGAATTCGTGGCCTTTCGTGCGGCCCTCGATGTAGATGCCGTCGGGCCAGCCGCGCACGAGGCCACGCGTGCCCTGCAGCATGTTGATGCGGCTGTACGGGCGCGGCAGCGTGACGTTGTACATCACGCGCACCGTCTGCCCGCGTTCGGTCTTGATCAGGCACGTGTTCACGTCGCCGAGCACGTACGTTTCCTTTCGGCGCGGGTCGTCCTCGGGCAGCTTCTCTTCCTGCCAGAGCTGCAGGCCGCGCGACGGGCTGCTCATACTGACCAGGCGGGTGAACACATCGCCGCGGTTGATGTTCATGCACTGCGCCACCGGCCCGAGCCCGTGGGTCGGGTAGAGGTTGCCGTCGCGCGTCTTCGCGTGTTCGCGCCGCCACAGCCCCTCGCCGTCCTTGCTGAACTTGACCCCGCGCAGGTCGTGCAGATAGCCGCACTCGCCATGGAGCAGTTCGCCGAACAGGCCCTGCTTGACCATGTTCAGGATCTGCATCTCGGCGCGATCGTAGCAGCAGTTTTCCATCAGGACGCAGTGCCGTTGCGTCTTCTCGGCGGTCTCGACGAGCTTCCAGCAGTCGTCCACGTTGAAGGCGGCGTTGACCTCCGTGGCGCCGTGCTTGCCGTTCTTCATCGCCTCCAGCAGCACCGGGGTATGCCACCGCCAGGGAGTGGCGGTGTAGACCAGGTCGAGGTCTTCGGTCTCGCAGAGCCGCTTGAAATCCCAGTCGCCGCGCGAATAGCCGTTGGGTTTGGGGAAACCCGCTTCCTGGACCCATTGCTGGACGCGTTCGACCTTTTCCGGGACGATGTCGCAGACGGCGGTGATCTGGCAGCCCTTGATCTTCAGCAGGTTCCGCACGTGGGCCGACCCCATTCCGCCGACGCCGACGAACCCGATCCGGACGTTTTCGATCGGAGGGACGCTGAATCCGACCATCGGCTTGGTGAAGAGCCACTTGGCCTGGGCTGTCTTGGTCATACCGGTGGTAATCGCCATTCCCACCCCTGCCGCGGCGGTCGCTCGGATGAAATCTCTGCGGTTCAGATCGCTCATATCAAAAGACCTCCCAAAAAACGCTGCTGTGGCATTGCCTTGTCGTCGCGGGACGGGTCTTCGGGCCGTACATTCGATAGGACGCCAAGCGACCGATCCTGCGATTGGTCGTTAATTCTACCGAGACCTCGTGCGAGATGCCAGAGTCGCGACGGACATAAATGACAGAAAGCTGTCCGGAAGTCCCTGGGCGATCCTCACGGACCGTCCGGGAGTGCGGGCGGCGAGCAAGTGGCTTGTCGCCCGAACGGGGGGATGGTATAATTGGCAGGAGGTGGTCGCAGCGGGTCCCGGGAGGTATCAGAAAGGTGACGGGTTGCTTATCTGAGCGAGATATGGCGGTCTTTCTCGAAGGATCGGCCTCGCCGGAGCAGTTGACGTTCTGGCGGCGTCATCTTCGGCTGTGCGACGCGTGCGCCATGACCTTGACACGGATGCGGGCGGGGATGAATTCAGCCTCCGCCTGCGGAGGGGATGCTGAGGCGGATTGCGTTCGCGATCCCGGCGCCGGATCGAGTCACTTCCACGTCGGCCTGGAACCCACTCTCCAATTGGGGGATTTCCGCATCGAACGCCGGCTCGGTTGCGGCGGGATGGGCGTGGTCTACCAGGCCCTCCAGATTTCCCTGAATCGACGGGTGGCGCTGAAGGTGCTTCCCTCGGGTCTGCTCGACAATGCCTCGGCCATCGAACGCTTCCATCGCGAGGCGCGGGCCGCCGCCAAGCTGCGTCATCCGAATATCGTGACGATCCACGCCGAGGGCATCGAGCAAGGCGTCTGCTATTTCGCGATGGAGATGATCGACGGCCAGAGCCTTGATGAGATCATCGGCGAGTTGCGCGACGCCCTCGCGACGGAAACCTCCGGCGCCGAAGAAGATGCAGTGCCGCGGCGCGAACGTCCCTGCCTGCTGCGCGATTGCCGTTCGCAGCGGGAGTATTTCGATACCGTGGCGCGCCTGATCGCGGAGGTGGCCGACGCGCTGGCCTACGCGCATCGCGAAGGCATCATTCATCGCGACGTCAAGCCCTCGAACCTGATCCTGGCCTCCAGCGGACGACTCGTCCTGCTGGACTTCGGCATCGCCCGCGTGTGCCAGGAGCAGGACATGACCGTCACCGGCTCCTTCGTCGGGACGCCACGCTACATGAGTCCCGAGCAGATTCGCAGCGCCAAGCACAGCCCGGACCAGCGATCCGACGTCTACGCGCTGGGCGCAACGCTGTACGAGTTGCTGACGCTGCAACCGCTGTTCGATGGAGAGAACCGCGAGCAGGTGATCGGTCAGATCCTCAGCGCCGAGCCGGCGCGTCCGCGACAGATCGATCGACACATCCCCGTCGATCTCGAAACCATCTGTCTCAAGGCGATCGAGAAGGAGCCTCCGCGACGATACGCCGGCGCCGCGGAGATGGGCGAGGACCTGCGGCGCTATCTGCACGGTCACGTCATTCGGGCCAAAGCTCCCGGCGCGACGGATCGTGTGGTCAAGCTGGTGCGCCGGCGCAAGATCGCGGCGGTGCTGGGCCTGTGCCTGGCGGTGGCGACCGCCTTTGCCATGACGATCGCTTGGAAGCACTACAGCACGCGCTGGGCCCAGCAGGACGCCATGGCGGAGATCGACCGCCTGATCCAGGAAGACGCCTACTTTGCGGCATTCGTGATCGCGGAGAAGGCGGCGCAGTACATTCCCGACGACCCGCTGCTGGCCAACCGCTGGCCCCTGATGTCGCGGGAGCATTCGGTCAGCACGCAGCCGGCCGGGGCGAAGGTCTTCATCAAGGATTACTTCGATGAGGAAGACGACTGGAGGTACATCGGTACGACCCCGCTGAAGCGCGCACGAGTTCCGTTCGGCACCAACCGGTGGAAGGTGGAAAAGGCGGGATTCGTACCGATCGAAACCGTGCAGGCCAACGATCTGCCGGCGAGGTACACGGAACCGACGGAACTGGCGTCCACTCACGTGAGCTTCATCCTGCAGGAAGTACGGCAGTATCCCGCCCACATGGTCTGGATCGGCCCTTCCGATCTTGACCAGAGGCAGTTGTACCACGGGGATCGGAAGATCCCGTCGGCGCCGGCCTTTCTGATCGACAAGTACGAGGTCACCAATCGGCAGTTCCGCGAGTTCGTGGACCGGGGCGGCTACGAGGATCGCGGCCTCTGCGAGCATGAATTCCTCAGAGACGGCAAGGTCATTCCCTGGGCGCAGGGGGTCGCGGAGTTTCGGGACCAGACCGGCCGACCCGGCCCGGCCACCTGGCGCAACGGCAAATATCCCTCGCGAGAAGCGGACTTCCCCGTCCGCGGAGTGAGCTGGTACGAGGCAGCGGCATATGCCCGGTTTCGGGACAAGCACCTGCCGACGATCTTTCACTGGGTGCAGGCGGCACAGGCCGACGACAACCCGTCGCGGATCACACGCTTGAGCAATTTCAGCGACATTCCGGCCCCCGTTGGACGGTACCAGGGGATGGGGCGCTTCGGACTGTATGACGCAGCGGGCAACGTACGGGAATGGTGTTTCAACGCGATCGAGGGCGCCGAAGAGCTTCGCTGCAATCTCGGCGGCGCCATGGGCGAATACGACTACCTGTTTCTCCAGGGCACGGTGCGCTCCGCCTGGGATCGCGACGAGGCCAACGGTTTCCGCTGTGTCAAGTACCTGGGAGGCCGGAGCGCCGTCCCGCAGGCGGCTTTTGCTCCGATCGAAGGCAAGACACGCGATCTCCACCAGTTCACGCCGGTCTCGGACGAGGTCTTCCGCTCGTACATCGACATGTGGTACGACTACGATCAGACCGAGCTTCACGCCAGCATCGAATCGGCGGACGAGGAGATGCAATACTGCCGGCGGGAACGGATCACGTTCGATGCGGCGTATCCGAACGAGCGGGTGATCGCCTACCTGCACCTTCCGCTGACGAGCCGGCCGCCCTTCCAGGTGGTGGTGTGGTATCCGGGGGAGCTCGCGCGGAGCAGCCCATGGGATGATACCGCCTACACACATGAGTTGCTCAGTCTGATCCAGAGCGGTCGGGCGGTCGTCGTGCCCTTCTACAAGGGCGCCTATGAAAGGCGTCTGGAGAGGGACATCTATCCGCCCGAGGGCGTCCAGAGCCGAAATCTCTACATGCAGCGTTCACAGGATCTGCGACGCACGATCGACTATCTCGATACGCGCGACGACATCGACACGGAAAGGATCGCCTACGTGGGTCTCGGCTGGGGCGCTCAGATGGGTCCGGTGATGATCGCGGTCGAGCCTCGGATCAAGACCGGTGTCCTGCTGCTGGGTGGGATTTGCGCCTGCAAGAGACACCCGGCGTCCGATCCGGCCCACTTCGCTGCGCGGGTGACGATTCCTATGCTGATGCTCAACACCCGGGAGGATTCCATCTTTCCGTACGAAACGGCGCAGAGGCCGTTGTTCGATCTGCTGGGCACACCGGCCGCCGAGAAGAAGCACGTGCTCTTTCCCGGCGCCCACAGCGTCCCGCGAGAATACCGTAGACAATACCATCGCGAGATCGTTGAATGGCTGGACAACCATTTGGGACCGGTACGATGACGGAGGCGATGCCCGAGGGACCTGCGGCCCCGAGATGGAGGGCCTCTCGAAGGTCGCGATCGAACCGCTGCGGATGCACGACGATATGACCGATCCGAATCATACAGACCAACAGCTTCTCGAAGCCATCCGTCGCGGGGACGGCCAGGCCTGGGCCCGACTGATCGACGAGTACGAGGGCCGTCTGCTTCGCTTCGCCATGGCGCGGGTCTCGCAGCACGCCGATGCCGAGGACATCGTACAGGAAACCTTCACGTCGTTCATCAAGGCCATCCACAAGCTCAAGGTCAAGGTCAGCATCGAGACGTACCTGTTCGGGATTCTGCGCAACGAAATCGTCAATCGCTTCCGCAACCGGGCGGCGGGGACCATCTGCCTGATTCAGGACATCTACCGGAGCGAACCCGGTGCGATCGCGTCCGATCCCCTCGACCAGGTGGCGTCCGGAGATCCGAGTGTCAGTTGGTGTCTGTGCCGGGACGAGCAGCAGGAAGCGCAGAGGGAGATCCTCACGCAAGCCCTTCGGCACTTCGTCGCGGATATCCGTGAGACCCGTCGGCTGCGCGACTTGAAGGTCGCCGAACTGCTGTTCTACTGCAAGGTGCCTCACAAGGAGGTGGTCCAACTGCTGGCGATCGACGAAGGACTCGTTCGAGTCATCAAGCATCGCTGCCTCAAACGCATCCGCGAATACTGCCTCAAGCTGTGCCCGCCGGGCGATCGGTCCTTCTGCTGCTCGGAAGACCTGCTGACGGAGACCTGGGAGACGCACCGACTCAGTTGTCCCAAGCGCAGTACGCTGGGCGCGTTCCTGCTCGAGACGCTGGAGCCAGAATGGTTCGATTACGTGGATTTCCACCTGGCGACGATCGGGTGCCGTTTCTGCCGGGCCAGCTTCAAGGACCTTCAGGAACAGAGCAACAACCACCAGCAGGACGGGTTCCGTGAGCGCATCATGACCAGCACCGTGGGGTTCCTCTCCCAGCTCTGATGCGGCCGGAGCGGCGCGCACCTCAATCTCAGCGCAGAGGGCCTGCCTCGGACGGCACGACTATGGGCACACGGAAAGGTCAGGCACTCGGGGGTTGAGGCGGACCGGGCAGGACCGGCGGCGCCGTCTGCCGTTGGCCGGGCTGACCGTACGTGAAGTTGAACTTGGCGGGAATGGCCCCGGCGCCGGTTTCGGTGCCGAAGAGCCGGTCGTGTTCGGTTTGAAGGGCCATGACGTCACCGGCCTCGATCGCACGTCGGATCGTCGTCTGTGGGGTACCCAGCAGGCGGCTCAGGCACTTCTCTTCGGTATCGATCAGCACGCTGATCAGATAATTGCGCGACAAGTCGCTGAGCCGGCCCAGATTCACTCCCCGGATGTAGCGTTGCATGGCGAACGAATAGAGTTGGGAGAACCGCTTGGCCAGTTGATCGCTGCTGCCGTTGCCGCCGGCGACGATCTTGTCGCACAGCAGTCGCAGCACGGCGCCGTCCATCAGCTCATACCGCACCGACCAGTCGGCGTAGCGGCGAATGCGTGCTTCGGCGATGTGCATCAGCAAACCGCTGGCCCGCTCCGTGTTGAATCTTCCGGCGAACTCGGCCATCTGGAGGAGCACCTCCGGGCTGCTGCCGTCCACCACCTGGTCGAACGCGGTCATGATCCGCGTGGCCAGTTGCGCCGCGGTGGCCTGGCCCTGGCCGATCTTCGTCCACAGTTCGGGGTTTGTCGACGCGCGCACCGCCCAGTAGCGAACCGCACTGTTCTCATGGCCGATCTCCTGGATGGCCAGATCGATCAAACGGGGGTCCTGAAGACTGTCGACGAGAATCAGGAGATTCGTGATGACCTTGAAGCGGGTGTTCTCATCGCGGATGTCGGTCCGCGCTTCCTGAATGCCCTCGGCGATCTGGCGGTAGGCCGACTGCGAATATTGCTCGGCGTACTGGGCCTGGTCGCTCTGATGGCTGATGATGATGGCACGGGTCTTGGAGACCTGCGTGAAATCCGTGGCCCGAACCATGTCGGTGACGGCATCGTTCATGAATTCATCAATGATCTGGAAATCCTGCTGCGTCAGGACGTCCTTTTTCATGACCTCCTCGATGCGTCGAAGGTCGACCACCGCGTTGGAGACTTCGAAAATGGCCAGAACCAGACCGCAGACGAGGAAGATAAAGAGCGCGCGTTTCAACTTCATCTCGTTAGCATCCCTTTCAGTAGACTACCGATATTTTATCCAGCTTAACGCCTGCCGGAGTTTCTGTCAAGCGAAATCGGCCCGCCGGCCCGGCGGCGGGGCTGCGAGGCGGACCCCGAAGCGGAGTAACTCGATCCGCCAGTCGAGAAAAGGCCGTTTTATCAGACCCGGACCCTCCCGGCTTCGGCTGGACCGCCCCGGCAGGCTCGAAACCGTTCGGGCCGGGCGGGGGGCCTCCGGAACGCGCAAGAGACCCGCAGACCCGGGTGCGAACAAAGCCTTGCCTTTATCGTCTAATGCTATATCCTGGAGGGTGTTTTACGAATTGATGTCTGAGAGGTCTTCCCTGAGGTATTGTGTAACCAAGACGGCGCATTTCACCTGGCTGGCCCTGGGCCTGTCGCTGGCGTTTGCCGGCTGTACCAGGGTGCACCAGTCGCCCGAGCCGTCGGTCGATCCAATCGTCGCTGATGTGGTGGCAGTCCCCGGGCAGACGGAGGCGCAGGGCGCGTCTGCGTCCGAGCCCGACGGGCCCGAATCTGCGGATCCACCGCTCGAACCGGGCGAACTGAACGCAGCGCAGGAGGACATGGCCGGGCCGAACGAGCCTGCGGCGTCCGAGATCGCGGAGCAGGCTGCGGTCACCAGCAGAACGGTCGAGCCCAATGAGATCCGTGTTCAAGGGCCTCCGGCCGAGCCAAACCAGGCTTCCACCGTGGGGCCTACCGTCGAACCGAACGAGGCAGCAACAGCCGAATCTCGGAAAGAACAGCCGCAGGTCACCGAGGAGCCGCCCGATCCCATCATTTCCTTCTACGAGGAATACGGGCAGTTGCTGAACCAGTACGTGCGGGAGGACGGGCGCGTCGATTACGACAGCCTGCGACGCAAGCGGTTGTGGATCAAGCAGTTGCTGCGCACACCCGACGAGCTCGATCCGAACCTCTACCGCACCTGGAGCGAAAGCGAGCAACTGGCCTTCTGGATCAACACGTATAACCTCAAGATGCTCGATGTCATTGCGCGCAACTATCCAATCGAGTCGTCCTGGTGGCTGCGGCTGACCTGGCCCCCGAGCGACATCCGACACATCGAGGGCATCTGGAGCGACTACCGGTTCATCGTGATGGACGAGGAGTTCACGCTGGGCGATCTCGAGCGGCGGTTCTTCCACCAGCGGTTTGCCGATCCACGGTCCTTTCTGGCCCTCCACTACGCCACCCGCTCGGGGCCTCGGTTTCGTCGTCAACCCTATCGAGGCGACGAGCTGGACCGGCAACTGGACGAGCAGGTCCGAACGTTTCTCTCGACCGACCAGGGCTTCCGGATCGACCGGGACCGAGGGGTCGTCTATCTCTCGGCCCTCTTCAAACCCACCTGGCGGGGGAAGGAATTCGTCGCCCGGTACGGAACGGACAAGAAGTTCAAAGATCGACCGACCGAGACGCGCGCCGTCCTGAACTTCCTGACCCATTACGTCGCCGACGATGACGTCTACTTTCTCGAGGTGGAGAACTACACCATCGAATACACCAACTTCGACTGGCGGCTCAACGACGCGTCCCGGCGTCCGTGACCACGCCAAGGTCCTCCAAATTGCCGTTTGGTGCGGTTTTTTCGTTGACGAGGGGGACAGCGCTTCTATGATGAACGCGCATTTCTTCGTGAGATGTTGTTCACCGGGCGACTCGTGCCAGGTCCGTCATGGGCATCCGAGGGTGGCCTTTTCGATTCTATCAACCAATGGGGATTTGGATGTAAGGTGCTAAGGAAATGGCGAAACGATTGAATGTGGGCAATCCGAACTGCGACATGAACAATTACCTGTTCACCAGCGAATCAGTGACAATGGGACACCCGGACAAGGTGGCCGACTGCATCTCGGATGCGGTGCTCGATGCGATGCTGGCCCAGGACCCGCAGAGCCGGGTGGCGTGCGAGACGCTGGTCAAGGCGGACATGGTGGTGGTGGCAGGCGAGATCACCTCGAAGGCGACGGTGGACATCCCACAGATCGTCCGTAATACGATCAAGATGATCGGCTACGACGATCCGGAGGTGGGCTTCCACTACGACAACTGCGCCATCATGGTGGCGGTGGGACAGCAGAGTCCCGATATCAGCCAAGGCGTGACCGAGGGCAGCGGCCTGCACAAGGAGCAAGGCGCCGGCGATCAGGGCCTGATGTTCGGGTATGCCCGCAAGGAGACCCCGGCACTGATGCCCATGCCGATCCAATTGGCGCACAAGCTGACGATCCAGCTCGAGAAGATGCGCAAGAAGCTGCCCTGGCTGCGTCCGGACGGCAAGAGCCAGGTGACCATCGAATACGAAAACGGCAAGCCCAAACGAATCCACACGGTCGTCATCTCGACGCAACACACGGCGAACATTACCCACCGCAAGTTGCGCAACGAGATCATCGCCAAGGTCATCAAACCGGTGCTGCCGGCGCGATTCGTCGACCACAACACCAAGTTCCACGTCAATCCCACGGGCAAGTTCGTCGTCGGAGGCCCGAAGGGCGACTGCGGGCTGACGGGACGCAAGATCATCGTCGACACGTACGGCGGATGGGGTCGGCACGGCGGCGGCGCCTTCAGCGGCAAGGACGCGACCAAGGTGGATCGGACCGCCAGCTATATGGCCCGGTACGTGGCGAAGAACATCGTAGCGGCGGGACTCGCAGAGGCTTGCGAGGTTCAGCTGTCCTACGCGATCGGCGTAGCGGAACCGACGTCGGTGCTGATCAATACGGAAGGAACCGCCAAGATCAGCGAAGTACGAATCAGCGAGATCGTCTGCGAACTGTTTCCGCTGACGCCCAAGGGCATGATCAACCACTTGAAGCTGACGCGTCCGATCTTCGCGGCCACCGCCCACGGCGGACACTTCGGTCGCGAACTGCCCGAATTCACCTGGGAAAAGACCGACATGGTTGACGCCCTGCGGAAGGCGGCGGGCCTGACCGGCGCCAAGAAGTAGTCGCAGCCTTTTTCTTCGTCTCCCAAGCCCGGCCCGGCGCCGGGCTTTTTTGTTGCGCTCGCTGAGCGGAAAAAGCCGGCGGAAATTGTGTAATGTCGGGGACGGGTGCGGCTCTAATATTACAGTCATGGCGAATAGAGTTGCCGAGCGGAGCCTGGTGGAACGGGTCCTCCGGGGAGACGATTCCGCTTTCGAGGGGATCGTCGAGAGACATGCGGCCGATGTCGCGGCCCTGGCCCACCGTCTGCTCGGCTGGCCTGCGGATGTCGACGACGTGGTGCAGGACGTCTTTCTGGCGGCGTACGCGGGCCTGAGACAGTTCCGGGGCGATTGCCAACTGCGAACCTGGCTCTTTACCATTACGGTCAATACGTGCCGCCAGCGGCAACGCAAACGGCGCTTCCGCCTGCGACCGGCGACGATCGACGAGGATTGTCCGGCGCTGTGCGAGGAGCGAGGCGCCGAACAGGCGACGATCGACGCGGAGACGTTCGCCCGGGTTCGCCAGGCGGTCAGGGCCCTGCCGCCGAAGTCCCGCGAAGTCGTGGTTTTGCGGTATCTCGAAGGGCTCGGGACCCGTGAGATCTGCGAACTGCTCGGCATTAGCGCCAACGTCATGCAAGTGCGACTGACCCGGGCGAAACAGCAGTTGAAGGAGCGCCTGGGCGAGTGGATCGAGGAGAATGTATGAACGACGAACGGATACGCCCCCTGCTGGAGGAGGCCGATCAGGCGGCCGGTCCGCCAAGGTATCGGGCGGTTCGGGTGGGAGAGATTCGACGGCGATATCGTCGGCGACGCATGGCAAGGTGGAGCATGCTTGCCGGCGCCGCAGCGGTCGTACTGTTCGGCATAATGCTGTGGAATCCTCAACCCAGGCGTGTCGAGCCCGCCCCCGAGCGGGAGGACCGCATCGCTTCGCTCGAAGAGCAGGTCCGCCAATTGCAGAGTCAGACCGAGGCGACACTGAAGCTGGTCCAGGATGTGCTGGCCAGGGAGCGGCAGCAGCAGCGGCTCGAAGCGTTGCGGGCGGAGTTGGCGAGCATCCCCGACCCCGCTGTGACCTTTCAGGAACAGGCGGACAAGACCGCGTTCACCCTGGTCTACCAGGCGGATCGGATGCTGCGGGAACTGAACCAGACGGAGTCGGCGGTCGAGGCGTACGAGCAGGTGATCCGTCTCTTCCCCCAGAACCGCTGGGCCGATGTTGCCCGGGAGAGACTGTCACAAATCAGGAAGCATCAATTCAACGAATCCCCGATGGAAGGAGAATCCCGATGCGAACCACACGAATCACAGCCCTCTGCCTGACCCTGATCCTGGCCTCTGTGCCCGCCTTCGGCGCCGAGCAATCGTCGAATACGCGATCCGCCACTGCCGTCGTGCGCATCACGGTCGATCCGCAGATCATGCCGCTGGAGGCGAACACGATCGAGCTGATGGGCTACAGCTCTCGCGTGGCCAGACAGGCCATCAGAGACGTGTTCGGATCCGACACGGAATACATGACTCAGATCGTCAGAGGCATTGGGTTCGATGTCCTCAACACCGAAGGGCAGTCGGGGCAAGCCCGGCGGAGCAATGCCGAGGCCGACACATCCACGCGCGCCGAAACCCATGATGCCGAGACGATGAGACGGATGGAAGAAATCTATGGCAGCAAGTACAGGGAGATCATCGGCAAGAACAGACCCGACGCCCAAGAGCCCACGGGCACCGAGCCCCGGGACCGGTCTTCGGGCATGGGCGGCATGGGCATGA
>NPID01008275.1_pt3 | contig 12476 bp, 9 predicted proteins | sample 8637491 | NCBI WGS metagenome assembly NPID01 (sample SAMN07420843, study PRJNA396082) | bioreactor metagenome | isolation source: sample BA6 brine-fed electro-methanogenic bioreactor BA | place: Japan: Kochi | collected 2016-06-14 | reverse complement strand
CTGCCATGCCATGGGTGTGGGAGATGGCGGGTCGTTATCATTGACGTCTCGCGGACTTTCAGCGGTGCCAACGCTGGTCGAGCCATTGGTTGGTAGTTTAGCGGTGGAATCGGCAATGACTACGCGATCGATCTGGAAACCATCCTCCTTCCTGCGAATCTGAATGGTGTGCATGCCGGCATTCAGATTGCCGAAAGAGTATATGGTATCCTGTACCCAGGTCCACTGGGCAGCGGTCCCAGAGATCCACGCAGTCCTTTCCACATCATCGACACCCTTGCAGATCGAATCGCTGAAAGCATCTGGCGCCACGCGCCGAACGGCCAGGTAGTAAGTGCCCGGCGTCTGAATCTGCACTGTCCACGACAGTTCGGAGCCACTGCTCCACAAAGTCGCAGTGCCATTATTCTCGGTATATACATATCCGGTACCGGTATAGCCGGCTGTCGTAGTGCCCACCTGCCAGTTGAGCGAATCGGAACGCTGAGAGATGTCAGCGTTCTCCGCCTCCATCACACAGATGCCCCCGCTTTCCTGGTAGGCCCCGGAGCCACCGCCACCACCGCCTGAGGGTGTAGCGGACAGGGTAGAAGACCAAGTCGTCTCGTTCTGTGCCGCGCTCTTATCTCTCGCCTTCACACGGTAACTATAGGCCAATCCGGCAGTTAACCCCGAGTCGACATAGGTGGGACTATCCTGCCATCCACTATGATCGGCACCTGGATTGCCCGAGGTCTCTTCAAAGGAGTGNNCTGTCGACCGCGTAAGGCTGAGTTTGCCATGTCAAAGGGCTCGGGGTCGGCGCTTGGTTGTCGGCCGGCGTTTGTGCCAGGACTTGACTGGAGTTGACCGACTCGTTTTCTGAGGTGTCTATGGCTGTCACGACATAGTAGTAGGAGCTTGATTCTGCCACGCTGGAATCGATGTAGTGGCTCGAACCAACACTTGGTGCGATGGTCGTGTAAGGTCCTCCTGAAGTCTCCGAGCGTTTGACTGCGTAGTGGTCCAGGTCCTCTTCCGTGTTGTCGCTCCAGTCGAGTTCCACCTGGGAGTAGCTGGCGGACGACACAGTGAGATTGGTTGGCGCAGCGGGTGGGTCGGTATCTGGAGTGCCCTGTGAACTTTCTGCTGGACCAATATCCGTCGACATGTTCATCGGCAGATTCAAGGTGGAAGTGGCAATCATCACGCGATCAATCAAGAAACCATCCTCGTTGCGACGAATTTGAATCGTGTGCTCGCCAGCACTCAGATTTCCGATAGATGTCAAGCACCGCGACCATTTCCATTCCGTGGCAGTCATCGAGAACGAAGTTGCAGATCCCAACGTTCCGTCGGCACCTGTCCCCGCCGAATCACTGTATAGGCTTGGCGCTATCCGCCGGACAGCGATGTAATAGTTCCCCGGTGTTGAGATATTCACTTGCCAAGCCAGTTCGGCCGCATTGTTCCAGGTTTCAGTCGTGCCGCTGTCGGCGGTGTAGACGTATCCCGTCCCTGCATAACCTGTTGCTGAGGTTCCAATCTGCCAATTGATACTATCGGAACGCTGACTGATCTCCGCGTTCTCCGCCTCCATGACGCAGGTCCCACCGCTCTCCAAGTAGGTACCGGCCTTCACCTGCACCGATGGACCGACCGCCATAAGAACGGAACACAATATGACCACTAGAATCTTGGCGCGTGACGCAGTGGAACGGGCGTGCATGGTTCTCATCCCTCCTCCAACCGGTCACCACACCCCAAGCAGGCGGATGACAGGTGAGTGTTGTCTCTTGATTCTTCTCCTGATATGCGCGCGAAGCGGTCTCCTTGTCCCTGCGATCGGGCCTCTCCGTGTTCATGGAGGCATCAATATGAGCGACGACCGCCCTCTGCCTCCAGCTGTCGCGCCGCGGGTGCATTAGGGTTGGCGCAGTGGCATATTCCTCATCCCACAGGCAGGGGCGTCTCAGATTGTCTCGCTTCTTCGTACCATGCAGGCAACGGACAGACTCTTTATCTCAGCCATGTGCCATGTCGCCTTGTTGCTTCCTCCGAACCAGCAGCATGAAGACATATACTGCTGTGGACTTCCACAGATAGGCAGATCGAACCCTACGTGGAGGGGACATGAGACTTCGTATATTCCTCGCGACGCCACGAGAATATCCTGGGACTGAACCGGTACAACCAGACCCCCTCCACTGAGGCGCACTTCAGGCCGAGGACACGGTAATTACGATTCACCGCTGCACCGGGAGAACGGAACGCTTCGATGGGACCGCGTCGGTCAGCAGGTCCTTGACCACCGTGGCCTTCTCGCTGGAGCTTCTCCGCAAGCCCGGGCACATGCTTGTGCCCTTCGGTATCGACGCCCGGAGCGACAAGCACATGAATCTGGCCCTGGGACGCCCTCCCCGGCCCTTCGCAGAATCCAGCGCAATCCATTAAAGGCAAGGCTCGCAAGGAGGAAGATGGGCGGAACGTAACCGCTTGTGAAAACAAGGATTTGCAGAGAATCTCCGCAACGCGCCCGGCAGGACTCNNCTGCGACCTACGGATTAGAAATTCTCCGGTGTGCCTTGTAAGTATTTGTTTCACAACGACTAATGACTGGTACATAAAGACTTATGATGCTGGCCGAAGCGCAGCCGAAGCCGCATAGTAGCCGGAACGAACCTACTTGTGGCGCACTCTGTTGCGCGCTTCCGGCTTGGGTTGGTCCATTTCGGATGGGGATCATGGCCGCTGCGATAGCAGCGTGACATGGAACCCTTGGTTGGCAAAGTGTATGATGTTGCGCGGTCATTTTTCCTGTGATTCAAAATGACTTTTTGCGTTATCTAGTCCATTGACTGTTAAGAAACAGAGCATCTTGAATTCCTTGGTTACACCCAAAAAGGTACCGGTGAACCCCCCCTCAAGTCCCGTGAACATCACATGCTTTTTAAACTTTTGCCCTTCTATGTATGACTCTTCTGAGAAACGATCTATTACAAATCTTGCTTCATGAACGGGGAATGGAATTTTTGATTCCCACTTGTCACGCTCATCCCATTCTAGCTCGGAGGGAATATTAACACCTACTACAATCATTCCTTCACTTGCTTGGGTTATTTTCCACGATACGCCTTTGTGAGGCATGGTTGAAAAAACCTCATTTTCTAATGAAGAGACAGGGGCTCCTTTTTCATACACATCATAGAAAAAATCGTAAATATTTCGGCCTTCCCATTTTGCAGATGGGAAATTAGCCAAATCAGGTTTCGTTTCTGGTTTCACAGTTTTGGGTTGTGTGGTTCTACAACCGGAGAGTGATGCTATGACAACCGCTGAAATGAGTGTCTCTTTCATCATGTGATTTCCTTTTTCATCTCTCTTCTGGCAACGCACTGAATCTGGGGCCGAGGTACGAGGGTCCGGTTACGGACAGCATATCGCCCGCAGCGATTCATGGTCTTGCAGGCTAGCTCTCGTATCCTTGGGGATGAGGCCGCAGTGTGGCCGTGACGTCAACGGTTATCCAAAATATCTGCCTCAACGGCGTCGTTCGCCTTAAGCCACAATCGTTTGGCTTCCCGACGAGCTGCATGTGCGGCTTCTATGTCCTCTCTGATTGCATGTTGGACTTTAGGTGGCGGAACGGGAACGATGAAATCCTCTATTGCCTCTCGACGCAACTCGATCTGGCCCGAAGAGCCTGTCCAAGCTCGCTCTGTCTGTAAGTAACCAAGACGCGAGTTTAGAAACACCGCCAAGAATACGGGGTCCAATTGCTGCGACGGCCGGAGGATTGTGATATGACTATCAACGATTGCCTCCATATCCTCTAACCATGCCTGACAGCGTCCGATGGTGATATACCCGGTGGAGTTGAGTAGGACATCATATTTCTGGATTCGTCCTCTATTTCGCTTCGCCGCAACGTACTCAGGCGTTGTGTATGAACACGATTCAAGATCGATTGTGTCGGCATGGATCTGTTGACTGTTTATGACGAAGATGTTCCCATTGGCGTCATATGTTGGCTGAACTCCTCGCCGCGCCGTCTCCTTTAGAACGTCGCCAAGTCGTTTGGTTCGCCCCGCCCTCTTGAGCTTTTCGAAGAAGCGATCATATTTTGGGTCAAAGCGATCAGCGTCAAAACGACTGTCATTCACAAGGCGTGAAAAATCAACTGTGAAGGTGCGCGTGGCACCACCAACAAATGTTGGATCACGAACAACGTCGCACGTCGTCAGTGTGTTTTCGCTGTCTTTATTATTCATGGAAAGATAGTCCCTCTCTCTCTGCGAAATCTTGGAATTGGTTGGCTATGTGGTCCAGATCGTGTCGTACGATTGGATGCGAATATGTGTCCAGCTTGTATGCTCCANNAAAAAGATAAGTCCCGTTGCTGGTCTTGCCGCCGTTTCTGCTTATGGCCATAAACACGGGGTAATTGTCCGCCCTTGGATTGTACGGGCCCATAGTGCGGTCTTCGTTCCATTTCTGGAGGAAGAGGACGCTTGTCTTTGTATTCGTGTGGGGCTTGAAAGTATTCATATGGAGACTCACTACAGCCAAAATCCTCGCCTGGCGAGCCACGAAGTTTCGCAATTCCACATCAGTGACATTGTTCAGACGCCCTTCCGGAAGAACAATGGCCATGCGTCCTCCCGGTTTCAAGAAGTCCAGATTGCGCTGGAGGAACAGTAGATCACGTCCCACTTTAGGTGGCCATTTCCCCGAAGGTTTCATTGCGATCTCATACTGTCGGATAATCCGTGAGTCCTTGATATTGCCCGCAAATGGAGGATTGGTTAGCACTATATCAAAATCAAAGTAACGATAGTGTGCACGGTTCCACCGGGTCATCTCGGCATCGTTAGGGAAACGCATGAGGCGGTCTCTAAGCCCCACCTTGACATCGTCAGACCAAGTCCGAGGATCAAGTGTATTCGCTCGATAGACATTGGTCTTACCATCTCCCGCAATCAGGTTTACGGCCTTAGCGATCTTTATTGAACGTGGATCGAAATCGACGGCATATACTTTCTCGCGGGCGTAATCGGCTTGCCACTGTTTGGGTCCACTGGCAGCAAACTCATTGCCCCACACATGGAATATCGCATGCACGGTGAAGCCGCAAGATCCTGCGGCGGTGTCAATAACTGTCTCATCAACACTTGGGTTTAACATCTTGACGCACATGTCAATAGCATGGCGCGGCGTGAAGTACTGACCTTTCTTGCCTTTTCCCACTTCAACCGACAAGTACTCGAATGCCTCATCAATGACTTGCAGGTTTGAATTGAATAGCTTGACGTTCTCAAGAGCGGAGCCACAAGTCACTAGGTGTTCGGGCGTCAAGTCAATGTTCTCGCCATCGAGGAAGACACCAGGCCATTTCTGCCTAGCGGCATCAAACAGCATAGTGATCTTCTTCTTGAACTCCCCGGGGGTTGCCCCACCAACTCGAAACTGTAGATAGCGTTTCTTCTTGCCCCCTTGAGCAGCATAGGCTTCGTCATAGAGTTTTGCGTAGATCAGTTTGAAGACTTCTTCGAAGGCGTCCACCCCAGCGTTAGCAAGGACAAGGTTCTCCATGTCCAGTATGATCTTCTTCAAAGTCGTTTGCTCTCTGACCAAGATATTGTGCTCGGCCAAGTCGTTCAGGGTCCATCGTTCGGCAAGAAGCTCTGAAAGAGTCTGCGATGCTTTTGGTATCTCCGTAAGTTTTCTAAAGTAGTTTGGGTCTTGGCGGTGCAGGCAAATTGTCTCTCCACCATTGGTCCAGACCCCTATGGGAGCGCCTTCTGCATGGCAATAACTCTTGAGCTGCTCTCGTCCATCAGATCGCTTCGGCTTCTTGCACTCGACAATAATGTAGGCCGTGTTGGGGTCATCCTTGTCACATACTACAATATCGGCGGCCTTCTCATGGACGGCGGAGCCAAATTGTACGGGCTTCTCAATGGCAATACGTTCAGCAGGATAGCCATAGTCCTCCATGAGCATTTTTACATAGAGCTGCCGGACGATCTCCTCCGGTTTGGCAGGTCGTTCTTTCCCTGTCACGAAACACCTCAGATAAGGCTTGCCTCGCTTCATGTAGAGTTCAAGCTGATCAGCAGCCCCTGCCTTGAATACCGTCAATGCGTGAGCACTGCCGCGCAGGATTTCGTCAACAGTCGGAGGGTTGTTCTTGCCAATGGTTCTTTGCGTCACTTCATTGCTCCATAGGACTTCACACAAGCCAATAGTTTCACTGCTGGAGGCAGCCCGACTCAATGTCCCGCATGTTCACAATCTTCCTTTCCAAAGCAGGGAAGGACTCAAGCCCACCATCATACGTTCTGGCCCACACCTGTCAACCCATGAAGAAGGCCCTGGTGGATACCCAACTTCCCCTAAGAACGGGGGCAAATCCAAGCCCAAATCCCATCTATTAGGAAATCAATGGAATCAAAAACCATTCCCAAACCCCTATTCTCGCCCCAGAGATACCCTGGAAGTGCTCATGGTTCGGTGGTCCATCCCCTTGTCTTCTGTTGATTTCGTGTTATCCTCTGGGACATGAGACTTCGAAATGTGGAAAGATGGACGGAGGGCAAAGCCCTATTCCCAGCCTATATGAGCGTCTTCCTGGTGACCCATGCAGACATGATGTTTGGAGCCCTGAAGGGTCAAGCATGCTACAAAGAGTATGCCATGATCTTCGAGGTGAAGGACATTGAAGCGTGGTCCGGTTTCTACCGCGAATACATGACAGAAGCCAATATCGACAAAGTCGTTGCGGCCCTGTCCGAGCATGAGATCGCTCAGGCTTTGCCAGCGTTCAAAGAGGAACTCCAGAATATTAGAGCTCTCGAAGATCTTAATCACCCAGCTATCACCAACTGGCTGCGCGAACATCTGCTTGACAACTTTGAACTCATCGAAGATGAATCAGGCTATGATGAGCGCCTTCGCGTGCTGAAACCCTTTTTCGAAATCCCTCTCGTTGCCTTTGGGTTCAAAATCTACTTTCCCTGTGTACTGTGCTTCCACGCTTCCCCGCAGACGCTTGCGGCCCGAGCTATCAACGGAGACATGGAAGCGTTTCGCTGCCTTCTCAGCCTGGACAAGAACCTTCTGAGCGTACCTGCTATGCAACGCGTGTGGGAGCCGTTAAGTCGTGACTCTCAAAGCGCAACCTTCAAGAGCCTTGTGAGGGCAATGGCTAACTCGCCTCATGCAAGGCTTACACCTATGAGGGTGAAGGCCGTTTTCGCTGCGGGAATCGAAGCCATCTTCACCTTGATGGGGCAAGATATCACGAGGCCTGAGATCCGCAACCTATATGACTACTATGCGCGAGACACCGGAGCTGGGCATAGAGACGAAGACCTACCCTATACGGACGATGCTCTTGATGCAGCCATCCGAAGAGAGAAGAAGGAGTGGATCGCGGCAATGAAAGAAATGCCGTAATTCCTCCGTGTTCTCTGTAAACCCTTTCATTTCCGGTAGTTAATACCCGACAAAGAAAGATTTTCCGTGTCGGGTACTTCTGCTTGCTTCCCCGGTAATTTGACACACTGACAGTGCAGCGTTTGCACTGACAGTTTGTGGCTGTGATTACTTGAAAGGGAAACGCGATGACAGCTATCAAAAAGAAGCAACATGCACGGCTCATCAACGCGAGTGAACTCGCGGAAACCCTGGGTATCAGCNNACACCTCTGGCGCATGAAGGCGGCCAAAGAACTGCCCAAGCCCGTTCAGCTCAGGAATTCGGTTCGCTGGCTCCTCAGTGACATCGAAGCGTGGCTCGAAATGGGATGCCCATCACAGAAACGATTTGAAGGCCGAAAGGCTACGCGGGCCAAAGCATCGAGGACAAGATGAGTCGAAAAGCCATGAAATCAAGAAGCATCGAATCAAGCTATGACTACCGGGATGAATCGGGCGAATTGCTCTTCCAGGTTGTTCGTCTCACGCCCAAGGGCTTCCGGCAACGTCGTCCTGATGGCAAGGGCGGCTGGATTCAGAATCTGAACGGAACTCGTAGAGTACTCTATCGATTGCCCGAGCTACTCAAGGCCTCAATGCAGGACTATGTCTTTGTCGTCGAAGGCGAAAAGGACTGTGACCGGCTATGGGCCGAAGGTATTGCAGCGACGACCTCTCCGATGGGAGCGGGAAACTGGCGCGATGATTATGCCATGTCCCTAAAGGGGCGCTTGGTCGCCATTATTCCCGACAACGATGCACCGGGCAGGAAATACGCTGAGAAGGTAGCGACGTCTTTACATGGCGTCGCAGGGGATACGCGAATTGTACAGCTTCCCGGCCTTGAGGAACATGGAGACGTATCTGATTGGCTCGACAAGGGTGGGCCTATACCCCAACTCATGAAGTTAGTCGAGCAAAGCCCACTCTATGCTCCAGCGGCTGACTTGAGTTCTGAAGGCCAGGATCATCCTTATCTGGAAACAGATGGAGGTCTATTTCGGATCAGTCGAACCAGGAATGGAGGTACGGAGAAGATCCCCTTGACGAACTTCACCGCGCGGATCATTGCAGACTGTGCCTACGATGACGGCGTTGAACAGAGGACTATGTTCGAAATTGAAGCCCGTATCGAAGGCCGTTCACAGCGTTTCAGCATCTCAGGATCAGAATTCAATGCAATGGCTTGGCCAACAAACTACTTGGGTGCGCGCGCCATCGTCTATCCCGGTACGACTCGAAGAGAACACGCCCGTGTTGCCATCCAAGTACTCAGCGAAGATGTTGTTCGGCAGACTAGGTACGCACATACCGGCTGGCGACAGATGGATGGCCAATGGGCCTATCTGCACGGTGACGGAGCGTTAGGACCGCAAGGTCCGGTCCTTCATTTGAAGACCTCTCTCCCGGATAGTCTGGCTCATTACAGACTACCAAATCCCTCCGAAAGTGAAGATCTGCGCGATGCAGTCCGGGCAAGTCTGGGGATTGTTGATCTGGTGCCTGAGACCATAGGTTGGCCACTGTATTGTCTTCCCTGGTGCGCCATACTGGATGTTGGCAGGTTCACGTGTCATCTAGTCGGAAACACGGGCGCAGGCAAAAGTGAAGTCGCGGCGCTGATCCAGCGACACTTTGGCCCGCAGATGGATGGAACACATTTGCCCGGTTCGTGGTCCAGCACCAGCAACGCACTTCAAGGACTGGCCTTTGCGGCCAAAGACACCCTCTTGACCATTGACGATTTCGCGCCATCGGGAAGCCAAAGCGATGTGCTGGGCCTTCATCGAAAGGCCAGTGATATCATTCGAAGCCAGGCTAACCGGTCTGCCCGCCAGCGAATGCGAGCTGATGCAACTCTGCGACCATCAAAACCTCCGCGCGGCCTCATCCTTAGTACAGGAGAGGATGTCCCCAAGGGGCAGTCCATCCAGGCGCGAATGATTGTGCTGGAGCTTGGCCAGGATGACATGCACTGGGAGAAACTGACAGACTGCCAGAAGCATGCTGCTTCAGGAGTGTACACTCTGGTGACATCAGCGTTCATATGCTGGCTTGCGCAACGATACGATGAAGTGCGCAGGCAAATCCCTGATATGCTTGCGGATCTTCGGGCAAAAGCGGCCAGGGCGACTGTACACAGACGTACACCAACAGCTATCGCTGAGATGGCAATGGGGCTCCACTTCTTCCTGGAATTCGCACATCACGCAGGTGCAATCACGCGTGACGAACGAGAAGGGTTGTGGAAGCGCGCCTGGAACGCTTTGTTGCAGGTGGCCGCCAACCAGTCAGCCCAACAAGTCGCGACCGATCCGGCGCTTCGGTTCTTGGAACTAGTCGCCTCTGCCATAGGAGCCGGTTCTGCTCACGTGGCCGGACCCGGCGGTGGCACACCTGAAAGCCCGGACGCATGGGGATGGCGTGAGAAGAGGACCGGGTTGGATCGTGAATACTTGCCGCAGGGTTTTTGCATAGGCTGGGTAGATGGTGAGTCACTTTATCTCGATCCGACGGCCAGTTATAAAATCGCCCAGTCGATGGCGGGCAATGGTGATGGAATCGTTGTTTCTGAGCGAACGCTTCGAAAGCGATTGAATGAACGAGGTGTGTTGATCGCGGACGAGACGAGGGGGACTTTGACGGTAAGAAGAATGTTGGCAGGCGCGCAGAGGAAGGTTCTGTATCTCTTTCGACATAGAATCATGGGATTTATGCCAGAGGAAACTGCCATTCCCGACATTTTGGCCAGCGATACGGATTCTTATATCGAAAACAGAAACACGGTGTCAGGTTCGTTGTCAGATTCACGGCCGGACACGTTCACCACACTGACATCGGCACCTGACACTTGGGGCTTGTAGGCCAGTAAAACCAACAGGTGATGTCGGGAATGTCAAGTTTGTCAGATTTTGTCAGATTACATGCTACTGAAAGGTTAAGAGATGAACGCTGTACTGAAACAAGAAGCGGAGAAAAGACTAGAACATATGCCGCGAAAGCACCACAAGATCTACCGCAAGGCGATGGAGGGCAAATCGAGAAAAGCCGCTATGCATGCGTTCTGTCTTGAATGCTGCGGACACCAAATTGCGGACGTGTTCGAATGCACCGACAGAGGATGCCCCTTATATCCATATCGGCCAGGTCCCAGCGTACCACTGAGTTGATCTAAGAGGCATTTGGGCCAGCCAGAAACCGCGAACTCCGATTGACTGGTGTTCAGCTATGGAGCTAGCAGCTAGACCCTATATCTAGCGTAAGGTGTTGAAAATGGCCGGGGCACAAGCTCATTCAGACATCGAAAATATAACCGGTTTCCTGACAAGGACTTATATTCTTGATGAGTTTATGGCTGCCACGCAAAAAGCACGCCATTTTTGGAAAGAAAAACTCGGGGGATAATAATGCACATCGAGGAAGCAAAAAACCGAACAGGTGCGTTTCTGGCCATTCTGCCGGATGAAGACGGCGGCTTCAGACCCTGTCCCGACCTCATGACGGAAGCCGAAGTGATACAGTTCCTACGGATACCTGAAATCAGTAACTCCAAAGACCACCGAAACGTCATCGCGAACCTCAAGCGAATGCGCGATCTGCCACGAATTCATCTTTGCGGGAAGACCCTGTATCCACTCGGTCCCGTGAAGGCCTGGATCGAAAGGAATGTCACCTGTGGGCAGTGATGGTCATATCTGCTATAATGGTCCCTGGACCAACCCAAGCCGGTTGCCAGCATCGGAAAGGAGGTAAACATGCAAAAGCTGGTAAGGCTTAGGATGCGGCCCGCGCGCAACGGAAAGTCTTTCCGTTACATGCTGGATTTCATCGATGAATGCGGGAAGAGGCGACAACTTTCCCTGGGACATGCCGATAGGCGCAAGGCTGAGCGCCAACGGCGCGAGAAGGAAATGGAGTTGCAGATGGGTCTTGTTCGCCCGTCGCTGATGAGACTCAGTGAGTTCCGTGAGGACTGTCTCATACGTACTCGGGGACAGATCCGGCCGAGTTCGATTCGGGAATATCGTAATGCCATGCGTGACCTTATGCAGTGCATAGGTGACATCGACATCCGCCAGGTTCAATACCAGCACGGTGAAACGTTTATACGCTGGTGCTTTGATCGAGGTAATGCTCCGGCCACAGTGGCGAAGAAGATTCGGCATCTCAAACGCATGCTTCAGTTGGCGGTTGATCGTGGACAGTTGGAGGACCACCCCTGGCGACGTATACGCCCTCCAAGATCACCACGGCGCAAAGTCCGCGTGTTCTCAGAGAAGGAACAGCAAAGCCTTCTCACCGTCGTCCGAGAGTATGACGCGGAACGCCTCAATTTTGTCAGTTGGGAATTGATAGTTCGAGTGGCCCTCTGCACGGGCATGCGATGGGGCGAACTGATGAACACAACCTGGATGGACATTGACTTCGAAAACCGGACACTGGAGGTAGCGCCCAAGATGAACACAACCCATACATGGGACTGGCACATCAAGGATACGCATCGGCGGACCCTGCCTCTTACTGATGCAGTTCTGGAGATGCTTGCGGCCTATCAGGCGGAGCAACCGGAAGGATACCCCTACGTATTCCTACCGCCCGAACGCTACGACCATATCCAGTCTGTTCGTAAGCAGGGACGATGGACAATCGAACACAGCCGTAGGGTGACGAACAACTTCCATCGTACTTTTCGAGGTCTTCTGACCCGTGCAGGGATCTCCGGGCGTTTTCATGATCTACGTCGGACTCGCCTCAGTCGATGGTTAGCCGACGGCTTGAGCGAATTCGAGGTCATGACCCTTGCAGGGCATTCGAGCTTCTCGACCACGCACACATTCTACCTTGAGGTTCGGCAAGACTTGCTCGACCGCGCGCGAGCTGTAATGGAAACATCAGAAGGCGGGAATCTGTTGCGCGCCTGTGGCGCGCCCCCCTCTTCAAGTGACACTGAAAAAGGCCACCACGCGCAAACACCTGATGGCCCATCACTTATAAACCGCGCCCGGCAGGACTCGAACC
>NPID01015294.1_pt3 | contig 12481 bp, 11 predicted proteins | sample 8637491 | NCBI WGS metagenome assembly NPID01 (sample SAMN07420843, study PRJNA396082) | bioreactor metagenome | isolation source: sample BA6 brine-fed electro-methanogenic bioreactor BA | place: Japan: Kochi | collected 2016-06-14 | reverse complement strand
TGGGTTTCGTACTTTTCTAATGCTCTATCTAAAAGAGCAACTGTGTTTTGATTTAATTCTATCATTCTGAACCCATTTATAAGTTATTAAGCCATTTTCCCAAAATTAATCAGAACAATGAACGCTAATATCTTTTTTCAAACTTAGCTAAAAAGAAGACTAATTGCTATTTTTTTCTTTATTTGTTAAAAAATTTTGTGAAATATTTCTCTTTATACTAACTTTAAGTAATTAATATGACTAAATATGAACAGAATTGAAAGCAGCATAAATAAAATCAGCAATTTTTTAGGTAAAATTGTCTCTTGGTTTACTTCCATTCTTGTTCTTGTGGTTGTTTACGATGTTATTTCTAGATATTTTTTTGGAATCAGCAGTACGGCAGTTCAAGAACTTACCTGGCATATCTTTTCAATTATATTCCTTTTTGGGGCTTCTTATACTTTAAAAGAAGAGGGACATGTTAGGGTTGATTTATTTTATCAAAAGTACAGCGAAAAAACTAAAGCAATTGTTAATCTTATTGGTACTTTAATATTTATTGTCCCATTTTCTGTGGTTGTAATTATAACTTCTGTTAATTGGACCATCAATGCATTTATGATGAATGAGGTTTCACCCGATCCCGGTGGATTAGGATTCAGATTTTTAATTAAAGCAGTTCTTCCGATAAGTTTTGTTTTTTTACTTCTCCAAAGTTTTTCTTTAATGATCAATTCAATAAATAAAATCAGAAGGACTTGATTTGGAAGCAATCTCTATAATTTTCTTTATTGTTGTTCTGCTGTTATTGCTTTTCGGGTTTCCTGTTGCATTTACTTTGGGCGGTGCATCAATTCTTTTTGGTTTGGCTACTTTTGGGTTTGATTTCTTCAATTTACTCCCGCTAAGAATCTGGGGAATAATGAATAATTATATTTTGATTGCGGTTCCTTTATTCATATACATGGGAGTAATGTTTGAAAAATCGGGTTTGGCTGAAGATCTTCTTGAAACAATGGCTCTTCTATTTGGAAAACTTAGAGGTGGACTTGCAATTTCCGTCCTTGTTGTTGGTACTCTTTTAGCTGCTGCCACTGGAATTGTTGGTGCAACTGTTGTTACAATGGGAGTTTTGAGTCTTCCGGTTATGCTAAAAAAAGGTTACAGTCCTGCTGCTGCAACCGGTATAATTTCTGCTTCAGGAACATTAGGACAAATAATTCCTCCCAGCATTGTATTGGTTTTACTTGGAAGTGTTTTAAATATTTCTGTCGGACAGTTATTTATCGGAGCAATTATTCCGGGATTTATGCTTGTCGGTTTATATTTATCCTGGCTTATTTTACTTGCAATCTTCAAACCAAAATCTGCTCCTGCTATGCCAAAAGAAGATTTAGCAGAATTTAAAGGAGCAATAAAATTTAAGAGAATTCTTTTTGCTTTTGTAATTCCTTTCTTTCTTATTGTTGCCGTATTGGGTTCAATATTTGCTGGAATAGCTTCACCAACAGAAGCAGCCGCAATAGGTGCATTTGGAGCTACTATCTTAACAATTCTTAAAGGAAGATTTAACAAAGAAACTTTAACTGAAGTAATGAAAAGTACAATGATGCTTACAAGTATGGCTTTTATTATTTTGGTTGGTGCATCTGCGTTTGGTTTGGTTTTTAGAGGTTTAGGTGGTGATAGATATTTAACCGAATTAATAGCTCAATCAAATTTAGAATCACATCACTTCTTATTAATTGTTATGGCTATAATATTTGTTGCCGGATTTTTTATAGATTTTATTGAAATAATATTCATCATTGTTCCGGTTGTAGCTCCAATTTTTGTTCATTTAGGAATTGATTTACTTTGGGTTGGAATTTTAATTGCAATTAATCTTCAGACTTCATTTTTAACTCCTCCATTCGGATTTGCTCTATTCTATCTTAAAGGAGTTGCACCTCCTTCTGTTACAACAAATCATATTTATAAAGGAATTTTACCTTACGTAATTATTCAGTTAACGGGATTGCTTCTTGTAATCTTTTTCCCGGAATTAGCCACCTGGCTCCCAAGTTTATTAGGAGCCTAAGTAGTTATATTCGGCAATCTTTGTCCATGTAGAAATATTTTTCTGGAACTTTAAGTAAGATTCATACACTTCTTTGCTTAGTTTATCCGCATGGGTAATTTCTTGAATTACTTCTTTAGAAAACTTTCTGAAAGCTGTAAGAACATCATCAGGCAGCGGCAGAATATTAACCTTTTCTTCCTTCATTTTTGCCAAATATTCTTGATTCTTATTTTCAAATTCAGAAATCATTTCTGATTGATAAGACTTTGCAGCATATCTAATAATTTCTTGTAAATCTTTTGGCAGATTATTGAAAGCAGATTTATTCACAATTAATTCTACAACACCGGTTGGCTCCTGCCATCCCGGGTAATAGTAATATTTAGCAATTTTATGAAATCCCATTAAATAATCATGATAAGGACCAACCCAATCAGCAGCATCAATAACACCTCTTTCAAGATTAGTATAGAGTTCTCCTCCAGGAGAAAGAATTGCAGCTGCACCAGCTTTGGTAATTACATTTCCGCCAATACCGGGCTGACGCATTTTCAATCCTTTATAATCTGCTAATGAATTTATTTTTCTGTTATACCATCCTCCCATTTGTCCACCAGTATTACCGGCCGGCATAGGAAGGAGATTGAAACTATCGTAAACTTTTTCCCACAATTTCAATCCGTCTCCAAAGTAAAACCAAGCGTTTGTCTGCTGAGTATTCATTCCAAAGGGAACACTTGTAAAGAATTGAGATGCATGAGTTTTGCCAGCCCAGTAATAAGAAGCCGAATGACCTAATTCTGCAACACCCTGGCTAACGGCATCGAAGGTTTCGAGCGGTGGAACCAATTCTCCCCCGCCGTACACTCGTATTTTAATTCTGCCGCCCGACATTGCCTCAATATTTTTTGCAAGTTCTTCGGCACCGTCTCCTAAAATCGGGAAATGAGGCGGCCAAGCTGTAATCATTTTCCATTCATAAGTTTTATTAAAATTGACATTTACGGCTTCGTTTTTTTCATCGGTTGAACAGCCGAATAGCAGCGCACCGGTTCCCGCAACTGCAGTTGTTTTTATAAAGTCTCTTCTTTTTGATTTCATCTTTACCTCAGAATTCTTTTAGTAGATTATTAATTTTTCGAATTGTCAAAGGCGCAGAACCTTCGTAATGATTATTTACATTCAAGTAAATATCAATATTTCTATTTAATAATTTAATAATGATTTTCACAAATTGATTTATCTCTTCATCTTTCGGTTCGATTATTTTATTCCAATTACCTCCACTCGCTTCTTCAATACCTTTTCTATCAGGTCCATGAAGACGAATTACCACTGTTCCTTTTAAATAATCGAAAAATTTCTCGATCAACTCAACAACCGGCGGCATATAATAACCTTGCAAAAATACCGGGATAAAGCCATACTCAAGAAGAAACGAAAAAAATGAATTATTAAGATAATTAGGATTGCGAATTTCCACACCCCATAAATAATTTTGATCCAGCTTTTCGGCATAATGCCCAAGTTGAAGTTGAAAATCCTGCTGGGAGTTCATTTTCTTTTTGTTAAGATACTCAAATTGAAACATTAGCGGACCGAGTTTCTCCTTCATCGGTTCGAGAGTTTTTAGAAATTCTTCTGTCAATTCATATGAAAGGAAATAAGGATTTTCTTTTAAAGGTTCTGTTTTTACCTTATTATAAAAGTGAGTAAGAGTTAGGCTGTTCGGTATTTTGATAGAAAATCTAAAATCATTTGGAACAGAATTTGAATATGCAACTACATCATGGTATTGCGGCAAATTAATTTTTTTTTCACCAAACAATGACCAGAACCACTGATCAATTTCAACAGTGCTATAATGAGATGAATATTCCTTAAGATAATTTATCTGTTTTTCATCTGGATAAATGATCCCTTTCCAAGAATCATATTTCCAACTGCATGTTCCAATTCGTAATTTTGCCATAGATTTAATTGATTGTTATTTTCAAGTTATTTCAGAAATCGGAAATATGCAATTTTATTGGATTAATTAGTTTCTCTATCTTAACTTTATAGCAGCTTAAAACAACGGTTTATAAATGAAAATTGTAATTGCAGGTGCAGGCGAAGTTGGATATCATTTAGCTAAGCAACTTTCTTTAGAAGAACACGATATAACAATCATAGATATTGATGGAAATAAGTTGGAAAGCATCGGCTCAAATTCCGATGTGCTTACAATTACCGGTTCGTCTACTTCGATTAGTCTACTTAAATCCGCAAAAATTGAAGACGCACATCTTGTTGTTGCGGTTACCTCGAGTGAATCCGTAAATATCAACACGGCAATCCTTGCAAAAAAATTAGGTGCTGATAAAACAATTGCGAGAGTATCCAACGATGAATACATTTCTGCCGATTATAAAGATATGTTCAAAAATCTCGGCATCGATTACCTTATTTATCCCGAAGATTTAGCTGCAATTGAGCTTGTAAAGTTAGTGGAACGTGCAGCCGCGACAGATATTATAGATTTTGAAAAAGGTCTTCTTTCGCTAATAGGATTAAAACTTGATAAAAATGCTAAAGTGCTTCATAAAACAATGCGCGATACCGCTAAAGAATATGAAGCAGTTGATTTTAGAATTGTTGCTATACATCGGGGACTTAGAACATTAATCCCCTCCGGTAACGATATCTTTCTGCCTAATGATCAAATTTTTGTAATTACAAATCCGGAAGGACAGGATAAAATACTCGAACTTGCGGGTAAAGATAAAACCAAAATTGCCAATATGATGATATTGGGCGGAGGACAAATAGGCAGAAAAGCAGCGGCAATGCTTGAAGATGAAATCAACATAAAGATTATTGAAAAAGGGAAAGATAGATCCGTTGCGCTTGCAGACCAGCTTCATAAGGCGTTGGTTATTCAAGGAGACGGAAGAGATTTGGATCTTCTTGCACAGGAAGGCATCGTTGATATGGATGGATTTATTGCCGTAACAGAAGATGCTGAAACAAACATTATTACTTGTTTGATGGCAAAACATTTGGGTGTTGCAAAAACAATAGCATTAGTTGATAACGTTGATTATGTTCCTCTTACACAAACAATAGGGCTTGATGCATTAATAAATAAAAAATTGATTGCGGCAAGTCATATTTCTCGTTTTATCCGTAAAGAAAACATCATTTCTATTGCAACTCTGCAAGGAATAGATGCAGAAGTTGTTGAGTATAATGTTAGTCCAAATTCTAAAGTAGCCTCCGCTAAGGTAAAAGATTTAAAATTTCCGAAGAATGCAATCATCGGTGGGTATGTTAGAGGTGATAAAGGTTTTATCACAGTAGGTGATACACAGCTTGAACCCGGCGATAGAGCGGTTGTAGTAGTTTTACCGAGTGATGTAACTAAAGCCGAAAAATATTTTCAATAATGCTAAATTTTAAAATCATCTTTAACTTCATAGGGTTTATTCTAATTCTCAACGGAATTTTTATGATGTTGGGAATTCCCTTCTCTTTGTATTACGGTGATAACGATGTAACTGTTTTACTCGGATGCGGTTTGGGAACATCCTTGGTAGGAACTATTATATTCCTTTTAACGAGAGATCATGAAAAAGATTTGCGTAAAAGAGAAGGCTACATTGTAGTTTCAATCGGCTGGCTCGTAATGTCGCTCTTTGGTGCAATTCCTTTTGTTGTTCACGGATCAATCCCTTCTTACACGGATGCATTCTTTGAAACCATGTCCGGCTTCACTACAACCGGCGCATCAATATTAAATGATATTGAATCAATGCCGCACGGACTTCTTTTTTGGAGAAGTATGACTCAATGGCTCGGCGGTATGGGTATGATTGTTCTCTCTATTGCTATTCTCCCGATACTCGGTATCGGCGGTATGCAGTTGTTCGTTGCCGAAGTTCCGGGACCGACAAAAGATAAAATTCATCCGCGTGTAAGAGAAACAGCTAAGCGCTTGTGGGGAATTTACCTTCTCTTTACAATTGTTGAAACCGGTTTGCTTTTATTGGGCGGAATGAATTTGTTCGATGCCATAAATCATTCATTCACAACTATGGCAACGGGTGGATTTTCAACAAAGCAGAATAGCATTGCTGCTTTTGAATCTGCATACATTGATTATGTAATTACAATATTTATGTTTTTGGCGGGAATGAATTTTTCCGTTCATTATTATCTTCTTCATGCTAAATTTAATGTGCTCAAAAAGAACGAAGAATTTAAAACCTACACTTTATTTATTATAATAACATCTGTGATTATTGCTATTTCTTTAATAACCTCGAGTTACAATGATTTCGAAAAATCTTTCCGCGATTCATTATTTCAAGTGGTTTCTATAGTAACTACAACGGGTTATGTAACTGCAGATTATGAAAGCTGGGGGAATTTTTATCAGCTCTTATTTTTCTTGCTATTATTTGTCGGCGGATGTGCTGGCTCAACAGGCGGTGGAATTAAAGTAGTAAGACATTTACTGCTAATCAAAAATAGTTTACTTGAACTTAGAAGATTGATTCATCCCCGAGCAGTAATTCCGGTTAGATTTAACGGCTCTTCTGTAGGACAGGATATTGTTTCCAATATTCTTGCTTTTTTCTTGTTCTATCTTGGAATTTTCATATTTGGTACATTAGTCATGTCTTTAATCGGTTTAGATTTTCCATCTGCTTTAGGTTCAGTTGCTACTTCATTGGGCAATGTTGGTCCGGCTATTGGAAGTGTTGGACCGGTTTATAATTTTTCTCACATACCGGATTTTGGAAAGTGGTTTTTATCTTTCCTAATGCTTTTAGGAAGATTAGAATTATTTACCATTCTTATTATATTTTCTTCAGCATTCTGGAAAAAATAAAATCACAAAAATATTTTATTGATTTCATCTTCATTAAGATTTAGTTCATTCTTTAGAATCTCTTTTCCATGCTGATTAAATCTAGGCGGCGGAAGTAAATCTTTTTTGTTCTCAACCTTATCAATATTTGCACAAAAAGATTTCACTCCTATTAATTCTTTCTGATTATTCCCTTTCAATAATATTTCTTCAGCTTGTTTCTGCTCAAATACTTCTTTCATATTTAGAACTAAAGCAGCCGGAATTTTCTTTTCATTTAATTCTCCTATTAATTCAGACGAATTTCTCGAAGCTATTTTTTCAGAAATAATTTCATTCAGTTCAATTCTGTTTTTCACCCTATTATGATTAGTAGAAAATTTTTGATCTATAGAAAGTTCAATAATATCAAGTACTCCACACAAATTCATAAATTGTTTATCATTCCCAACAGCAAGAACTATTAGTTTATCATCATTTGTTCTATAAGTTGTTCCGTAAGGAACTATATTCGGATGATCCGATCCTACAGCTTCGGGAATAGTTTTACCAACCAAATAATTTGATGATTGATTAACCAAAGATGAAATTCCCGATTGCAGCAAAGAACAATTTATGTATGAGCCTTCATTATTGATTAAACGATTGATATATGAAACAAGAACAGCTTCCTTAATTTGATGAGCAGCTAGGACGTCAATTAGTGCAACCGGCATTTTTATCGGTCCACTCTCTTTTGTCCCATTAATGTATGTGAATCCGGCATAAGCTTGCAGAACCGCATCAAAAGCTGTTCTTTCATCATTTAATCCGAATCCGGTTATATGTGCATAAATAATTTTTGGATTAATTTTTCTGATAGTTTCGTAATCGAGATTTAGTTTTTTATCATCACCGGGTTTGAAGCTTACTGTTACTAAGTCCGCTTTTGAGATTAATTTAATCAGAATCTCATAATGAGCCGGATTGCAAAAATCCAAACCAATTGATTTTTTACCCCAATTTACAGAACAGAAATAACTTGAAAGCTCATCATCATTTTCATTGGGGAGTTTCCAATTTCTCGTTACATCTCCGTTAGTTTTCGGATTTTCAACTTTAATAACATCTGCACCTAATTCAGCAAAAAACATTCCGACTGATGGCCCCGCAAGAACAGATGAAAGTTCAATAACTTTGAAGTTCTTAAATATCGTATTCATACAATTCCGTTAATTCTCAATTATCTAAATATTTGTTTATATTTAATTTTGCAAATCAAGTATGGTAAAATGAAAATATTTTTACTTTTCTACATAATTTTGTTTGCAGCATCAATAAATGCTCAAGAATTATACTTCTGTAAAAGTGTTACTGAAAACGGTAAACCTATTGATGCAGAATTGAAATGGGTAATACAACCTTTCGGCACAAGGATTTCAATTTTATATCAATCTAATAATTTTTTAAATGACCAAATCTACTACTTATTTATTGATAAAAAGTTTGATAATGAATACAAACCATTTGACAGTAAAACCAATCGACCAGATAAACAGAAAAAGTGGATGGAGTTTGAGTTCTCATTTAAAGAAGAAGGTGAATACAAAATTTATATAATGGATTCGGAGCAAAAAGTTTTAGCTCAGAATTACTTATCTGCATTTTTCAGCGGCAGCTATAATTCGATTGCAAAAAAATCAGAGACGAGCTACAGTTATTACGATGATGCAAAAATAATTTTCTCCGAAAGAGTATTCAGCAATAAACCTTATAACAGTTTTAGAGAAACTTCACTTTCCCAAAATAACGGCGAAGTATATATTTTTATTGATAACGGAAAACCTTTGAATACTGATGTAATTCTGGTTTATATTTACCAAAAGAAAAATAGAGCTTTTGAATATGATGAGTTTGTAGATTCAAAAAAGTTCAAGATAGACGAAAACTGGAAAAGTACTTTTTTCAAATATAAATTTGAAGATGCGGGTGATTATAAGTTTGCAATTTTTAATCAAGAAGAAAAACCAATTAAAAACGGATTCATTAAAGTGAGATAAATATGAAAGGAATAGTTTTAGCCGGGGGCGCCGGTACTCGTCTTTATCCAATAACAAAAGTATATTCTAAACAACTAACAATTATTTATGATAAGCCTTTAATCTATTATCCATTGTCAATATTAATGCTTGGCGGTATTAAAGATATTCTTATAATTTCCAACGAAGAAACTATTCCGATGTATGAAAAGTTATTTGGAAACGGCAACAATATTGGATTAAATATAGAATACAAAGTTCAAGATGCTCCTAGAGGAATTGCTGAAGCTTTCATTTTAGGGGAAGAATTTATTGGCAATGACGATGTTACTTTAATTCTGGGCGATAATATTTTTTACGGTAAATTAAATTTCTTTTATAATGCTGTAAATGATTTCACTACCGGCGGAGTAATATTTGCTTATAAAGTTACCGATCCGCAAAGATATGGAATTGTTGAGTTTGATAAGACCGGCAAAGCAATTTCAATAGAAGAAAAACCTCAACAGCCTAAATCTGATTTTGCGGTTCCCGGACTTTATGTTTATGATAACAGGGTTATTGAAATATCAAAAAATCTTAAACCTTCCGGAAGAGGTGAACTTGAAATTACAGATGTTAATAAACATTATTTAACTGAGGGAAATTTGCGAGTTGAAACTATTGGACGAGGTGTAGCATGGCTAGATACAGGAACTCCGGATTCCCTTCTACAAGCTTCTAATTTCTTCGGTGTTATTGAAGAAAGACAAGGATTAAAAGTAGCTTGTATTGAAGAAATTGCTTTCAAAAAAGGATTTATAAATCTAGAACAGTTCAAGGAATTAATAAATACAATCCCTAAATCGAACTACAGAGAATATTTGGAAAAATTATTAGCTGATATTGTTGAATAAACTAATTGCTGATTAAAAACTTATATGAAAATTTTATTAATAATTTGCGGTTGGATTTTTGTAGGTTTAGGCGTAATTGGAATCTTTCTTCCGGTTATGCCTACAACCGTTTTTCTTCTTATTGCTGCAAGTTGTTTTGCAAAAAGTTCGGAGAGATTTCATAACTGGCTTTTGAACAACAAACTTTTAGGTAAGTTTATAAAAGATTATTATCTGCACAGAGCAATGCCTTTAAGAGCAAAAATTATTGCAATTACTATGTTGAATTCGGTTATTGGCTACTCGGCTTTTTTTGCGGTAAAAACAGAAATAATAAAATTACTTTTATTTACAATTGCAGTTGGAGTTACTTCTTATCTCCTATCAATAAAAACTCTCACTAAAGAGACGGTAAAAAATTAGTCTTCAATAACGGAACGACTTTTGAAATTAAATCTTAGTGTAAGAGTTACGCCAACAGCCATCAATGCCATTGCCAATCCAATCCAAACACCAAATGCATTCATATCTAAAATGAATCCGAATATATAAGCTGATCCAATACCAACAATCCAGTATCCTAAGAATGAAAGTACTAAAGGGAAATTTACATCTTTTATTCCACGTAAAATGCCTATTGCAGTTGCCTGCATTCCATCAAATATTTGAAAGATTGCAGCAATAAGTAATAGAGAAGATGCAAGTTCAATAACCTGAGTATCTTCAATATAAAATTTAGGAAGTAAGTTTTTTAATGTAATAAACATAATTCCAAAGAATATCATTATTGACATTGCAACAATCATTGCGGTAAATCCTGATCTTCTTGTTTCCTTTATATCCTTTCTTCCAACTGCACTAGCAACTCTAATCATCCCGGCTGAGGAAATTCCTAAAATTATCATGTACGTTGCGGAAGCCAGATTAATTGCAATCTGGTGTGCCGCTAATTGATTTGCACCTAACCAGCCAATCATAATAGCTGCATAAGCAAAAGAAGCAACTTCAAGGAAGTATTGAAATCCACTTGGCAGACCAATCTTAAGGAGTTTCTTAATTAACTTGAAATCAACGCTAAAGTAATTTTTAATTGATGTGTAAATTTTTAAGTGAGATGATTTCATCACATAATACATTAATACAGCAGCCATTATAGTTCTTGTTGTAGTAGTTGCAATTCCGGCTCCGTCCAATCCCATTGGTTCAAAACCCAAATTACCGAAAATTAAAACCCAGTTAAAAAATGCATTGAAAACATTAGCTGCTATTGCAATTATCATTGGCGGACGAACAAACGATAGACCTTCTATAAATTGTCTGAAAATTTGAAATACTAAAAAAGGAATTACACTCAGCGAAAGTATCTTTAAATATGAAATTGCGAGTCGTGTTACTTCCGGAGTTTGATCAAGATATTTAATTAAATCAGCTCCAAAAAAAATCAATATCCCAAGTAAAATTGCAAACACAAAATTTACATAAAATCCGTTTTTAAGGATCTCGGAACACTCTTCAATTTTTGAACTTCCCTTTGCTATTGCAGCAAGAGGAGTAAGGGCAAGGGACATTCCAATGCCTAATACCAGCACAAGAAAAAACAATCCGTTAACCAAAGCTGCAGCGGCTAAAGGCTCGGCTCCAAGTCTGCCAACCATTAAGCTGTCTACAATTCCCATCAGAATATGCCCGAACTGCCCGATAGAGACAGGTATTGCCAGAGATAATGTTTCTTTAATATGTTGCTTTAAGTATTTCATTTGCAATTACAAATATATATAAAAGGGAAGCTTCATAATGTAACTATCCACTATTTTTAATAAATTTGTTACTTACTTAATTCTTATTGAGGTTAAAATGGGTTTATTATCAAAAGGAAAAAAAGAAACTGACAGATTACTTGAAGAAAATGATGAACTGAGAAATCAGCTTCATTCATTACAAGAAAAGTACGGAAGTCTTGAAGAAATTGAGAATAAACTTTCCGAAGCAAGAAAAGAATTATCTGATATTTCTTTAGAGGAGTGTGAAATTGAAAATCATGTTAAAAATCTAAAAGATGAAAAAGCAAATAAGCTTGAAGAAATATCGAAACTAAATGATGAATTAAGGCAGCTTGAAGAAGTAAAAAATAATATTCAATCAACAGTTACCAATTATGAATCCGATATAACCAGCCTCAAACAAAGAAAAGAAGAATTAGAAAAAGATATTGAAAATTATGAAACAAATTTTGCATCAAAACTTAAAGAGCAGAGTGAATTAACAAATCAAGTTGATGATTTGAAAAATACTTTAGAAAATGTATCCAGTGAACTTGAAGATAAAATTGAAAAGGTAAATAATCTTAATCGTGATAATGATAAACTAACTGAAGAAATTGAAGAAAAAGAACAAAAGGTAAATTTATTAAAGGAAAGCGAAGAAGTTTATCAAGAAAAAGTTAGGAGCATAGAAACTGAATACAACGAAAAGAATTTAGAGCTTACTGAATTAACAAATCGATTGGAAACCGTTCAAGAAAAATTGAACTCTCTTCAACAGGATGAAAACAATAAGAAAAAGTTAATTTCGGATTTAGACGAAAAAGTTCTTTTAAACGAAGAAGTAAAATCGAGTCTGGAAACAAGCATTGCCGGATTAGTAAAGCAGATAAACGATAAGGACAAATTATTTACCGATCTTGAAAAAT